>Ga0080004_1070088_pt1 | contig 21916 bp, 21 predicted proteins | sample WasSprMetagenome_FD_69207 | JGI IMG/M metagenome (GOLD analysis project Ga0080004, IMG submission 69207) | Sulfidic aquatic microbial communities from Washburn Spring, Yellowstone National Park, USA - WS (SPADES assembly) (version 2) | ecosystem: Environmental > Aquatic > Thermal springs > Hot...
CTAACACTCCCGTAACTTTCTGAAATAGTGAATATCTAAAATAGAATTGAAAGCCTAAGGTTAGGCTCTCATAAGCATTTCTACACTTTCTAAGCAGAATATCTAAAATAGAATTGAAAGTACTTCTCAACAATCTTCATACTCGAAGCAACTAAAGCATGAATATCTAAAATAGAATTGAAAGTATGTTTTATTGATTCCTCGCTTTTGTTGACTAGTCCTTCCTCAAGAATATCTAAAATAGAATTGAAAGAGAACGTTGATGAGTTCCTAGACAGGTTTTCAGTAGTTCCGCAGAATATCTAAAATAGAATTGAAAGTTATAAGGTACTTTAGGATATCCTAGCCTCTGTAGTTCTGAATATCTAAAATAGAATTGAAAGCATTCCTTAACCTTCATCTTCTCAATTGCTTTCTCAAGTTCCTTGAATATCTAAAATAGAATTGAAAGTCGGGGTTGGGCGGGTTATTATTGATTAGTGATTCGTTAAGTTGGAATATCTAAAATAGAATTGAAAGACGGCTTACTCATTTGAAGATACATTATCAATCACAATATCTGAATATCTAAAATAGAATTGAAAGCACAGACATAACTATCATATACTACTGTGTACTGATAAAGAATATCTAAAATAGAATTGAAAGGTATACATTAAAACTAGGTCTGTGATTGTGGTTAGCGTCTTAGAATATCTAAAATAGAATTGAAAGTATATGGTTGTGAGTTAGTGTTTATAGCATACCAACGTCCCTGGAATATCTAAAATAGAATTGAAAGACACCCCATGGAGGGTCGGTAAGAACTACATCGACTGAGTTGGAATATCTAAAATAGAATTGAAAGTAACTCCGTGGAATAGGAATGCCTTCTTCAGGAATACCGGGAATATCTAAAATAGAATTGAAAGACCATAACACCATACCCTACCACCACAACCCAAACCCAAGAATATCTAAAATAGAATTGAAAGCCCCCTACTTTGGTGTGGTTTACTAGACGTTGGTTCATACGAATATCTAAAATAGAATTGAAAGCTAAATCACCTCTTACGTAGAGGTCTAATATCCTCATATCAGAATATCTAAAATAGAATTGAAAGTAGGTATTGCTAGTGGTTTGAAGGGAGTCTTTGACGCTTTAGGAATATCTAAAATAGAATTGAAAGCGCCGAGGTCTTTAATCTTAGCACTTACTAAAGTCATGGCGTGAATATCTAAAATAGAATTGAAAGTCTACTGGGAAGACCGTTCTCGAGTGGAACCCTGACACAGCCACGTACCCAGAATATCTAAAATAGAATTGAAAGTCAACACATACTTCCTATAGCCGTACAACGGTAGTATGTGAATATCTAAAATAGAATTGAAAGTAACATAAATCCAATTCTAACGGCTACTGATACAGATATAGAATATCTAAAATAGAATTGAAAGTGACTGTGGTACTTAGCAATCAATAACCTAGCAAGCCTGAATATCTAAAATAGAATTGAAAGGTTTGTTCAGTAATTCCTTATCGTGTACTTCAAGTATTAGGAATATCTAAAATAGAATTGAAAGTACATGACTTTGCTACCGTATTGGTTTGAGGAGAAGGTTGATGAATATCTAAAATAGAATTGAAAGTCAGGTATTTTAGGTCTGTAGGGATCTCCAGGCTTACCAGAATATCTAAAATAGAATTGAAAGCTCACACCAGAACAGTATCTTATCACTCCGGTCCGGGTACGCCTTGAATATCTAAAATAGAATTGAAAGAGCTATCTCGATGATAGCCTCAGCATTAGGTATCACACCAGAATATCTAAAATAGAATTGAAAGCTATGAATATATCGTAGTATCTAACTTTACCGTCCTCATCTTCGAATATCTAAAATAGAATTGAAAGACGACTGGGTAGCCAAAACAAGAACAACTCAAGAAAACACTGAATATCTAAAATAGAATTGAAAGAGGACATACAATTGTTGTAGCAATCAGTATCACAAGCATAACCGAATATCTAAAATAGAATTGAAAGCTTATCACTCCCCAAGTCATTTTAGAGTTCTCTAATTGGTATGAATATCTAAAATAGAATTGAAAGTCTTTATACGTATAAACACACATGTATGAATATAAAGACATAGAATATCTAAAATAGAATTGAAAGAGTATCACTAGTCCTCGTCAAAACGTCATCTCTAACTACATTTATTTCCTGAATATCTAAAATAGAATTGAAAGGACTACTTAGGCGGTATAGGTATCTACGTAGTACCTCTGAAGAATATCTAAAATAGAATTGAAAGATAGCTAGCGTTATTCGCATTAAAGCAATCTGTAACTCCCTCGCGAATATCTAAAATAGAATTGAAAGCACTTAATATTTTGAGTGTTTTCTTCATGTTATCCCTCTCACGAATATCTAAAATAGAATTGAAAGACTTTATTCTTTCTGTCTATGTCCGACTTGGTTAGACGTAAGAATATCTAAAATAGAATTGAAAGAATATTGATGGAATAGTTGTATATGCTTTAGACCGTATAGCTAGGGAATATCTAAAATAGAATTGAAAGCAATTCATTAGCTAACTCAACTAATCGTTTAGCTATTGATGAGGAATATCTAAAATAGAATTGAAAGATTAGTGTATGATGCTAGTAAATCAATGACTGACTGACCAGTCTGATGAATATCTAAAATAGAATTGAAAGTGAGTAGAATCTCTTTATTGTACTTTGGTGTGTGTCGTAGGAATATCTAAAATAGAATTGAAAGTTATCACACTTCCTGATAGCTTCAGCCAACACCCTACATATGTGAATATCTAAAATAGAATTGAAAGTGCTGTAGTGGGTATAGTAGTTTGGTTAGGTAAGAACTTCATAAGAATATCTAAAATAGAATTGAAAGCACATCTCAACAAAGCTTGGCGGTAGCCAATCCAACATCGTTGAATATCTAAAATAGAATTGAAAGACTACATATAATGCTCTCTGATTACAACTTTTTATACTGTTACAAGAATATCTAAAATAGAATTGATAAGGCTATCATAGGTCTGCTTGGGTTAGACACTAACATAGTTGAGAATATCTAAAATAGAATTGAAAGTTGATACTGGGTTTATTCTCTTTGTTTTAGCCCCTATTCTACCTTGAATATCTAAAATAGAATTGAAAGTAAATTCTCCTTTACCGAATACATCCATTGGTATATCAAAGAATATCTAAAATAGAATTGAAAGGCATGTACACCGATTGAGGAATATCCTGACTACGCTACTGCTGAATATCTAAAATAGAATTGAAAGTTCTGATATTCGTATAATCCGTTACTAGGTGTTAAGTTAAGTGATAAGAATATCTAAAATAGAATTGAAAGCGCTTCACGAAGAAGTATGGCCTGAATGGTGCTGGGAGAATATCTAAAATAGAATTGAAAGTCGTGGGGTAGTAAGTAGCTAGATAACGTCTAACGTAGGAATATCTAAAATAGAATTGAAAGCTCAACCCTAACGTAAACTGTTAGAGCCACTATAGAACCTAAGAATATCTAAAATAGAATTGAAAGATATATGCTGAGTACATGAGTATGTGTCACAAGTTAATAAGGACGTGAATATCTAAAATAGAATTGAAAGTAACATGATGCTAGGGTTACCCTAGCATCACTTCCAGTTATTCCAGATAGCCTCCGCAACGTAGTCCTCTGAAAGCTCCTCCCTGGTAAACTCCTCAATAGCCCTACTAACCTCTTCAACACCCTCCTCTAAGAGCCTAGCTTTAAGCCTACTCCACAGCTCTCTATCAATAACAATCGTGGTCTTAGCCCTTTCAGCCACTCCACGCCACCGCACAGAAATATATGCTTATGAAGTGTATAAGTCTAGGGCGACATCGACACAGAGGCATGGTCGCTAAAACAGAATACGACATATGTGCCTAATACGCGGGAGACACAAGAGCGCATACATCGCTAACATAGATGAATCCGCAGTGGCGAGGACCCGGGAGGTGTCGCTATTCCTCTACTAGCATGTATTCCTAGAAGCCTTGTCGCCTCTCTTATCGCCTAACCCAGCTTGTCCACGTTTGTGCTCTGCGAAGAGCTCAATGTAAGGGGTTGAGAGTATGAGCTACGAAGGGTTTTGAAGGGTCCTCGACTAAACTCCTCTCCACTCCACTCTACCTAGCTCGTCTCTAAAGCACCAGAGGCCCTCGTACGGGTCTAGTATCACTACGCAGAGCTTGCTTAGGAGAGCGTCGTTTAGTAGTATAAACCTCCCTCGAGTCATGTAGGCGTAGCTCTTCACAGGGCCTTCCACGCGATCCTCTGCAACCAAGTAGACCTCTAGCGGCTCGGTGAGCCTGGGCATGAGGACTCCGCTACCATCAGCTAAGACCCTCTCGGCAAGGACCACGCTAGCTACTTCGCCGAGGAGCTCTCGTAGGAGCTCCTGCGGGGCGACTATCTCGGGCTCTCTACCAGCGAAGCCGCTATTAGCGATCCCAACCCCCTCAACGCACCTAGCGCCACGACACATCCTGACTCTGAGCCTCAGAACCAAGCTCTAACACCTCCTCTGGAGGGAGGATCGTGGGGATGGCCCCTCAACCTCGTCAACGAGCTCTGGGGGGAGCATGGTGCCCACGAGCTCCCCAGACATACACCACACCACGATTACATGGGGGCTAAGCCCCGTAAATACTCATCATGCTTAATCGGGGCCTCTACCTGCGGCTCTTTGGAGACCGCCTGGGGATAGGCCCCTTATTACGCCCTATAAGTATACATTAAATGCCGTGGGCGCTCGTGGAGAGGATCGGCTACTTGAGGGAGGCTAGCTTGGAGAGGATTGGGAGGTTGAAGCCTGTAGAGGATTGTGAGCGTGGCGTTAAGGTTGAGGCTAGTCAAGGGAGGTAAGAGCGTCGAGGTGATCGCCCTAGTAAACAGCGGCTACGAGACCCGGGAGCCAGAGGTGCTAGTCCCCGCGTCGATCGCCGCTCTGCTCTCGTTGAGTGGCGACGAGCCCGGTACCCTAGTCAAGGAGTACAAGCTGGCAGACGGGTCCACCACGAGGCTTCTGAGGATCCCGAGAGAGGTCCTCGTGTACGCTGTAGAGGAGGATAGAGTGGTCGGCCCTGTAGAGGCCTCGCTGGTGGTTGCCGAGAGGGCGGACGAGGCGCTTATAAGCGACAAGCTAGCTGGCAAGCCCGGGGTGGTGATACTGGACCTTGGCGAGGAGGTCTGGTGCTTCAAGGACGAGGTTGGCAGAGTCGCTAGAAAGACGTGGTGACGTAGCGCTAGTGGTGCGGACAGAACCTCCTATACCAGCAACTAGTACACCTCGCCGGCTCTGGACGCGTTTGAGGGGCCTATCGCTCTCTAAGACCCTCCTTAGCGACTCCGCGACCCTCTCCACGTCTCCAACCAGGTCGTCGGAGAGCTCGAGCTCTCTGACCTCGCCTCCAACCACCAGCTCCCTGGAGTGTCTTAGTTGCTACAATACTACTCCGCGTCACTGTGAGGAGTAGAGTTGTGAGTGTGTATAGTGATCTCTTGACTAAGTACCCAAATCCATCGAGTTTAGCGTATGCGAGAATAGGGGATGTCGAGGAATTAGTTAAGCCTATAGGGCTACATAGAGTTAGAGCGAGGCAACTCTTAGAGCTCGCGAAAGCCCTCATCGAGAAATACGATGGACAAGTACCATGTAGTAGGAGTGATTTGACTAAACTACCGGGGATTGGAGACTACGCAGCCTCGGTAGTACTCCTCAGAGTGTGTAAACAGCCAGAACCCCTCTTGGACACTAACACTGCGAGAGTTTACGAGAGATTATTCAACTATAGACTTACAAAGCACAACCCATATAGAGACAAGGGGTTAATGAGTATGCGCGAAAAGTTGATTCCAAGGGACCCCGAGGAAGCATATGAATTCAACCTGGGAGTAATGGACTTGGGCTTTAGAATATGCAGGAGTAAACTAAGGTGCGTTGAGTGTCCATTAAGGAGTAAGTGCAAATACTACTCAGTCTCCGCGAGGAATTACATTTGTTAACCTGTACTCAAATGGCTCGATCCTCGGGAATATCTTGATAGATCAATGATGTAGATAGCTAGTGTACATTAATTCAAAATATATTCTCTTCTATTTGATGTAGCTATGTATTTAGTGAATTATAGCGATGCAGGGTCGATTGCTTTGAATATAAATGGGCATATATTGCACTTTGATGGGTCTACATCTCTAGTTGCTAAGTAGTGTATTCCACACGCGTATTTCTTGGATAGAATAGTCATGGTTAACTTCACTACCTCGACGTATAGCCTTGACCCGCATAATTCACCCTTAATTGCTTCATCTGCTATTTTATCGAGTGCTCTATCTACTTCACTTATTACTGTGAATCGTGTAGTCCCCTCTCTCCTCTACTATACCTCGTTATGAGTGATGGAGATATATTGAGGCACTTTGATATATAGGATTTACTCGCCCCTCTAGACATTAACTTGTGGATTAGAGACTTCTTTATTGATGGCTCGATGTGTTTTGATGCGAATTCAAAAACGCTCTTCAATACTAGAGCACCATGATCTTCTTTTTGACCTCCTCGGGGTTGTTGACTATGTCTGTTAAGTCCTCAACGACTTCGAGTACACCCAGTAATTCACCAATACGGCTCCTCACAGGTGCTAGGATTACGCGTATAATTCTATCCCCGAGGCGTGTCCAGAACTCTCTGTACTTGAATTGACCCTTCTTCACTGCCTCGACGTTTACTCGGACATATTTCTCTAGTCTTGGTGGGTGGCAGTAGTATAGGGTCCTGCCGAGTATTGTCTTAGCTCTTGGGAATCCACTTGTTAACTCACTTCCTGAGAAGAATCTAACTCTATCATTTATGTCCGCGTAGGTGACCTCTAGTGGTAGAGATCTAAGTAATCCATCAACTTCACTAGGCTTTAAGAAGCCGGTTGGGAGCTCTATATCCCCCTCTCTCCTCACTACATACGTATCTGGCTGAATACCCCTCTCTAATACAGCTCTGAACTCGGGTGGTAGTTTATCCAGTTGATCAGGCTTAATAGATACTTGTATTTCATATGGATAAATGGGCTTCACTCTCGGAGTCCACTGTCTCTTCCCAACCTCGACTATGTATCCTAGTTCATCACTTAGCTCTGCTATTGCAGCCAACTCTCCCTCTGTGAATAGTTCTTTGATCGCGGGGTATAGTATTTTATTCTCGCGGAATACTAGTTCTTGGATTTCTCTAGATAATTGAATTAAGTCTAATGCTAGTTTATCTATGGCTTCATAGCCTTTCTCTCTAGTGGCTTTCTCCACTAACTCCGCCAACTGCCTGAGTTTAACGAATGCTTGGTCTTCTCTACCCCATAATACCCTTGGAACTGCAATTATACCACGCCTCTCGAGGTATGGGAATATCAACATCTGGATTTTTCTATAGTGTAGCCTGATCTTCCTCAATTTCCTTAGTACTAGTCTCGTGGACTCTATGTAGCTCAATGCCTCGCTTGTACTTCTCGCACTTAGTAATGCTTGTGCATAGACCCCTAGAACCTCGGCTTGTTTAAGTATCCATTCATTCTCTCTTAATAATAAATCGAGTGGGTGGTCCCTCGGAATACCCACAAGCTCCTTAGACTCGAGGAATTCTCTAAATAACTCAACGTGTAGATCGCAGAGCTTCAGTATATCACTAACTGAGAAACCCTCTTTGATCAACTCCTGCTCGATCAATGGGATTTCAAATGGAGAAACCTCTCTAAGAACCTCTCTAAATTTATTTTTCAAAACAACAGGGTCTACACCACTATGAATAGACTTCAACAACTCTTTAACCAACTCCCTCTTATCCTTCAAACCCATATTTGACACGTGTCAACACCAAGTAATACAATAGCATAAAACCCCTTATATATTTGACATACGTCAAAACAAACAACAAGCTAGAATAATGACAGTAAACCTAGCAGATAATTTCAGCTATTACTCCCTCCAGGCTCCTCTTCAACCACGTAGACAATATACTTACCCCTTGACTGTAGATAAGCTTGTAGAGCCATAATTAATCCTCCACCAACAATCAATATTATCATTATAGTAAATCCATTTGCAAATGGATTGCTAATGAATAGTGCAAACGTAGTAGCCGCTAACACAAGCCAGAGGGCAAGCACAATAAAATACCCAACTCTATACTCCCTCCTTACAACGCGCCTCATAAAACCCCACCCTAGTTTAATTGAGATACTAGATATAAAATAATTGTTTTTAGAGAGTTCACCGGGTTATCTATCACAGCTGCAACGTCATGACTTAAGGGCTTATTGAATACAATATAAGTTATTTAATGAGGCTTTACTACTCCATTAAATTCTCCAAGCTCGATAGTTTAATAAGGCTTCAAGTAATAGGTAGAAGTCACGAGATAACTCCAAGCTCTTTGTCATATTTGACTATCGGCCAATTTAACTCATCTATCCATTCGGCGTTTCTCACACATGATCTCGGGGCGTGTGTCAAGTAGCCCTTGATTAATGCATATATTCGCTTTCGTTCATCAAATGATGTAGCTTGTCTTAGCTTCTTACGGAGTTCCAGTACATTGTCCTTATAAATATTGGGGACTGCAAGCCAAATTTCCTCTCTACCAAGCATGTTCAAAATATCTGATTCTTCAGCGATTACGCTATAGAAGTTATTCATCATTTCAAGTATTTTTGTAATGTTGTCTTCGAAGTTTAATATGTCGCGTTCAAATAATCTCTCATCTTCCCAGAACTCTTCTTTAAGGTATATTTCCTCCCCCACTTGTTCCAACACCTCCACTAATTCTGGCAACTTCTTATTGCTCTCACTAATCAAAACATTGCTATATGGTTTAGTACTATCTATTTTTCTACATATGTAAACATTGGTTTTCTCTGCCTTGTGACCATATCTATTTACTCTTCCAAAACACTGAATTAATGAAGGTATTGGCGCAATTTCCGTTATCAATAAATTATAGGATATATCGAGAGATACTTCAGCGACTTGCGTTGCAACAAGAACTTCCGACTCTCTAATTTTTCTTCAATCTCTGCCCTGTTCTGTTCTTAGGGGTATTTTTATCGCCTTACTTTATCTATTACATGGTTTTCAATCCGCGGTGTTTTATCCTCTAGGTACTAAACGCTTGGCTTACAAGTTATTGGCTCTATGTTCTATCGGTAACGGAATTCATGGTTCTAGCACTTCACTGCCCGCTGTTTTGGTAGAGCAATCTGCAATGCCATGATGAGCGGAAAGGATCGAGGAGATTTTACGCTGGATTAGCTGCGTACAGGGTTCATTCTTTCCTCGTCCACCTTGTTCTCCTCTACGGATTTGAGGCCGAGTGTGGATGGTTCTAGGAAGACATGTCCTAAGCCGGACGCTCTACCAGTGCCTGTGCCTAGCGCTATAAGTAGTGCCAGGAAATCTTCTAGCAATTGGTTTAAATTAATTCTCTTATTGTACTCCTCGTAATAGTCTTTGTTTACAACATATTTTACGTAGCCGATTATACCTGGCTCAGGGTGTTTACCGTAGTTGAACCACGTTAGCCTGACCGTCTTTAATGTTGAGTATGTCTCGTTGAAAACCCTGTGTATAATCCTCAGTAGTTTAATAAACCTTCCAACTTCGTACAATCCTCTCTGTGTGAGATATAGGAAGACTGGTGTTGAAAAGACGTTTATTGGCGTAGGTATGAACGTTTTAAATCTGCCTCCTCTAAATGGGTCTCGCAACATTGTGGGAGAGGCAAAAACTACTTTCAACCCTCCTCGTTTAATAACTTCACCCAGTATTCTCGAGGCCTCCAGATGAGGGTTGATGAAGTCCACTCGCTCCACTTGAACCCTAATCCTCTGATTCATAAATTCAAGCTCATCGTTTAAACCTATAAGCGCTTCAAGCACTCTACTAGGATCTGCCACACTATTTAGAAAACCGAAGTAAAAGCTATAGACTCCGTCGAGGACTATCGGTTTAAAAGGACCGTTGATGCACTTGGCAAGTTCGATCCCCCTACAAATATGGCCTGTATAAACCGCTTTAACCCTACCGTTAATTTCTCGTAGAAGGGGGGAAACGTGAACCAATTTAGGAGTATTACTTGAAGAAGGCTGGAAGTGGGAGTGTAGATCGGGGAGCCTGCTCAACACGAGCGTCTTTACGAGCTTACCGGAATACATGAATCCGCTGAACCCTGTTACATAGACTCTTACCTTGAACAAAGCAGATTTCTGTACCGCTTTGTCCATCGAAACCAACCAAATGAAATTAAATAGGAAGAGCATTTCTAGCCTCGCTGATACACCTCTCAGCCTCAGACCTAAGTCTAGGTAGCTCGCGCATCCACATATCCACAAGAAGATTATCACCACCTCTATTAAATGAGGAGATGACATTATCTGCTACAATTAGTGCACCAGCCACCGATATAATGAGCTTCCTTGAGCCCGGGTCTAATACCCCAGGAACACGAACTACTGCATCGACTAGATCGGTGATACTTTTTTCACTATACATACCTAGCGCTCTCACAGCCTCGAGCACGATCTTCGAGTGCGAACTCTCAATAAAACCTCTTGCCACACCAGTGTTCAGTATTCTCTCAATCCAGTCCATATTCAGCCCCTTAACAACCTGGTAGATATGACTCGCCTCCTTTTCTCCTATACTTATCCCCTCCGACGTTGATCTCATGGCTTGGTGATGTCTCAGAACAATATAAGATGAGTATTGAAGCACCTCATCTGTTCTCAGTAAGTGAGATGTCTGGAGTATTAGCGAGGAGACTACATGGTGCAACCAGAAGGACAATGGCTCACCTTCTTGAAGAATTCCTGCTCCGCGATAATAGTGTTTGGATGCCTTACCTAGATCATGTAGATAGGCGGATAATTTGAGCAAGTAGTTTACATCAACATTGACACTACTGCTGAAAGTTCTATAGAGTCTTTCACTAAACATTTTCGAGGCCAAGCAAGCCGTAGCAAAGGAGTGCTCTATCAGCCCCTCACAATAGACCTGTCCATTCTTCACCTTATAGTAGGAGTAAGGTGGGTTACTGCAGTGCGACATTGTAGAACCCCCCAATTTCACTATCGTAGCACTCCTTTCTGAGTGGTATATAGAAGTCTCTAATAGAACGACTCTTGCCTTTTTCTCTCCCAGATATATAGTAATAAAGCCTCCTCAAGAGATCTATTTGCGACATTCTTTTATGCAACTCGATTGAGACATCCTCCTCGCCAGCACTAGTTTTAACTCTAAAAACCAGTGAGTTTACGCCAGAGGCTTTCAGGCATTTTCCCCTAAGGCACGGTTTCTTCTCAAGTAGCTCCATGAGTCTATTCAACTCTACTACCATGAAATTGTCTTCGTCTTCTTCTGGAACAACTTTAACTAGTGTTGTCTCAGACAACTCTTTTCCAAGGACCGTTTCGAGAATCCTTAACATACTAATAGAAGGCAGGTCTAGGGAAAGTGCGTTATTAAGTGCGTATATATTTGTAAGACCCCCATATGAGACTTTGGCCTCTTGGTGAACCTCCTCTATTACCTTTGTGAAACTGTGTCTGCGCTTTCCACTCTCTTCTCCAAGATCCTCGAGGAGCCTCCAATCTATTGAATCATTGAAAACACTTAAGTACTTTGCAAGTTTTTCCAGCGTCTTCTCCACTATTCTCTCATTATAAACCCCTCTGTAATCGCCATCCTCTATTACATAAACGTCTACGCCGTCTTCACTACATATGTGCTCTGTGTTCTTTCTACACAATCTTCCAGCACGCTGTGCTAAGTTTTCAATTGGAGCTATATCAGTCACCAGAGCAAGAGCCTCGGCTTCAACGCCTGCCTCTATCACCTGGGTTGTCACAATTACTCCTGGCTTCTGGGCTTCCAGCATGTTTTTGATGGCTTCTATTTTCTTCTCCCTGTCCCTCGCACCCATCCAGCCATGTATTAAAATTGCCTGAGGGCAACTCTCTTTTAGTTCTGTATATGTCTTGACCGCAACCGGTACAGTGTTCCTAATTATGAGTAATGGCTTAGAACGGCAAATCTCGGTAGCTTTATCACCCACTTCGTTTTCCTTGATAAGATATGTCCTCCACTTAAATATTTTTGAGTCGTACCATTCCTTGTCGGCTACTGGGTGAAAGCTATTGCCTAACAGGGTCTTGTAGTTTAAAGCTTGAGAGGAGTGTCCACAGTCGCTCGACCTGCAGACGTACACTAATGGTAGGGATTTTTCACTGATTATTTTAATTAACGTGGAAAGTTTTGTGGAAGGAATGGTAGCTGTTTCAATAGCGAATGGTACATTCATGTGCGAGAGGTAGGCTATTGAGGCTTGAACCATAGCGAATACGGCTCGCTCCGTGCTTGAGCCAATGAATACGTGTGCTTCATCGAATACTATTGTAGATGTGAATATACTCATTCCAGCGACATAGCCATGACCTAAGCTAACGTCCCTAACTATCTTATCAAACTCTGCTATAGGTATACCGAAAGCATTCCAAACATAGCTGTCGAGTGTTGTGGCAACCAGGTCTCTGAGGAAAAATGGGGATTTATCCTCTCCTTCTTTTAATATATCCATGCTTTGGTATCCAAGTGAGATCTTGTCGCAGTATTTCGCGAATTTCTCAAGGTATATTTCTCTGACAAGAGCCCTAAAAGGCGTAACATGTATCAACCCGTAAGAGAGATTGTCCTCACGAGACCTCTTAAGCAGAATTGGAGAGTAAAGTGTTTTCCCATAAGATGTTGGAGCAACAATAGCTGAAGCCCTATTCTTCCTGAGGTTCTCGTAGAATTTTTCAAGGGCTTCACGGTTATCTAATGGCATTTGCCAAGACCTCAATAAACTTCGCGATAGCCTCCCTGACTTTGACCGGGAGATCCTCATCCTGGTATAGCGGTATTAACAACCTAGCGCACTCAACTAGAAGCGTCTTATTATTTGTGAAGTAGGCTTCTGTCAAGTAGTTCACGCAATCACCTACAACTGCTAATACCTTTTCCTTTTCCTCATTCTTTAAGCATTGTATAGCGTTAATCATTATTTCAAGTGCTCTAACGACTTCGATATCCCTGTTTGAAGAAATAAACCTTGATGTCAGCGTGGTGGAGCCCGATATATTTGGCCTCCGCTCAGGCTTCACACGTAATAATATGAATTTCTCTGGGAGCCAGTTGTTAGTTAGTTGTCTTAAGTCTTCATCTCTAGCTGAGGAAAACTTGATGCTGGAAGCCATTATTAGAGCACGCTCTATGGATGTGCTTGGAAGATCTACGAGCGATTCTGCGAGTTTTTTCCACGAATTAATATTCCCTTTAAACAATAGATCGTACATCAAGAGTGAGTACATAAGAGATTCGAACGAGCCATCCGGTAGTAGGAAAAGCTCTAATGTCTCTTTCGGCCCCGCAGGAACCCTACTAGCATATGAAACCATAACTCCTAGGACGCCTATCGCCAGCGATATGTTATCATGTAGTACCCTACCTGTTAACCCCCTTAACTTGTCTTCACTGAAGATAAATGAGCCGAATAATGCTGGTTTACGTCTAACATCTTTAGGTGCTACAACCCCCTTTTTTGACAATATTTCCTCTATGAACGACACTGCTATCTCAGGATAGGAGATGCCTGCTTTTTTCCCTTTCCTCTCGCCTAGGCACGCTTCATAGTTGAATGATGGGAAGTAAAGCTCAGAAAACGCTTTTTCATCATTTGGTAAATATGCTCTTGGTAAATCTTTATTCATAGATTCTAGGAGCTTGCATGGATCATAATCTTCTAGACCATACTTTTCTAACAGTAGGTTCTTAGTTGCCTCTACTAAATCAACAAGCTCGCTATTCGTCAATGAAACGCCTCTATCTAGTACGCCGTATAGGGAGCGTAATTTTTCTGGTTTTATCGAGAAGTAGATCGATAAAGCCGCAAGCTGGAAGTATCTTCCAAGCATATACTCTGGTAGAAGCGTTATAGTGATATTACTTGACAACGGTGACCACCTTTAGATCATCATGCTTCTTGAGGTAGAAGGCTTTGGAGCCGGAGATTAATGTTAAAATTGTACCAGGTAGCCTCGGTGGCGGTGTTATAATTGTCTGGGTTGAAAGCCTGCCTGTAGGAACTATGTACTCCGTTAATTTGTAGTCGAGGTCGTAAAGATATATACTTGTAAAAATCTCGGGTATTTTCTTACTAGCTATTGATGCTGGGACATAGCCGATCGTGTAAATGTCGCCTTCGGTGAACTCAGGCTCACCGTAGTCGGCATCGATCACGGAAACTATGCTCTCTTTGGATCCAAGCCTTGACACTCCGTAGCATGCTTTCAATCCATAATTGTCTATGTCTTCAGTGCTTGTCTCAAGACATCTCGACAGCTCCTTAATATCAATTAATGCAGCTATGTGTAGAATACTATTAGGTGCATAGGTTGAGCCAATTGGTTGAACAGGCATTATTAATGGAATGGACTCTTCAATAGGTTTTTTGAGAGCTTCGGAAATCTGTCCACCTGTTTTGTATACGAAGCCAATTATTCTCGTTGTCTCCATGTATGTGCTTAAACCCGTTCTGCTATCAGGGTCTAGGCCCGCTGATGCGCCTTTAGTTGACTTAATGAAGCAATCGAATACTGGAGATATAATAGGCCTCTTTTTTATCTTTTTGGTAGAACCATGTTCTTCTGGTATGCCGAGAAGCCTTAGAAGAGGGTATGCGAAAGCACCAACAATAGTTGTGGGTGGAGGTAGGATCATGGATGGCTGGGCCGCTGTAGCACCTTTAGTTCTTACAATGAAACCCCAGTGGAGGTTTACCTTCGAGTAAAAAAACCTGAGTATAGACATATCTACCTCCTGGGGGCTAGGTATTCGAATAACTTAGATCTCGCCTTAACAAGTGCCTCAGTGTGCGAGGTCGTCCTCTCCACATATACGTTTTGACTTGATTTTTGCAGTTCTTTTACATTTTCTCTACTAAACCAGTATATGCTGATCTTCATATCGTTGAATACGCTTATTATTTTCCCAGCTCTCTCTACGCTCTCAGCTATATAGTCCGTAGTATGAGGTGGTGTTAGATTGAACTCCACGGGTCCCTCTGAAACAGATACCGCGAGTGTGACGACATCCCATAGGGGCGTGAATCTTGACCTCTTTGCTCCGAACATTATTCCATCGAGTAGAGCTACTAGTGCATCGTATGCAGCTTCTATTCTCTTCTTCTTTTGACCTGCGAGGTCGATGCTTAGACTGCATGCTGATGAGAGCTCGGCAATATCTGATGCGTTAAGGCCTGCTGTAAAAGAGTATAGAGCGCTTGCTGTTTCAACGTAGTACAATGCCTGCTCTTTCTTCACAGCCTCGGGTGTGTATCGTACATGTAGCTGGGGATAAGATAGAGCTGCACCGAGCTCTATGGCATCTTGTGTTGGTATCATGTAGCTGAATTTAATCCTCGAGGTCCTCTTAATCATCTTGTCTGTGTAGAGGAATCCTCCTACATCCGCTACAATACTCGACTTCAAAATAGCTTCTTCTATCTTGCATAGATCTGTTGAATTTATCAAGTCGAATTTCTCTAATACATCTTTGTAGTATTTCCCTATTATTCCTTTATCTGAGAACTTCATGAAGAAGCCTTGTACATCCATGTTTGTAACTGGAAGCCCTCTCTCTTGAGCTATCGACGCTAATAGCCTCTGGTAATGGTGGGCTAGGCTCTCACCGCTTACAGCTGGAACATATACTACGCTTATACCGCCTTGCTTCGAGGCTACTACCACAGGGGCTTTTCTATGACGTGATATATTTCCAACAGTCTCAGCCATGTTTACTGCTTCAATGTTCATTAATATCCTAGCTGAGACACTGACGTAGACTTGTTTAGGGGCTTTAACCTGGCTACTCATCTAGCACACCTCTATCCCTTTTTCCTCGGCCTCCTTTCTATTCATTATTTTAACCTTTGGTATAGCAGCATAGGCTTTCATCGCTAACTCTCTACTATACTTAACGATTTCACCTCCGCTCTTACCTTTCATCTCTTTTAAAATGACCTCTATCTCTTTCTCCAACTCATCGCCACTCACCTTAGGACACTCATATAGTTTTTCCTTGTACTCAGCCCAGCAATGCTTATCAGGAGGGCAAAGTGTTAAATAGGCTCTAATAGCGTCTTTCAAAGCCTCGTAGACGCTCGTCTCGTTTAGTGCAGTAGATACTCTATCTATGTAGCTGTAATCCTTCATCGCCCCCAGAAAGCCTAGTATTTCAACTAATTTGCTCATTCTAACACCCAATTTGTTCAATAATACTCCACCGACTTATAAATTTTATTAAAGGTTGAAACTCTATATGTAATGGTTACGACCTATGACCATAAAACAAATTATTTGTTATAACGGAATTAGGTCACGATCTATGACCTATTAGAAGAGTATATCCAGGAATGTTTGTTTCAAAACATACTCCCCATTCTTCTCTTCGAGGAATCCCTCTGTAGCCAGTTCCCTCAGTTTCTTATATGCAGTTGCTTTAGGTATCTTAAGATCTTTAACTAGATTCAACGGCTTGACGACGTCTTTTCCCGCAGTGTACTTGATTATGTCGATTTCCTTCCCACTCAATCCTATTAGCTTCTTCAACCAGTCTGCCCTAGATTTAATTTCGCCTTCGAACCCCTCACCCTCGACTATTACCGTGATGTTTTCTAGGAATAGAGGGTCTACTAGGAGAGTTGCTATGAGAGTCGCCATGATGAGTAGTCTTGGGCCGCCTGAGAGGTACAGCTCCACTAGGTCCCTAGCAGCCTCTTTCTCTATCTCCGCAGTAATCCCTCTCACAAGGCCTCTACCTGGCTCGAAGGCCCTCAGTTCAGCTGGTATTTTTAGTCTCTCTGTCACGAATTTCACGGTTGAAAATGCGTTTTCAACTCTCCTGAAGGATGCTTCATCCACTCTTAGTCCCAAGCATTTAATAGCCCTGTAGCCGCCGTGCCTAGTCAGCCTTCTCAAAACGAGGTCTGCGTCGAAGCCAAGAGTGGCGATTAAGATCGAAGGCAAAAGACCACCGTTAGAGGTACCTCTTTATTCTATTTAAATATTATCGTGTATTATATACTTCTCTTTTTCTCTCTATAACTCCTTAAATACACCTTTTCCTTAAAACTACTTGATCACTTATATGAATGGTTCAAAGAAAGGAACACGCTTCAACCTCTTTATTACATCTTTTTCAAGTTTTTGTTCATCTCGCAAGTAACTTTAAACATTTCACTTTTCCGGCTTTATATAGAGACAACCGTGCTCTAATTACATTATATTTAAGATTCAACCTCCACAGGCTTCATGAGGATTTCGCCCATGGTTTCTAGTCAAGCATAGGCCCGTTCTCCTTCATCGGAACATTTCAGCTCGCAAATCATGATATGTTGTTTAACAAATCCCATAGAATTGCGATTCTTTTTATTGTTTACTAGAGCACCTTCACAATCTTATGTAAGCTGAATACCCGACAATTGCTTTTGATTCTTTAAATCAAATTTATCTCTAACCAACTCGGACCCAATAAACTTCTAATTCTTTATATTGGATTCCAATGACATGTCTCACACCGCTAGTAGTCTTTCAATTCTTTGTATTGTATTCTCTTTTACTGCTGTTACTAGTGTGTTAAAGAAAAAGTCGTCCTTTCAATTCTTTGTATTGTATTCCCAGAACTAGCGTTTATAATGCTAATAGTAGCAGTCGTAGTGACCTTTCAATTCTTTGTATTGTATTCATTTTTTCTTTATCCTTCCTTCTCACCTTGGTGTTCTCGCTTTCAATTCTTTGTATTGTATTCGGGACTGCCGAACTTTATTTCTTTTATTGTCCTGGCAAACTTTCAATTCTTTGTATTGTATTCACACTCTATCTAAACTGGAGTTGCCGCCTCGTGGAGCACGCTTTCAATTCTTTGTATTGTATTCATCATGAATTTCTACTTGTATGGCTACACATAACTACCTTTCAATTCTTTGTATTGTATTCCAAGTAGTATATCACAGCTACCTCTCTCACGTCTTCAATGTACTTTCAATTCTTTGTATTGTATTCTTGAAAATGTAAACGATGAATTAGCTGATGAATATCAATTCACTTTCAATTCTTTGTATTGTATTCTATAGACGCTACGTGTGTCTTCACAGGAGATTAGTGGACTTTCAATTCTTTGTATTGTATTCTTCCATGTTTCTCTGCTCAAAGGTGAATAACTCATCTGTCTGCTTTCAATTCTTTGTATTGTATTCAGGGAGGAGAATAAAAAAGCTATGCCGGGAGCGTCTACAGGCTTTCAATTCTTTGTATTGTATTCTCTCTCAGCTCAGCGAAGACGAGCTTCTACTTTACGTATATGCTTTCAATTCTTTGTATTGTATTCTATACTTGTCTCTAAGAAGAAGAAGCCTGTTGAGCGCTTAACTTTCAATTCTTTGTATTGTATTCCTGATAGATATCTTGCTTTGTAGCAGACACCGATATTGCTTTCAATTCTTTGTATTGTATTCAGAATGCTGCTGAACGTGGCCAGGTGGAGGCGGATATTCATCTTTCAATTCTTTGTATTGTATTCGGTGGTGCTGGCACTGGTTGAGGTAATCCCTCTGGTGGAGACTCCTTTCAATTCTTTGTATTGTATTCGAACCCTTAGAAACGCTTTACCAACTTGAATGTATTGCTTTCAATTCTTTGTATTGTATTCTTTAGAACCGAGAGGCCTAGCCCCGGGGATGCATTGAAGTTCCCTTTCAATTCTTTGTATTGTATTCCACAACCACAGCCACAGCAACCGCAACCAGAGAAGAAGCCTTTCAATTCTTTGTATTGTATTCTAATCCGCTCCCGTCCCAGCTGTCCCTCCATTTTCTTACCTCGCTTTCAATTCTTTGTATTGTATTCTTAGGCTTTTTAACCCGTTTACCGGTATTGTACATATCTTTCAATTCTTTGTATTGTATTCTTCTCGGGTTTCGCTGCGCGTGCTTCATCTATTAGCCCTTTCAATTCTTTGTATTGTATTCTACATCACCATCGCTCGAGACAATGCACAAGTCCTCGAGAGACTTTCAATTCTTTGTATTGTATTCAAGAAATCGCATTAAGGATAGAGCGCGCGATGGTCGAGGACGCTTTCAATTCTTTGTATTGTATTCGTGGTGAAATGAGCAAGCCTAAAAAAGAGCGCGAAGTCTACTTTCAATTCTTTGTATTGTATTCATATTCCTCCCGAAATGGGCTTCAGGGGGCTTAACAGCCCTACTTTCAATTCTTTGTATTGTATTCGTCTTAGCTATCGGGGCAATCGTGTTGAAGATATTCAGTACCTTTCAATTCTTTGTATTGTATTCAGAGGGGTTTGAAGGGGTTTTAATGAGACTGCTACCAATCACTTTCAATTCTTTGTATTGTATTCTCCAGTATTATTCCGTTTGCGCGACAGACGGCGTCGATGTTCTTTCAATTCTTTGTATTGTATTCTTTATCATGTATTGTATTGGCATTAGGCGATCACCTGTATCTGCTTTCAATTCTTTGTATTGTATTCATATTCAATGAAGCTAATGGAAATAACTTGGAGTATTGGTGACTTTCAATTCTTTGTATTGTATTCAAAAAACAGAGAAGACGTGGAGTTCGCCAGGGAGTTGATCAAGCTTTCAATTCTTTGTATTGTATTCTCTCCCATCCACCATGCCATATGCAAGTAAGGCATCATCCTTTCAATTCTTTGTATTGTATTCCACTATTGATGTCGATTATGCCGTTGTTCCTAGTACTCACTTTCAATTCTTTGTATTGTATTCTGTGAAGTGGTATATTGGGTGGACTTCAACCCAGCTCTTTCAATTCTTTGTATTGTATTCATCGCGTTGATTGAGCTGCGCAATGGCTCGAGAATATCCGCTTTCAATTCTTTGTATTGTATTCTAGAGGAGCACTGCGTTGATAAAGAGGGGAAGTACTGCTACCTTTCAATTCTTTGTATTGTATTCTAGGGAGGTAAGGTCAAGCCTCGGCAACCTCAACTCATTATTCTTTCAATTCTTTGTATTGTATTCTTAGCAGTCTATGAGAGAGATTACTATAAAGTAGTAGTGTTCTTTCAATTCTTTGTATTGTATTCACTCCTAGAGAGGGCTATTGATGCACTCGAGCCCCTCACACTTTCAATTCTTTGTATTGTATTCAATCTCGCAGACGCGTGGATCACGCGGGCGGCGTCATCGAACTTTCAATTCTTTGTATTGTATTCGTAACTCTCTCCTCGGGGATTAATATCTTGTCAATCTCTAGTCTTTCAATTCTTTGTATTGTATTCCTCTAGCTCAGATCTCAAATTAATTAAATTGATTTCTGCCTTTCAATTCTTTGTATTGTATTCAAAGTACGGTAGCGTAGTTGGATACAAGTACACTAATAAGACGACTTTCAATTCTTTGTATTGTATTCGTTGAGAAAGCAATCAACGAGATGCTGCCATACATCAATCTTTCAATTCTTTGTATTGTATTCAACGCGCCCGAGGGGTTAATCAAGTCGAATGTTGAGAGAGACCTTTCAATTCTTTGTATTGTATTCTCGAGAAATTTTTTGAGGAAGAGAGGGAGAAGGATAGATATGAATACCTTTCAATTCTTTGTATTGTATTCAACAATAACAATGTACAGGTAGCAACACCGAGCTTCGACTGGCTTTCAATTCTTTGTATTGTATTCAACATCATGGGGGGAGGACTAAGCCTCCTGGGACAAGTGATCTTTCAATTCTTTGTATTGTATTCTCCAGCTTCTCCTCCCCACTATTGGTCTCCAGCACTATCTCGCTTTCAATTCTTTGTATTGTATTCTTAATTTGCAAGGTCTGAAATAATCGTGAGGATTCAGCTACATAGGCTTTCAATTCTTTGTATTGTATTCAAATTTACGAACAATGTTCACTCGCTGGTAACGCAGTATACTTTCAATTCTTTGTATTGTATTCCCCTGCACACGGTAGATCTCCCTCGTTAAAAATCTTCATCTTTCAATTCTTTGTATTGTATTCTTGCCCTATGTTAATTTCGTCACATTATATTAACTATTTTTACTTTCAATTCTTTGTATTGTATTCCTATATAGTCAACGTACGTAGCTATCATAACAAGATTCTTCTTGTCTTTCAATTCTTTGTATTGTATTCTGTTCATAGTTAGACTCCTAATACTCCCCAAACCCTATGCGTTCCCTTTCAATTCTTTGTATTGTATTCGGAGTCACTTGTAGAGGTTGACATGGGCGAGGCAGAAGAACTCTTTCAATTCTTTGTATTGTATTCACTAAGCGAATGCATCCGCTATATGTTGAAAAAATATTTCCAACTTTCAATTCTTTGTATTGTATTCATAGAGGAGAGGTTAAAGATTATTCAGAAAGAACTAGCAACCTTTCAATTCTTTGTATTGTATTCCTGTCACTAGGAGACATGCCATCCACGTGGACTTGTGGTTGCTTTCAATTCTTTGTATTGTATTCAGCAGACCCCTTCGGCACCGTGAAGTTTAAAGCGAAAACTTTCAATTCTTTGTATTGTATTCACGTCAGGAAGAGCGACATCTTAGTCCCACTGTGGCGCTCTTTCAATTCTTTGTATTGTATTCAGAGAACTAGAGGTGGTGTAGCCGTGAGAATAGACAAGCTTTCAATTCTTTGTATTGTATTCTAAGCTTGATCCTTGACGCAGGTTTCTTAATATTGGATTCATTTTTCATAAGTGTGGAGGGGTTTATAAGCTTTATTCATGGTGATCATG
>Ga0080004_1133517_pt1 | contig 21911 bp, 17 predicted proteins | sample WasSprMetagenome_FD_69207 | JGI IMG/M metagenome (GOLD analysis project Ga0080004, IMG submission 69207) | Sulfidic aquatic microbial communities from Washburn Spring, Yellowstone National Park, USA - WS (SPADES assembly) (version 2) | ecosystem: Environmental > Aquatic > Thermal springs > Hot...
GCACCCCCCCCGGGGCGGCCCGGTCGTTGAGCGAGGGGTCGTCCCAGACCATTTCCAGGAGTTCGCGGAGGACCTGCCCCACCCGCGGTCCGGGGGGCAGGTTGAGCACGGCCATCACGTCGTGCCCGGACACGGGCAGTTCCTCCCCTCCCGCGGGTACCCCGCGATCCAGTTCCGCCCCGACGCGCCGCGCCAGTTCTTCTCCGCTCTCGGGCCAGCGGGCCCGGGCGAGTTCCACCAGGTCGGGGACGAGGTCCCGCCCCGCGGACGCGATCCACCGGCGCAGGCGGGCGGGGTCCGCTTCCAGGAGGCTCGGGTCGGGGCGGTGGGCCGCCAGGGCGCGGACCCGCTCCACCACGCGCCCGGGAAACCGCCACCGGGCGAGCGATCCCTCCACCGCCGCCGTCCCTCCGCCCGTCATCCCCTCCAGGAGGAGGGCCAGGCGCAGCTCCGGCCGCCCGGGGCACCGGTCGATGGCGTCCCAGGGCACTGCGGAAGGCACGACCCCGGGGAAGATCCGTTCCAGCACCCCGTGGGCGGCCATCAGTCTCAGGGCCTTTCCGGCGTGGGACCCCTCCAGGATGCGCTCGAGTTCCACGCGCACGCGCTCGCGGGCAACCCGCTCCAGCAGGGGCGCGCAGGTGGTGATGGCCCGCCCCGTGGCCGCCTCGATTTCCCAACCGTACTCGGACACCAGGCGGAAGGCACGCAGCGGGCGGATGGCATCCTCGCGGAAGCGGCTCTCCGCATCCCCCACGGCCCGTACCAGACCGCGCCGCATGTCCCCCTCACCCCCGTAGGGGTCGTGGAGTTCTCCCGTGAAAGGGTCGAGGGCCAGGGCGTTGACCGTGAAGTCGCGGCGGGACAGGTCCTGGTAGAGGTCGGCCACGAAACGGACGTACTCGGGGTGGCGGAAATCGCGGTAGGGCCCCTCCGTGCGGAAGGTGGTCACCTCCACCACGCCCGGGGGACCCGCGCCCGCGGCCCCGGGAGGAACGACGCCCAGGGTGCCGTGGCGCACGCCCACGTCGATAACGCGCCACCCCGCAAACAGCGCGAGCATTTCTTCCGGCCGCGCGGGGGTGGCCAGATCCCAGTCGCACGGCTTGCGCCCGAGGAGGAGGTCGCGTAGGGCTCCTCCCACCACGTACACGGGATGGCCCGCCTCCCTCAGGCGGCGGGCCACGCTCATGACCGGCGCGGGTATGCGTTCGCACAGGTCGCGGCGCATCACGGGCATCACACGAGACAACGCCGGCACATCACCGGCGTCACACGGGGTAGTGGGCGGGGCCGTTCTTGCGTGCTTCTTCGGCCAGGGCGTAATCCACCCCGGTCTTGCGGGCCATGCGCTCCTGCAGGAACTTCAGGGCCACCTGGGGGAAGAGGGCCACGGAGATCACGTCCTCCTCCTGCTCCATGTAGGGGGCCGCCAGCCGGCGCGCTTCGGGCAGGCCGGGCTCCAGTTCGTCCGCCGGCCGCCCGTCCACCAGCGGCTCGTCCCCGATGATCTTGCGCCGCACCTCTTCGTTGACCGGCCCGGGGGGACGCCCGTACAGTCCCCGCAGGTATGCCCTCACCTCGTTGGTCACCATCTTGTAACGTTCCCCGGCCAGCACGTTGAGCACCGCCTGAGCACCCACGATCTGGCTGGAGGGGGTCACCAGGGGCGGGTAACCCAGGTCTTCCCTCACGCGGGGAACCTCGTCCAGCACTTCTCCCAGCCGGTCGAGGGCGTTTTGCTGCGAGAGCTGGGAAATGAAGTTGGAAATCATGCCCCCCGGGATCTGGTAGCGCAGCACGTTGGTGTCCACGCCCGGCGGGGCCACGTCGAACTCGGCGTACTTCTTGCGCACCTCGCGGAAGTACTCGGCGATCTCGCTCAGCAGGTCCAGGTCCAGCCCGGTGTCGTAGGGGGTACCCTTCAGGGCCGCCACCATGGTCTCGCAGGCGGGCTGGGAGGTCCCCAGCGCCAGCGACGAGATGGCGGTGTCGATGACGTCGGCCCCCGCCTCCACGGCCTTGAGGAGAGCCATGGAGGCCATACCGCTCGTGTAGTGGGTGTGGACCTGCACGGGCAGACCCACCTCTGCCTTGAGGCGGCTCACCAGGGTGTAGGCCGTGTAGGGGTCCAGGATGCCCGCCATGTCCTTCACACAGATGGAGTCGGCCCCCATACCGGCCAGTTCCCGGGCCACCTCCACGAAGTGGTCCACGGTGTGGATGGGGCTGGTGGTGTACACCACCGTGGCCTGGACGTGGGCACCCGCCTCTTTGGTCACCTCAATGGCCTTCCTCATGTTGCGGGTGTCATTCAGGGCGTCGAAGATGCGGATGATGTCCAGCCCGTTGGACACCGCCTTGCGCACGAAGGCCTCCACCACGTCGTCGGGGTAGTGGCGATATCCTACCAGGTTCTGGCCGCGCAGGAGCATCTGGAGGCGGGAGTTCTTGAACGCGCGGCGGAGGGTACGCAGCCTCTCCCACGGGTCCTCGCCCAGGAAACGCAGGCACGAGTCAAAGGTAGCCCCGCCCCAAACCTCAAAGGAATAGAAACCCACCCGGTCCATCTTGTCGATGATGGGGAGCATGTCCTCGGTGCGCATGCGGGTGGCCAGCAGCGACTGGTGCCCGTCGCGCAGCGTTGTGTCGGTGATGCGCACTGGTCGCGGTGCGGTCACGTCAGCCAGACCTCCTCCGCCCGTGTGGTGACGCACGGGCTCCTCAGGGGATCGGGGGCACGCTGCCGGGGACGAACTGCCGGATGAGGGGGAAGAAGGCCAGCGCGAGGGCAATGGCCGCCCCCGCCATCAGCACCACGATGGCAAGCAGCGGGAGCGCCAGCGTGGCGATGGCCCGTCCGGTGGAGAAGTGCAGGGCCTCCCGCACCGCCAGGCAGGAAAGGACGACCACCCAGATCCCGAGGCCCACGGAGAACCACACCCCCAGGCCGCGGTGTACGGCCGTGCTCACCAGGGCGGCCGGTGCGGAAAACACCTGCGGCATGGCCGCCACCGCCAGGCCGGCCATGAGGGGGCGGATCGCACCCCTTCCGCCCAGCAGCACCCCCGTCAGGTAGAAAATGGCCGTCTGCAGGTACCAGAAGAGAAAAGGACCCACCAGCCCGAAGAGGAAGACCACGGGCCCGAAGCCGGCCCCCGATACGGGGATGCCCGCCCCGGCCATACCGGCGGCGAACTCCCGTCCCCCGCTGATGGCGCCCACGGTGGCGTTCACCACCGCCACCACCGCCAGCACCGCCAGCGCCCGGCCCAGGTGCGGACGGGCGGCGACCTCGCGGAAGGTGACCACCGGGCTGAACAGGGCACCGTACATCAGCTCGAGGACGCCGAGCGGCGCCCCCTCGGGCAGCGCGCCCGCGGCCGGCTCGGCCGGCGCCGCAGGTTCACCCCCACCAGGGGGTGGCTGCGGAGGCGCCGCGCCCACAGGTGCTTCCTCCGTACGTTCCACTGTTGTCTCCACCTCCTACGTCCGGCACCCGGGATCCGCAAGGCCGCGGCAGCGCCCCGCGGGATCAGCGGCCCACCGGCAGCGTCAGGATCTGGCGGGCCGCCCACCAGGCCCACTGCAGCCGCTCGAGGGGCCCGGGAACGGCGGCACCGGAGGCCCCCGCCGGCGGCGCGAGGGAGAGGGCCGCCGCCGTCCCCCGCAGGCCGCCGAGCAGGCCCAGTTGCTCGAGCAGCTCCAGCAGCGGGTGCACTTCCCGATAGGTCTTGACCTCATAGGAGTCGCCTATGCCGGCCAGGTCAGCCGCCCTCTGGATGGAGTCACGCAGGTTGCCCAGCTCATCCACCAGCCCTTTTTCCAGGGCCTGGCGCCCGGTGAACACCCGGCCATCGGCCAGGGCCAGGACCTGCTCCCGGGTCACCTTGCCCGCCCGACCCTGTACCACCGCGTCCACGAACTGCTGGAAGATGTCGTCCACCATCCCCTGCAGGATGGCGCGCTCCTCCGGCTCGAGGGGCCGGCTGGGTGACCCCATGTCCTTGTGGGGACCGCTCTTTATGGTCTCATACCTGATCCCCAGTTTGCCATACAGTCCCTCCAGGTTCTGGACCTCCATGATGACACCGATGCTCCCCGTGATGGTACCGGGGTTGGCCACGATGTGCTGAGCGGCCGACGCCACCCAGTAGGCACCGGAGGCGGCCACGTCGCCCAAGGAGGCCACCACCACCTTGCCCGCCTCCCGGAGCCTGCGCACCTCCCGCGCGATCTCCTGGGAGCCGGCGGCGCTGCCACCGGGACTGTTGATGCGCAGGACCACCGCCCGGGTGGCCGGGTCCTCCCGCGCCTTCCGCAGTTCTGCCAGCACCGAGTCAGAACCGAGCACGCTCCCCAGCAATCCGCTGCCGGAAGCCCCGGTGGTGATCACACCTTCGAGGAAGACCAGCCCGACCGCCTTTCCGCTCCGCGCCAGCCGCTGCCCCGCCGGCACCGTGGCGAAGGCCACCGCCACCGCGGAACCGACCGCCACCAGGATCACCACCAGGGTCAGCACTTTCTTCGTGCGGGTCACCACGTACTACCTCCTCGACCGTCGCCCCGGCCCCCGGCGGCCCGCTTCCCGCGACGGGCACGGGGTGCATCCGGGAGCGGCCCTCCGCCCCGCCGGCGCCGGAGCACACCCCGGCGGCGCGGCCCCGCGGGGCTCAGCGGCGGGCGGGGTGGGTCAGCCAGAGCAGGGGACCGCTCTCCTGGTAACCGATGGCGGCCCCCACGAAGTCCCGGAACAGCGGGTGGGGCCGGGTGGGACGGGACTTGAACTCGGGGTGGAACTGGGTGCCCACGAACCAGGGGTGATCGTCCAGTTCCATGATCTCCACCAGGTCTCCGTCCGGCCATACCCCCGCCGTGCGCAGCCCGGCCGCGGCCAGGCGGTCGCGGTAGGCGTTGTTCACCTCGAAACGGTGACGGTGGCGTTCCTCCACCACCTCCGCGCCGTAGGCGGCACGGGCCAGGGTCCCCGGCACCAGTCGACACGGGTACACCCCCAGCCGCATGGTGCCCCCCTTGGCCACCACCTTCTTCTGCTCGGGCATGTAGTCGATGACCGGGTGGGGGGTGTCGGGGTCGAACTCGGTGGAGTTGGCTCCCTCCAGGCCGAGCACATGGCGGGCGAACTCGATCACCGCGCACTGCAGCCCGAGGCACAGCCCGAAGTAGGGGATGCGGGTCTCGCGGGCGTACCGGGCGGCCGCGATCTTCCCCTCGATCCCGCGCGAACCGAATCCCCCGGGGACCAGGATGCCGTGGACGTCACCCAGCACCGCAGCGGGGGATTCGCGCTCGAGCCGCTCGGAGTCCACCCATTTTATCTCCACGCTGGCATCGTGGGCTATGCCGGCATGACACAGGGCTTCCACCACGCTCAGGTAAGCGTCGTGCAGCGCCACGTACTTCCCCACCAGGGCCACCGTCACCCGCCGGGAGGGGTGCCGCAACTTTTCCACCAGGCTGCGCCATTCGGAAAGGTCGGGCTCGCCACAGTTCAACCCCAGGACGGAGGTGGCTATCCTGCCCAGGCCTTCTTCCTCAAGGATGAGGGGCACGGCGTAGATAGAGTCCACGTCCACATTCTGCACGACCGCCTCCGGCGGCACGTCGCAGAACAGGGCTATCTTCTCCTTCAACTCGCGGGAGAGGGGCCGTTCGGTACGGCACACGATCACGTCCGGGGAGATCCCGATGGAGCGCAACTCCTTGACGCTGTGCTGGGTGGGCTTGGTCTTGAGTTCCCCCGCGGCGGAAACAAAGGGGACCAGGGTGACGTGCACGTACATCACGTCCTGCCGCCCCACGTCGCTCTTGAACTGGCGGATGGCCTCCAGATAGGGCAGGCTCTCGATGTCACCCACCGTGCCGCCGATTTCGGAGATGACCACGTCGGCGCCGCTCACCTCGGCCACCCGGTGCAGCCGCTCCTTTATCTCGTTGGTGATGTGGGGGATCACCTGCACGGTTCCGCCCAGGAAATCGCCCCGGCGCTCCTGCTCGATGACGGCGCTGTACACCTGGCCCGTGGTGACGTTGTTCAGGCGACCCAGCGAGACGTCCATGAAACGCTCGTAGTGGCCCAGGTCCAGGTCGGTCTCGGCGCCGTCGTCGGTGACGAATACTTCCCCGTGCTGCAACGGGCTCATGGTGCCCGCGTCCACGTTGATGTAGGGGTCAAACTTGAGCGCGGTCACCCGCAGGCCGCGGGCCGCCAGCAAACGTCCCAGGGAGGCGGCGGTAATCCCCTTCCCCAGCCCGGAGACCACGCCGCCGGTCACGAACACGAACTTGGCCATCTTCAGCCCCCCGTATCCCGGTCCGGCTCGCAAAAAGATAAGGGACGCCCGGCGGGTCTAAAGTCCTTCGTCCTCCTGAGCGTCCCAGGGAGCATCTACCTCTTCTTCGTCCTCCTCTTCTTCCTCGTCCTCCTCCCCGGGGCCCACGCCCTCGGGTTCTTCGATTTGCTCGATCTCCTCGCGCCAGGGCGGTTCCTTCCTTATGGGTCTGGGCGGCTGGCTCGCCACCGACCGGGTGATGCGCTGCCGCTGCCACTCGCGCAGGCCCCAGTTCCCATCCCCCAGGTAGGTGAGACGGTGGTCGAGGTTGAGGTCAGTGTATATGCGGGCCAAGTGAAGGGCGTCGTACCCCGCCTCCTGCCGGCGGCGCAGTACCTCCTCGCACAACTCCCGGAAGTGCATGGGTCGGTTGTGCTCGCGCAGCACTTCGCAGGCGATGTCCGCCGTCGAAGGAGGAGCCTTCCGCAACCCCTCGCCAGTTGCCATCTCGCTAACCATCTCTCCCCTTCCGCTCATCCTCCGCTATTTTAACAAAAACCTTCCCGCTGGCAACGCCCCGAGGAGAGCAATCCCTCGCCCGCCCCCGCCCCGCCCTCCTCCGCCAGGGGTCGCCGTTCCTCCCCGGGCCGCGATCGGCGGCGGGCCCGCGGAAGGTCTGCGGGTTCCATCACCACCTCATCGCCGTACATGAGTCTGCCCAGCCCTTCGCGCAATTCGCCACAGCGGCCGCCGCACAACGGGCACGTGCCGTCCGCCGCACGCCCGTCGGCGGAGGGGGCAGGTTCGCGGTACGCACAGATGACCCCTTCGAAGTTGCGCAGGATCACACGATCCTCGCCCATGCCGAGGAGGTATTGGGGGGAAAGCGGGATCTTGCCCCCGCCCCCGGGGGCGTCCACGACATAGGTGGGGACGGCGAAACCGGAAACGTGACCGCGGAGCATCTCCATGATCTCCAGACCCCTGCGGATGCTGGTGCGGAAGTGACCGAGGCCCCAGGTGAGGTCGCACTGGTAGATGTAGTACGGCCGCACCCGCGCCCGCACCAGCGCACGCACCAGATCGCGCATCACCACGGGGCAGTCGTTGATCCCCTTGAGGAGCACCGTCTGGTTCCCCACCGGGATACCGTGGTCCACCAGCATCCCCACCGCCTGCTGCGCCTGGGGCGTCAGTTCGCGGGGGTGGTTGAAGTGGGTGTTCACCCACACGGGATGGAAGCGAGCCAGCATGCGACACAGGTGGGGCGTGATGCGCATGGGCACCACCACCGGAGCCCGGGTGCCAATGCGGATCACTTCCACGTGGGGAATGCGCCGTAACTGGGTGAGCACCCACTCCAGGCGGCCGTCCCCCATGGTCAGCGGGTCTCCACCCGACAGCAGCACGTCGCGGATCTCGGGGGTGCCCCGGACGTATTCCAGCGCCATCTCCAACCGTTCCCGCGGGGCGGGCCGGTCGCGCACCCCCACCAGCCGCTTGCGGGTGCAGTGGCGGCAGTAGTTGAAGCACTGGTCGGTGAGCAGGAACAGCACCCGGTCAGGGTAGCGGTGCGTGAGACCGGGCACCGGGGAATCCACGTCCTCGTGGAGCGGATCGTCCGTCTCGCCCGGCGAACGCTCCAGTTCCCGGATGCTGGGAACCGCCTGCCGCCTGACCGGGCAGGCCGGGTCATCGGGGTCGACCAGGGTGGCGTAGTACGGAGTTATGGCCATGCGCAGGCTGAGCAGGCTGGCGCGCACGCCCTCTTCTTCCTCGGGCACCAGGCGGACGACCTGTTTCAGCTGCTCAAGGCCGGTGATGCGGTGGGCGAGCTGCCACCGCCAGTCGTTCCACTGCTCCGGAGTGACATCCCGGAACAGGGGGATCTCCCGGTAATCTCTCATTTTCGGCCGGGGCCTCCCCGGGAGGCGCCCCGGGGCCGCACCCCTCTATCCGCCCCCGGAGGGTGCCACGTCCTCGGCGGCGAGCATTTCCTGCAGGTAGCGGGGAAGGGCAAAGGCAGCCCTGTGCGTCTCTCGCGTGTAGTATCGGGTCACGATTTCCTCCACCCGGGCCTGTTCCGGCGGAAGGGCGGGATCGGGGCCGTGGGAGCCCGCCACGTACCCCCACCAGCCGCCGGGATAGGTGGGCACCGGGCCCAGGTATATGCGCACCACGGGGAAGTACCGCCCCACCACCCGGCAGGCCTTCACCAGTACTTCCGGGTGGTAGAACGGCGACTCCACCTGGCAACTGAAGACCCCGCCCGGCTGCAGCGCCCGGGCGAGGGCGGCGTAGAAACTCGGCCGGAACAGGGTGGCCGCCGGTCCTTCCCCCGCAGGAGGACCGTGCCGGGGAGGTTCCGTGAAGTCGGGCACCCCGACCGGATCCGTACAGTCCACGATGGCCACGTCGTAAGCATGATCGCGGCCTTCCACGAACTCGGCACCGTCTCCCACGATCAGGTTCACCCGCGGATCATCCAGCGACGCGGCCAGGAAGGGCATGAACTCCCGGGCACTCGCGGGCACCCGGGCGTCGATTTCCACCAGGTCCACCTTCTCTACGGTGGGATGTTTCAGCAACTCGCGCACCACGCCCCCGTCCCCGCCTCCCACCACCAGGACCCGCCGGGGACAGGGATGGGCGAACATGGGGACGTGGGTGATCATCTCGTGGTAGAAAAACTCGTCCCGCTCGGTGGTCTGCACCACTCCGTCCAGGATGAGGGCCCGCCCGAAGGTCTCGGTCTCCACCACTCTCAGTTCCTGGTAGGGTGTCTTCTCATGCCTCAGTTCGGCCGTGAGGGCATAAGCCAGCCACAAACCCGGAGCGTGCTCCTCCTCAAAGCGGAAAGGCAATGCCCTTCTCACCCCCTGCCCGTTCTACACGGTGCATTATAGCACAGCCCGCCCGCGGGGGATACTCAGTGGGAGGGAACTCGTGCAGAGCAGGCGGGAAAGAAAGAGGCAGCGCGCCCTCACCTATCGCCTCTCCAGGCGCCTCGTGGCCTTCGAAGCAGGGTCCGAGACACCGCCCGCCCCGGCGCGGGGTCCCGACCGGACGGCCCCCGGGCGGTCCGGGAGGCGGACCAGGCTGGTCCTCGGCGTGGCGGCTGGCCTGGCGGTGCTCACCCTGGGGGCAGCACTGGCCATCCCCCTCCCCCCGACCCAGGTGCCGGAGGCCAGCGTGATCTACGACCACCGGGGCCGCCCGGCCGTGCACCTGTACGTGCAGAAACGGGTCGAAGTCCCCCTGGCGACGGTCCCCCGCCACCTGCAGCAGGCGGTGCTCGCCATCGAGGACGAACACTTCTACCAGCACCCGGGCATCAACCCGGTGGCCATCGTGCGCGCCGCCCTCCGCAACCTGCAGGCCGGCCGCATCGTGGAGGGCGGCAGCACCATCACCCAGCAACTGGCCAAGAACCTGAGCGGGCGGACGGAACGCACCCTCTGGCGCAAGGTTTACGAGGCCCTGGTCACCATCAAGCTGGAGATCATGTTCCCCAAGTCGCGCATCCTGGAGATGTACCTCAACACCATCTATTTCGGCCACGGAGCCTACGGCGTGGAGGTGGCAGCCCAGACCTACTTCGGGCACGGCGTCTCCCAGGTGGACCTGCCCGAAGCCGCCCTGCTGGCGGGGCTCATCCGCGCCCCCGAGACGTACTCCCCCTACCGGGACCCCGAGGCCGCCCTGCGCCGGCGCAACCTGGTCCTCGACCGCATGGTGCAGGCCGGCATGATCACCCCGCTGCAGGCTCAGCAGGCCAAGTCCACCGCCATCCGGGTGGCCGGCCTGCGCCCTCCCGGCGAGGCCGGGTACTTCGCCAGCTACGTCCTTTCGGAACTGGCGAAGCGGTTCCCGTACCTGTCGGGAGACATATACCGGGCGGGCTACCGCATCTACACCACCCTGGACCTGGACATGCAGAGGGCCGCAGAAAAGGCCATCACCCGGCTGGTCCCCGACCGCACCCGCGACGCCCAGGGGGTACCCCAACCCCAGGCCGCCCTGGTGGCGCTGGAGCCGTCCACCGGGTACATCAGAGCCATGGTGGGCGGCAAGGACTTCTCCGTCACCCAGCTCAACCGCGCCGCGCCGCCGGTGCGCCGCCAGCCGGGCTCGGCCTTCAAACCCTTCCTCTACGCCGCCCTCATCGACAGCGGCCACACCGTGGTTGAACAGCAGGTGTGCGAGCCGGTTGCCTTCCCCGGGCCCGCGCCCGATCGTCCCTGGGTCCCCACCGACTACACCTCGGAAAACCACCAGCCCTACCATTACCGGCCCCTCATGATGAGGGAGGCCCTGAAGATCTCCGACAACGTGGTGACCGCCCGCTGGTGCATGGACCTGGGGCCGTCCCGCCTGGCACGGTACGCCCGGCTGATGGGCATCCAGAGCCCGCTGGACGCGGTGGGGCCCCTGGCCCTGGGGGCCTCGCCCGTGTCGCCCCTCGAACTGGCCACGGCATACTGCCCCCTGGCCAACGGCGGCTACCGCGTAACACCCACCTGCATCCTCCGGGTGGAGGACTCCCGCGGTCGCGTCCTGGAAAACCCCGGGCGCACGCCGCCCGCGAAAGAAAAAGTGCTGGACGAGCGGGTCGCCTACATCGTCACGGACCTCCTGCGCAGCGTCCTCTCGCCCGGTGGCACGGCGGCGCGGGTGGGAGCGCTGATCAACCGGCCCGCCGCCGGCAAGACCGGTACCACCGACGAACTGCGGGACGCCTGGTTCGTCGGGTACACCCCCGACCTGCTCGCGGCGGTCTGGGTGGGCTACGACGATGGCTCCACCTCCCTCTGGTCCACCGGTGGGGCCATCGCCGCCCCCGTCTGGGCCGCCTTCATGAGTTCGGCCCTGCACAATGTCCCCCCGCGGGAGTTCCCGGTGCCGGCGGGCATCAACTGGGTGCAGGTTTCCGCCCTGGACGGTCTCCTCCCCAACCCCTCGTCGCCCGTGGTGACCGAGGTGTTCATCGCCGGCACCGAACCCACGGCCGTCTCGCCGGCGTGGTGGTCGGGGTCGCCACCCGCGTGGGGCTGGGAGGATTCCCCCGGGTACCTGGCCAACCGGCCTCCCCCGCCCCCCACGGGCGCCTCCGACACCCCCGGGCCCGCCGACTCCCCCGGACCGGAACGGCCGCCCAGCGGCGAGAGCGGCCAGCGGGGTGACCACCCCGAGGAGTCGCAGGCCCGGCCGCCCAAGCCGCCGCCGGACCCGGGGCAGCACCCTGCCGCGCCAGAGCAGCCGGGAGAAACCACCGGAAGCGGCAGTGAGAACCAGGGTCCCTGAGCATTGGGTTACCGGAGCACGCGGCGGACAGCCGCAGCGGGGGCCCTACTCGGCCTCAGCCAGGGTGACGGTGAACCGCAGGCGCTGGTTGCCCCGCTGGACCACCACCTCCACGCGCTCGCCCGGCCGGTGCTCGTAAAGGGCCGCACGGAACTCGGCCAGGGAGTTCACCTCGCGCCCTCCCAGCGCCAGGATGATGTCCTGGGGCCTGATGCCGGCCGCCGCCGCGGGTCCCCTGGGATCGACGTCCTGCACGGGAACCCCCCGCGGGACGTTCAGCGCCCGGGGATCGTAGAGCACCACACCCAGGCGCGGCCGGATCACCCGGCCGTACTGCATGAGCTCATTGACCACCCGCAGTACCGTCTTGGACGGGATGGCCAGCCCCATGCCCTCCACGTTGGGGACGATGACCTTGATGGTGTTGATGCCCACGACCTCGCCCCTGGCGTTGCACAGGGGGCCACCGCTGTTACCGGGGTTGATGGCGGCGTCAGTCTGAATGAGTTCCAGGATGTACTCCATCCCGTTGCGGTCTTCCATCTGCACGGCCCGGTTGAGGCCGCTGATGATCCCCGCCGTCACCGTGCGCTCGAAGGCGGGCCCCACGGGGTTCCCTATGGCTACCGCCAGCTCCCCCACCTTGAGGGCGTCCGAGTCCCCGAAGGCAGCAGGCTTCAGGCCCACCACGTCAACCTTGAGGACGGCCAGGTCGTACAGGTCGTCGGATCCCACCACGCGGGCGGGCACCCGGCGCTTGTCGGGCAGGATGACGGTGACCTCGCGGGCCCCTTCGATCACGTGATGGTTGGTGACGATGTAGCCGTCCTGGGTGAGGATGACCCCCGAGCCGCCCTTGGTCTCACGGGACCATCCCCAGTAGTACACGGTGGCCTCGATGCCCACCACCGAAGGCCCCACCCTCTCGGCCACCGCCACCACCGGCCACTCCGTCCCCGTCGCCACGGGGGACGCCTGGACCGGAGTCACGGTCAGGGGCTGGGGCCTGCGCACGTCCCGCACCGCGGCCACCCAGGCGTCGGGAGCAAGCAGGCTGAAGCCGACCGCCCCCAGCACAAACGCGACCAGCACGGCAACCACCACTAGAGCGGCCGGGAAGCTACGCCTTCTGGGTTCAATCGGACCGTAGAAGTAACTCACCTTCCCACCTCCACCAGGCTGGGCGGGCGCCCGGGCCCGGACGAGGGCAGCAGCCAGGGTAAGACGTCAGGGGATACGCGTCACCTCGGCACCCAGGGCCCGCAGCTTCTCGTCCAGACGCTCGTAGCCGCGCTCGATGTACTGCAGGTCGTCGATCTCGGATTCTCCCTCGGCGGCCAGGGCAGCCACCACCAGGGCGGCGCCTCCCCGCAGGTCGTTGCGGACCCGCACCGGCGCTCCCAGAAGCTTCTCCACGCCCTGCACGATGGCCGAGCGGCCCTCCACCTTGATCCTGGCGCCCATGCGCAGCAGTTCGCTCACGAAACCAAACCGGTTCTCGTAGATAGTCTCATGGATCACGCTCACCCCGTCGGCGACCGCCGCCACGGAAACGTAGGGTTGCTGCAGGTCGGTGGGGAAGCCGGGATACCGCAGGGTGCGGACGTTGGCCGCCCGGGGGCGATCAGGCCCCTTCACCCGGATCCAGTCACCGTTGGTTTCCACCTGGGCGCCCGTCTCCCTGAGCTTGGCGGCCACCGCCTCCAGGTGCTTGGCGATGGCATTCTCCACGCAGATGTCGCCGCCCGTGGCCACCGCCGCCATCATGTAGGTCCCCACTTCTATCTCGTCGGGGATGATGGAGTGTTCCGCCCCCACCAGGCGCGGCACCCCCTGAATGCGGATGAACTCGGTACCGGCCCCGTGGATGCGGGCCCCCATGGCGTTGAGGTAGTTGGCCACATCGACCACATGGGGCTCCCGGGCGGCGTTCTCGATGACCGTCGTGCCTTCGGCCAGGCTAGCCGCCAGCATGATGTTGATGGTGGCTCCCACGCTGGCGTCGTCCAGGTAGATGGTGGCGCCGCGGAGCTTGCCGGCGCGCGCCTTGACCACTCCGTACTCCAGGTTGACCTCGGCGCCCAGCGCCCGAAAACCCTTCAAATGCAGGTCGATGGGCCGGACCCCGATGTCGCATCCCCCGGGCAGGGCCACCTCGGCCCGTCCGAACCTGGCCAGCAACACCCCGAGCAGGTAATAGGAAGCCCGCAGCCTCTTGACCAGGTCGTAGGGGGCCTTCCACGAGTCGAATCCGTTGGGGTTAATCTCCAGCACGCCGGGTCCGCGCCAGTGGATCTCGGCCCCCAACTCGCGCAGGATATCGACGAAGACATGGACGTCACCGATGGCGGGCACGTTCTCCAGGCGGCTCGGCCCCTGGGCCAGGAGCGCCGCGGGAATGGCCGCGACCGCCGCATTCTTCGATCCCGATGCCTTGATCGTGCCCCGGAGGGGACGTCCGCCGACCACTCTCAACCTGGCCAACCGGCACCATCCTCACTGCCGAACCTTCGCGTTCCGGGCCCTCCGCTGGGGCTCATCTCGTACGGGTTCCCTGCTTCTGCAGGTACGCGGATATCTCCTGCCCCCTGCGCGGGTAGGGCTCATCAACCCCTTCCACTGCGCCCGTATACGCGTTCACGTAGAGGGCGCTGCCGGACCCGAGCAGAATCCGCCACACCGGCACCGCCTCCCACTCGCGGGCGTCGTAGACGGGGCTGTAAAAGCCTTCCTCCACCGCCACCACCACCGCACCCTTCTCCACCAGAAGGGGAGCCGCCCGCAGGAGCGCCTCGGTGGCGGGCAGGATGGGACGCGCGTTCCCGGAGGGCTTATGCGGGACGGGGAAAGCCCCGTACGCCTCTTCCACGCCCCCCGGTCCCACGATGGCCGCCGCCCGGCTCCCGAAAAAGCGGTGGCCCGCCGCCTGACCGGTGAACACCACCAGGTACCGCCCCGGACCAACGGGGGCACGGTAATCCAGCTCTGCCCCGGCCGGCAGGCCTCCGCGCTGAGCCCAGAATTCGCGGGCCAGCTCCACCGCCCGATCAGCCCCGGGAGCCCTGTCCCCGCTGGCCTGACCTCCGCCCGCAGGACCCCCGGTCCCGGGGCCGGTGCCCGCGGGGGGCAGAGCGCCGCCCGAACCTGTCTCGGGCCAGGGCAGGCGCCGGTAAAAGACTTCTCCGCCGGGGTAAACCACCACGGCCTCCCGCCCCGTGAGACCCAACCACACCCCGTCCTGGTGCACGGCATCCACCTCCGGTCCCAGGAACTGGGCGATAACCCGGGCGGGATCCACGGGAGGGTTGCTCACGGTCAGGAGGGGAAGGGGCCGGGCCCGCCGCGGGATCTCCGCGGTCAGGACCACCCCGCGTTCGCGCAGCTGGGCCGCCACTTCCCTGACTTCCCGGGGGGTAACCGAGTACAGGGAGGAACCCGGCGCCGCCGGTCCCGTCCAGAGGCGGTAACCGAGCAAAAGGTTAACTCCCAGGAAGGCGACAATCAAGATCCTCTTGGCCCGGGCCCAGTCCAATTTCTACCACCTCCCCCCGAAAGCCTGGACCTGACCGGTCACGGCGTCCACGGCCCAGCGGTCGGAATCAGTGCGTACAATCCATACCGGTCGCAGCTCCCCGGCCGCCGCGCGAGCCCCGGCGTAGGCAGGGTAGACATCCAGGATCCGCACGCGCCCGCTGTGCTGTGCCCCCATCCGAGCCAGGGCTTCCTGGGCACTCATGATGCGGTGTGAACCGCCGGGATCCCGCCAGGGCGTCCAGGCGGCCGCCCTGTACTCGTAGAGTCCCTGCTCACCCACGGCCATGCCCACGGCTCCGCCCGGCGCCACGGCCAGCATGCCGTTCACCAGGAAGCCCATCTCCAGCGTCCAGGCCTGCTCCTCCTCCAGGCGGACAGGCCGGCATTCGCACAACACGATCCCGGGAGAGGCGCCACCGTGGCGGGCCAGGAAGGAAAGGGCCACGGAAAAGGCAGCGTCCGGCTCGATGCTGCCCCGCGTACCCGTGGGGCGGGGGGTGCTGTACTCCAGGGCCCCGGAAGGGTACACCCGGAGCCCAGATCGGCCGTCGGTGAAGATCGTGGCCCCGTCCCGTTCCTCGATGCGCCGCACCACGCCGGGGTCCGCGAAGAACCGGCCCACCAGGGCCTGCGCGTACCCCGGTGGCGGAACAAAGCCGGTCGCCAGCCGGGGGACAGCAGACACCTTCGGCACCCACAGCCCGGGGACGGCCTCCCACCCCTCCGGCAGGGCGGGGCTCACCACCGGTATCCCCCCCGCCCTTTCCACGGCCTGGGGGGCTTCCAGCGATGAGAGCACCTGGGCGAGCGGCCGGTAATCCCGCTCGGCCGTCCCCTCCAGCGGGTAAAGCCTGCCATCACACCTGACGGCCACGAAGGGCCACCGTCCCGGAGTCAGCAGCAGGCCATCCACGCTGTCGGGGAGATTGCCCCGCATTCCGTAGGCGCGTGCCACCGTCTGCCCGGGCAGGGGCGCGGGAAAGCGTGCCTCCACGGAGACCGCCTCCTCCAGCGCACGCGCCTCGGCGTCCCGCACGGGCTCCCGCGCCGCCGGCCCCAGCCCGGCCAAAGCCATGCCGCCGGCACAGCCCGCTTCCCACAGGTCCCGGTACCCGGCGGATCCCGGCAAGAACATGGCGCGCCTGTCTCCGCCCAGGTGGACGAGAAGGCGGGTGGGCCGGACCACCTGGTACCACTCGGGAGGCGGCGGCGACTGCGGCTCCTGCCTCCAGAGCTCCTCCCCGGTGAGGGGGCCCGCAGCGCTCCACCACAGGCCAAAGGAGAGGGCCAGGCTCAGCGCCACCAGCAGGGCCAGGATGACGCCCGTGACCCTTTCCCGCCACCCGTCACCGCCCACGGGCATCATCCCCCCGGGGGAGCCAGAAGGTGACCCGCGTCCCCTGGCCCACCGTGCTGGTTATGGAAATGTCACCGCCGTGGGCCTGGACTATTTCCTGGGCAATGGGCAGGCCCAGCCCGGTACCCCCCAGCTCCCGCGAACGACCCTTGTCCACGCGGTAAAAACGCTCGAACACCCGGGGCAGGTCCTCCGGCGGAATGCCCACGCCCGTGTCCTCCACGACGCACACCAGTCTGCCGGGCTCCGGGTGCAGGGATACCGTCACCCGCCCCCCGGGCGGGGTGAACTCCACGGCGTTGGAAACCAGGTTGGAGAACACCTGCGTCAACCTGGCCTCGTCCCCATTCACCAGGGGCAGGTCTTCGGGGGCCTCCAGGATCAAACGCAACCCCTTGCGCTCGGCGACCGGGCGCAGTCTCTCCAGGGCCTGCTGGGCGGGGTCCCGCAGGTCCACGGGTTCCATGTGCCAGGAGGCCTGCCGGTGTTCGAGTTGCGAGAGCAGGAGCAGGTCCTGCACCAGGCGTGTCATGCGCTCCGCCTCGGCGGCCACCGTGTGCAGGAAGCGTTCTGCCACCTGCCTGTCCTCCATGGCCCCGTCCAGCAGGGTCTCCACGTAGCCCTTGACCGTGGCCAGGGGCGTGCGCAACTCGTGAGACACGTTGGCCACGAAGTCCCTGCGCATCCTCTCCAGCCTGGTCTCCTCGGTGACGTCGCGCAGCACCACTACCAGCCCCTGGCCACCTCTCTCCAGGCGCAGGGGAGCGAGGTAGGCGTGCAGCACCCGGTCGCCGTGGCTGATGGTCCGCTCGCAGGGGACGGAGGAGGCAGGATCGCCCGCGGCGGGCGCGGGAAGGAGGTCGGGCAGCAACTCGGCCACGGGCCGGTCCACCACGGGGTCCGGCAGCCCCAGGAGCCGGGCGCAGGCCGGGTTCATGAGCACCACCCTCCCGTCCGGGTCAAGGGCCAGGAGGCCTTCCGCCATGTAGGTCAGCACCGCTTCCAGCTTGGCCTTTTCCGCCCTGATCTCCTCGAGGGTCTGGGCCAGCCGGGCGGTCAGGAAGTTGAACATCGAGCCCAACTGCCCGATCTCGTCATTGGATAAGACGGATATGCGTTGCGAGAAATCCCCTGACGCCATCCTCTCCGCACGCAGGGTCACCTCCCTGATGGGTCGGGTGATGCTGAGGGAGAGCAGGTATCCCAGGCCGGCCGTCACCGCCAGCGCCAGGGAAGTTCCCACCAGCAGCAACCTCCGTATGTCGCCCAGGACCCGGTACGTGCTCTCAAGGGAGGAGGCGATGTACACCGCGCCCAGGATGCGGTCGCCCGACCGGATGGGACGGGCCAGGTGAAGCTGCCTCTGCTCGGTCGCCGGGTTGAGGCGGACGGCCTCCGCCCGCCCTCCGGTGAGGGCCCTGGCCACCTGGGCCTGGAGGATGTGAGGCTGCCCCCCCACGGCGCTCCCGGAGGCGTACGCCACCAGTTCCCCGCCGGCGCCCAGCACCGCGATCTCGTTGCCCGACTGGAGGGCGAACTGGCTCACCAGCCGCTGCACGTACTCCCGGTCCGGCTGCGGCACCAGGTAACGCTCCAGGAAGCCGGCCACCAGTTGAGCCTGGGCGTCCACGGCCGATACAAAGCCCCGCAGGTAATAGTGTTCGAGGGCCTGGAGGACGTAACCGCCCGTCACTTCCACCGCCAGCAGGAGGAGCAGGAGGTAAATCAGGACCAGCCGCACCTGGAGGCTGTGGAAACGTTCCCAGCGCGACCGCCGAGCTCCCGTTTGCCCGACACCTTCAGTCCTTGCGGAAATAGTACCCGGCCCCCCGCTTGGTGAGAACGTACTGGGGATTGGCGGGATCGTCCTCGATCTTCTCCCGCAGGCGCCGCACCGTCACGTCCACGGTGCGGGCGTCCCCGAAGTACTGGTACCCCCACACCTCGTCCAGGAGCACCTGTCTGGTCATGATCTGGCCGGGACGCGAAGCCAGGGCGCGCAGGAGTTCGAACTCCTTGACGCTGAGGGGAATCCGCCGCCCGCCCTTGGTGACCTCGTACGTGCCCGGGTCGATGACCAGGTCGCCGGCGCGGATGGGGGCATCGCCCGGCCGGGGACCGGCGGCTCGCCTGAGGATGGCGCGCACCCGCGCCACCAGCTCCCTCGGGCTGAAGGGCTTGGTCACGTAGTCGTCGGCCCCCAGTTCCAGACCCACCACGCGGTCGACCTCGTCGGCCCGCGCCGTCAGGATGAGGATGGGAACCTGGGAGTTCTTGCGGATCTCGCGGCACACGGTGAACCCGTCCACACCGGGCAGCATGAGATCCAGGATCACCAGGTGAGGGGCGTCACTCTGCACGCGGCGCAGCGCCTCCTGCCCGTCGTGGCAGACCTCCACCTGGAACCCTTCTTTCTCCAGGTTGAAGCGTACCAGCTCTGCTATGGGCTTCTCGTCTTCTACGATGAGGACCTTTTGTGCCATGGCCGCCTACCTTTCCCGTCCGGACCCCGCCGCAGCGCAGGCGCCGACGGCGGCAGGCCCCCGCCCCGCACGCGCCGGTCACGGCCGCGTAGCCAGCGCCGTTCCGGTTGGGCCGGCTCCGGGCCGGCGTCAACCGCAGGGGCAAAGGCCTCCCCGCCGCCAGTTAGATGATCGACCGGCGCAGGGCCCCTTCTCCCCCTGATGGTACAGGAAAGACACCCCGCGGTACACCCCCGCGGAGCACCCCAAGTAGTACCTGGCATCACGCAAATATTCTACCTCTAGTCAATTCTTTTCGCCAGCGCCGGCAGCGTTACGGAGGCGTACCGGCGCGCAACCCCCTGCGCTGTACCGGGGCAGAAAGAAAGCCGGGTGATACGCACGTACCACCCGGGATATATGAAGAGGGGGTCAACACAGCGGCGCACTGGAGGCTCGCCTGCTGGGGCATAGAATACGCTCGCAATGTTGCACCAGTGTTACAGGCACCTAAAAGTCCGGTGACCCGGGGGTGGATCCATGATTCTGCATCGCGCGGTGGCGGGGATGGCCCTGGTCCGGCTGCTTTCCGCCAGCCTGGAGTTCGGTGCCGCCATGCTGATGCTCTTCTGGTTCCGCACGCCGGCGCAGGCCCTGCGCGTGAACGCCATCCTCGGTCTGGTGGGACCCCTCATCTTCGTGACGGTCAGTGCCCTCGGCCTGGCGGGGCTGGCCCGCGACCTCCCCACCCCCAGGCTGCTGCTCGTGCTGGCGGGGATCGTCCTCATCATCCTGGGCACCCGCAGCTGACGGCGAATACGGTGCGCCCGCTACGGGGGAACCTGATGCGGGGGCACACTGGCCCCCGGGAGGCACAGGGGTTGAAACCCGTCGAGCTTGCCGTTCTCTCACTCGTCCCCTTCATAATGGTCCTCGGCAACTCCATGCTCATCCCGGTGCTCCCCGCCATCCAGAGGGCGGTGGGACGCAGCGACTCGGGCGTGGGCCTCCTCATCACGGCCTTCTCCCTGGTGGCGGGCATCACCATCCCCTTCGCCGGGTTCCTCTCCGACCGCGTCGGCCGCAAGAAGCTGATCGTGCCCGCGCTCGTCACCTACGGCGCGGGCGGTCTGATCTGCGGCCTGGCGTCCGTGCTGGTGGCCCGGCCCTTCGGCCTGCTGCTGGCTGGGCGCGCCGTTCAGGGCCTGGGCGCGGGGGGAACCTACCAGCTGGCCATGGCCCTGGTGGGGGATGCCGAGCAGAGCCGCCGGCGGGCACGGTCCCTGGGTGTGCTGGAATCCGCCAACGGCCTGGGAAAGGTGGTCTCGCCGGTGGCGGGGGCCGCGCTGGGCCTCATCAGCTGGTTTGCCGTGTTCTTCGCCTACGGATTCCTGGCCCTGCCCGCGGCCGCGGCCGTATGGTTCCTGGTGAGGGAGCCGGCCCGGCGCCAGTCGGCACCACCCCTATCCCACTACGTCCGCGTCCTCACCCAGACCTTCCGCGACAAGGGCGTGTCCCTCCTGGCAGGCCTGGGGGCGGGAATGACGGTCCTGTTCGTCCTGTTCGGAGCCCTGGCCACTTACTCCGATATCCTCGAGGCCCGCTTCGCGATCAGCGGTTTCAGCAAAGGCCTGATCCTGGCCGTGCCCGTGAGCGTGATGGCGTCCCTCTCTTACGCAACGGGCATCATGCTGCAGAGGGTCCTGACCCGCGTGGCCAAACCCGTGCTGTTGGGGGGACTCGCCCTGGTGGCGGCAGGGCTGCTGGGGGCGCCGCTCGCCTCCGCCCACCGCTCCTGGTTGCTCCTCATGAGCGCCATCGGGGCGGGGACCGGGCTGGTACTGCCCTCCCTCAACCTGCTGTTCACCAGTTCAGTGCCGGAACAGGAACGGGGCCTGGTCACGGCCATCTACGGGACCGCCCGCTTCTGGGCAGTGGCCATGGGCCCGCCCGCCTTCGGACTGGCGGAGCGGGCGGGCCTTCCCCTGGTGTTCTGGCTGGTGGCGGGGGCAACCGTGGCTGTGGCGGTCGCGGTGGCGGTGTGGCTGGACACGCGCCGGGTTCTGCCCGCCCAGTTGACGGGTCGCACCGCCCGGAAACCCGCCGGGCAGCCAGCGGGGCCGATCCCGGGCGCGCACGGGGAGGGGCCGGGGCGGCCGCTGGGGGCGACGACGCCATCAACCGCGCAGGAAGCGGCCCCAGAGTTCCATCAGGATCCCGGTGACGCCGGCAGCGATGAGGGGCCCGGTGGGAACCCCCCGTAACAGGGTTGCCCCGAGCACCGATCCCACGATCAACCCGATGGCCATCTCCGGGTAGGTCCGCAGGGCGGGGACACCCCTGCCGGCCAGGTAGGCGGCCACCGCCCCCGTCACGCAGGCAAAAAACCCCAAAGGGCTGGCGAGAGACTCCCACAACCCGTTCAGGTCCTTAATCCGCCTCACGAACGGTATCAGGATGGAAAGGGTGAGCAGGGTGAGACCGGCCTTCAGGGCCGGCTCCTCCAGCCTCCCCAGGTAGGGCGTCCACCCCCCCGCCATGAGGGCAAGGAGGGCCAGGCATGCCCACACTACCAGGTGGTTCTTGCCCAGCCACCCCAGGATGAGGATACCGCCCACTACGAGCGCCTCGGCGACCGGCCCCACCCCCTGTAAGGCTATGGGGGGCCGGACGCGGGTATGAGGTTGGCCCCATTGGCCAGCACCAGGTCGCGGAGGGTGTCGGCGCGCATGCCCGCCCGCAGGGCTTCGAGCGCGATCACATCCTGAGGCGGAATATTGCCCAGATTGACGTTGGGCCCGAAGCGCCGGATGAGGGCGACCTGCTGGTCCTTCAGGGGAGCCTCCCAGATGAGGTCCTCCTCGTTCATGCCCTCCACCAGGGCCTCCAGCTCCCCGGATTTGACCGAGCCGGCGGAGTCGAAGATGCCCACCCCTTTACCCGATTCCCGCGCCTCCACGA
>Ga0080004_1099764_pt1 | contig 21906 bp, 23 predicted proteins | sample WasSprMetagenome_FD_69207 | JGI IMG/M metagenome (GOLD analysis project Ga0080004, IMG submission 69207) | Sulfidic aquatic microbial communities from Washburn Spring, Yellowstone National Park, USA - WS (SPADES assembly) (version 2) | ecosystem: Environmental > Aquatic > Thermal springs > Hot...
ATAGTTGGAGAAAGCATGGATAACCCATATTATAAAAATGCTATATTGTTTATATCTGAAGAAACAAAAAAAGGAAAATCAATAAGTGATACAATTCAAGGCTTTCCAGATCTTTTCCCGCCATTAGTTATACAAACAATAAGCACAGGAGAAAAAACAGGACAATTAAAATCGATATTAAATTCCACAAGGGATTATTATATTAATGAATTAGAGATAAGAACAGGAACAATTTCAGAGCTTATCCAGCCAATTATTATTGTTGTAATGGCTATAGGATTAGTTTTGTTAGAATTATCATTATTATTGCCAATTATGAGTTTGACAAGGGCAGTAAGAGAAATATGATATAATTAATATAGGTCGAATTAATTAATTAATTAAAATGAGCAAAAAAGCTTTCACATTAATAGAATTAGCAGTAGTACTTTTGGTTATAGGAATATTAGCAGGAGTCGTATTAAGAAACATAGGAGGATTCACAGCATCAGCAAGAGACTCAAGAAGGATAGGAGATTTAAGAAATGTTTCAACTTATCTTGGTCAATATTTATTAAAGACTGGTAAATATCCAACTTCAACAACTTGGGATGATTTAGAGGCCACATTACATGACGCAGGAGTATTGTCAGCTGGTTCTCCATTGCCTCGTGATCCATTAGCAGGAAGAAAATATTATTATGCTTATTGTACTACGAGCGGTGAAACAGCACCAACACATTATGTTATATGGGCTTATTTAGAGACTACTGTAGATAAATCACCTCAAATATTTAAAGACTCTGCTTTTGGGACCATATCAGCAAAGCAAAACGATTTTGGATGGCAATGTACCCTTCCCCAGAATCTTCCCCAGAATGTAAACTCGGTAACATGTGGATCTTCTAGCACATTCTGTTTGGTTCAATAAGCCTAATATTATAAATGCTATATTTCATCCTTGGTTTATTTCTTGGAAGTTTTTTGAATTGTGTTGCATATAGATTAGAAAAAGGAGAAAAATTTATATTTTCAAGATCAAGATGCCCTAAATGCGGCAAAATTTTGAGTTGGTATGAACTTATTCCTATATTAAGTTTTATTATCCAAAAAGGAAGATGTAGAAGTTGTAAAGAAAAAATTTCTTTAAGATATCCTATTACAGAACTAATTTCAGGATTTTTTACATTTTATTTAGCAAAAATTATTCCTGTAACGAATATTCAATCTTTTATCTACTTTTTGTATTTTTTAATTTTTATCTCAATTCTTTTTGTTTTAGCATTGTATGACCTTGATACTTTTTATATTAATGAAAGTGTTTTATATTTTGGAATAATTGTTTGGGTTATTTTTCAAATAATATTTTCAAAATTTATAAAACCTCCAAATATTGACTTTTCTGGAGGAATGAATTATTTATTTTTTGTTAATGATAATTTTCTATCAAAAATTTATTTAGCATTTTTAGCAACAATTTTTGTTTTGGCAATTTTTACATTTACTCTTGGTAAAGGGATGGGGCTTGGTGATGCAAAAATAGCATTTCTTTTGGGATTGTATTTAAAATCAGGTGATTTAATATTTATATTTTTAATATCTTGCTTTTTAGGGAGTTTATATGGTTTGTTTTTGCTTTTTAAAAAAAGAAAATTTTTTCAAGAAATACCCTTTGTTCCATTTATATTTTTAGCAACATTAATTACAATTTTTTCAGGAAATTTAATTTATAATAAATTTTTAAGTTTTATGTTAAAATAAAATAATGAGCAAGAAAGGTTTTACATTGATAGAAACAGCATTATTGATGCTTGTTACAACTATTCTTTTAAGTGCTGGCTTAACCATTTCAAATTTTAGTAAATCATTTTTAAAGTTTCAAGAAGAGAAATTCTTATTAGCTGATAATCTTAAAAAAGCACAAGATTTAAGTTTTAGATCTTTGGAAATAAATTTTAATGGAGCAACAAGCACTATTTGCGGAGTTGGATTATTGATATACCCATCAACATATGAAATGATTGCATATGCTACTTCATCTCAAGAATTAATTGATTGTTATAAAATAGCATCAGATACACCACAAGAATTTGATTTTAGCCTTAGCCAAAAAGAACCTTCAATATTTTATACAAAGACAAATGAATTCACAACTGATAAAAATAATCAATTTATAATTAGAAAAGAATTAAAAGATTTTAATATTAGTTTTAAATTAGATGATAAGACATTCTCTTTTACAACCACTTCAATTATTTTTACTCATCCCTATGGAGAATTAATAATATATCAAAATGGAAATCAAATTGTAACACAAACCACTCCTTTTAAAAATTTCTATATTTTGTTAAATAAAGGCAATGAATATGCAACAATTACAATCACAAACACAGGTCAAATCATTTCACAATAAAGGGCAAACCCTTGTTGAGGTTTTGATGGGAATAGCATTATTTATATTTGGTGTTGTATCATTTATTCTTTTATTAAACTCATATTTTTATTCTTTTAAAAATATTAAAGATAGAATGATTGCAAATTTATTAGCGCAAGAAGGATTAGAATTGGTTATAGGAAAAAGAAATGAGAATATAGCTGACAGAAATAGTTGGTTATATGGATTAGGAAATACAGACCAAGCTTCAACAACAATCTGTTTAGATTATAATTTAAATCCACAAACAGATTGTAATCTTTATATAGATTCAAATAATTTCTTTTCACATTCAGGAAATGCTTCAACTCCGTACTCAAGAAAAATAATTTTAAATTCATTAGAAGGCACTTCTTTAGCAAATTCTACATCAGTTGAAGTTATATCAATAGTTAAATTTAGAAACCAAGAAGTAAAATTAGGAACAATTATAACGAAATGGCATCCAGACATTCAATAAAAAACAAGGGATTCACATTAATAGAAATGGCTGTTGCCATTTTAATTTTCATAATAGGAGCATATTTAATCTCAGTATCATATTTGAATGTGGTTAAAGGATATATAAATACTCAAAATCTTCAAATATCATTAAGTAATCTTAGGCTATCATTAGATAAAATTTGGAAAGATATGAAATATGGAGTAAGATTTTCGACAACGACAGGCATTTGCAATGGTTTACAAAATTGTATTAGCTTCAAAAGAGTTTTTGATTGTAAAGAAGAAGGAGTTTATCTTGATAATGCCCTACATGTATTAAAAGCAAATATTGCTGGTAATGAAAGTGTTTTAACAGATAAAGAAGTTTTAGAAATAAATAGTTTTAATATAGATATGAAGGGAATAAAAGATCCAAGCAGCCCAAATTATATTTTAAGCTCTCCAAAATTAATAACAATATCAATTTCAGGAAATTTAATTTTACCAAATAAACAAAAATCACCATTTAATATTCAAATGTCAGTAGCACCAATTAATAGTGTTTTTCCACAGCCAAAATGCATAGCACAACCAACGCCATAGACAAAAAATCACAAATAATTTTAATAACAGTTTTTACTTTATTAGGAGGGATGGCTGTTCTTTTTATCACATTATTACCATTAACCCATCAATTAATTTCATTAAAAGAAACAACAGATTCATATCAAGCAATAGGAAATGCAGAAGGAGGATTAGAATTAGTATTTTTGAAAGATTTTAAAAATGAAAATAAGTGTGGGCATAATGAGTGTCAAATATCAGGTACTGAAGAAATGAATTATAATTTTAAATATCAAGAAATAACAAACACAGAAGGAATTCCAATAAAAATTTTATCAACAGGTAAAAAAGGAAGATTTGAAAGGACTCTTATATTTGAATCAGAATAAAAATGGCTGAATTAACACCAGAAGAAGCAAAAAAGAGAATTGAGAAATTAAAAGAATTGATTAATGAGTATAGATATTCAAGGCATGTTTTAAATAAAGAATTGGTGCCTATAGAAGTTGAAGATTCATTAAAAAAAGAGCTTTTTGATTTAGAACAAAAATTTCCTCAATTTATTACACCTGATTCTCCTACGCAAAGAATAGGCGGTGCTCCATTAAAAGAATTCAAAAAAGTTAGACATGAAATTCCTATGCTCTCATTTAATGATGCTTTTTCATTAGAAGATTTAGAAAATTGGAATGAAAGAAATTTAAAACTTTTAGAAAAAGGTACTGCGTTTGATTATTATGCAGAATTAAAAATAGATGGCTTAGCTATTAAACTAATTTATGAAGATGGAATTTTAACAATTGGTGCTACAAGAGGGGATGGTTATTTAGGGGAAGATGTAACGCAAAATGTAAAAACAATTGAAGCAATACCATTAAAACTTTTACCTATTGAAAAAATTATTGAGAATTTAAAAAAAGAAGGGCTTAGTGAAGATATTATAAAAAATTTTGAAAAAGGTTATCCTAAAAAAATAGAGGTGAGGGGAGAAGTTTTTATGCATAAAATTGATTTTAATAAATTGAATGAAGAAAGAATAAAAAATAATGAAGTACCATTTGCTAATCCAAGAAATGCTGCAGCAGGATCATTAAGACAATTAGATCCAAAAGAAACTGCAAAAAGAAAATTAGATTCATTTGCTTATGATTTAGTAACAGATTTAGGACAAAAAACACACGAAGAAGAACATAAAATTTTAAAAGCAATAGGATTTAAAACAAACCCACATACAAAAAGATGCAAAGATTTAAATGAAGTAAAAGAGTTTAGAGATTATTGGGAAAAGCATAGGGATGATTTAACATTTGAAATAGATGGAATAGTTGTTTTAATAAATCAGAATGATATTTTTGATAAGCTTGGGGTTGTAGGAAAGGCACCAAGAGGAGCAATAGCATTTAAATTTTCTCCAAAGCAAGCAACAACAATTGTAGAAGATATTATTGTACAAGTTGGAAGAACAGGGATATTAACACCAGTAGCAGTTTTAAAACCTGTTGAAATAGGAGGAGTAGTTGTTTCTCGTGCAAGCTTGCATAATGAGGATGAGATGAAAAGGTTGGGAATAAAAATTGGTGATACTGTTGTAGTTGTAAGAGCAGGTGATGTTATTCCGCAAGTTGTAGAAGTTATAAAAGAATTAAGAACAGGAAAAGAAAAAGAATTTCATTTTCCAAAAAATTGTCCTATATGTGGAAGCAAAGTTATAAAAGAAGGAGCATATTATAAATGTACAAATCCAAATTGCTTTGCATTACAAAGAGAAAGAATATATCATTTTATTTCAAAACCAGCTTTTGATATTGTTGGCCTTGGTCCTAAAATTGTTGATAAGCTATTGGATAGTGGATTAATTCAAGATGCAGCAGATTTGTTTAAATTAAAACAAGGAGATTTAAGAAAACTTCCAGGTTTTGACATTGTTTCAGAGAGTAATATTTTGCGAAGTATAAATTCTAGAAAAAAGATTAGTCTTCATAAATTTATTTATAGCCTAGGAATTTTGCATATAGGAGAAGAGAATGCCAAAGTTTTAGGAGAATTTTTAAAAAGGAAGGGAGAAATTAAAAAGCCAATAGATTTATGGAATATAGCTGAGAAAATTAGAAAAGAAGAATATGATAGAATTCCTGGTTTTGGGCCGCAGCTTGTTGAGAGTATATATAATTGGTTCCATAATGAAAATAATAAAATATTTTTGCAAAAGTTAACAGATTATGGTGTTGAGATTACAGAAGAAACAATAATTAAAGAGGGACCCTTAAAAGGAAAAATATTTTGCTTTACAGGTGAATTAGAAAAATATACAAGAAGCCAGGCACAAGAAATAGTTGAAAAATTAGGAGGAGAAGCTGTTGATGCTATTAGTAAAAAAGTTGATTATCTTGTTGTAGGAAAAAATCCAGGCGCAAAATTACAAAAAGCACAAAAATACAATATAAAAATTTTAAACGAAGAAGAATTTCTAAAAATGATAGAGCACTTACCCGAATAAAAACCGAATAGCAGATACAAAACATTCTAACATGGGGCCCAGCTGAATGCTGGGACGCCACCCTCCCTCCGCCCTTCCACTTTGTGGGCCCCTCTGGTGGTGGGTAGGTTGTAGTTTGCACCTGCCTGCCGACAGGCAGGGAATGTTAGAATATCGTTTGGTATGAAAATTCGTGATAATTGTTATGGTTTAAGGTTTATCTTTAAAGATAAACTTTTTACTTTTGCCTTTTGAATTTTGACTTTCTTAGTTTATCCGCGTCTATCTATGTTGTATCAGCGTTAACCAGCGGGATTATTTTACCTCTTTGATTTTGAATTTTTTTGCTTCGCCTTTTATATTTATTTCAATAACATCATTTTTCTTTTTTCCTAATAAAGCTTTACCAAGAGGAGATTCAGTAGAGATTTTATTTTCTAATGGATTTGCTTCTCCAAATCCAACAATTTTAAATTTTAATGTCTTTCTATTTTTTAAATCTATTAAGCTAACTTCGCTTCCTATATCAACAATACCTTCACTTTTTTTATTTTTAGCAACCTTAGCATTTTTCAATAATTGCTCCAATTCAAAAATTCTCATCTCCAATCTTTTTTGTTCTTCCAAAGCAGAGTGATATTCAGCATTTTCACTTAGATCACCAAAAGATTTTGCAATTTTAATTTTTTCAGCAATATTTCTTCTTTCAATAGTTTTTAATCTTTCAAGCTCTTCTTTTAATTTTTTAATTGTTTCCTTTGATAATATTTTTGGCATAACAAATAAAATTTTATATTAGAAAATTTTAAAAGTCAAATTTATTGAATCTATTTAGAAAATTTTTTAGTAATCTTCAAGGTCAAAATTCTTGTGAAAAATACAGCAGTTAGCATACTAATTAAAACACCCATTCCTAAAGTCAATGCAAAGCCTCTTACAAAAGAAGAAGTTAATGAATAGATTATTATGCAGGATAGGATTGTTGTAGAATTTGAATCTCTTATTGATGGCCATGCTCTTTCAAAAGCTAATTTAGTATATTCTTCTACTTTTAATCCCCTTTTCCTTTCTTCTTTCATTCTTTCTGCTATTAAAATATTTGCATCAACAGCCATGCCTATAGAAAGTATTAACCCTGTTATTGCTGATAATGAAAGAGTGATTCCTAAAAGTTTGTATAAAAATAAGTTGAAAAATATGTAAAATATTAAAGCTATATCAGCTACTAATCCTTGTAATCTATAATAAGCTAGCATAAAAACCAAAACTAAAATTGTTCCTATAATTCCACCCTTGATTGCAAGATCTAAAAATTGTTTTCCTAATAATGGATTAACAACATATTGACCTATTAATGTTATAGAAACTGGTAATGCTCCTTGTTTTAATTTTCTTGCCAAATCTTGTGCTTCTTGATATGTAAATTTTCCTTCAATTATAGCTCTTCCATTTAGAATAATATCTCTAACAATTGGTGCTGAAATAGGTTGTCCATCTAAATATATTGCTATTGGTTTATTTAAATATTCTCTTGTTAATTTTTCAAAAATCTTAGCACCTTGGGAATCTAGCTCTAATGCTACAACTGGGAATCCTGTATTTGGGTTTATTTCAACATCTGCTGTTTTTAAATATCTTCCTGTTAATTCTGATGGAACAAATTCTGTTGTTGTACCTTTTTCAACAGGAACTCTAAATTCTAATAAAGGTGTTTCTCCTATTAATCTTTTTGCCTCTTCTGGATCTTTAATACTTGGGATTTCAACAACTATTTCACCTGATTGAGAATAATTTATTGATGATTCTATAACCCCTAAATAATTTATTCTTCTTTCTATTAAATCTTTTACTGCAAGCAAAATATCATTTCTTTCTTGAGGTTTCACATTTTTTAAATCAGCTTTGTATATTAAAACAACACCTCCTGCTAAATCTAACCCAAGCTTATACTTTAAAATATTCGTGAAAACAAAAAATACACTTATTATAAGAAGGATAATAATTGAAAACAAAAAATAATCTTCCTTAGTCATATTTATATTTTATCAAATTTTTTTCTTTAAAGCCTTAATTGCTGCTTTTACTTCTGCTTCATGTTTGCTATTTCCTTCTCCAACACTTATTAGTTTATCGTCTAAAAATACTCCTATTTTAAAGCTCTTTTTATGTGGAGCCCCTTTTTCTTCTAAGACAACATATTTAGGTAAAACTTTGTATTTTTCCTGAAAAATTTCCTGCAATCTACTTTTAGGATCTTTATACAATTTTTTTGAAACTATCTCATCTAAATCATCAAAAAAATTTTTTTCTATAAAATTTTTTGCAGCATCAAAACCGCTATCTAAATACAATGCTCCAACTAATGCCTCAACACAATTACTCAAAACAGTTTTTATACCTTTATCACCTTGAATCTTCTCATATAAAACAAACTTTTCTAAATTTAATTTTTCTGCTATTTCTAATAATCTTTCTTTATTAACTAAACTTGCTCTTATCGATGTTAGTTCTCCCTCTTTTAGATTTTTATATTTATTAAAAAGATAATTCGAAACAACAAATTCTACTATTGCATCTCCTAAAAATTCTAATCTTTCATTGTGATTAAATTTATGCTCAGGATGGAAAAACAAATAACTTTTGTGAGTTAAAGCCTCAATAAAAATTTCTTTTGATTTTATTTTAGTTCCTAATTTTTTCTCTAAATCTTCAAAGTTTATATCTTTAAGACTTTTCATTTTCCATTTCTTCAATCTTGCTGTAAACTGTTCCTAATACTCCATTTATAAATTTTGATGTTGCCTGTGTTCCAAAATTTTTTGCTAATTCAATAGCCTCATTTATAGCAACCTTATATGGAGTTTCTTCTCCTCCTTTTAATAATTCATATGTAGCTAACCTTAAAATACTCTTTTCTAATAATGGTATTTGCTCAAATGGTAAAGATTTAACTGATTCTTTTAAAATGTTATCAATTGTATCTAAGTTTTCTACAACTCCTCTTACTAATCTTCTTAAAAATTCTGGTTCATCAATATCTTGACCAAATTCTTGAAGATTCCTTTCCATTATTTCTTGCCAATTATTTTTATAATCATGAAAAGCCCACTCATAAAGAGATTGCATAGCTATTATCCTGCAGAGGTGTCTTGTAGCCATAAGTTTTATTTCTTCTTTTTCTCTTTTTCTTTAATTTCTAAATATTTTTTACCTTTATAATAACCACAGAATGGGCAAACTCTATGGGGCAAAATTAAATTATTACATTGCTTACATCTTACAAGATTTTTCTTTTCTAAAAATATTTGAGATCTCCTTCTTCTTGCTTTTGATCTTGATGTATGTTTTGCTGGGACAACCATTATTCTAAAATTTCTTCTTTTTTAAACCAAATTTTAATTTCCCTTTCTGCACTTTCAGGTGAATCTGATGCGTGGATTAAGTTTTTGATTGGTCTTTTTTCTAAATTTGCTAATATTGGTGAATCAACTGAAAAATCTCCTCTTATTGTTCCTGGTTCTGCTATATAAGGCCTTGTATTTCCTACTATTTTTCTTACTACATCAATAGCATGAGGTCCTTCAACTAAAATTTTTACAACAGGTCCTGAACTTATATAATCAATTAGCCATTTTCTTACCATCTTACCAATCTCATATGGATCTTCTGTGCCCAAAAATTTTTTAATATCCAAATTATATTCTTTATAAGTTGCTAAATTTTTCTCTCCTATATTTTTTATCCAATTTTTATCTTTTGGATAATGCTTATCAACCAATTTCTTGTTTGGCTTTAAAATTCCTAATCCTATTATATTCAATCCAACCCTTTCAATTCTTGATATAATTTCCCCAATCAATTTTCTCTCAACCCCTTCTGGTTTTATTAATACCAATGTTCTTTCTTTTTTAAATTTTAATAAATTATTCATTTTCATTTTGTAGGTAGGGATATAAGCCGGGTTCTGTACCATTAAGGCGGTGATCATCTGTCTAGCCCTAATATTGCTATTAGGGACAAGCGGCACTCCCTTAAAGGGCACGGCCTTGCACACAAGGGGGAAAGACCTTAGGATATAATCACTTATATCCTAAAGAAGGTAGCATCCTAAAAATTTAGGATACACCCTCCTACTTTTCACCTTTCCCCAGCCTTTATGGCAGGGTAGTATTGTCTCTGTGGCCTTTCCAAGGCATTGCTGCCTTCTTGGTTTTCCCAAGCCCTTTTTATGTGTGCCCGGACTTTCCTCCCCGTAAGGGGCGATCACCCTCCCTACCTACAATTTAATTATAACATTTTTTTAAATTTTCTAAAACTTTCCAAACATCACCAGCGCCACAGCTTATAACATATTTTTCATCTTTTAAATTATCTTTTAAAAATTTTACTATCTTTTCTTTATTAGCAAAATATTTTGCATCTACTTTTTCCTTCAATTTTAAAGCTAAATCTTTTGATAAATCTTTTAACCCCTTTTCTCTTGCAGAAGCATATGTTTTTAATATTATAACTTTTTTAAATTTCGATAAAACTTTTACAAAATCATCAAACAAGGCCTGTGTTCTTGTAAATGTATGTGGTTGAAATATTATCCAAACCTTATCTAAATCTACCTTCATTTCATTTAAAGAATTCAGTATACTTTCAATTTCTTTTGGATGATGAGCATAATCATCAATTAACTTTACTTTCTTTTTATCTATTTTTATTTCTCCTAAGTATTCAAACCTTCTTTTGGTTCCTTTATATTCTTTTAATGCTTTCAAAATTATATTTTTTTTAATTCCTAAAACTCTTGCTGTCAAATATGCTAAATATGCATTCTTTTTATAATGCTCTCCAGGAAACTTAAGCTTAAAATCAGAAATTTTAGAATAATCGACTTCTATTTTTTTAACACCTTTTGGCAATTTTATTTTTTCAGCTGTTATTAAAATTTTCTTGCCTTTTAAATTTTTTAAAAACTTCTCATAAGCTTTTTTATATTCTTTAAAATTTTTAAAATAATCTGGATGATCATAATCTATATTAGTTAAAACAATTATTTCTGGCTTGTAATTCAAAAAAGCCTCTCTATATTCATCAGCTTCTATTACAAAAGGAATGTTTTTTAAATTTTTTTTATTTTTTATTCTTAAGCTCGAATTACTTTTCCAATTTATAACTTCTGAACCAACAAGTGCTATATAATCCATTTTTGATTTTCTTAATATTTCTCCTATCATACCAGATACAGTACTTTTACCATGAGATCCACAAACCGCGATACCAAAAGATTGATTAAAAAAAATTGCTAAGGCTTCTGGATATAAAAGAATAGGGATTTTTCTTTTTATGGCTTCTTTAACCTCAATATTTTTCGTTTCTATTTTATTATTTACTCTTTTAGCATATGCTTGAGAAACTACTATAAGATCTACATCTTTTGGGATATTGCTTTTTTTAAAATTTTCAAAATATTTTATTTTTAATCTTTTTAAAACATCATCAGTAAAAAATTTCTCTTTTGTATCAGAACCTAAAACTTCATAGCCTAAATTTTTCATAATATTTGCAAGAGCACACACTCCAACTCCTTTTATTCCAATAAAATAAGCTTTTTTCATTTTAGTCTCTTTCTGTAAATAAATCTTTTCTTGTTCCTTTTATAAATTTTTCATAAAGATCTTCAAACACAGATGGAGAATTTTTATAAAGAATTTTTAAAATCTCCTTTGCTATATCTCTAATTTCCCATTGAGCTGAAGTATCGCATCTTAATTTTAAAAAATGTCTCCATGCTCTAAAATTCATTTTTACAAAAATTCTACTCATTGTTGCATTAGGAAGTATATAACGAGCGTCTTCTTTTGGGATCCCTAATTGAATTAAGCTTTCGTAAGAATTAAAAATTTCTTTAAGTGATTTCTTAAAAATTTTTAGAGCCTCTTTATTATTTTTTATGGTTTTTGGAATAACAAAATAACTTAAATCTTTTATCTTAACATGCCTTTGACTTTCTTGGGCATATGAAGCTAATCTATGTCTTACAAGTTGATGAGTAAAAGCTCTGGAACCTAAAATCTCAAATACTGCATCAGCAAACTCAAGGGGTGAAAGGTGCCCCATGCTTATACATCTTTTAATAAAATCTCTTCTTTCTTTTATGCTTTTGTTTTTTGGTTTTGATTGCCAACAATTTCTATATGCTTTTTCAATTAAAATTTCTGCATTTTTTGTTATATATAAAAGCTTTACATTTTTCATTTTATTTTTCCGATTATAACACAACCTTTTTAATTTTTAAAATTTTTGTTTATAATAATTTTATAAAAATGGTCACTATTTTTGAAAAATTATACAAAAATGAGCATAGAATACTTTATACCTCTTTTGATAGGGGTACTAATTGGATTTCTTTTACGTTATTTAATATTCCAAAAACGCGCTGGAACACTTGAACAAAAGCTCAAACAAAGAATTGAAGAATTAAAGCAAAAAGAGCAGGCTTTAATATTGGAAGCAGAAAAAAAATCTGTTGAGATAATTGAAAATGCAAGAAAGGAAAGAGAAAAATTGTTAGAAGATTTGAAGTTAAGAGAAGAAAGAATAATTAAGAAGGAAGAAATTTTAGATAATAAAGAAAAAGAATTATTTGAAGAAAAAGAAAAATATAAAAATTTATTTGCCGAATTACAGGAGAAAGAAAAAGAAGTCGAAGGATTAAAAGAAGAATATGCAAAAAGGTTGGAAGAAATTTCTGGGATAAAAAAGGAAGAAGCTATAGATTTATTATTTAAAAAAATCGAGCAGGAAAATCAAGAATCATTATTAAATTTAATTCAAAAGCTTTCTAATTATAAAAGAGACGAGATAGAGAAGATGGCAAATGAAATTATTTTATCTGTTATGCCAAGATATAGTAGATCAGTAGCAAATGAGATAAATATAACAACAGTAAGCTTACCAAGTGATGATATGAAAGGAAGAATAATAGGAAAAGAAGGAAGAAATATAAGACATTTTGAAAAATTAACAGGAGTTCAAATAATTATTGATGAAACACCAGAAGTTGTTACCTTATCATCATTTGATCCAGTAAGAAGAGAGATAGCAAGGGTTGCTTTGGAAAAATTGATAAAAGATGGGAGAATACACCCTGCAACGATTGAAGAAGCTGTTTCAATGGCAAAGGATAAAGTTGAAGAAGAGATAAAGCAAGCAGGAATTAATGCCGCATTAGAAGTTGGTATTATAGATTTGCCAGAAGAATTATTACATTTAATGGGAAGATTAAAATTTAGATATAGTTATGGGCAAAATGTTTTGCAGCATTCAATTGAAACAGCATTTTTCGCAAGAATGATAGGAGAAGAGCTTGGGTTAGATAAAGAAGTTTGTAAGAAGGCAGGGTTTTTGCATGATATAGGAAAATCTGTTGATCATGAAATCGAAGGAACGCATTTAGAAATAGGGATAAAGATTTTAGAAAGATATGGGGTTGATAAAAGGGTTATATCTGCAATGAAGTCTCATCATGAAACATATCCATTTGAGGTCCCAGAGGCATATGTGGTTTTAGCTGCTGATGCTATATCATCAAAAAGATTAGGAGCAAGATCAGAAACTGCAGAAATGTATCTTAAAAGAGTGGAAGAACTTGAAAAAATAGCGAAAAGCTTTAGCGGTGTGGAAAAAGCATATGCTATAAGTGGAGGAAAAGAACTATGGGTTTTTGTAAGGCCAGAGGAGATTAGTGATTTAGATATGTATAAAATGGCCAAAAATATAGCGAAAAAAATAGAGGATTCATTAAGATATCCAGGAGAAATTAGGGTTATTGTTATAAGGGAGTCAAAAGCTGTTGAATATGCAAGATAAAATATTTGATTTTTCTATATTTTTAATATATAATTTAATATTAAAAAGGTCGAATTAAAATTATCATAATAAAATGGTCGAAACAGTAAAAAGAGAAGCAATAGCACAACAAATAGGAGATAAATTCGATTTACCAAAGAAAAAAGTTGTAGAGATTTTAAATTATTTTGTCGAATTAACAACACAATACCTAAAGCAAGGGAAACAAGTTAAATTACCTGGGTTTGGGACATTCAAAGTAAGAGAAAGAAAAGCAAGAACAGCTATAAATCCTAAAACAGGAGAAAAGGTTGAGGTACCAGCAAAGAAAGTTGTAAAATTCACAGCTGCAAAAGATTTGAAACAAGCTGTAACAAAATAAGGTTTTAGTAAAATTATTTTATGATTCACATATTGATAGGAGAGGATAATTTTTGTATTAAAGAAAAAATTGATGAGATTAAAAAGGGTGAAAAAATTTATATTTCGCTTCAAGAAAAAGATAGCCTAGATAACATTCTTAAATATTTAAATAATAGATTAATTGGCGAAAAGCCTACTATTATATTAAAAAATTTTCCAAAAAATTCTAAGTTTGATTTGGGAAACAGTGTTTTAGAAGCATTATCAAAAAATGATGCTATTTTTGTATTGAATAAAAAAGACGAAAGCTTAATAAAAAAAATAAAAAATTTAAAAATAGATTATAAAATATACGAAATTCCAAAATTAGAGTTCAAAAATATAAAAGATTTCGAAAAATTCATAGAAGAAACAATAAAAAAATATGATTTAAAGATACCGAAAACATATGTAGAAACATTCGCGAAAATATTCATAAATCAGCCACAAATTTTGCTACAGGAACTAAAAAAAATTTCTTATTATAAAAAGGGAAGGGAATTAACAAAAGAGGAAATAGGATATTTAATTAAATGGCCTGAAGATAGCCAAATATTTGAACTTACAAATTGTCTTTTAGAGAATAAATATAAAGAGTTTATCTTAAGATTTCAAAGGGAAATATCATTAGGAACAAAAATAGAAAATATTTTAGGATTATTAAACAAAACTTTGATAAGGATACTTCTTTTAAAAAAAGCAAAATCATTTAAAGATGAAGAAAGATTAGGATTAAAATATGGGTATAAAAAAATTTTGAAACAATATGCAAGAAATATTCCAGAAGAAAAAATTAAAAAAATAATAAAAATTCTCTCAAATATAGATAGAAAATATAAAAAATTTTTGATAAAAGAAGAAGATATAATATTTGAGTTAGCTGAAAACCTTATTAATATCTAAGATATTTTTTTATGTTTTTTTGATGCTCTTTTAATGTTTTTGAAAATATTACCTCGCCATTTTTATTTGAAAGATAATATAAATAATCTGATTCAATAGGATTTAAGGCAGCTTTTATAGCATTTAAACCAGGGTTAGAGATAGGGGTTGGAGGATAGCCTTGATATAAATATGTATTATATGGTGAATCAATTTTTAAGTCAGATTTTTTAACTTCCCAATCACAAGGATAAGATTTGCATTTTGTATAAGCTATTGTTGCATCTGCTTCAAGTTTTTTCCCAGATTTAAATCTTTTTTCTAAAATCCCTGCTACCAATCTCATATCATTAGGAGTTTTTGCTTCCTTTTCTAATATTGAAGCTAAAATTAACTTTTGATAAAAATTAGCATCAGGTCTTTTTAGAAATTCTGGTAAAAATTTTTTTGAAAAATTTTTCAAAAACTTACTAATTATTTCTTTTTCGTTTTCTTCTTTAAAGAATTGATAAGTATCAGGAGCTAAAAAGCCTTCCAAATTAGAATCTTCAGGGAAATATTTTACTAAATCAATATTTTCAAAATCTTTCAATTTATATTTTGTTAAATCAACCTTCAAACCATTTTTGTTTAATATATCTTGAATCTCTAATAAAGTTAATCCTTCTTGAAATGTTATTGTTATTCCTTGCCCACCTTTTATTAATTGATTTGCAACATCTTTTAATCTCAATGTTCCTTTGAATGTATAATATCCAGCTTTTACATTTTTATGTTTTCCTAAAAAATAAAGATAGATTCTGAAATAAAAGGATGATTTTATTATCCCTTCTTTTTCTAATAAATCACCAACATATTTTAAGCTTGCTTTTGGTGGAATATAGATAGTTTTGCCTGGCTCTCCAATATAAGTTGAAGAAAATGTTTGATAAAAAGAATTAAACAAAATAAAAATAATAACAATTAATAAAATTAACCACGGATAAACCCTAAACAATCTTTTTAAATAATCTTCATAAACCATCTTTTATATTTTAACAGAAGTTCTTATTTTTAAAAATAAAAATATTAATTATTACAAAAAATCAATTATTTTCCCGATAATTTTTAAATCTTGCTCTAATAACAGTCTTTATATAAGAATCACCCCTGCCCCTTAAAGGGAAGAACAAATTTCAATTATTAATCACTATACTCTAAATATTTTTTAGCATAGCTTCAAAACCCTTTATTTTACTATATTTTTTATTACCCAAAATAAACCCTAAACAATCTTTTTAAATAATCTTCATAAACCATCTTTTATATTTTAACAGAAGTTCTTATTTTTAAAAATAAAAATATTAACCTGGTTTAAAAATATATTATTTTTCTTAAATTTTTTATTTTTTCTATTTATTGCAAAATTGAAACATAAAAAATTGGATCCATTAAGAGTAGAAATTCTCTAATAATAAAAATTAAGAAATGATCAGCCAACAACTTGTTTTTTAAAAAACCCTTTATTTTACTATATTTTTTATTACCCAAAATAAACCCTAAACAATCTTTTCAAATAATCTTCTCGCACCATCTTTTATATTTTAACAGATCCCCTTCTGAATCTCCATCTATATTTATTCTAAATAAATTTTTTTCTGTGCTTGACTCTCTTATATGGATTCTACAATCATCTTTATAAAAATAATATCCATCAAATCTTTTTAATCTAAAACCTTCATTTTTAAAAATTTTCACTAATTTTTTTAGATTTAATTCTTTCTTAATACCGGATCTTTCAACAAAAATATTCAAATCTTTTAATTTATCTAAACCAAATTTTTCATCAAATTCCAAAAGCTTAAAGAATGCTAAAATAGGTGCCTCAGTTTTAAGTTCTTTGAAAAAGCAAATATGAAAAGAAGTTTCTATTCCAAAATCTAAATTATATTTCTCATAAGCTTTTTTGAAGTTATAATGCCCTGTTTCTACAAAATAAAACTTTCTATCTTTAAAAATATCTAAAATTTTTTTACTTATATAAATTGGAACACCTATTTTTTTATAATCACTAATTTTTAAAATTGCAAACAAAACTTCTTCTGGAAGCAATTTTTTATTTTTATAATAAAACTCAATTCTATCTCCATCAAAATCACTACATAATTTTATTTTTGCTTTTTTAGAAATTTTTATATTTTTAAATTCATTTGGTATTTCTTCAAAAAGATAAATATTCGGGCTATCACTCTTTTCATAATTAAATAAATGAGATCTTTTTAATTTAAAAAATTTTTTAATATCCTTTAGGTATTCTTTATATAAATTTTTATCAATTTTCTCTTCAATTTCTTTTTTAATTTTGTATTTAACTTTAGGAATTTTTTTCAAATATCTCCACCATTTATTGTTTGATAATAAAAATTTAAAACCATTATATTTTTTTGATAAATGTGATGCTGTTACAAATATCCCTGCCCTTTTGTTTTTTATGCAGAAATGATAAAACAATGGAGCTGGTAAAATACCTAAATATTCAGCCTTGCCAGGATAATTTTCTAATATAGAATTTACTAAATTTATTGAAGATTTTCTTAAATCTTGTGCTATGAATAAATCAGTATTGAGTTTTTTTCTTTTCAAAACACTAAAAAATTTCTTTGCAAAAAATTTTGCTGTTCCTTCATTTATCTCTTTTGGGTAAATTCCTCTTATATCATATTTTTGAAACATATCTTATAATTATAATATGAAAGTATTTATTTTTACCATGATTTTAGGCGTTATTATCCTATCATCGATTTTTATTTATTCAAAATATTTTAAGCAAAAATCAATTTTTGATGAGCCAAAATTACCAATGCCATTATATAAATAATGAAAAAAGAAGATCTTATTAAAATTAGTGATTATATTTGGGAAATACCTAAAAGTTATAGAAGCGATATGAATGTTCCAGCAAGGATATTTGTTTCTGAAGAAATGTTGGATGAATTGTTTAAAGATAAAAGTTTATGGCAATTAGTAAATGTTGCTTCACTTCCAGGAATTTATAAATATGCTTTAGCCATGCCAGATGTCCATGAAGGTTACGGTTTTTGCATCGGGGCGGTTGCTGCTTTTGATTATGAAAATGGAATAATTTCTCCAGGTGGAATCGGTTTTGATATTAATTGTCTTCATCCAAAAACAAGAATTAATTTAGATCATGGAGCATATCTTGAAATCAAAGATTTACTTGATAATAAAAACATACCAGTTATTACTTATGATCAGAAGGAAGGAAAACAAATCCCAACAGATATGGTTCTGTTTTTAAAAAAGGAAGCAAAGAAGATTTTAAGAATTAAAACAAAATTTGGTTATCAGCTTTTGCTTACAGAAGACCATCCTGTTTTTACTTCTAATTTTGAAAAAAAATTAGCTAAAGATCTTAAGCCTGGCGATGAAGTTTTTATTTATCCATTTAAAGGAGTAAAATATGAAAAACCAGAAAAAATTTTGATTATGGATGAAAAAAGATATAAAAGATTTATAAGGCAAATAAAGCTTACAGAATCCCAAGTCACAATAAATCGACATATAAATTATTTGAAAAGAGCAGGCCTTCTCCCTCTTTATTTAGATTCTCCAGCAATGCCATATATTATAAAATTGCTTGGTTATAGTATTGGAAAAGGGGTAATTTGGTTTGGGAAAAATAAAAAACTTCCTGGTTTCTATGCTGTCTATCAATTCGTTGATGAAATAGAAAATCTTCAAGAAATTGCTGAGGATTTAAAAAAAATTAAAATAGATTTTTCGATAAAAAAAACAATAAGGAGGAAAAGAGAATTTTATTCTCTATCTTTGAAAAGCAATCCTTTTTCTATTCTTTTACTAGCCTTAGGTGCGCCCTTTAATAATAAAACTAAATTTGATTATAAACTACCTAAATGGCTTTTAAAGGCTCCTAAATTTTATCAAAGATTATTTTTAGCATCTTTATTTGGTTCCCAGGGGGCTTTAAAAATGAGGGAACATGAAACCTCTGGTTATGCTTTTGCATTTGGTTTAAATGTGAAGGTTGATAAAATTCGTAAAGCTCTGGCTTTTTTAAATGATTTAAGAAAAATGATGGAAAAAAATTTTAAAATAAAAACTTCAAAACCAGCGATTGAAATAATTTCTAATGTTAAGAAGAAAAGTGCACATCTAATTTTTTACCTTAGTTCTAAACCAAAAAATTTAATAAAATTTTTCGAAACAATAAATTTTGAATACAGCTTTGAAAAACGTGCGAAGGCTTTAGTTTTATCAGCATATTTACGTCACAAGCTTAAAGTAATCAAACATCGCAAAGAAATTGTAAAAAAGATAAGAGAATATAAGAAAAGAGGATATAGTCTTAATATGATTAAGGAAATATTGCTTGATGAAGAAAATTATATTAATGAGGCATTGCTTGAAAAACATTATTTTATAAAGAAAAAATCTGTCCGGGTTCCGGCTTATTTTATTAAACCGGCTGCTTTTAAAGAAAGATATTTCTTTAAAAATTTAATTTGCGATAGGATTGAAGAAATTAAAGTTTATAAATATAATGGCGAAGTTTTTGATATAACTGTAAAAAATGATTCTCATAATTTCTTTGCTAACAATATTTTAGTTTCTAATTGTGGGGTTAGATTGGCAGTAACTAATTTATCTTACAAAGATGTTAAAGATAAAATTCCTAAATTGGCAGAAGAAATTTTTAAAAATGTTCCTTCAGGAGTTGGAAGAGGTGGTTTTTGGAAGTTAAATAAAGATGAGATGAGAAAGGTTTTAGAAAATGGTGCAAAATATATTGTTGATTTAGGTTATGGTGAAAAAGAAGATTTAGAAGCTACAGAAAGTTATGGTTGCATAGAAGGAGCTGATGCTGATACAGTTTCTCAAACAGCTAAAAAAAGGGGAGAAGATCAATTAGGAACACTTGGGGCAGGGAATCATTTTTTGGAAATTCAAAGAGTTGCAGAAGTTTTTGATGACACAGACGAAATCTACCCGAATGAAAAACCGAATAATATACCCGAATCAAGCGACCGAATATTCGGTCAAAATTCGGGTAGCAAATTCGGTCATAATTCGGGTAATGCGTCTTCTGCCAAGTCTGCGTCTGTGGCTGAAAGATTAGGATTAGAGAAAGATAAAATTTGTGTTTTGATTCATTGTGGTTCAAGAGGATTAGGCCATCAAGTAGCATCAGATTATATAAGAGAGTTTATAAGATATTGCGACAATAAAAATATTAAATTAGTTGATAAAGAGCTTGCTTATGCTCCAATTGATTCTGATCTTGGTAGAAGGTATTTCTCAGCAATGAAATGTGCTTCTAATTTTGCATGGGCAAATAGACAATTAATATTAAATCAAGTGAGAAAAGCATTTAAAAAAATCTTTGGGGATAATGTAAAACTTACACAAATCTACGATGTGGCTCATAATATCGCAAAGATTGAAGAATATAATTACCCGAATAAAAAACCGAATAATAATATCTACCCGAATGCGCAACCGAATAATCTACCCGAATATAAACCGAATAAAAATTCAAAATTCGGTCCTAATTCGGGTAGCACATTCGGTTCTAATTCGGGTAATAATTTAAGTCAGCCAAGTCTGCGTAATTTGCGTAAACTAATTGTCCATAGAAAAGGTGCTACAAGGGCGTTTTGGAAAGGGCATAAAGATTTACCAGAAAAATATAAAGATATTGGGCAGCCTGTTATAATTCCTGGTTCAATGGGAACAGAAAGTTATCTCTTGATTGGCCAAGAATTAGCAAAAGATTTATCATTTGGGTCTGCTCCTCATGGCGCAGGAAGAACAATGTCAAGGGCAGAGGCTATAAGAAAATTTAGTGGAAGCGAGTTAAAAAAAGAATTAGAAAAAAGAGGAATAATAGTTGCAGCAGGTAGTATAAAGGGTTTAAGCGAAGAAGCACCATTAGCATATAAAGATGTTAAAAATGTTGTAGAAATTGTCCATAATATAGGAATTGCTAAAAAAATTGTAAAACTAATTCCATTAGGAGTAGTAAAAGGCTAACCCACTGATAAACGCGGATTATAACACGTCTGCCTGCCCCTGTCTACCCTGCCTGCCGGCAGGCAGGCGACAGGTAGAGGCAGGCAGGGATTAACGCAGATTTTAACACGAATTTATCACGAATGAAAACGAATGAATCACGAATAATTTAATATAATTCGAGTTAAATTTGTGTATTACGAATAAACTTTATTCCAAAAATCTTTTTCTTCTACTTGAGCTAATTTTAAAACTCCCTTTAAAGTCCCAGCTCCCTTTAAAGTTCCAGGAGCCAATTCTTTATGCAAGGGAACTATAGTAGTAATTTCTTTATGATCTATTTTCTTTCTTAATTTAACATGGCTACCTTTCTGTGAAACAAAATAAAATCCAAAATCTTGACATAAAATTTTTATAACTCTTCTTCCAGAAATTGGTTTATACATTCTTTAATTTAAGCTCAAGCATAGTCACTAAAGGAGATTCTTTAGGTAATTTTTTCTTCAATTTTGGTTGATCTTCTAAATATAATTCAACTGCTTCTTTAAGATTTTTTTTAGCTTCATCAATAGTTTTCCCTTGGCTTACTACTCCTAATTCAACACAATGAGCTACATACCATTTTCCTTCTTTGGTAATAATTGTGGTAAATTTGTAATTCATTTTTAATGTTTGCTTAATTTTGGCCTCTTAAAATATTATAACACAATAGAAGTGGGAGATGGGTAGTGGGAGGTGAGAAGTGAAAATTTAAAACTTGCTATTTTAAATTCAGGCTTTGAAATATTATAATGCTTTTCTTAATTTCTTAAGAAATTGAGAAATTAAAATATATAACGACATCCCCGTCTGCCAGCGGGCAGGAGATGTCGTGAAG
>Ga0080004_1148982_pt1 | contig 21904 bp, 24 predicted proteins | sample WasSprMetagenome_FD_69207 | JGI IMG/M metagenome (GOLD analysis project Ga0080004, IMG submission 69207) | Sulfidic aquatic microbial communities from Washburn Spring, Yellowstone National Park, USA - WS (SPADES assembly) (version 2) | ecosystem: Environmental > Aquatic > Thermal springs > Hot...
AAGCCGTTTTCAGCAGCTATCTGGTAGACGCGGTTGGAGCTGAACGTCCCCTCAGTGTCAAAGTATAGCACGTTTCCGCCTAAGCCGCCATACTCTGGAGGAAGCTGGGCTGTAACGCAAAGCATTAGGCAAAGCTGGGTTTTTCCAGAACCATACTGGCCGACAAACTCCGTTATGGCTTGGGTTTCTATGCCACCACCTAATAGGCTGTCTAGGGCTTTGCTTCCAGTCGTGCATCTCAAGCGTTTTTTGGTCATTTCCCAATGCTCGTAGGCTGTTATGAACCTGCAGCCTAAGGCTTCCCTTGCAGCCTCAACAATTCTAACGGCGGCTTCAAGCTTCTCGTAGCCAGCCTTCTCCTTAACCTCCCTAGCCGGAGTAACAGCCAAAGTTTCAACATTGGCAAAGCCGGCATCCCTAAGCCTCTTGGCAATAGATCTGCCCACGCCTGGAATCTGCTCCAACTCCAAGGGCTAATCCTCCTTCAAGCGTATGTGCTCGCCCCACTCAATGTCCGTTTCCGCTATCTTGCTCCAGCAGCGCCTACAAATGGGCAGCCTGTCACCCTTATAGACTATGAACACTTCAACGTCCGTGTTTCTGCATTTCCCATTCCAAGGGTTCCTACAATGCTCAGCCCTGGACACGCACTCCACTCCTCCTCGCAGTTTTCCAGCCATTACCATGCAAGCCGGCTTTAGCAAACTCTTTAACCAGTTCGGTTTGGTGACTTTGTAAGAACTCTTCAAGGTTTTCTTTTTGGCTTAGCCAGCCATACCTAGGACTGGCGAATCTACTCCAATAATGCGGATACCTCTTCTGCAGAACTTCCAAGAGAAGCTTACGCTGAAGAACCGACAGGCCATCAAGCTCCAAGCCCAAAGCCACAGGGAGCATAGACGTCAGCCTCCAACCGCAAATTTAGCGGTTCATGGAAAAGGGTATAAAAAAGAATCGGTGATTCGAACTTCCTGCATAGCGGAGAGAGATGAGTTAAAGTGAAAAGTTTTTAGTTGAGCTAATCCCAGCTTCAATAATCATGAATCTGAAAAAAGCACATTTTAGGCAAAGATATAACCTGAAAAATGCTATTTAGTTTAAACTATACTCTTGTCGAATGTATTCTTCGAATGCAAAATGTGTGCTGTAGTTCTTCCACCCATAACGTTATCTCCACTAACTTTTTGTTCTTTTTTCTTTTGAATTTTATTTGAAATTTATTTTCATTGAAGTATTTTCTTTCCTCAAACGGACAATTCAGGACTATGCCGATTAAAGTTTCTTCTGATATGAAACGATGTCTAAGCATCCATCTGTAAGCTGTAGAGCTCAGTTCTACTGTTTTTGCCATACAGTCTTTTTATTAGGATTCAGAATATTAATTTAGAAATCGTTTGGAAGCTTCTAAACGCTTATTAACGCGATGTAAATGTTATACTACATGCGTGAGAATATGAATAAAAAAAAGATATTCGGAGCGCCTGTTGCCATGCATGTTAAAGGCGAATTAACCGATTCGATTGTATTTCAAGAGGTGCTGAAAAGGCCGGGACTAACTATTTCCGAAATTGCTGAAAGATTAGGTTGGACAAACGGAAGGGTTGATGGTAGCGTGAATAGATTAATCTTAAAAAAGAAGGTTAGAGTAAAGCATTTCATTAGACGAGGTATGTTAGTTAAAAAGGTTTATCCGTTAGATTATCCCGGTAGAACATCTGAGGTCATTGAGATTCCAAAGGAAATGATAAATTATAATGTGTGGGGAAACAGCGCTTTTGTGTACGCATTGTCTCGTTCAACCATCGGTATTTCACACAAAGAAATTGACGAGTGGAATAAAAAAGCTCTTTTTAAAGAGTATGCTTTCATAGAGGAAAGTGACGAGAATATAGTTATAAAACTCCCGGAAAAATTTACAGAATTCTATCAATTAAGCAATTCTGACACTAGCCTGTCGACTATTGGAAATTGTGTTCTAATTACCGTCGAATCAATTTTGCCGGTTAAATTGCCACCCATTTATCCAGAAAAGGCAAAGTATGAAGTAGTCCATTATGTTATGGAGCTTAAAATAGAAGGTATCTCCTCTAATAATCCATTAATCGATTATTTAAATCGAAAAATGCGATCATCTTCGCAAGTAATTTATGGAGAACCACAGATCAAAAATGAAATGCTGGAACCGTTGCAAAGAATTTTCTTAAGATACACGTCGAGGTGAAGTAACGATGGAGGGAAGAGTTAAGATAGAAACTCCTAAAAAGTCGCTTCTAGATTTAAAGCCGATCGAATTTGAAGTCGAAAAAGAGGTCTGGAACAGATACAGACTTGAGGATGACGCTATCCTAAAAACCAAATTTGTGCTGATTAATGTTTTTGCAGAAAAAGACTTTGAAGAAAAAGTAGAAAAAATAAAAAAAGGTGAGAAAAATGTAAAAGTAGGTTTCGAGTTTCAATCATCTAATGTTGTCGGTGTCACAGTACCATTGAACCTTCTAGGAGAACCTTCCAATCAACAATATCCTCTTCAAGAGCTGGAAGCATCTGTTATAAAGGATGAGATGGATTTTGAAACAATTACAGAATCATGGAATATCTATAAACTTGAAGGGGGAATAATTTTAAAAGTCAGAAACTCACCTATCCGCGTAAGGCGTACTAATAAGTTTGATAGTCGCGGAATACCAATTTACCTCGTAGACTTCGTAGCGGACGTAAAATTTGTTCCGAAAAAGTAGCAAGTTTGGACTCACTTAATTTTTTAATTGCATACGGTCCGGCCCACCATGTGTTTTTGTGTTGTACGTTTGTGCAAAAAGGTTTATTAAATATCAATATTCAGCATACCTATTGAGGGTCTTGGCATGTCTGAAAACATAGCATTATCACGATGCGGCGGAGGATATTGGTTTTCAAAAAATGATGGCTTAACATGCGATGAATGTGGTGAAAATTTTGAGCGCCCTATCTTGGCAACAATAGTTTCAGGCGGTTCCTCTAGGACTTATTATGCTTGTCCGCGATGTTTAACTAAGGTTGGGGATTTAAAACCCCAAAAAGACGACAGAAGCAGGGGAGAGGAAAAAGCTTCCACTATAGAGGTGCATAAAGCTAAAGAAAGCGAATCAAGAGAGGCAGGGTGTGAGCATTTTCTGGGTTATCTGAAAAAGCGTCCGAAGAACACGCCCATACCAGACGAATGTTTAACATGCAATAAAATGATTGAGTGCCTAACCTGTTAGGCATGTTGCCAGCATAGCAAAGCCTTTAAGCGGCAAAATTTAAAGCATGGCCTAAACCATAATCGGTTCAGCGAGGACAACCTTTGCTTCCTTTAAAAGATTTAAACCGTCCTTTGAGAACTCCTCATGTAAACCGAATGCTGCTAATAGTTAACATCGTCATATTCTTGGTTTACTGGCTTTCTGCCACTGAAATTTACTTTCCACCTACAGTCGCACAAAGAATTGAGTCTGATTTTACAATGTACCCTAGCAAAGTTGTTAATGGGCAGAAGCTTTACACTTTGGTGACTTCCATGTTTATGCATGCCAATTGGCTACATCTATTTGGAAACATGCTCTTCCTATACATTTTTGGGGACAATGTTGAAGACGTTCTGGGGCATGCAGGCTACCTCACATTTTACTTAATTTGCGGCTTAGCAGCGGCCTTTACCCATATACTAAGCCTATATTTTGGTTTAACCTATCCAAGTGGTTTCACGGTCGGTGTTGTTGGCGCTTCTGGAGCTATTTCCGGGGTTCTGGGAGCCTATCTTGTGCTATACCCAAAAGCTAGGATTTTAACGTGGGTTATCTATTTTATACTGCCCATTCCCGCTATAATTTTCCTAGGATTCTGGTTTCTCATGCAATGGCTTTACGGATTATACGAAGTCAACAGCGGAGTTGCCTATTGGGCGCATATAGGCGGTTTCATCGCTGGAATGGTTTTGGCTGCAGCTTTTGGGCTTAAACGGAAAAAGGAGAGAATGGCTAAACTCCGCCTTTAAATTTTGGGGTCTGGCCGTCATGAGCTCCTCATATGCATAAATCAGACTGGGACGGCGTCATCATCCCCCAAAACTAAATGGGCATTTCAGCTTTTAAACTAATTGCCTCTGATGGCTGCCTCAAATTTTCTGTGAAGGGCTTTTAAAGTGCCGGAAACCGCTAAAACATGTATAGCCACCGGTTTGGCTGCCACTTCTGTTATGGATGCTATTGCCGCCCTAACCTTTTCAACTTCTATATGGGCTACCCGAATTATGGCGAACCCTTCTTCCATGTTATAACTGATTAGTGCCAGGCCTGTTTTACTTGCGCCGTATTCGCCGAACAACCTTATAACAGCGTTCCACAAAGCATCGAAAAACTCTTTCTGCTCAAACTTTTCACCTGAGTCTATTTTTAGGGCTATATAGCGGCGTCTCATTTTCATTGGCAATTTTTCCCCATCCGAATTAGGCGTACTCCAGGAGCAATAAAGCGTGGATTAAGCTTCTCCCTATTCCTGTTAACAATTGCTAATGGATTTTTGGAAACTGCGTCTAAAGCTGAAGATTTATCCAGATCAAAAAGGGTTGCCAAGGCTGCCATTTCAAGGGGTTTTCTCATCAAGAGCGGGTTTGTAGCACCGCTGGAAACAACGATAGGCACATTAAAGTCTTTGGCTATTGCCGCCTCCCTCCGTAAGACTGATAGAAGTCGGATTCTGGCTGGCCCTTTTAGAGTAAGCAGTGGTTTTATTTCTATCTCTAGGGAGGCTTGGCTTTTTGAGGCCAGTTCCGCCTCTGCCTTATCAAAAAACCTTCTGTGAAAGTTTATTGCTGGAAAATTTAGTAGGTCCACACGGTGGTCTTTGGCTGCCTGCCGCGCAACAGCCTTCGACTCGCAAATCACAGCCATTATCTCAAATTTTCTACGCCATTTTCTCAAAAATTGGAGTAGTTCCCTTGAAGTTTTGGGCTCTAGATTTAAGCGTGACGTGATGTCTACGGATTTTTCTTTGCAGATTTTCCTTAACTTTTGGATGTGTTTTTCAGCGAGGCTTAGCTGAAACGAAGCTGGTATAGACAGGGCTATTAAGCGGTAGCCCAGCTCCGAAGCCTTCAATGCCATTTGTCTCACTTGTTCCATGTCGTTTAGATTTGGCTTCAGATTTATGTCAGCGAAAACTCTCTTCATGAAATTATCCCAAAACTCCTACAAAAATCGACAATCTCTTTTAAAGCGGATTTTTTAAAGTGAATTTTGAAGTGTATAGGATCTGTTGTGCCAAGCTTAAACTCATTTAGGTAAGCCGCCTGCTTATCAAGCCTTATGTAGAGGCAACCCTTCTCGACGTGTTGCTCGATTTCGCTGCCCAAAACCTCCTTATCTAAGACGCCTAAGCTTGAAGCAAGCTTTTCAAGGAAGGCCTTAACCTGCTCTTTTTCCTTAATTCTAGTTTCAAAAAGTGTTATTGGGTTTCCATGATGCCCGGTTAAATTTGACTTTTTAAACACAATACTTTCAGAAACTTGTTGAGGAAGCGTGTTGCGCACTGCAGATAAAACTTTCCCTTCATCTTCTGTGGCGTGGGCAAATACCCTTATATCAATGTAGGTTGCAGGAACTTTAGAAGACAAAACGGCATCACTGCTGTTTACTACTCTTTTTTACGCTTTTAGCTTTTCCCTTCTTTACAGCTGGCTTGGAAACATTCTCAGCCTTGGTCTTCACTAGCGCTGCCAGAAACTCTTTTAAAGCCTTGACATTTTCTTCATGCGCTGTTTTCCTTCTAGAGTCAACTGGAATGCCAAGCTTCAAGGCTTGTTTTAAGCTTAATTTAACTCCTTTTAGCTCTCCGAGGCTGAAGCCCTTTCCTAATCGTTGTTTTCCACCCTTTTTGAAAACAAGGGGTTTCATTCCCGCCATAGAGGCTAGTCTCCCGTTGCTGCTTTTCTGCTTGGCCTGGCTTTTTCAGCTCCACGTCCCTTTTTTCTTAAGCCTCTAACCTTTTTGCCTGCGCTTGTTAAGCCTCTGAAAACTCTTCCCTTATGTTGTTTTTGGCATATCCAGTTTATGTCTTTGTCTGTTTTAACAGCTGGATGATGTGGGTCAACCATTATAACTTCAAACCATTTGAAACGTCCGTCTTCGCCAACCCAGTAGGAGTTTAAAACTTCTAGGTTTGGAAACTTTCTGGCGGCTCGCTCCTCAGCGATAAGCCTCAAGCTTTTTGCAGGCTTATACTTTTTAACACCCATTCTTTTTGGTCTTCTTCCAGCCTTTGGACGTTGTTTTCGCAGTCCGCTTCGCCTGACACGGACACGGACGATGACGAAGCCTTGCTTCGCCTTGTAACCAAGCTTTCTTGCTCTATCTAAGCGTGTTGGTTTTTCCACACGGACTATTGCTGGTTCCCTCCGCCACTCTATTAACCTCTGGCGCATCAGCTCATCTAAAAATGATTCTTCTGGCTTTTTCCAAGCCTCTGCAATATATTTGTACGCCATTTGTTTTTCACCTCATTATTGTTTATGGTTCAACCAAACGGTTACATCCCAGCGGATTTCTATCCGCCACTGGCTCTCAATGATTGCCCAACCACAAAAATAAACTTTTCCAGCAAGTTAACCATTTTTAGCCTCAAGCACAGCTTTTTTAACGAGAAAATAGCCGCTTTGTCCTTCCCAAACCTTTTCTGCCTCAAGAATTCTCAGCCTTTTCCTAAAAATAGGGGCGTCAAGAACAAGGGTTTCATACTCGCCCCCTTCACCCACAAGGGAGACGCCAAAACGCTTATTCAACTCTGCCAGCGCCTGAACAGTTTCCGCGTCAAGCTTTCTTCCTAGCCACTCTTTTGAAAAGCCATAGGCATAAACACCAGTTATTATAACTTCAAATTTAAGGTCTAAAATTTCCTTTAATATTTTAGTTGGATTTTCTTGCCAAAGTGGTGTTAAACACTTAAGCTTTAACTGTTTGCAGATTTCCTCTATCCTGGCCTTTTGATAGTTTGAGGCTATTGTTCCGGAAACAAGCCCATCCACGTCAAGCTTTGCAACTAGACGCTTCAAATCGTCAACTTCAGCTTCCTTATCTCCAGACGTTTCACCTTGGATGAGAGGTATTCCAACAGCCTCCGCGAACAAGTTCATCAAATGGATGTTTGGGTAGTGAAACATCCAACTGTCCTCTTTTTGAGGGATCATGCTTACCAAGTACTTCGCTTCATGGCCCATGTTTAGAATTCGGTGAAGGGCTAAGGTTGAGTCTTTTCCACCTGTGGCTAAAACTGCAACCTGCATGTTTCGCTTATCCCATAAGCTTTGTTTTTGCCTCTCTGAACAACACTTCAGTCTTAAGTCGCCACTTCTCAAAATCTTTTGGCGTTTTTGGATAATTCCGGTAGTGAGCCTTAACCCTATTCATTAAATTGACAGTAATCATCAGTTTGTTTAGAAAATGAACCCGCTTTAAGCCTCTAAAAACTCTTTTTGCTGTTTCGGTTATATTTAGGTGGAAATCCTCCCCCAAGCCTGCTTTCAAAACATCCTCTTCCGTTAAAAGTTTGTATTTCATTCCATAGTTTAGGTCCTCGTCGCTGCACTTTAGAAGCAGAAGCCTAAAAACGTCGAGGCTAGCCTGCTTTGTCCCATAACTTTCCATATACCTAACGTTGTAATGCCATAAAGTTTCTTTACTTACATCACTTTTCTCCAGAGCCTCGACAATTGTTTCTCCGGCTAAATGCCCACTTATCATTGATGGTCCTATACCACCTCCATGAATTGGGTTTACTAGGCATGCAGCATCCCCGGTGATTATTACACCGTTTCCAACCATGTTGTCTAGGGATCTTCTTGTAGGGTCATACCATGCACCACCGCTTAGTAGTAGTGAACCCTCGAAAAGCGGCTTTGTTAAAACGTGCTTGTAAAACTGACTTTTTGGGTTGGGAAATTTGCCGCGCATGCAAACCCCAAGTCCAGCATTAACCTTGGCGCTGCTTTTGTAGAAAATCCAAGTGTAGCCGCCGGGAGTCACCTTCTGGTTGAGGTAGATTTCGCAGTACTCTTTGCCTTCAACTTCCCGCTTGAGCTGTCTAATCTCTCTATAACAAGCCTCCACATCCTCGTTGGCTATTTCCTTTTCAATCCTCATTTCGTCGGGAAGTTTCCGCCTAACAACAGCTAGAAAGCCGCTTGCATCCACAACAGTTTTCCCCTCTATACGAATTTTTTCGCCAGTTTTCATGTTTTTCGCCAAAACTCCAGTCACGAAGCCTTCCTTAACCATAGGCTCTAAACATTGGATTGAATCGAGAAGTTCCGCTCCGCTGTCCAGTGCCATCCTCAAAAGCCACTGGCCAAACAGGTGCCTATTCAAAAGGAAACCAGAAAAATCCTCATGTCTAACAGTGAAAACTGTTTCCAAGTCCGGCGAGTATATTTTGACCCCTTCTATTCGTCTTTCCAACTCGCCGTGCTGCGGGGGCTTCAGGTCTAAAGCCTTTAGATGATGCTCTCCTAGGGCGTCTCCGCAAATTTTCTCGCCTATCTCCCTCTGACTTTTTCGCTCAACAAGGCAAACTTTTAAGCCAGCTTCAGCAGCCGTTTTTGCCGCTAGACAACCAGCTGTACCAGCACCCACGACTATAACATCATACCTCATTTATAAGCCTCAAATTCTGGTTTACTTTAACCTTTATAAATATTTGAAGTATGCTTGTCCACACTTAATGTAGCCAAATTATGTTTTCTGGGATGTCTTCCATGGTGTTGGTATAACTGTAGTCTCCTTCGGCGTGTCAAACACCATGCATGTCAGCGTCTTTTCTATGCCCTTCACAGTCCTCAACTTGTCTATCACAAACCTTCCAATAGAGTCAACATCCTTATCCTTAACTTTTATCAGAATATCCCAGTCTCCAGATATTATGTGAACTTCTTGAACTTCTGGAAACTTTGAAATTTGCTCTGCTATGGCTCTCTGTGATAATGGAGTCTCTTTATCGGTTCTGTAGGAGAAAGACGCCAATATGAAGGCTGTCACTCCAAAGTTCAATTTTTTATGGTCAAGAATGGCTCTATACTCCTTTATTATTCCCTGTTGTTCCATCCTCTTTATTTTTGCAAAGACCGTGGTTATCGGCGAGTTTATTTTTTTGGCAATCTCTTTCGCCGTCATTTTACAGTTTTTCTGCAATAGGTTCAATATTGCTAAATCTTTCTCGTCAAGTTTGAGGCTCATATGTAAAAATTACATATAATCAAACTTAAAAAGGTTACCATTTGATAAAAATACAGATTTTTCAATAAAAAATTTAAAAGCTTGGCCGTTCACTTTTCCCTCTCATGAGCAGCGAACCCCTCGAAAGCCTAAAGAAAAGATACATAACATTAAGAAACAATGGGCTGACCAACGTTTTTAAAGTTCAAGATGAAATAATCTCTTCAATTAGAGCTTTTCTAAAAACTGAAGGTTTCGTCGAAATTCTGGCACCCATTATTGGACCTGTAACAGACCCCGGCATAAGAGGTGCAAAGCAAGTAACCATAGACTATTATGGCGTGCCTTTTAAAGTGATGAGCAGCATGATACTTTACAAGCAAATGATAATCACTGCTTTGCCTAAGATTTTTGCCCTTTCACCAAACATCAGGCTGGAGCCCTTAGAAACATTGAAAACACGCCGCCACCTGACAGAGTTTAGACAAATAGACCTTGAAGTGGCTTATGCTACATGCGAAGAGGTTATGAAGCTTGGCGAGAGAATGCTTTGCCAAGTTATAACCGATGTAAAAAACAAGTGTAGCGAAGAGCTTGGAGAGCGCGGAAAAACCTTGAAAGTGCCAAGAGTTCCTTTCGAAAGATACACATACAAAGAAGCCCTTGAAATTCTGAAAAGTGTTGGAATAAACGTGGAGTATGGCAAAGAAATTCCATGGGAAGCTGAGGAAGCCATATCACAAATGCACAGCGAACCCTTCTGGATAACAAACTTTCCAATCACAGCGAGAGGTTTCTATTACATGGAAAATGAAGAAGAACCCGGCGTCTTAGAAGACTTTGACCTAATATATCCAGAAGGTTTCGGTGAGGCAATTTCAGGCGGGAAAAGGGAGCATAGATATGGCAAGCTCGTTGAGAGAATGCGGAAAAGCGGCGAAAATTTAGCTGATTACGGGTGGTATTTGGACATGTTAAAGGTTGGGATTCCGCCTTCAGCAGGTTTTGGAATAGGTGTTGAAAGGCTGACAAGGTTTATTTGTGGTCTTGAAAACATTTGGGATGCCGTTCCATTTCCAAAAGTTGCAGGAATACCCTCCCCATAACTTGCTGGAAATTTAGCTAGAATATGAATTTCTAATTCATAATTGTTAATTATATTTTGGGCAAACTGTGGAAAACGTGAATATCAAAGAAGGCGCAACTAAATGATGAAAAAAGCCACAGTTAAAAAGAGTGAAATATACACTGTTGATTTGACAAAAATTGATGGAGACGGAGCCTTCCCATGTCCAAAATGTGGAGTTATAATATCACCAGACGACGAAACCGAGGAGGTCTACCAAATCGTTGAAACAAAGGTTAAAGGAGACGAGCTGGCAGAGCTAATTCTTCAATGCAATAAATGCGGCAGCATCATAAGGCTTGTGGGCTTCCTGCAACAGCCAATGGAAGGCTAAAGGAGACATTCCGCTTACTTTTCTTTCTCAAAACTTCTGCTTACCGTAACAAAAACAAGCCACAATATGGTCCCGTAGAAAATCCCGTTAAAAACAGCACCCACAAACCTTAGATATTCGTCGGCAATTTTCCCAATAAAAGTGCATATGATATTCCCTGGAAAAATGGGAGAAGGAATCAAAAGTGAAGCAGCTAGGAACATTGAGAAGAAAACGATTAAGATTGGTATGCCCTTCATATTTTGTTTCCTATGATTGTAGATATGTTTCCTAAGAGAGATCTGGCATCTTGACATTTAATAAGCTTTGCTGTAGAATTGCTGAACAGAGATACAGTTCGTTAAACTCCAAAGAGTTCCCTAAATAAGGCAATTAAAGAATAAAATAGGTCATACAAAACCGAGGAAAGAACAAAAATTATCACTAGAACTGCAAACAAAATTTTTCTGCCTCTTGATAAGCTTGAGACGTCATCCAATGGACCTGGATGTTTAAACGTGGACATGAATAATACGAAAAGCGCCATGGGCCAACTTACAAGAGCCAGAAAGACTATGGAGAGAATCGTTAAGATTCCTCTAACTTTGTCGCTGAAAAGAGATCTTGTTATGTGTCCGCCATCGAGCATGGCAGCCGGCAGTAAATTAAGCATCGTTATAAAGAAGCCTATCCACCCGGCTAAGGCTACTGGATGCAACATCACCACCAAAATGTAGCCGGGCTTTCCATTCATGGGAGGCGGCGGAAGCAGGAAGCGGGCAACCAGCCTAAAGAAGACTGGAGCTGGAAGAGTTGGAGTGTTTTCTGGAACCCAACTGTAAGATGAGTAGGGTAGACCGGCTATGGTGGCAACAATAGCGACAAGAAAGCCGAATATTGGGCCGCTTGCACCAATGTCAAAAAGGGAATCCTTGTTTGGTGGAAGAGATTTCTGCATTATCACAGCCCCAAAAGTTCCCCACGGAGGTGGCCCCGGAATAAAATATGGTAGCGTTGCCTCCATTCCCTTCTTATTAGCAGTTAATTTATGTCCCATTTCATGGGTTCCAAGAATAGCCATAATAGCCACTGTAAAGGTTGCCCCGCCAATCAGTGGGTCTATAAATCCCTCTGATAGGAAATAGCCAGCAGCAAAAGTTGTTCCTACAGTTGCAAAAAGCAAAAGCCAGTTAACGAGAGTGTTGCTGGGTTTAGCTGGCGGTTTAGGAAAGATTTTCAGAACGATTTTTTCATTATGCCTTCGCAGGTATGCTACCAAATTCATTGGCTTAAGCATTTCAAGCAATTTAAGGAAGGCTTGTTTTGTTTCTTGATGCTGTTTAAGGTAGAATGTGGGAATGTTATGCTCTACTAAGGCTTCTTCTATTTGGAAATTCTCGCAAACGATTTCCTTCAATTTTTCGAATTCTGTCTGACTTGTTTGCCTCTCTGTCTCGTTCATATTTTCGCGCTTTGAGTTTTAGATCACCTATAGAATTTTTGCGTGTTAGAAAAGGTTATCGGAGGGTTAATCTGGTTTTTAATCAGATTCGGAACCTGAAGATGTAAAATTAAGTTAAAGGCGAAAAATTGCTGATAAAGCTGAAAAGAAGAAATAAGAAACCGTTGGAATCGAGCTTCATAAGTAATCAGTCCGGTTGTACTAGTCATGAAAAGAACAGAAGAGATCACATAAATGAATTTAATCACAGTTATGTCACATTCAACTGAATCAAGCAATAACACAATAATTGTGCTTCATGAAATTTATGAGTTACTATTAGAACGGGAATATTCATATGAAGACATCGGGCGCCAACAAAATTTATTAGAGGAAACTGGCCTTTAAAAGGCTGTCCAAAATGATAATCAAAATGTTCACCGTTGGCAAACTCTTCACCAACTGCTACATTGCAGCATGCCCGGAAACGGAGGAAGCCATAATTATTGATCCCGGATTTGATAGTGCCTCTGAAGCGGAAAAGATATTCATGTTTATTGAGGAAAACGCTTTAAAACTAAAGTTTATTGTGAACACTCATGGTCATCCAGACCACATTTGCGGGAATGGAATAGTTAAGAGAAAGTTTCAGACGCCAATTCTAGTCCATGAGAAAGACGCGTTTATGCTTGGAACCCTCGGCAAAGTGATCGGAAAATTCTTCGGCGTTAACAGTTCTTCACCATCAGCAGATACCCTCCTAAAAGACGGAGACTACGTGAAGTTTGGGAAAGTAGCCCTAAAAGTCATGCACACTCCGGGGCATAGTCCGGGAGGCATATCCCTAATAGGCGAAAATGAAGTGTTCACCGGTGACACTTTATTTGCCGGTTCCATTGGGAGGACAGATTTTCCACAAAGCTCAGAATCTGATATGAAAGAATCGTTAAAGAAATTGGCGGCTTTGCCAGAAAATTTTAGGGTTTATCCTGGGCATGGTCCAACAACAACAATTGGAGAAGAGAAGAGAAGCAACCCATTCCTCATTATGGAGTGGTGAAGACGAGGAGCGTTTTACAGAGCCTCTCTGAAAAGGTCCTCGTTCTTTCCAATTTTCAAATCTTTCGCGCTTGATTTCTCGCAAAACTCCACAATACCTCTTAGACCCTTAAAAATTACCACCGGTGTGGCTTCCTCACCCTGTCCCATAAGAAGCTCTGCTGCGGCGGCGATTTCATCCACAACAGCTACATTCTTAACCTTCAATATGTATCCATAAAGGTCCCTTTTGCCCCTATAATCCTTAAAGGGTTTAATTCCAGCCAATCCTATGGCAAAGTTCACCTGTCCACGCCTGAAGGGTCGGCTATAAGTGTCACACACTATTACTGCTACCTCCTTCCCAGTCAACCTCTTTATTTCTTCTCGGCATTTTTTCGCTGAGGCATCTGGGTCCTCAGGAAGAAGTGTAAAGTTGCTTTCCCCTTCAACGTTTGACTTATCTATCCCAGCATTTATACACACCAAACCACGAACATCCTCCACGAGCAAGATTTCACGTGAAGCCTTTATGACCTCCTTAGTTTCCCTTAAAACAAGCTCCACAAACTTCGGACCTTTTCCAGTTTTTTCGGCAATTTCCTTAGCCTTTTCAGAAGGGACAACCTCTTTAAGGTTGACGATTCTCCCCTCAGCCTTCGAAAAAATTTTTTGGGCAATAACAATTATGTCTCCATCCTCAATTTCCAAACCATTTCTCCTCGCAGATCCAACAATTATTTTTGCTATGTTATCTCCCCGTTTTATGAGGGGGAAACCTTCAAGGGCTATGGCTTTAAACTCCTTCAAGGTTTACGCCAGCTTTTGCTTTCCTAAATGATGTGCCTCCTTTATGTTAAAACTCTTGCTTTCCACTAGCCTTTAAAATAGACTTGCATGATGTATTTCCAAGTTTTATTTTGAATTCATAATGCTTAAGCAAGCCCTAGGCAAAGGATAGCTTAACATAATAAAAGGATGCGTTCATATGAAAAACAAAATAAAAACTCTAGCTTTGGTCATCAGTATAATTTTCAGTTTAACCGTTTTTTCTCCTGAAAGTTTATTCCCAACCGTGAAAGCAACCTATGTTGAAGGAGAAATAGCAATAAACACTACTTGGACCCTTGTAGACAGCCCCTTCATACTCTCTGGAAATGTCACAATTCGTAAGGGTGCAACATTAATCATTGAACCTGGAGTTGAAGTAAGATTTGGTGGAAACTTCTCACTAATTGTTAATGGGAGACTTATTGCAAAAGGATCGGAACCCAATAGACTGATAAGATTCACCTCAAACAAGGAGACACCTGAACCTGGAGACTGGAGGACAATCTACTTCAACGGGACCGGTCAACCTCCTTCACTGCTGGAAAACTGTACGGTAGAGTATGGTGTGAATGGTATAACAATAGCGAATGGTGAGCTAACGATTCGAAGTAGCACCGTGCGCCTGAGCTCTAAGAATGGGATAGTAATGTTAAATGGCTCGGTGACCGTTGGACGTGAGAACTCAATATGTAACAATACTGCAAGCGGCATTTACATAAATGGAGGCAACGTAGTAGTAGAGGATAACATCATAGAATTTAATGGAGACGGCATAATCTTAACGGGAAATCTAACATCATTCAACATTAACATAACAAAGAACAGTGTAAACCTAAACGGAAAAAGCGGCATATCGTTCCTAATAGAAGATTACAATCAAGACAGCTTTGTTGTAAGAAACAACGTAGTAGCCTTAAACTATTACGGGTTCTATGTTTCTACAGACGCAAGCACCATCATAACACGAAACTACATACGCCAAAATGAAATTGGGGTCTTTTATGAACTTGGAAGTGGCCACAAAGCGAATTTCAACGACATTGTTGGTAATGTTCTAGGCATGGATGTTTCAGCTGATGCCACAGTGGATGCGACACGTAACTACTGGGGAGACCGTAGTGGACCATATCATGAGTTGTTAAACCCAAAGGGGAAAGGCGACAAGGTAGGTGGCGATGGTGTTAACCTTGACTTCATATTCTTCTTAACAGCGCCAATAGATTATAGTAATCATCCACCAACAGCGGTTTTATGGACGGACAAGACTACGGTTGCACCCGGGCAAGTGGTTGCTTTTGTTGGTTTTGACTCCTCTGATGAAGGGCGTGTTGACCAGTACTTTTTCGACTTTGGGGATGGGTACAACTCAGGCTGGACAACACTTTCAATATTTTTTCATAACTATACTACAACTGGAAACTATGTTGCTCGCTTATGGGTTATGGACGATTTTGGTGAAGTGAGCAGCCCAGCCTTCACGACTATTTATGTGGAGAATTTGCCATCCCTAAATGTTGAGCTTATTACTAGTAGCAACAGAGTTCCATCTGGTGGAGAAATTTCGATAACGGTGCATGTTTCACAAGGCGGAAGTCCTGTAGAAGGTGCCAACGTAACTTTCTTCTCCATTAAAGGTGGAAGTTTTGCGACAAAATATGCTTTGACGAATTCTTCTGGTTATTTCACAACGTCGTTTACGGCACCAGCGGTCGAAGAAATAACTGATATACGGATTATAGCTAAAGCTTCTAAGAGCGGGTTTGCAGACGGCTCTTATCACCAATATTTGACTGTTTTACCACCCCTAAGCGTTGATGTTGTAGCCCAACCATTAGAGGTTTTGTCTGGAGAAACATCCACAGTTAGCGTTTATGTCTCTTGGATTGGTGAGCCGGTTGAGGGTGCTAACATCACCTTATTGTCAACTAATGGTGGAAGCTTCGATGAACCTTCCAAATTAACGGATTCCAGTGGTAAAGCCTTCTTCACATTTAATGCTCCACAAACTTCCGGAGAAATCCAAACAACAATTATGGCGCATGCCTTAAGGGAGGGATTCACTGATGGCGAGGGGCAAACAACGATAACGATAAAGCCAAAAATGTTCATGGTGAGGGTTACCGCAGAGCGCAACACAACAGTTTCAGAGGAAACGGTGATAGTAACAGTGCACGTTGAACACAATGGGGAAAGTGTTCAAGGAGCCAACGTAACTTTGTCCACCAGTGCTGGAACAATTTCACCCACGTTTAACTCTACCGACAGTTATGGGAATGTCACTTTCAGATTTGCAACGCCGCCAGTTTCAGGGGAAACGAACATCACAATAAATGCGACTGTCTCGAAAACAGGATTTGCCACAAACACAAGCTCTTTGGTGTTGACCTCCAAACCGGGAATTTTAACAATAGTAATTGAGCCAAGGACATACTCTGCACCGCCAGAAAGTCCTGTTGAAATAGATGTTTATGTAAGATGCGATGGCAGACCAGTAGCAGGTGCAAATGTTACGGCTACAATTAGCGCAGGAGTAATAACTTTGGAACCATGTTTGACAGATGCGAATGGCCATTGTATATTTTCTTTTTTGACGCCGAAGACTAGTGAAACGATGAATTTAATGGTTACTGTGAATGCGACGAAATTTGGGTATGTGGCCTCTCCAACTGGTGTATCATTAACTGTTATTTCGGAGGCTGGTGGCATACCTTGGCTGACGATTTTGCTTGTGCTTATTCCAGTGTTGCTTGTGGTTATGATTGCTGTGTTGGTGAAGTTTGGGGTTATTCAGGTTTCGTTTGGTGAGGAAGAAGAGGATAGTATTTCGTAAGACGCAATATTTAATAACCCAACGTATATTGATATATAACATAAGTACAGGAGAGTGCACATGACCAAACTGCTCCTCAAAGAGAAACTCGCAAAAATCAGGAAAGTGAGAATAAGAATTAACATTGGAAAGCCTAAGAAGAAGGCAGTTATTCCACCGCCCCCTCCAAAGCCCATTCCTAAAGGCTTCAAAGTTGTGGAGAGATATCCCCTTTACGAGCCATTTGCTCATGCAGCCATAGTGCAAAATCCGAGAACGGGCGAGTACAAGTATATACTAGACGAGTTGCAGCTCGACCAGTTGGAGAGGAGCATTTACAATCGGATTCTTGAGATACTCCTCGCTGAAATAGAGTCTCCTAAAGAGGAAATAATTGATCCCAGAAAGTTCTTCGCGGAAGAAGCCAAAAAAATTGTTGACAAGTACCGCATAAGCCTAGGGTGGCTTCCAGACGTTTCATGGTACAAGATTCTCTACCACGCTGAAAGGGACCTTGTTGGTTTTGGAAGAATAGACCCATTAATGCGGGACCCAAATATTGAGGACATCTCATGTGATGGTGTGAACAAGCCCGTTTATGTTTGGCACAGAAACTACGAAAGCATCGAAACAAACTTGGAATTTGAAAATGATGAAGAGCTTGACAACATGGTTGTTAAGCTTGTCCACATGGCTGGAAAACACGTAAGCTCAGCCTTCCCAATTGTAGACGCCTCGCTTCCTGGTAAGCACAGGCTTGCAGTCTGTTATAGGCGTGAAATTACGCCCTTCGGCACAGCCTTCACAATTAGAAAGTTCAGGGAAGATCCCTACTCAATAGTAGACCTCATAAATCTCGGCACCTTTTCAGAAGAGATGGCTGCCTACTTCTGGCTATGCCTAGAAAACAGAGCCTCAATAATGGTTTTAGGAGGAACGGCAGCCGGGAAAACAACAGCCCTAAACGCTTTAGCATGCTTAATTAGACCTGGAAGCAAAATAATCACAATAGAGGAGACGGCGGAGCTTAACCTCCCCCACGAAAACTGGGTTTCCTTAATTGCGAGGCAAAGCTATGGACTTGGCGGAAGCAGTGTCGGCGAGGTAACCCTCTTCGACCTCGTTAAAACCTCTATGAGGCACCGTCCAGACGTGCTCATAGTGGGAGAAATTAGAGGACAAGAAGCCTACGTGCTTTTCCAGGCACTTGCCACTGGTCACGGCGGCATGTGCACAATGCACGCTGAAAACTTGGATTCTGCCATTAAACGTTTGACCCAGAAGCCAATGGACATCGCGCCAGCCTACATCCCGCTGATGAACATCGTCTTGTCAGTTCAGAGGGTGCACCTGCAAAAGTCTGGCGAACGGAAAGCCTACAGGCGTGTAATGAACGTGAACGAGATAGCTGACTACGAGGATTACAGGTGTACGTTCAAGTGGCATCCAGTGAGAGACGAGCACTTGCCATCATTGAACAAAAGTATAATGCTGGCTGGAATTTCAGAGCGTCTTGGCGTCAGCAAGAAGGACTTGCTAGATGAAATTGATAGGCGCAAACAGATTTTGCACTGGATGCGAGAGCGCAACATAAGAAGCTACAGGGATGTAGCCGCAATAATTGCAGAATACTACGCGCGTCCCAGACAGTTCTATGAAAGAGTCTTCGCCCTAGAGGAGGTGAAGGCTATTGCCATTTCTGGAAACGCTTGAAGCATGGTCCTTTCGCATCTTTGGAAGGGTGGCACCCCTCTTCCTAAAGCATGTTGTTGAGTTCAAAGACTATTTGGAAAGGGCGAAAATTAAGATTTACCCTGAAACCTATGTTTCACTAATGCTTTTCATATCTGTTTTAACAATTCCTGTGAGCATAATCTCTATAATAGTGTTATACTTTTTTGGTTTCCTGCCAGCAATATTCCTCGTGCCGTTTCCAATCTATGTGATGATAGGATTCTTCCTCATACCATTGTCAAAGGCTAGCGAAAGAGCCTCCAACCTTGAGAGGGAAATGCCCTTCGTAGCTGCCTACATCAGCGTTATGGCTTCTGGTGGTATAGCCCCCTATACGAGCTTTAAACGTTTAGCCGAGGTTGAGCTTATGCCAGCCATGCGAATAGAAGCCAGAGAGATAATAAAGGACGTGGAGATCTTTGGAATAGACCCTCTGACAGCGATAGAAAACGCGGCTAAAAGAAACCCCCTAGACGTTTTCAAAGACTTTTTGGCAGGCTACGCCTCAACCGTCATAATAGGCGGAGACGTAGGACATTTTCTGGAGAGAAAAGCTGAAGACATTTTCAAGACAAGGGCTATGCGTGTTAAGGCTGCAGCTGAAAGGCTCGGAATGCTCTTAGAGACTTTCATAATTGTAATGGTTTTAATGTCCATGTGCTTCTTTATTCTATTCGCAGTTGAAAGTATGCCTAATGTTGGTGGGGGAGGCATGTTTTCTATGCAGGGAGGCATGATCCTTTATACATATCTTTTCACACCTATGCTTTCTCTGGTTTTCATTTATTTGGCTCATAGTACGCAGCCGAAAACACCTGTTGTTGACTTGCGTCCTTACAAGGTTTTCGGGATCTGCAGTATAATTGGGGCAATGCTTCTGGTTCTCTTGACAAACTTCTTTGGGATGGTTGAGGTTCCATTCTTCAGCCTAATCAGTAGAATTGTTGATTTGCCAACAGCAATAGCAATAGCCCTCTTTGTTACAGCAGCTCCAGCAGCCATCGTTTACCACAGAGCCAGTAGCCAGAAGGCAAGCATAGAGCGGGGAATCAACAGCTTCTTAAGGGACTTGACGGAGATTAGGAAAACGGGTTTGTCGCCTGAGAAATGTATTGAAAGCTTATCCAACAGGGATTATGGCGATTTCAGCAGGGAACTGCGCAAAATTAGCTCCGAAATTTCATGGGGCATTCCCCTTAGAAAAGTAATTATGGACTTTGTAAAGCGGACAAAAAGCTGGATGGCTCAGCTTGTCATGTTTCTCCTTGTGGAAACGATAGATGTTGGTGGGGGCACAATAGCCATGATTGAATCGCTTGCAAGATTCAACAATTTGACGCAGGAGGTTGAGAAGGAAAAGAAGATGGCTACACGTCCATACATAATGATGCCTTACTTTGCTTCAATTCTTCTCGTAGCCACAACAATTATGATGATAAACTTCTCCTCAGCCACAAGGGGGGTTGCCGGCGGTGCATCAACGCCAATCATGACTGAAGTAACAGAAATATTCGTTACTGCCGTAATCTTTCACAGTTATATGATAGGCTTAGTGGCTGGAAAAATAAGCGAAGAATCCGTTGCTGCAGGCTTTAAACATGCGGCTGCTCTTGTGATAATTGCCGCTTTGGCTTCTGAGTTGGTGCCTATCTTTTTCAAATTTTAAAGCATGCTTCAGAAGATTTTATTAAAAAAATATTTTTTATTTACATATACTTGAGAGTCACGATTAGATACCTATTTAGGTCCTAACTTTCCGTTTCACTTCGGATTATTTATATTAGGATTATTTGTTAAGTCCATGAATGTTGTCAGCGCTGTACTGAGTTTGAGTACTCCGTAATTGTACCTATCTTTAATAAGCGTGACAGCGTCGATGCACGTGCATGATGTGATATGGTCTATTAAACATCAAACTAGAAGCCATCAAAAATTATAATTATAATCGTTGATAACAGCTCAACATATGGCAGTACAAAAATATTAGAGGATTATGCTTGTAGAGGGGAAATTCAATACATACGTTTTGAAGTTAATCATGGTAAGTCTTATGTGATAAATTACGCGTTAAACTTTGTTAGTACACCTTTCGTGCTCATAGTGGATGCTGACACTTATTTATCGTCAAGCTTCGTTCACAATGTAATGTGTGGTTGCTACTCAAAAGATGTTGTAAGCGTCTGCGGCCGGGTTTTACCAAGTCATTATTCAGCTCTACACAGAAAAGCAGACTGGCGGAATACCTTTACGGACAAAGAGTTTATAAGCCTCTACAAACAAGGTTTAACGGGCTCTGGGTTTTAGCTGGTTGTATAATGTGGCGAACATAGTGCTTCTAAAAATGGTGGTTTTCCAAAAGACTCTATTGTTGAAGACCTTGAGCTTACATGGAAAGCCCAAAAAGATTAACCTTGTCAACTATAACCCCGATGCAATATGCTTCACAGAAGACCCTGAACCTTTAAAATCATACATCAAGCAAGTTCAACGCTGGTTCAGTTGGAGACCATCAGTTAAGAAACATTTCAAGGAAGTTCGAAAAGGATTGAAGTTCACCGTTCTCTGGGTTATTGGAGAATCCTTAGACTTTCTGTTGTATCTTGGTATAATTATCTATTTACTGGCAACATTCCAGTGGCTGCAGCCTTATTAATGCCTTATTAATGCTTAGCTTTGATGCCTTAACACTAACCGTTATAACATATAATGAGGCCAGAAAAATCTCCATGGTTAAACAAGCAATTTCAGGGCTTGCATGGCACTAATTATTACGTTATCTTAACGCCTTGTTGTTCTTCAAAGCGTTGATTAAGCCGGATAGAAAATGGTGACGTCAATTCAAGCTTTAGCTATGTCACACGTATTGCTATAAACGGTATATTCTGTCCATAATCTGCGTTGCCAATTTTGCCGAACAGAAGAATAAACAAGGGAACAACATTACCCCTCGATCTGGATGCTTGCGTTGGGCCAAAATATACCTGAGTTGGTTTACCGTACTCCAATATTTGGAAATCAAACTTCGCAAGTTTATTATCTATAACTTTCCTTATAGGCCATACGTCTGATTTTAGAGTTTCGGCGAAAGGGGTTACAGCCCAAACATAGGAATCTTTAGTTAAGTTTATTGGTTGATGGGAAGGATCTAAATTGATTAGTGTGATGCACAGAAGAGTATATTTAGTTCCGTCTATGGTGAAACTATAATAAGGAGTTCCAATGTCTGTTCCATCATTAACATTTGGAACAATGTAATACTTGAATTGTTTTATATCCATGGCTATTGAGCCAATACCCTCTGCCACCTGAGCTACTATTATGTTTTCTTTAAGCGGTACAGCGTTTCCTCTTGAAGTAATAAACCATGAGTTAAAAATATGACTCGGATCAG
>Ga0080004_1095831_pt1 | contig 21884 bp, 18 predicted proteins | sample WasSprMetagenome_FD_69207 | JGI IMG/M metagenome (GOLD analysis project Ga0080004, IMG submission 69207) | Sulfidic aquatic microbial communities from Washburn Spring, Yellowstone National Park, USA - WS (SPADES assembly) (version 2) | ecosystem: Environmental > Aquatic > Thermal springs > Hot...
CTAGTACCAGGCTTCAGTCCGATGTATTCCCTCACATCCTTTGGAATCACGATCTGCCCTTTGGGTCCCACGCTTCTCCGAATTTTCATTCTTACTTTTTCTGAATACTTATTTTAACTTTATTAAAACCAAATATTTGGCATCGAAGGTTCAATTGCGTGCGGCCCTGAGCTTGGAGGAGCAGGAGGGACAGAAGTCATCGCCCTTCTTGTCGACATCGAGAACGCTGTTCGAGAAGCTCATAACGCAGGTACGGTTGGGACAGTGGGTGAGACCAAAGGTGTGTCCAACCTCGTGAACGGCCTCCTTCACCAATCTTTCGAAGAGAAGCTCCTCGTTACTTGCGAGCCCGTAGAAAGAGGGATCGAGCCTGCAGGAGGAAACAATGGCCCCTCTTCCGGGACACTGAGCCTGCCCAAAGATGAAGTTCAGGTTGCAGGAGGAGGTGAAGAGATCTTCCCTTGTCACAGCCAGAAATCTTCCGGGAACCCTTGCAAGGAGCCTGTCCATGATGATGTCCGCATCGAACTGCCTTCTGGAGGGATGATAGGATGCGGGAGGAAGGTCCAAGAAGGGTCCAATCACACAGGAGAGCGTCAAGCGGGAAGAGAGGGCGGGAGAAAGTTCTTCCAACATTTCCCGATTCACTCGTCCCAGTCCAACCAGCCTCAGAATCATTCCTTTTTTCTCCCGGAAGGTTTAACTCATCTTGCCAAAGAAACGGATGGGAATCTTTTTGGACAAGACCAAACTTTTACCCGACTACCTTCCGCCCAAACTGCCTCATCGAGAAAAGGAAATGAAGAGACTCGAACAGCTCTTCTCAGAGTTCTTCGAGGGGAAAATGGGACAGAAGGTTCTATTGGTGGGGAGTGTGGGAGTGGGCAAGACCGCCCTTAGTCAGAGCTTTGGGAGGGAGGTGGGAAAGAGGGCTGTTTATGTTTACATCAATTGCAGAATTACCCGCTCACCGTTCCTCATCCTTGTTGAGACGATGAGAAAGTTTCATCCAACCTTTCCCTCAAGGGGGTACTCAACGGAGGAGGTTCTAAATGCTTTAGTGGAGCATCTGGACAAGCACGATCAAAAACTTTTACTCGTTCTAGATGAGCTGGATTACCTAGTTGAAACCGAGGGCTCCGATTTCCTGTATCTCCTTACGAGGTATCCGGAGAAGAATCCCGAGGCTTGGAGGATAGGGATTCTAGCCACCTGCAAGAGCAGGAGTTTCTTGGACAAGCTCGATGCCTCTACTCTAGGAACCTTTATTCACAACCTGATAGAACTCAACCGATATACGGCGGACCAACTCTTCGACATCCTGGTTTACAGAGCGGGAGAGGCAATCGCTCCCGGCAAGGTGGGAAGGGAGACGCTCAGGTTCATAGCGGACATGGCCTCAGCAACCGGCGACGCAAGGTTTGCTCTGGAGATCCTCTACAGGGCAGGTTGTCTTGCCGAGCAGAGGGGAAGTCCTCAAATCTTCCCGGAGCACGTGAGGGAAGCAAAGGCCTCCTTCTATCCGGAGCTCAAAAAACACGTCCTTCTGGAACTCAGACCTCAGGAAGTTCTAACCCTTCTCGCGGTGGCCAGGAGGCTCAGGTCGACGAAGTCGGCCTATGTGACGGCCAAGGAGACCTATGAGACGTATCAGGTGGCCTGTGAAGAATATGGGTGGGAACCTCTAGCCTACACCCGCTTTTGGGACAACTTGGAGAGACTTAGGGCGCTTGGTTTCGTCACCACCAAGCTGGTGAGGGGGAAGGGAGCGACCACTCTTCTGAGCATTGAGGAGGCACCCGTTGAAGTTCTCATTCAAGAGTTGGAGCGCCTTGCAGAGTCCTTTGGGAAGACAGTCTCATAATTAGAGGAAGAGATTTTTTGAGGGGTCGTGGGGTAGCCTGGTCTATCCTTCTGGCTTCGGGAGCCAGAGACCTGGGTTCAAATCCCAGCGACCCCACCCATATTTCTTGAAGCGGGATTTCTGATGGAAATCTGTGAAGGAATCCTTCAGGGACAGAGGGTACTGGTTCCGAAAGGGGAGGAGCTGGAGAAGGGATACTTTGGCAAATCTCTGGGGGAGGGAAGAGTGCAGCTCGCTCCTGTCGAGGCTCTCTATCTGGTGGAGAGAGGGAAACTCAGGATCAAGGATGAAGCCGGTGAGGAACTTTCCTTCGAAAAGCTCTTCACTCTCTTTGTCAAGTCCGATCCGGATTTACCCCTTAAGTACGCGGTTTATTCCGATTTGCGCTCTAAGGGCTACATCGTCAAGACTGGACTGAAGTTCGGAGCCCACTTCAGGGTCTACGATAGGGGGGACAAACCTGGCGAGGCTCATTCCAAGTACATAGTGCAGGCGGTTCCAGAATGGATTAAGCTCACACCCACCGACTTTGCGAGGGGAGTAAGGCTGGCTAGGAGCGTGAGGAAGGGCATGCTTTTTGGCGTGGTGGATGACGAGGGGGATGTGACCTACTACTCGCTCACGAGGGAGAAACCATGATAAGTCCTTGGGCAGCCGAAATACCGGAGGACTACGGGGACCTGATGAGAAAGTTTGGAATAAGGAACTTTTCCGAGCTCCTGCCCAGAATAAAGAACCCTCACAGGCTCATGAGAAGGGGAGTCGTCTTTGGACATAGAGACTTCGAAAGGGTTCTAGAGGCTATGGAGAAAGAACAACCCTACGCCGTCATGACGGGCTTGATGCCCAGCGGTCCGATGCATTTGGGGCACAAGATGGTCATCGACGAACTGGTGTGGTTTCAGCAACGTGGTGCCGAGATTTTCCTTTGCGTGGCTGATATAGAGGCCCATGTCATGCGGGGTCTTTCCACCCAGGAAACCGAGAAGATAGCCATCGAGGAGTATCTCTCCAACTACCTAGCGCTTGGACTGGATTTGGAGAAATGTCACCTGTACTTCCAATCGAGGAGCAAGGTCGTAAAGGATTTCGCCCTGAAGCTGGGCACTCATGTAAACTTCAGCGAACTCAGGGCCATCTACGGTTTCGGAGGGGAAAGCAAGGCCTCTCACATCTTTTATCCCCTCATAGACGTGTCCGACATCTTGCATGTCCAGCTTCCCGAATTTGGAGGTCCTAGGCCAACGGTGGTGCCTGTGGGAGTGGATCAAGATCCTCACCTCAGGCTCGCAAGGGATCTTGCCTCGAGAGTAGGCCTAATTCCTCCCTCATCCTTCTATCACAGGCTCATGAGAGGATTGTTGGGAGAGAAGATGTCCAGCTCTCGCCCGGAGACGGCTATTCTCTTTCGCGACTCCTCCGAGGAGATAAGGAAAAAACTCTGGAATGCCTTTACCGGAGGACAACCTACTGAAAGGGAACAGAGGGAGCTTGGCGGAGATCCCACCAAGTGTGTGGTTTTCGAGATTCTAGCCTATCACCTAGTCGATGATGACAGCGAGCTGGCGGCTCTTGCGGAGGCGTGCAGAAACGGAGAACTCCTCTGCGGGGAATGCAAGCGCAAGACGGCCGAGAGATTGACCGGCTTTCTCGAATCCTGCAGGAGGGAGAGAGAAAGACTGCTTCCGAGGGCAAGGGAATTGGCGAAAGCGACTTTTTAAGGGGAGGAGGAATAGAAGAAAGTGAAGCGAATTTACTTCTTCGAAGAGGGAGACGGCACCAACAAAGATTTGCTAGGGGGCAAGGGGACAGGACTGTGCACCATGACCCAGCTTGGGCTGCCGGTTCCCCCCGGCTTCATCATAACTACCGAGGTTTGCCGTGAGTATTACCGGCAGGGGAGGCTTCCTGATGGGCTGATGGATGAGGTGAGAGAGGCGATTAGGAGACTCGAGAAAATTACGGGAAAGAAGTTCGGAGATCCCTCCAACCCCCTGTTGGTATCGGTCCGCTCCGGTGCTAAGTATTCCATGCCAGGAATGATGGACACCATCCTCAACTTAGGAATGAACGACCAAGTAGCGGAGGGTCTGGCCAAGCTTACAGGGAACGAGAGGTTCGCCATGGATGCCTACAGACGTTTCCTACAGATGTTCGGGAAAATCGTGCTGGGGGTGAAGGGGGAGAAGTTCGAAGAAATCTTTGAAGGGAAGAAGCGGGAGGTGGGTGCCAAGTCAGATTTGGATTTGGGACCCAAGGAGCTCAGAGACGTGGTGGAAAAATTCAAGGAGCTCATAAGGAGGGAGAAGGGATTCGATTTTCCGCAAGATCCTTTCAAGCAACTCGAGCTTGCGATAGAAGCTGTTTTCAAGTCGTGGAACAATCCGAGGGCCATCGAGTACAGGAACTTTTACAAGATTCCGCATGATCTTGGCACGGCCGTCAACGTGGTGACCATGGTCTTTGGTAATATGGGGATGGATTCGGGAACGGGAGTGGTCTTCACCCGCGATCCAGCTACGGGAGAAAAGAGGCTCTATGGGGAGTTCCTCTTCAACGCTCAGGGCGAGGATGTGGTGGCTGGTATAAGGACCCCTCTCAAGATTGAGGAGCTGAAGGAGAAGTATCCCGAACTCTATCGCCAGCTCCAAGAGGTGGCGGAGAAACTGGAGCATCACTACAGGGACATGCAGGACACAGAATTCACGGTGGAACGCGGAAAGCTCTACATGCTCCAGACGAGGGCAGGAAAGCGAACGGCACTGGCGGCCGTCAAGATTGCTGTTGACATGGTGAAGGAGGGTTTGATTTCCAAGGAGGAGGCTATCCTCAGAATCGAGCCCCAGCAAGTGGAGCAGCTACTTCATCCTCAGGTAGATCCAAGGGCAAAGGTTCAGGTGATTGCGAAGGGAATAAACGCAAGTCCGGGTGCAGCGGTGGGAAAGGCAGTTTTCGACTCCAAGAGAGCAAAGGAACTGGGGGAGAAAGGGGAAAAGGTAATCTTGGTGAGGCCTGAGACCAACCCTGACGATGTGGGAGGGATGATTGTTTCTCAGGGAGTTCTGACATCGAGGGGAGGAGCCACGGCTCATGCTGCGGTAGTGGCGAGGGGATTGGGAAAGCCCGCGGTGGTTGGCTGCGAGGAGTTGGATATCGACGTAGATAGGAGATGCTTCACTGCACCGGGAGGGATTGTGGTGAAGGAGGGGGATGTGATAACCATAAACGGTACCACGGGGGAGGTCATCCTAGGGGAGGCGCCTCTCATCGATGCCCAGCTGGGGGGAGAGCTCAAAGAGTTGCTGACCTGGTGTGATGAGGTGAAGAGGCTACAGAACTGGGCGAATGCCGACTATCCCGAGGACGCCAAGAAGGCGAGGGAATTTGGGGCTCAAGGCATCGGTCTCTGCAGAACCGAGCGAATGTTCAGGGGGGAGAGGTTACCCCTCGTACAACGTCTCATTCTGGCCGACTCCCCCGAAGAAAGGGCGGAACTCTGTGCCAAACTCGCCGAGATGCAGAAGGGGGACTTCAAGGAGATTTTGAAGGTCATGGACGGTCTTCCAGTGATAATAAGACTCCTCGACCCGCCCCTCCACGAGTTCCTCCCGCCGTACGAGACTTTGTTGAAGGAGGTATTGGAACTGAGGTTCAAGGGAGGAAATCGGGCGGAGCTGGAGGAGAAGGAGAAGTTGCTGAGAAGGGTGGAGGCTATGAGGGAGGCGAATCCCATGATAGGTCTTCGGGGTGTGAGGCTAGGAATTCTCAGGCCCGAGATTTACGAGATACAGGTGAGAGCCATTATAGAGGCAGCATGCGAGCTGAAACGTGAGGGGTGGAAACCCGTCGTCAAAATCATGATTCCAAACGTGGGACACGTGAACGAGCTGAGGGAGATGAAGAAGCTCGTGGACAGGGTGGCAGAAGAGGTGATGCAGAAGTACGGCGTCAAGGTGGATTATAAGTTCGGTACCATGATAGAGCAACCTAGGGCGTGTCTAACGGCCGACCAGCTTGCCCAGTATGCCGAGTTCTTCTCGTTTGGGACCAATGATTTAACCCAAGCCGTTTTTGCCTACTCGCGCGACGATGCCGAACGTACCTTCCTTTTCCCCTATCTTGAGAAGAAAATCCTCGAGTTCAATCCCTTCCAAACCTTAGACAAGGAGGGCGTGGGAAAAATCATGAGGATGGCGGTGGAGCTTGGAAGGAAAACGAGGCCAGATCTGGAAATTGGAATTTGTGGGGAGCACGGGGGAGATCCAGCTTCCATCGAATTCTGTCACGAGATTGGTTTGAACTACGTTTCATGCTCTCCCTTCCGGTTGCCCGTGGCTAGGCTGGCTGCCGCTCAGGCTGCTCTGAAGGGAAAGGAGAGGGCAACCTATCTATAGCAGTTTTAAAATTTTTCATCTGGCGTGTTACTTTTACACCCTCTCTTCGAGATTTTTAGGGAAATGGCAGAGAAAAAATCCAAGCCGGAGAAGCCCGACGAATTAAGAAAAAAGCTCAGTGAACTCGCTAAGGAAACTAAAGCGCTGGAGAAACCCAAAGTTCCGGAAAGACCCGTGATTAAGCCCAAATCCTCTTTCAACCTCGGCAAACTCCTTCTGCCGATGCTGATTGGGATAGCGGTCGCTGGAGGCTTTTTTGCAGTCTGGAAGTTTGGTCTGTTAGGAGGTGGAAAGAGTGACCATACCCCGGCCAACCTTGAGATTACCTTGAGTCCCAATCTTCCCTCGGGTGTGGACACTATGTACGCGGGCAGGGAATGGGAGATTACGGTAACGGTCAAGAACAAGAGCGACAAGCTTTGGCAGGGTGACGTAACGGTGACCGTCGAGAACGAAGGGTTCTCGTACATGAAGTGGATGAGGTTGGGTCCGAGGCAATCCGATAGTTTTACCTTTCCATACAAGCCCAAAACTCCGGGAAACAAAAAGTTTAGAATCGCGGGACAGACCAAAACGCTTGCAGTTACCGCTCCCCCACCCCCCAAGTTCGTGGTGACAAGCTTAGTGGTGGCACCGAAGGACGTGGTACTTGATCCTCAGGAAGGTGGACAGGCGACCATCGAGATAGTGGCAGAAATCATGAATGCGGGCGGTGAACCCCTTTCTCAGGATGTCCTACTGTATGCGGGACAGGAGGGTTATGAAGACGTGGTGGATTACAAGTCTCTTGATCCCCCGCTCCGGCCCGATGAGCGCAGAATGATTCGCTTCACTTATACCCTCACCGCCGACGCACTCGGTGAGATGGAAGAGGGAGGAAGTCTCACGTATGTGTTTAAGGTGGGTGAGAATGCGGAAACGGTAACTGTTAGGGGCGCACCGAGTTTCCAAGTGAGGATAGTGAAGGTCGACAATCAGACCTACGCAACGGGTCCGGACGGGGAGCTGCTGGTGGGGGATAAGGTGATAGTCATTTTTGAGTTGACGAATGTCGGAACGGCAGGCGGATGGCACAATGTAAGGCTCACCATTGGAGGGGCTGACGTGGATAACAAGTCATACTACTTGAAGAGGCGACAGACAATAAAGGACAATTTTGTTTGGATTCCGAGGGCAAGGGGAACCTATGAGGTGGAAGTGGATGGGCAGCGCTGGGAGGGGATTCTTGATGTGAAAAAGCCGCCGCAGATCGAACTCCTATCGGTGACTCCCGGTCCTATGGGTCCCTGGTCTGGAGGTTTTAAACCCTTGACCTTGGAGAACTTCATCGTCAAGGTGACTCTCAGAAATAGCGGCGAAGTGAAGGGAAGCGCATGGGTGAAGCTTACCGTTGGAGGGAATGTTAGGGGTTCTCAGGAGGTTGAGGTTCCGGCTCAGGATGTCGCAACCACCGAATTCTTAGCTATGGCACCGTATGAGCCAGGTTATCTCTCCTTGAAGGTAGAGGTTTTAAGGGAAAACGATAACGTCAGATTAGCGCAGGACGAGAAAACACTTCCGGTGATTCCAGGTTTTAGGTCTTTCAGGACTGGGGACAGGTGGACTTACTCTTGGAGCGCAGGAACCAGAAACGACGAGTATCTTGGGAGAGTGACACCCGATTGGAACTGTAGTCAACCTCAGGTTGAGTTGATACGAGGAATCGGAAGTGAAAAAATCCTGTACAGATACTACTGGCTCCCCGGTGACAATGCACTGTATTGGCTGGGGGAGAAGAGGGGAGACAAGAACATAAAGCTGAGGGACCCACTCTGTCTGCTGCACGCATACTGGTTAGAGGAAATTGGGGGCACAAGTTATGCCAGGGAAATCCAGTTCATAAAGAGCGCGAATGAAAAGATTGTCGGTGGAGTCATGAACCCCGTCTCTGCCACCGCTTCTAGCATTGACGGGGAACTCGTGATAAGTAACGGCTCCCTGACTTCCTCCCCTGAAAATGGTCGCATTTACGCGGTAAGGTTCAAGACGCCCCCACGAACTTGGAACGCAGTGCAGCTGGGAATCAATGTATATGCCGAGGCTGGGTTTGGTATCGTGGCTATTTACACGGACAACGATGGTCAGCCTGGAACGTTGGTCTGTCAGTCGGGGAAACAGGCCATGACCAAACCTTGGACGGACTTTTCCATTCCCGCTACCGCCCTAGATCCCGACAGCTGGTACTGGGCGGCCTTCTGGCTGAATTCTTCCGGAAACACCTTCTTCTACTCCTCGGAGGAAGGTGCAGGGAGGGTAATCAGCTATCCCGGTGATATAGATAATTTCACCTTCCCAAGCACCTTCCCCTCAGGAGCGGTGACTGTTAACTTCAAGTGGAACATAAGAATTCGGGAAAGCGTAATTTATCCTGCTGAGAACTCCATCGACAAGAGGACGGACTCAGCATGGCGTTCTCTACCCGGCCAATCCGAAGCTTGGTGCGTCTGGGATTTGGGTTCGAGCAGGTTGATAGACGGGGTGAGGATATATTGGTCCACAGCAGAGAACCTCAGGCCGACGAGTTTTGTCATCCAAGTAGGTGATAATCCAAATGGCCCTTGGGAAAATGTTTATTCAGCCACTCAGCAGCCAATGGCCGGCTGGAACGAGTACTTTTTCGGACAGAGGGAGAAGAGGTACGTCCGGGTCTGGTCGGCGGGCCAGATGGGGATTTGCGAAATCGAGTACTACTCTCCCCTGACGGTCACTTTATCTGCTGACTTGTACAGCATTCGATTTGAGAATGTCGATCCGTTTGGTCCATGTATAGCTTTCTCCTACACGCTCAGAATAGACGGGTACGGGAAGGTCACGGGAACAGCCTCGGCCCTCATGGGTGCCATAACTTACACTTTCACCGACGCTCCGACTGTGGTTCACGTCACCAGAAACGGGACAATGTGGTATTCCCGAAGGTATGGGCTGATTAAGGACAAAGTGGATTCCGAGGTATGGACGCACGATCCACTCAGCTGGTACATGGGAACCTTCCAGCTGAACCTCACTGAGTCGGACACTATCACCCTCCAGAACGCAACACTGTCTGATTAGTTTTTAGGAACTACTCATTGTTATGAGGGGAAAGTTCCTAATCCCAGCACTTCTCCTGCTTGCTCTTTCCTGTTCTATCGCTCAGTTTCTAGCCAAGTATCCGGAGCCAACTTTCTCCATGGAACTAATCTCTCTGGCTCCAGGGGAAAGCCAGCGGGTCGAAAACGGCGAGATAGTGGCTCAGATCAATGTCAAGAGGCTCGGGCCCGCGGGGACTTGCAAACTAGTTTTCTTGGTGGATGGTGAAAGATGCGAGCAGGAGTTCAAAGTTAGGGGGGAGAGTAGGTACTTTTACTTCGTCCGGACTTTTTCCGCCGGCTGGCATAAACTTGAGTTCGAAAATAAGAGCTTTGAATTTTATGTGATGCCGACGGAGGTTTCCGAAAATGCGGAGGTAGAGATTTCCTCTTTCGAGGTTGAGCCTATGAATGCCAAGCTCTGGGAAACAGCTTTCATCAAAGTTACCCTAAAAAACTTCTCCGATTTTGCAGGCTGGAAAACGGTAAGGGTTTGGGTGGAGAATTCAGTTATGGAAAAGAAAGTTTTAGTCCCTGCTTGGTCAACCGTTGATTCCTATTTCCCGGTGGTAATAAACAAGTTACTTTTACGCATTTGGGTCGAGAACTGTCTGAAAGCTCAGGAAAATCTTCGCCCTGGGATTCTATAGGCTGGTCAGGCGAGACAAGTGGATTTCCGTTAGGGTTATATCTTGGATGTCGATGAGAGTAACGTCGATTCCCGAATATTTGGTCTTGGAAACCGTTTCCGTTCTCTCCTTCAGAACAATTCCGGCGGCGTTAACATAGCGTGTTATGGTGGTGGTGGAATCAACGGGGTTTGTTTGTCCCCTGAAGGTGGCATTACCAGATACCTTCAGTGTAATTACCGTCTTAATGGCTTCAACAGTCTTACCAGCTACGGTGATGTTTTCTAACTTTTCTACCTTAGCTTCTGAGCTACACCTTCCAGTTACCGACAGCTCGATGGGTTGATAGTTTCTAATCGTGGCCCCAGCCTCTCCTGTTACGGTTGCTCCCACGTTGAGCGGGAAGGAAAGAATTCTCAAGGGGGTATCGTAGATGAGTTTTGAGGCTAGGCTTCCTCCCCTGTAGCTGAAGGCTTGGTAGAGGAAGCCCTCCTTATCTGTGTCTGGAGTATACAGAATATCATAGTTAGGTCCGACTTTGTATTGCTGGGACGAAGTGATTTCTCTCTTTATCTTTCGGCATTCTCTCCCTCCAATGCTTTCTTTCCCTTCGTACTTGAGGAGGAACTCTCCCTTGTCAGAGAGTTCCTGTCCTAGTTCTGGAATCTTTGTGCTCGAGGTGTATGAGTACTTCACATAGTCCCCAACCATGTAGACCTCCTGATACCCGATTACTGGGAAGCTCTTCTTCTTTCCCCCGAGTTCAAGAGTGCACAACCCCTTCTCTCCAACCGTGAAGGTTAGGGTGGTTACCTTCTCCTCATTCGCACCCACCGTCAGAGAGATTTCCGCAGGTGTAGTTGTCACGGTGGTCTCTCCTATCTTTACCACGGGTCGTTCTCTGAAAGTCCCTGCCTCGCTTCCGGAGTTCTTGACTTTAACCTTGACCCCCACCTGGCTTCCTACAATGCTCACTTCTGGCGTGGATATCTCCGTGACTCTTATATTTGGTGCCGCCTGCACATTAACGGTTTGAGTCAGGTTCCCCGCCTGCAGGGTATACGAGCCGGGTGAGGCAACTTCTACCGTGATGATGACGGACTTCTCCTCTCCAGCCGAGAGGAGGATGGATTTTGCAGGAGAGTACTTTTTGATGGTAATACCAGAGGGTACAGTTAGGTCAACGGAGAAGGTGTTCTCTACGTTTCCGCTGTTCTTTACCCTTACTTCTAGTTCAATATCCCCAACGTACGCGGTGGAAGGAGCTTCGAGAGCAACATACTCAAGCTTGGAATAGGGCTCTACCACTTCCAAGTTGACAGTAGGTCCTTCACTGATTGAAAGGGATCCACCCTGATTGGCTTTAAACTTTATCGGTCCTATTATCTTCGTCTCTTTAGGTCCGACAGTGGCGCTCACACTTCTGGTGCTACCATCAGGGAGGGTGAGAGTGCCTTGGTAGGTGCCCTCTCTTTCTCCTTCGTTCGTGACCTCGGCATAGACTTCAACCTCCCTTCCTCTGAGCGCTTGGGTGGGAGCAATTAACTTGGTGACTTTGAAGGAGGGGGGCTTCGCCTCCCGGGTGGTCACGCTCTTTGAAACTTCACCCACCTTTATCTGGACGGTCTTTCCAACCTCGGACGGTGCGATGTACTCAAACGCAACCGGGAGTACCTGTCCCTCGTTTTCAAACTCGACAGAAACGGTGTACGGACTACCCTCGATTTCGAAAGTCACATCAGTTGGTCCGGTTTTGAGGGCCTTCACAATTGCGGTTAGGTAAACCTTACTGCCAACTGGGGGATTCTCGGGGTAGACCAAAAGGTTCTGTACCTCGTACGTGGCTGCCGGGCCTGAAGGTTTCTTCAAGAGCAAGAAAGCACAACCTCCAACCACCGCCACTACAACCACTATGACGATGGGAATCAGTTTTTGCATCTTGACTCGAGTCAGTACACTTTTATACTTTTTTCATTACAAGGGGATGAGTGCCATCGAGCATCGCCCGCTCCTCTCTGTTATAGTCGCCGTTCTCGTTTACATTGCCTTCTGCGCATACTTTACCCCGGCTATCGCACCCTCTTCCTTCGTTCCCCCTGCTCTCGTGCTCGTTTTCTGTGTCCTTCTCTTCCTCAATGCCAAAAAGGTGGCGGCGGCTGTGGGGAAGCATCCAAAAACCGTCCTGCTTGCAATCCTGCTCGTCACGGTTTGTCTTGCTCCAGGTCTTTCAAAGCTCTCCTTCAACGTTGAGCTGAGGAATTTCCTGCCACCCACCTACGAGTCCACAAAAACCACCTTCGAGGTAGAAAACATGCTTGGTGGAATAAGCTCGGAAATCATCCTCATTGAGTCGGAAAACGTTCTTGACCCGAGATGTGTAGAGGCGGTTCACGACATGAAGGTCGACTTGGAGAACCAGTTGCGGGGATATCTCCTCGCGCCCATGTACGATTATCTTTATCCCATCGAGAGCAGACTGGGTGAAAACTTTCCAAGAGGGGAGGAACTCGCGGTCAAACTAAACGAGCTCCTCTCCGAGCCAGCTGTTTATCACGAGGTCATGTCGCACGTGAAGGAGAACGAGAACAAAACGATAGCAAGATTGGTTTACAGAGTAGCCAAGCTTCCGAGTTTTGAGGAAATTGAATACGCCAGAAAGCTTGAGAAAATTGTCAAGCAGCACGCGGGTCAGAGCAAAATATTCAAGGCCTACGTGGGTGGGGATCATTCGGCTTCTAAGGATCTTCTTCTCACCATCACAGAAGAAAGGGTTTATCTTTTCAGCATCGCGGGCTTCTTGGTTCTTGTTTGTCTCTTTTTGACTTTCAGGAAGTTCAGAGACATCATCTTATCGTTCTTGACCATCGGATTGGCAATCCTTTGGGTTCTCTGCCTCATGGGATGGTTTGGGGTAGAGTTCTCACCCGTGGTTGTTGGAGTTTTCCCCCTCCTCCTAGGTCTTGGAATAGACTACTCCATTTACATGAACTACAGATATTCCGAGGAAAGGTTGAAGGCGGAGAAGGATAAGGCCGTTGCAATTGCAATTGCCACCGTTGGTGTCGCTGTGTTCCTTTCCTGTATGACCACCATGTTTGCGTACGGTTCTTGGTTGACCTCATCGATGAAGCCTCTCTTCGATTTCGGCGCTCTCAGCATGATGGGAATAGGTTTCGCGTACGTTCTTGCCCTCACTTTTCTTCCTTCCTGTAGGGTTCTTCTAGATCGAGGGGTGAAGAAAGAGGAATTGGTAGATCGGTTCTCTGTCAAGGCAGTTGAGAGGGGGCTTGCAGGCGTCGCAGACATCGTAGAGAGGAAATCCAAATTAGTGCTCACTATTGCGCTCGTGGTCACGCTTCTTGCAGCCTTCAGCGCAAGCAGGGCAGGAACGGCTATCGATTGGGACAAGATGCTTCCCGAGCATGTCGAATCTCTGGAAACTTCAAATCGATACCTTCAACTCTGGTCTGAGCAGAATCCCCTCAACACTTGCATAGTTTTGGTGAAGGGGGACCTGAGCTCCCCCGATGTGTTGAATTCCATGTACCAGTTGGAAACATACCTCCCACGAAAATCCAAGTACATCCAGGGCAGCATGAGTGTGGCAAGCATGATTGCCGGGAAATACGGCGGAAGAATTCCGGAAGATTCAGAAACCATTGCAAGGATGCTAAACGAATTGCCGCCGGAGTACAGGGCTCTTCTGTCCTACGACAGCGAGAACAGGATAAAAGGAGGAGTTATCATCTTTTTCACCAGATTCCGCGGTGACAACGAGATGAAGAAGATGGTTGACAGCGTTCGGGAGGAAGTTAGAAGAGTCCAGAAAGAAGCCGAGAGGAAGGGGATTAAGGTGGAGTACAGCACAGGTGGACTACCCGCCATTTATTCAGATCTCCTATCGGAGCTAGTTCCCTCCCAATTGAAGACGACCCTCATTTCCTTCGTCGGCTGCTTCCTTATAGTTTGGGCAGTTTTCAGGAAGGTGAGTGATGCAGCTCTTTGCATGCTTCCTGTAGGGCTGACACTCGTTTGGGGACTCGGCATGTTTAGCCCCCTCGATATACCCATTAACCTGTTGACGGTTCTCGTTGCCGCTCTCATGATAGGCATCGGGATTGATTATTCCATCCAGGTCAGGCACAGGTTTGAGGAGGAGATTTCGAAAGGTAGGAGCATACAGGAAGCAAGTAGGGAAACCATGGTGAGAATCGGTGGGGCGGTTCTAGGGGCCGCATCCACTTCTCTCGCCGCGATGGGTACCTTGACGTTCTCGAGGATGCCAGCCATCGGTGTTTTTGGCGAGATAGTGGCCTTAGAATTCTTCTTTTGCCTCTGCGCAGTATTCTTTGTTCTCCCCTGTCTTTTGGCTTGGCGTGCTAGAAGGAGAGCAACAAAAACTTCGTCGCGTTAATCTAGCTTCCGCCGATGCGGTGTTTAGCGAATTTCGATAAATTGTTCGATTGCAACTGATGAAAGAAATCTACACCATCGGATATGGCGGTCGGAAGTTTGAACAGTTTCAGGAACTCCTCAAAAGATGGGGGATTGAGCAGGTGGTGGATGTGAGGGCTTTTCCAACCTCCAAATGTCCTGATTACAAGAAGGAAGAGCTTGAAAAGTCCCTACCGTCTCTTGGCATCGCGTATGTATGGTTAAGAGAGCTGGGAGGTTACAGGAGAGGAGGATACGAGCAGTTTACCCAGAAGGATGAATTCAGAGAGGGATTGAAGAAACTGGAAAAACTGGCCAAGCAAAGGCCCACGGCCATCATGTGTCTGGAGACGTATCCGAGCGGCTGCCACCGCAGGTTCATCTCCCGTGAGCTGGTAAAAAGAGGGTGGAGGGTTCTGCACATAGTGGGAAAAGGAAAGATAGTGGAGGAGGAAGCATGATAACCGGAGAGGAAATGGCGGAGCTGGACCGGGCGGCTGAGCGAGTGGGAGTTCCGCGTCTTCTCCTGATGGAGAATGCTGGAGCTTCAGTTGCTAGGAGGCTCGTGGGAAGGTTTGGCCCCTGCAGGGTGTTGGTTTTGGCGGGTACGGGCAACAACGGGGGCGATGGAATGGTGGCAGCAAGACATCTACGCAATCTGGGTTGTGAGGTCGAACTAGTGTTGGTGGGCGATCCAAGTTCCATAAGGACGGAAGAGGCAAGGGTAAACTGGAACATTTGTTGCAGTCTGAAGGGCGTGAAGACCGGCATCTATTCCTCTCTTGAGGATTTCAAAAGTAAACTAGACTGGGCAGAGGTGATAGTAGACGCAATGCTTGGAACAGGCGTGAAGGGGGAACTGCGTGAACCTTTTCTCTCCATCGTTCGCGAGTTGAACAGAAGTGGAAAAAAGGTGGTGGCGGTCGATACCCCAACGGGTTTGGATCCAACCACGGGAAGGATCTGCGGGGAGGCGGTGAGAGCAATTATGACTGTAACCTTTCATGCTCCCAAGTGCGGATTTGCGGGGAGGGAAGAATATACTGGGCAGGTTTGGGTTGAAGATATTGGCTTACCCCGGGAGCTCGAGAGGGAGGTAATTGGAAGAACCCTTGACTTCCGTCCTGATGGTCCGATTCTCGTTTCCGCCTGCCTGCTTGGGGTAAACTGCCGATATGATGGGGGAAATTCTCTTTCGGAAAAGGTCTTGGGGAGGCTGATGGGTTCTCTTTTCCTCCCCGTTTGCCCTGAAATTCTCGGTGGGCTACCTACGCCCAGAAGTCCTAACTGGCTGGTGGGGGGAGCAGGAAGAGAGGTGATTGAGGGGAAGGCAAGGGTAGTCAACGAAGAGGGAAAAGATGTCACCGAAAATTTCCTGCGTGGGGCAAGAGAGGTCTTGGGTCTTGCCCAGAAGTTTGGGGTAAGAAGAGCGATTTTGAAGTCGGGCAGTCCATCCTGCGGGGTAGGCTGGGTAAAAGTAAAGGGGCAGAAGATTATCGGCGATGGCGTGACCACTGCCCTTCTGAGACAACATGGAATAGAAGTGATTAGCGACGACGAGATTTAGTCCCAACAACTTCCAATAGCCACTTCCAAAGGGGTATGTATCTCACAATCTTGTTGTCTATTCTTTCCTCTGACTCTTGGTCGAAAGTTAGAATCAGTCCCTCTTTTAATCCGAATTCCTTCATTGCGGCAAGGAGTGCTCCAACCTCCCTCTCTCTGTTTTCGACATTGACCTCACGACAAACTTGGATTAGCTTTCTCACTTTCGCTCCCTCCTTTATGATGAAATCAACCTCCCTCTGTCGGTAATCCTTCCAATAGAATATTTCCCAGCTTTCGTTCCAATAGCTCCTCCTTCTCAGGAGTTCGACCGCAACCAAGTTTTCCATGGCTCTCCCTACCTTTTCGGTCACTCTGAATCCGATGGCGTTCGAAAGTCCGGTGTCGATGGAGAAGAACTTTTTTTGGGGCGAGCATGGCTTCTTTGAGTTTGGGTGAGAACCTCTCCAGCTTAAAGACCAGGTATGAGTTTTCTAGATACGAAATCCAAGCTGCTATGGTGTTAACGCTTCCGAGGGAGAAGATATTTTTCAGTTTGCTGTAGGTCATCTCGCAGCTGGGGTTTGAAACGAGGTACTTGGCGAGCTCTTTCAGCTTGGAGGAGTACTTTGGTCGATATCTTTGTATCACGTCACGCTCGACGATATCGCGGAAGTTCTCGAGCAGAAAGAGCCTACCAAGTCGCATGGCTTCTGGAAAACCACCAGTCTCGAGGTAATTCATGAAAAGATCCTTTAGTTTTGCGGCACTTCTAGTAGAGTACAAATCCTCTTTTCGGATTTCTATGCCCCGGTACTTCAGAAACTCCCGAAAGCTGAAAGGGAAGAGGGTGAAATCTATATGCCTTCCCGTAAGATATGTTGCGAGCTCTCTGCTCATCAGCCTTGCGTTACTTCCCGTGATGAGAACCTTTTTTGCTGGCAATATTCGAGTGACGAATTTTTCCCATCCGGGAATGTTTTGAATTTCATCAAAAACGAGAACCTCGACTTCTCCCTTTAGGAGAGTATAGCCTCCAAGACTTTATTGAGTTCTTGACCACTCATAGAAAGACGCTCGTCCTCAAAGTTTACATATCCAAAGTTCTCTCTCTTGGCAAGCTGAAACGCAAGGACGGACTTCCCGCACCTCCTCGCACCGGTGATTATGTTTGCAATGCCCGATACACGTATTTCTCGATTTTGGACTGTTCTCTCGTGATGATTCTTTCTGTGGAGAAGAGTCTATCCATGGCTTCCTCTCTGTCCCGTATTGCTGACTTGATTTCTTCAACTGTAATCATTCAATACCAGTGCAAAGATTTACAAAAACTTTGCAGTACCAGTGTTAAGTTTGTAAAACAATCGAGCTGGCACTGTGGGGCGGTAGAATCACCTCCTTCCCGTTCGCCCTTCTTTTAGAAATGGTCACACGTTCAGGTTCCTCGGGCGTGTTGAAGGCAAAAGGTTCTGGTCCAGTGACGGTAAGCACCTCTTTGGCTTTTTCATCGAGCCTTATTCTCGCTTCCTCGAGTGCTCGGTTGACGACGTGGAGACTAATGGTGTGATTTCCGGTGGCGGAGGCATCCACCAGCGAGAAAGTTACCTTTCCTACTTTCGAGTACATGCTTGGAGAATCAACCTGAACCTCGTAGACGAATTCTCCAAGTGTCAGCGCATAGAGTCGGAAGACCTGACCTGGAGGTGCTAGATAGGCCCCTTTTTCGTGTGTTACTATCATCCCAAGGGCGTTGACGAACTGGGCATAGTTGGCGCAAAACAGTCCCTCTATCCGGAGGAGCGAGTTCAACATACAGGCAGCGTATAGTCCTTCGGCGAGCGTGTAATTGCACCTGTGATGAGAGGGAAGGTCATACCTGACGTTCCACTCGTCTAGGCAAACCGTTACTCGTAGCTTTCTCCTCATCTCTCGAAGCATTTTTTCGGTCTTGATGTTTCCCGAGACAATCCAATAGTAGTTTTCAGGGGTCGGTTTAGGTCTCCATCTCCAAAGTCTCATGGTGTCGGGGAAGTAATCGTGAAAAGAGAGGATGTCGATTTCATGCCCGGCCAGTTTGAGCAATCTTTCGTTCCAGTTCCTCCAGTTGAGGGGGTTGAAGAAGGGCTTGAGTGGATTGAAAATCGGTCTCATGAGCATCGTTGGAAGGAGTTGGGGCCAGACCCTCTCTCCCCACTCTACGTTCAACCCACATGCCACCAACTTTATGTCTGGATCTACTGAACGCATGGCTTTGGCAAACTTTAGGAACTTTTTTGCATAGTACTCCGGCGAACCAGAATCCTTCTCCCAAGGTCCCCACTGTTCGTTTCCGACACACCAATACTTGACCATCCAAGGTCTCCTGTGTCCGTACTTTGCTCGAAGCCTACCGTACTTAGTGGACGAATCTCCATTGCAGTACTCTACCCATTCCGCCGCTTCTTGCGGTGTTCCCGTCCCTGCATTCACGGTTATCATGGGCTCCGCACCGACGGCCTTGCAGAATTCCAAGAATTCATCGGTTCCAAATTGATAGGTCTCGGGCTTTCCTATTTTGCCGCCCGACCACCTCCAGTAATAGTTTGGCTTAACGGGTCTCCTTTCCCTAGGTCCTATCCCGTATTGCCAGTGATAGTAGTCAGCGGCACAACCTCCTGGAAATCTTATGATTTGGGGCTTGACCGATTTGGCCAGCTCCAATACATCTTTCCTTATTCCCCCAAGCCAGAGATTCTCTTTCGGCTGGCTCGGATCCCATATTCCACCGTATATGTTGTCCCCCATATTTTCAAGGAACTGTCCTAGAATCATCGGCGTTTTCCAGAGTCTCTCCCCAACCGAAATCCTCGCCTCGATCATTTGATTTCTCTAAATTCTTCAAAGGGGAGGGAAATTTTTCTCCCCCTGAGCGGAAAGAGGAGACCCCAAACCCACCACTGACTCCTGTGGATTTTCACCGCTTTGATTTTTTGGTCGAGTACCTCTTTGATATCCACTCTCAGATTTGGTTTGGTGGTATGATAAAATCGAACGGGCCTGAAAGAGCTCACACTTCTTCCAACTGCCAAGTGATCAGGATGGTGATAGGAGGCAAATTCGGGGTCGGGTGCATATACGAGAGAGGGAGACTCTTCCTTCAAGACCTTGAGCAAGAGGGGTCCGAGATTCTCATCCAGTCCACGGTCCACAAGTCCTAGGGTCTTCAGTTTTACTCCTAAGAAACTGGCAGCACGTCTCGCCTCCTCTCTTCTTTTTTCACCAAGTGATTGGGAGGGTCTTTTTGTGAGGAAGCTCAGAAGCGATCCTCTTTGTCCATCCGTTACCAAAATCTCCACCACTTCATCTCCCTTTCTCACGTGTTTCATAACAGTGCCACCACAGAAGAGTTCAAGGTCGTCAGGATGGGGTGATACTACTACGACCTTCATCGATAAGAACGTTGGAAGGATTTTACTAGCAAAATTAAGCATTTTTGGTGGGAGCAGTAATTGAACCCCGCGAGCTTTTGCGGGGGAGGAGGAAAGCCCTGAGTGAGGCCGCTAGGGATTTATCCCCTCAACAGTTTGAGCGAGTTAGGGAGCTACTAGAGAGATTGGACGAGAAAGCGAGGGAAGAGCTCTTTACCCTTCTGGGGCGGGAGAGGGCAAAGAAGCTCCTGGAGGATTTGGGCTATAGACCATGAATCCTGTTTCTTAATTTTATCACTCTTTTCTTCGCAAGGGATTTGAGTTCAACCCAAAGGGAGGGGAGCTGACCAACAATCCTCACTTTTCCCTTTCTCAAATTTTCTAGTAGACTATTCAGTGAGGAAACATCTGCCTCAACAAATGCTCTACCCAATTCTTCAGGTAAGTGAGCGTCGCTACCCGCACTTGCCGGTTTCCCTAGCTCTCTGCAAACCTTGAGGGCCTTGGAGTTCCTGGAAAGCCAGTGCGCGTTTAACACCTCGATGGCGTCAAAATTCACCCTTTTCACAGCATCCCCGACTCCTGACCTGAAAAGCGCATAGGGATGTGCCGCCACGGCTATTCCACCTTCATCTCTGATTTTCTCAACAGTCTCCTCTGGGCTCAGGCCTCTGGGAATAGTCGCGGTCACCCCCAGTCCAAGAATATGTCCCTCGCTTGATGATACCTCTATACCAGGAATCACAAAATTCTTATCCAGCTTTCTTCCCTCCAGTCCTCCTTTTGCAGTGTTATGATCCGTGATGGCAATTCCGTTCAGTCCCCTTTTCTTAGCGAGTTTGATCATTTCTGTCGGTGTCTGTGCGGCATCTTTGGAGTAGATGGAGTGGGTGTGCAGGTCGACCCTCATCAGAAAAGATTAGCCCTGGAGCTACTTGATTTACTTTTTTTGTTTAAAATCTCCTGTCCTCACTGAGTTCCACGGATAAAATGGCGATATGAAGGAGTAAATTAACACCAAAGGGCGGAAAAGGGAAGGCTATTGAAGCGTACTCTACTTTGATATAGGATCCACTTAACTCTAAGTTTGGGGTTCAGACTTATGCACGCGCCTTCCATAGCGAGCGGCGGGCTTCAGTTCCTTGAATAGCTCCCCTGAGGACTCCGGCTCGCTCAGCATTTTCTTAATAGCACCAACTTCTCCCCGCTCCCTAGCCATGACATGACAACTCTGCTTGTGAACGTCGAGTCTAGCAGGAGCATGCTTTACCACTCCGTTTTTTATATGCTCCGCGGAGGTGGACCAAAAGCAAAACAAAATCATACACGGTATACAAAACCTTGCAAGACCGGGTTTGTCGAATAAATCCATAACAAAATAAAAATCTCCTGACCATTCATCGCCTGGACCCTGGCAAGGGCTCTTAGATCGTGGGCAACCACCATGAGCAGGGTGGAAACGGCCGTGGAGAGGAGCCTGCAACGAGTCCTGGAAAGGTAACGGTTGGCAAGACCTCCGAAAAATCCCTCCGCCACGGATCTCATCCTGTAGAGATCTTTGCCCAGCTCGAACTCCATTTCCATTTCCCTCCGGGCGAAGCCGTGGAGTTCGAAGGACCTCGGGTGGATGATGGGCCTGAAGCCCTTCTCTTGGGCGAACTGGAAGTTCGAGGCGGCATCGTATGCCCTATCTGCTAGGAGAGGCTCACCCTTTCCAACCCATTCTTCCAGCAGGAGCTTGAACTGGGTGGCATCGTGCACGCTCTCGCTCGTCACCCTCGCTGAGAAGACGGCGAGCACCCTGTGTTGCTCCGAGTAGCCGATTAGGGCGTGAAGTTTGAGAACCTGGCGTTTCATGGGCCTGACGACCCACCTCCGCCTGACGAAGACTGGGGTGGAAACCCCCGTCGAGTCCGCCACATAGAGATTGAAAACGACTAGACCCCTGAGCCTCTTTGCCAGGAGGCGTATCAGAAGGTGTATGTAGCCCTCCGGGAGGCGCTGGAGGGCCCAACCGACCGTTGAGTGGTCCATGGAACGGCCCAAAAGGCCCGGGGCCAGCCCCTCCACCTCTCTGTAGGTCAGATCTAGGGCAACGGCAGTTATGCAAACAGCGGCATGCTCTCTGGGGTCGAACTTAGGAGGCCTCCCCCTTTTGGAGAGCTGCCAGGGACGGGGGACCCTCTTGACTAGGACCGACGCTAACCCGAAGACCTTCCTAACGTCTTCGGGTCTCGCCTCGTGGTAAGCCAGCCAGTATCCGCGGGCCAACCCGTCACTCCTGCACCCCCGCTAGCCTTGCTAAAGTTTATCGTGCGAGGTAAAAAGGGGATTTTTTCGACAAACCCTGCAAGACCATAAAAGCTTTAAAAATAGAGGCTTAGTATCTATTAAGCCCGCGGACTCATCAACCGCCAACCGTTAGATTTAAATACTAGTTTAAACAAGTTTATACGATGAAAGAGGAGATAGTTCTGACCAAGACGAAACTGATTCTCTCCGTT
>Ga0080004_1166726_pt1 | contig 21877 bp, 20 predicted proteins | sample WasSprMetagenome_FD_69207 | JGI IMG/M metagenome (GOLD analysis project Ga0080004, IMG submission 69207) | Sulfidic aquatic microbial communities from Washburn Spring, Yellowstone National Park, USA - WS (SPADES assembly) (version 2) | ecosystem: Environmental > Aquatic > Thermal springs > Hot...
ACCCTGAGCGCTTTCAGTTCTCCTTTGGTGTTGATGTCCATTCTGTATCCCCAGCGGGCCTTTGGCAGTGCGTAGGGGGCTTGGCTCATGTTCTCCATTCCTCCTGCAACTACTACTTCTGCCTCGCCGAGCTGTATTGCCTGAGCTCCAAGCGCAATGGCCTTCAGCCCTGAGGCGCAGACCTTGTTGACTGTGAAGGCAGGGGTTTCCTTGGGGATTCCAGCGTATATTGCTGCTTGGCGGGCTGGGTTCTGCCCTTGACCGCCCTGGAGAACGTTTCCCATGATTACCTCGTCAACTTGCACCTCTTGCAAGGAGTTGTCGTAGTCGTAGTAGGTTTTCTCCAGCTCCGTCATTAAAGCGCCTTTAAGGCTTTCAGGGCTATATTTTTGTAGTTTTTCACTGGTTACCGGTTTTAAGCCGGCTCTTTTCAAGGCTTCTTTGATGACTATGCTGCCAAGTTCGACGGCTGGAACGTCTTTCAGCGAGCCGCCGAAATTTCCTATAGCCGTTCTGACGCCGCTTACAATTACAACTTTTTCTTTTGAATAGTTCATTAGTGGATCACCTCTTTTACTTGCGGAGTACTACATGGTAAGGGTCTAAGCTTCTAAGTACTTTTAGCTCTTTAGTGGTTGGCTCAGGTGTGGTTTCGAGGTTGTCGGCAATCTTTATGGGGAAGCAGCTGTTTTCTTGTACGTCCTTGACATCTACGTTTGGATGTATTGACAGTAGAATCATTTGTTTGTCTTCGTGAAAACCGTAGGTGCCAAGCTGTGTGACAACTCTCCAGGGTCCCGTTTTACGTGGTAGTCCAGCTTTCTCTCTGGCTCCAGGCCCAGTTAGGTATCCGGGAGTCGTGATAAAATCCAGTTTTTCGACGAATCTTTGCTTATCCTGTCTCATAATTATGATTGTTCTCCAGCATAAAGAGCCGAAATCGTTAGCTCCACCGCTGCCTGGAAGTCTGACTTTTGGTTTATCGTAGGGGCCTATAACTGTCGTGTTTATGTTTCCATACATGTCTATTTGGGCTGCTCCTAGGAAGGCGTATTCTCCGTATCCGGCTTGAATGAATGACATTGCATAGTCCATGCTTGCTGCCATAACAGCCTTGTAAGTTGTCATTGAGTCGCCGACGGAAAGCGGTATGGTTGGAGGCTTGTGTGGGCACATGCCTCCAGCTTCGTAGATTATGGCTAGTTTTGGAGCGTGTGTGTTTTGGGCTAGGAGTGCTGCAAGTATGGGCATGCCTGTTCCGGTGAAGACGGTTTTTCCATCTTCTAGCAGTCTTGAAGCTGCAACAATCATCATTTCGGTCTGCGTAAAGTCTGTTTTAGTCATGGCTTTACCTCCTTTTACAACTGAACCCATGGGTAAGTGAATCGGGCTTTCCCCTGCTCGAGCTTTCTGAGATAGTTTAACTTTTTAGTGCCTCCGATAAGTTCGAGGTATTCGTTGAAGTTGTTAACATTGTATACGTATTTGTCAAAGTATTGTTTTGTTCCTTCAATTGTTCGTGTCAGTTGGAGGTACTCTGCTATGTGTTCCTCGTCAAAGTAGTAGCATGTAGGCATGTTACATGGGTGTGAGCCATATGGTGCTTCAACAACGGCGTCTACATAAAAGTATGGTATGCTTGTTCGCCAAGGTTCCTCCCGAATTCTCTCGTTTGGAATGATTTCTTCCGTTGTTATGATGAGCCTCTTAGCTGCTCTCGCAAGTTCAAAATCCTCAACCAGAATGCCGTCTATCTGGGTGTTGCCATACTTGTCGCAACGGTGAACATGGATTATTGCCACATCTGGGAAGCATGCGGGGATGAGGCATATGGGTCTGCTGGTAAGGGGATCCTTTACAATTTTCGCTGAACTATGCTTGAATGTCTCTGTGCCCATCATTATGTATGCTGGGATCCAAGGTAAGCCGGAGGCTGCAGCCTTGAACCTCCATTGGAAAGCAGCGTTACTCCATTCTGTTGCAACTTTAACCTGACCTGTTTCAACAGCTCTCCTAGATGCTGGAGACAAGCCCCTTAACTCATGTCCAAAAGAGTAGGCAACTTCAACCTTGCTTACACATCCGGCGGCTATGAGGCAGTCAAGGTCATGAACTGCCGTCTTTCCAGCAACCACCAAATTCCTTTTTCTCTGACGAATAATTTCGTAAATTGCTGCCATAGATACTCTAACGTGTCCAAAGCCTCCTAACGCAATGTAACTACCATCCTGCACGAACTTTGATATGGCTCCACGAAGATCCATAGTCTTATCTTCCATGCTTAAACATTTATTTTTACGAACCCATTCACGATGCTCATCAGGGTCGCACCAAGCCAAAAGTTCTCCCATTCCTTCATCAAGTATTTCCATTTTGATCACATTAGATTGATTCTTTTCTTAAACGTCAAGTTTCAAGTTTAGCGTTTTTAAAGATGCTACGCGAGTGATGGAGATGCTAGTATTTTTTTGGGACTTTAGGTAATCCAAGCATCTCTCTTGCCTGAGGGGGCGTAGCTATTTCGCGGTTTAGCTCCTTTGCTATTCTAACGGTTCTTTCTACAAGTTCAGCGTTGCTTTTGGCTAAAACTCCCTTTTTATAGTATATGTTATCCTCCAGCCCCACTCTAACATGTAAGCCCATGGCTATTGCTATTGTTGTTAAAGGTAATTGGAAAGGCCCTGTGCCTATTACGCTAACAATTGATCCCTGTGGAACATGCGACAGCATCGACATGAGATTGTTTGGCGTTGGCAGTACCCCGCTTGGCGCGCCCATAACAAACTGAATCAAATAAGGCGCTCGGATCAGATTTTTTTCTATCAAATTGTAAAGTAGCTGGAACTGACCTTGATGGTAAACCTCTAATTCGGGTTTTATGTTTTTCTCCAGCATCCTCTTGGCGAAAAGTTCAGTTTCCCCCCACGAAAATGTTGGAGGCCAGATGCTATCCATTAAAACGTCTTCGGGTCTTCCAGATAATGGAGCATCTCTTTTTTTCAAAAGCGCCTTCCAAGCTAATGGCCCAAGATTTAAGCTGGCTATTTCGGGGTCAGCTTCAAGCGATCTCATTCTCTCCTCCGTTGTTAGTTGGCCCAGTCCTCCACCAGTTGTATTGTTTATAATTATGTCTGGGCAGAGCTCCCTGATTTTCTTGTTTATGGTGCGATAATGTTCAGGATCGATGGATGGAGAGGCATAACCCTTCTTTGGGTCTCTGGCATGTATGTGGACTATTGATGCTCCAGCCTTATATGCTTGATAAGTTTGCTGCGCCTGCTCTTCCGGGGTTTCGGGAAGGTTTGGATTTACTTCTTTGCCGTGAACACCGCCTGTTAAAGCAACCGATACTATTAGAGGCGGCAGCTCCTGTCTTTGGACTAGCCTCATATACTCGCGAACGTCATGATAATTCCAAGCCATATTATATTACCTCCACGTTTTAAAGGAAAAATTAACAACGCCTTCAATCTAATAATCTTTTCGTTAAGGATTAGGTTTTTCTTATGATTCATTACGATACAGACGATCGAATTAGGCTTGAGCTGTGAGAGATACTTGTAATCCTAAGGCCTATTAAAACCCGATTAGAAAAAGGTTTGTTGAAGGGCTTTCTGATGGAAATGGAGTTAATTTCTGTCTTGCATTTTAAGTCCAAGATGTTACTCCGCCGTCTATGAACAGAACTTGCCCTGTTACGAAGTTGGATGCGTCGGATGCGAAGTATATTAGTGCTCCTATCAAGTCGTCTGGGTATCCCCATCTGCCTAAGAGTATGCGGGATTTCATGGATTTTGAGAACTCTGGGTCTGCCATTATGTGGGCTGTTAGCGGAGTTGCTATGACTGTAGGGGCAATTGCGTTGACTTGGATGTTAAATTTGGCCCACTCACATGCTAATTGTTTTGTTATCATTATTACGGCAGCCTTGCTGGCACAGTATGCAATATAGTTTCTTGGCAGACCAAAGGCTCCTCTAACGGATGATATGTTAATGATTTTTCCTCTTTTCTGATTTATCATGATCTTGCCGACTTCTTTGCAGCTTAGGAAAACCCCTGTTACGTTAACATCCATTACTTTTTTCCAGTCTTCGTAGGGATAGTCCTCTGCTGGTTTCGGAATGTTCATTCCTGCATAGGTAATAAGTATGTCTATTTTCCCAAACTCTCTGACTACTTGCTGAACCATGTTTTTAACGTCATCAGGGTTTGTTACATCACACTTTACTGCAAGGGCTTTTCGTCCTAAATGGGCTATTTCGCTTTTAACCTTTTCGAGTTTCGCTTCATCTCTGGCGACGACTGCAACGTTTGCGCCAAAGTCAGCTAGCCCTAGTGCTGTTGGCCTACCCAATCCGCCTGTTCCGCCGGTGACAACAGCTACTTTATCTGTCAGATCGAAAAGTTTGCGGTATCCCATAGAGCCTCTTTTTATGCGTTCTTCAAGGATCTTCTGGTATTCTTCTGGCGATTCGAAGGCTTCGCTCATTTTACTGCCCTCCTATTTTTTAGGATAGCTGCAGATTACCAGCATGCTGGCTGGTTTATTTGTCTTATTTATTAGATATCGCTTTTCTCCCGGCGGGATGTAGAGCGAGTCCATTGGTTCTAACGTGAATGTTTGCCCATCTTCGGTGGTTACCGTCATTGTTCCAGACAGCATGACATATACTTTTTCAAAGTCGCTGGCTGACATCTCTGCTCCGCCATTTGGAAGGAAATGTGATAGTCCTACCCAGAAATTCTCAACTCCTGTTGTTTCCTTATGCTGAAGCCTCAAGGCAACCATTTTAAAATGTCCAGGGGCGTCATAGGGTTTTGCATCATCTAACTTTACCTTTTTCATGGAACATCATCTCTTGTTTCTTTTAATCAGGAGGTCTTATATAGTTTTCCTTGGAGCTTGGAGCAATTTCGACACGTATAGTAAAAAGGGGAGTGAATTTGGGAGACTAATGGGGTTTCCTCGTTTTTAGGAGTCCCCGGTTTTTCAGCTGCCCTATAAGCCATTCGTCCCTGCGTCTTATAATAGACTCCACTGATTTGCCTTTATAATCGTAAAAGCCCTTACCAGTTTTTATGCCAAGATCGCCCAGCTCTACTTTATGCCTTAACAAGTTTGGAGGTTTGAATTTCTCTCCAAGCGTCTTGTAGAGGTAATCGTAGGCATAAAGGAAGGTGTCCATTCCGCCAAGATCTACAGTTTCCAAGGGTCCAAGTATGGGCAGGCGAAGCCCTAGGGTCATTTTAACAGCCGTGTCTATGTCTTCAGCAGTTGCTAAGCCTTCCTCCAGCATAGAAACAGCCTCAATAACCAACGCTGCTTGGAGCCTAACACCTAGAAAGCCTGGCGAGTCTTTGCATATTACGGGCACCTTACCAAGCTTTGCGATGAAATCCTTTGTGGTGCTTACGGTTTCATCTGATGTGTGTTTACCCTTGACTATTTCAACCAGGGGCATTAGGTATGGGGGATTCCACCAGTGTGTGCCCACCACTTTGTCCTGTCTGGTTGTTGCCGAGGCTATTTCAGTTATGCTGAAGGAGGAAGTGTTTGTTGCAAGTATTGTGTGTTTTGGACATAGGGCATCGAACTCTTTGAATAGGTTTTTCTTAACATTCATGTCTTCTGTAACTGCTTCGATAACAAAATCTGCATCCTTCACCGCTTCAGCTAACTCTGTTTCACATTTAATCCTCCTTAAAGCTTCAGCGGCCTCTTCACTTGTTATAATTCCCTTCTCTATTAATACTTGCAGATTTGATTTTATTTCATCTAAGGCTTGTTGAAGGAGTTCTGGACGTCTGCGCACTATGCTTGTCTCATATTCGGCTTGTGCGCAAACTTGGGCAATACCATGCCCCATTATTCCCGCGCCAACCACAGCGACTTTTTGTATATCTTTAGCAGTCATCTACTTCACCTGCAACTGTTTTTAGGTTTAGACAAATATAAATGATATGGAATATTTTGCTTTCCTATATAAAGTAGGACAAAGATAAAATGTGGGGTGTAGTTTTATGGTCCAAGCAGTTCCGGGATTGTTTTCACTTGAGCTGTTTCAGGTATGTTGTCGTATTTCCAATTGTAAACTACTTCAAGCTCGTACGGCCACTTTGTCCCTTTTACCCATTGCCCGCCGATTACAGGCGTAATTGAATAGTGTTCTTGGTTGTTGATGAGTTCTGGATGTTGCTGGTAGAGTGCTAATTCTTCTGAGGTTAGTATTTGGCTTAGGGGCTTTTTGTAGTTTACATGTCCAACTATAGTATCTAAATCTGTGTTGGCTATAGCCTCCCTAATTTTTTCCTTATCTAGGCTTCCAGCCCTTTGGAGGGCGTCAACAGCAGTTTCTAAGGCTGCATGAGAGAAGATTAGTGGGGTGGACCACTGCTTACCAGTTGCCTTTTCATAGGCTTCGGCGAGGTCGGCTGGGGTTTGCCCAGTTAGGGAGGATTTGAACGGAGAAACCTTATGAACCCAAACTTCAGTTGTTAAACCTACGCCTAAATCGCCGCCTAAGGCTTCTACCGCAGATGGGAAGAGGACAGACCTTCCTATGGTGGCAACCTTCGGTACGTATCCCATTTCGCGACATTGTCTCCAGAGGGAAGCAAAGTCTGGTGGGATGAAGTTTCCAGTTAATATTTCTGCTCCAGCACTTTTCCACTGTTGAATGTAAGAGCTAAAGTCCGTTGTACCGTAAGGCGCTAAGCCGGAATCTATAACTGTGTATCCTCTGGCTTTCGCCACCGTAACTGTTAGCTCTCGGAATGTTCTTCCGTCGGGATCATCGCTCCAGAGGCCAGCAACCACCTTGTTTGTTTTATTTCCCAAGGTGTCCCAGATGCCAACGAATACTTCAGCAACATCCACTTCGGTCCAGAATGCGAGATATGACCATTTGTAAGGAGCCCCTGTTAGCCATGAGAGGACAGGGCAGTCGAAAGCTATGCAGGGAACCCCATATCTTTCAGATTGAGTGCTTACCGGGACAACGGTTGCTGGGGTGTGGAGGACAACCATCAAATCTACCTGTTCCTTGGTTATTAGTTCAGCCGCCACAGTTGACGCAAAATCTGCGTCGCTTTTGGTATCTCGTTGTATTATTTTTATTGGGATTTTTTTGCCGTACTCTGAAAGGTATATTCCGCCCATCTTGTTGTTAACGTAGTCCTCTACCTGCTGAGCCACCCACGGATCAGGCTCGCCGAAAGAGGCTATTCCACCAGTCAGCGGGACGGGCCATCCTATTTTAATGTATTCTGGGGCTTTTGGAAGTGCTGAGTAATAGTAGGCAACGCCTGCAATTATGGCGACAATAATCACGACGGCAATAATTGTTGCTTGAATTTTCGTGATGGCTGATTTAGATAAAAGCCTCTTTTTCATGATTTCACCATCACGGTTATTGTGATTAATCAGTATTTTAAACTTTCGTTAACCCTACCTAACAATACAATGTATCAAAATGATTCTAAAGTGGCTGTTTTAATTTTAACTTTAATTTTCTGGAAATAACTCCCCAAACTCCTTCTGGAATTGCTATCAAAATTGCAAGGACAACTAATCCTTCTAAGAGGAGGCTGAGTCCAAGATATTGAGAAAGTAAGTATCCGAGCACTACAAATATAGCGCTGCCAATAACGGGTCCAATTATTGTACCTACTCCCCCGATAACTGCTACGAAAAGGAAGTTTACAGTCCATGAGATGCTGAAGGCCGATGTTGGGTTAAGGTACGTGTGATGAATAGCGTTAACGGCTCCTACAAGGCTCGTTATAAGTGAAGCGAGAATGAAACATGAAGCTTTACATCTGAAGGTGTTCACTCCAAGTCCGGAGGCTGCATCCTCATCTGCTCCTATGCTTCTCAAGCCGAATCCCAATTTTGAATGATAAAGGAAGTATACTGAGAAAATTGATACTATTCCAAGGGCTAAAGCGGGATAGTAGATTAAGGTTGTAGAAATACCGTAAGCACCTTTAAATATTAATCCCTTGCCGGCGCCAACAAACTCCCAGCTGTTAAAGAAAAGCCTAATCACTTCGGCGGCGAGGAATGTGCCTATTGAAAAGTAAACGCCGCGCAACCTCAAAAGTGGAAACGACAACACGCCCGCCAAGCCGCTTCCAAGCAATCCAGCTGTTATGACGCTTGCCCACAAAGGAATTCCGTAATACATGCAGAGAACAGCTGTTGCATAACCCCCCACTCCCATAAAAACTTGTTGACCAAGGGAAACTATGCCAGCATGTTTAGCCATAAATCCCCAAACTTCAGCAGCGGCCAAATAGAGGAAGAACAATATCAGCGCATCTCTTAGGAATCCGCCTACCCATAAAGGCAGCGAGGCAAGAAGAGCTAATGCGATGACAATGTAAGTGTAATAGCTTTTTAAGTTGGCCATTCTAAACTTTTCCTCCAAAAAGTCCCTGAGGTTTTATGTAGAGAATGATTAGGATGACGAGGTAGCAGAACATCAACTGGAAACGTGAACCGAAGAAGAGGCCTCCTAAAACCAATGCTTCACCCATTATAAAGCCCCCGACAAGAGAACCTTTCAAACTCCCCAAACCGCCCATAACAACAACACCGAAAGAAAGCAGTACATACATTGGACCTGTGTCGGGATAGAAAGTGAAAGTAATACCCAATAATACTCCAGCTATCGCAACCACAAGCATGGCTAGTCCCGCAGCATAATTGTAAACAACGTCGGATTTTATTCCAATCATTTTAGCGGCTTCTGAATCGAAGGGAACAGCACGCATAGCCTTACCCAAGTATGTTTTCTTAAAGAAAAGGAAGATCACTGCAAACACAAATAAAGCTGAAATAAAGCCTGCAGCATAACGCGGCGAGGGGTTCAGCCCGAACAGTTCTACGTTTGTAAGCAGGTATGGAGTAATGAGACTTCTTGCATCAGCCGTAAATAGTAAAAGTAACAGGTTTTGTATCACAATGCTTAAGGCAAACGTTACTAGCACCGGTTGATTGGCGCCCATTGGAAGCACCCTGTTTATTGTAAATTTTTGGAAGAGATAGCCTATCACAAACATTATAGGCGCCACAATTAATAAACTTAAGAAAGGATCTATCTTCAAGAAGTTTATAGTTGAAAGGGCTAAATATGCAGCTAAAATTGCAAAGTCGCCATGGGCTATGTTTATAACCCTCATTATGCCTGCGAACACTGAGAGGCCGAAGGCTGTTAAAGCGAAAAGCCCTCCCAGTAACAAGCCATTAAATATAAGGTTCACAAAACTGATTACATCCATTTATTCTTCCCCCAAGTAAGCTTTCCTAACCCGCTCGTCTTTAAGAAGCTTTTCTGAAGGGCCCTCAATCACAATCTTACCATTTTCAAGTACAAAGCCTTTATCTGAATTTTCCAAAGCGTGACCAGCATACTGCTCAACAAGTAGCACAGTTACTCCTTCATCACGAATCCTCTCTATAACCTCATATACTTTTGTCACTATTTTAGGGGCAAGACCTAACGAGGGTTCATCGAGTATTAGGAACTTAGGCTTCGACATTAACCCTCTTGCTATAGCTAGCATTTGCTGTTCACCGCCACTCATACATCCGGCAAGCTGATTTTGTCTTTCCCTTAATACAGGGAACAGGTTAAAGACCCATTCTAGCGCATCATCAATTTTTTTCCTCGTTTCCGAAGCGTACGCACCCAGTTCAAGGTTTTCCCTTACGGACATGTTGCCGAAAAGCCTTCTTCCCTCAGGCACAATGGTAATCCCAAGCCTTATAATGTCAGGTATTGAAAGTTTATCTATTCGCTTTCCCATAAAAGTTATTGAACCCGTTTTTGGAGGAAGCGCACCTATTATGGTTTTACAAAGTGTTGTTTTGCCAGCGCCGTTTGAACCAATTAATGTCGCTGTTTCACCCTTGTCTACTTTAAGAGATATATCCCAAAGAACTTGAAGATCGCCGTAAAACACGTTTAAACTGTTTATCTCTAACATTTCAATCACTTAAATTATCCATTTTTCTCCTAAATAAGCTTCTATAACTTTTTGGCTACTAGTTACCTCTTCAAATGGGCCTTCAGCAATTTTCTCTCCATAATTCAATACAATGACGCGTTCAACAACGCCCCTTAAAGCCCTCATGATATGCTCAACCCAAAATACAGTAATGTCAAAATCATCCCTAATTTTCTTAATGATTTCTTTAGCTTGCACAATCTCCTTCGGATTTAACCCGCTTAGGGGTTCATCCAGCAGAAGGATCTTCGGCTCTGTAGCTAATGCCCTAGCTATTTCAAGAATTTTTCTCTCGCAGATGTTAAGATTACGCGCGTAAACATCTTTTTTCCCATCTAACCCGACAAATTTTAGGTATTCCAAGGCTTCAGCGCGGCTTTTGCTTATACCTTCCCCTGCACCATATAGTGCACCAACCATAACATTTTCGAGAACACTCATTTCGAGAAACGGCCTAACTATCTGGTAAGTCCTCGCAATGCCCATTTTGCAAATTTTATGCTGAGGAAAACCAGTAATATCGCGCCCCATAAATCTCACTTTGCCAGAATCCGGCTTATAAAAACCAGATATGAGATTGAACAGGGTTGTTTTCCCAGAACCATTCGGACCAATCAACCCTACTATCTCTTTCTCATCAATCTTAAAACTTACATCTTTAACCGCCGCCAAAGCTCCGAAACATTTTGTAACCCCTATTACTTCAAGCATACTTCAACACTCGCGCGCGCGCATGTAATACCGTGTTTTTAAGTTTAAAAATCTTACCCATTAATTTCAGTCAGTTAACATTCAAAAGTAAAAAGGTTGTGGACTTAATAGATGCATATAAAAGAGAGACTATAAGGACAATGAGTTTGATTTAGCTAAAGCCGGTTTTTCTTTTGTAACTTTAAGCACGTTAAATCTCACCTTGAGTCCTTTTGATTTCCTGCAAACTTCTGCGGGAGCGTGCAATTGAGTTGATTAAAATAAGATATTATTATCTGCTTTGCTTGATTTAATTATTCCCAGTGAGGGTTAAATTTGATAACGGTTAAAGTTCGGGCAATTTTCCATTTAAAGGAGATGCTAGGTGCAAAGGAAATAACACTGAATTTAAGAAGAAATGCGACAATTAAGGATTTAATTCAGTTTTTAATTGAAAAATATGGAAAAAAATTTGAGGATGCTATTAAGAATCCCGACGGAGGTCTTAACCCAATAATAACAATTTTAGTTAATGGACGGCAAATAGACTTCATCGGCGGAATCGAAACCAAACTAGCTGATGGCGACATAATATCGTTTATTCCTCCAGTAGGAGGAGGCTAAACTATAGACTGAAACTGAAGCAAAAATCTTTTAAAGGTTTTAAATCTATAATGCACTGAGGCGAATTATGTATGAAATTGAGGATTTCTAGAACTGCCATTACAAAAGTGCAAGCCATAATAATAGCTATAGTAATAATTGTAGCAGCCATAGCAGTTGGCACATACTATTACTTAACAACCCAACCAACGGCTCCAGAATATATAAAAATAGGGTGGCCAGCCCCTATAACTGGAACGCTTGCCGGATTCGCTGAAACTACTCAATGGGTGGCTCAGCAGGTAGAGGACTATGTTAACAACAAGATGGGCGGAATATACCTTTCAGAGTACGGCAAAAAAATCCCAATAAAAATAATTATAAGAGACACTAAAAGCGATACCGACCTCGCAGCAACTGTAGCAGCTGAACTGATAACAAAAGATAATGTGGATATAATGCTCGCGCTTTACTCCCCAGCTATGACTAATCCCATAAGCGCCCAATGTGAAAAATATGGAGTGCCATGCATAGCTTCTCAGACAATCCTTTTATCATGGCTAATGGGTGCCCCCTACGAATGGTCTTACTGTATAGGCTTAGCTGAACCAGATTATGCAGTTTTATTCTTTGATTTATTTGACTCTGCTGGGAACAAAACAAACAAAATAGTTGCTATGATTAATGCAGATGACCCTGATGGGAGAGGTTTTGCAGAATCAATAACACCCGTAGCAAATGCACGAGGATATACTCTTATAGATTCAGGTCTAGTTCCCTACGGCACGGCAGATTATTCTTCATACATTTACCAATGGAAGGGACAAAGAGCGGATATACTTACAGGAAACATGCTTTTTACAGATTTTGCAGCTCTTTGGAGACAATGTAACGAATTAGGTTATAAGCCAAAAATCGTAGCCATGTCGAGAGCTCTACTGTTTCCATCATGGGTAGAAGCAATAGGCGGGGAGCTCCCTAACGGTCTGATATCTTACACATGGTGGTCATCTTATCATCCCTACACATCATCAATAACTGGACAGACTACAAGTGAGCTTGTTGAGGCTTGGGAAGCCTATAGCGGTAAACAATGGACACCTGTATTAGGATTAACACATGCCGTATTAGAAGTGGCAATAGACGCTATTAAAAGGGCGGGAAGCCTTGATAAAGCCAAAATAAGAGATGCCCTAGCGGAGACGAATCTAAATACCATAGCCGGGCCAGTCAATTTTAAAGCGTCTCTTACAGCTCAGCAACAAGCACGCTATCAACCATTTCCGGAGCTCACACAGTATAAGGATCACTATGTTGTTGTACAGCCAGTAGCAGTTCAATGGGTTAAGGGAACAAAATGGCCATGGGAAATGCAAGTGATCTACAATTGGGAGAACCCAGAAATACCTGAAACCGCAGAAATGTTCCTTCTGAGCTAAATTTTCTCCACTCTCCTTTTTCTACTTTCCATCCCCAGTTTGAACTGCTTGAATATACTCTCTTGATGTAGTTACCCAACCGAAAAGCTGCTTAACATTCCATATGGTGGCCTTCCTCGTATATTTTGGACCTATGGCTTCACAGCAATCAGATAGTAGAATAGGCCAAAACTCCCTTGAGAAAGCATCGCGAATTGTGGATTCAACGCAAATGTTTAAGGCAATTCCAGTAAAAAATAGGTACTTTGCACCCAAATTCCTTAATATGTTTTCTAATTCTGTATTGGCAAAACCACTGTACCTTTTTTTATCAATGATTATATCCCCTGCCAAAGGTTTAAGTTCATCAATGATCTCAGCACCCCATGTTCCTTTAATTAGTGATTTATCCTTATAATCTGGATTTTTCCGCATGAGTGCTAGACTGTATTCTTTCCAATAGTTAGGAGATTCTGAGCTTCCAGCATTAGATAAATCCAGTGAGTAGGCATGCCTCACATACACTATCGTCAAACCAGACTTTCTCGAAACATCTAAAACGTCTTTAAGAGGGTTTATCACATGTCTAAATTTTGATATGTCAAAGCCAACCATATCAAACATTCCACCATTGCTTACAAACGCGTTTTGCATATCTATCACGATGACGGCGGATTTTGCAAGCTCTACCAATACATGTTCGGGTTTGGCTGAAATTTTTACAACTTCTTTTTCCATAGCAACCCCTTGTGATCGTTTAGATATACTCAATTTTAAGCTTAAAGTTTATGTGGAAAAGGACAAGCCAAACGAAAATTAATTATTGCTCTTTGTTTTAATATTTGTGGAGGTTGTTATGGAAATAGTAGATTTTGAAGCCCATTTTTACACAAAAAAGTATGTTGAAACTTTATTGAAGAATAAATGGTATCCAAAATATAAAAGGGATAGAAAAGCACATGTTCATTGGCTGCGGTATACTTCCGACGTACAAGAACCTCATACGGAACCATTGCTGAAAAGACTTCTTGACATTAAAGAGAAGAGGCTAAAAGACATGAATGAGGCTGGAGTAAAAGTGCAGGTGCTAAGCCTTTCCGCGCCAGGATGCGAACAATTTGACGCCACAGTAGGCACGAGGCTTGCAAAAAAAGTCAATGATGAACTTTCAATGATCGTAGAGAAAAATCCGGATAGATTTGTTGGGTTGGCAACTCTTGCCCCTCAAGATCCCGGGGAAGCCGCAGATGAACTAGAAAGAGCTGTGAAAACTCTGGGGCTCAAAGGATGGAAAACTCACTCCAACATTCGTGGAACATATCTGGATGATAAAAAATACCGGGTTATACTAGAGAAAGCTGAGACACTGGGAGTTCCGATATTCCTACATCCAACCGTTCCGAGAGTTAGAGAGCTTAGGAAAACTTATGGGTATATATTAGCTGGACCAGCTTTCGGCTTTACTTTTGAGGCAGCTTTATGCATAATGCGCTTAATTTTAAGTGGAGTTTTTGATAAATATCCTAATCTAAAGTTTGTGCTGGGGCATTTGGGCGAAGCTATGCCTTTTCTCCTCAACCGCCTCGACTTTCCTTTTGTAAGGCCATGGGTTACTCAAAACGTGAATATTAAACTCTCAAAGAAACCCAGCGAATACTTTAAAAATAATGTTTTTGTAGGTACAAGCGGCGAATTTCACAATTCAGCGTTAATATGTGCTATTCAAACAATAGGTTACGGTAAAGTTTTATTTGCTTCAGACTATCCTTATGAGGATTTAAGGAAGGCTGTAGAACGCATCGAAGCACTACCATTTTCAGAAGAAGAGAAAGCGAAAATTTATTACTTAAACGCAAAAGAAGCCCTAAACATTCGCTAATACGAAAATAAGCCGCCCATACAGAAAATTTTATTAAATATTACAAAGATGAGATGAAATTGTAGGGCTTGATAGAAATGGTTTATGGCTATGCTGGCAAAATCCTTTATGTGGATTTATCAACCAAAGAGGCATGCACCAAAGACCTTGACATAGATCATGTGCATCCTGTAATTGGTGGGGCAGGACTTGGCATAAAAATGCTTTACGAAGAGGTTAATCCAAAAATAGATTCATTGTCTCCCGAAAATAAGTTAATATTTTCAGTAGGACCACTAGTAGGTTCTGGAGCACCATGTGTTAGTAGAATGGCGGTAGTAGCAAAATCTCCATTAACAGGTGCTGTTGGAATGTCTCTCTCCGGCGGATTTTTCCCCACAGAACTTAAATTTGCAGGGTATGATGCGGTAATAGTCTCCGGAAAATCAGACAAGCCAGCCTATATCTGGATACACGATGATAACGTCACTATTGGCGACGCATCCGATTTATGGGGACTTACCACCACAGACACCCAACTCATACTGAAGGAGAAACTTAATCATCCAGAAGCAAAAATTGCATGCATCGGGCCTGCTGGAGAAAACCTTGTCCGCTATGCTTGTATTATAAATGAAAGGAGAGCTGCTGGAAGAAAGGGTTTAGGAGCTGTTATGGGTTCAAAGAATCTAAAAGCGATAGCTGTGAAAGGAACAAAGAAAGTTAAGCTTGCCCATGAGGAAAAGTTTAGACAAGCACTTAAGAAAATGCATGAATTAATGAAGCAGAGCCCCGCACTTTATCCATCCTTCTCAAAGCTAGGAACTCCTATGACTGTTGAAGTTACTGTTGAATTAGGAATCCTGCCAGCTAAAAACTGGACAGCTACCGGCATATTTGCTCCCATTGAAACTTTAGGTGGAGAAGCCCAATCCACATATACTGTTACCCGTGCAGGTTGTTACGGGTGCCCTGTTAGATGTGGACAAGTAAAAATTGTTAGAAACGGGCCTTTCGCAGGTTTCCTCACAGAGGGCCCAGAATTTGAATCAACCTATAGTCTGGGAACCATGGTCGGCGTTAACTATTTCCCAGCAGTAATAGCCGCTGATAGATTGTGCGATGAATATGGGTTAGATAGTATTTCTACGGGTGCAAATATAGCATTTGCAATGGAACTACTGGAAAAGGGCGTACTTTCGCAGGAAGACGTAGATGGCATAAATTTAAAATTCGGCAATTACGAAGCTTTAGTAAAAATGATTAGAAAAATCGCATTTAGAGATGGTTTCGGCAATGTGCTGGCTGAAGGAGTTAAAAGGGCATCAGAAATAATTGGCAGAGGATCTGAAAAATATGCTTTACATATTAAAGGTATGGAGCTTCCAGGCTATGATGTTAGAGGAGCTAAAGCTCACGGATTAAGCTATGCTACTGCTTATACTGGAGCTGACCACAACAGGGGCTATGCGATACAAGAGATATTCAATGTTCCAGTTCCTTACAGAGTTGACAGGTTAGCTATAGAAGGTAAGGGCAAACTTTGCAGATGGAACCAAGACGTTCGAACAGCTGTATGCGACTGCATGCCACTATGCGTATTTGTATTCGATATGGGGTTAGCTACAAATGCACTTGAGCTTATGGCCGAATTGTATGAGGCCCTAACAGGTTTGAAAATGAGGACTGAAGATGTGCAGAAAGCGGGAGAAAGAGTAAACAACATAGCGAGACTTTTCAATTTCAGAGCAGGGTTTACAAGGGCAGACGACAAGTTGCCAGCAAGACTAATGGAAGAGGCGATTCCAGGAGGACCGTCAAAAGGGCAGATGATTAGCCGAGAAGAATTAAATAAAATGCTAGATGAATATTACGAAGCTAGAGGATGGGATAAAGAAAAAGGAATGCCAACAAAAGAAAAACTATCCGAGTTAGCCCTGCCAATAATCCCTTAAAAAGAAATAAGACGGTATATCTGGAATATTGCCTTCAAGCAGCAAAAAGTGACGTTGGAATCGTTATCTCCCTTTTTTACCGTGGATACACGTCATTATGACATTAAGAAGACAGTTTCAAAATATAAACGCATAAATGGCATATAAAAAGAAAAGAGAAAAGAGATTATTTATCCACGCTGAAAGCGTATAAGTAGGGTAAGAAAACGGCGAGATTTCTCATTTCCTCCACGCAATGCATGAAGAGTCCTTTGGCTATCTCATAATTGGCATGAGCTGGATTTAGCCAGAAACGACTTCGCATTTCACATCCCACATCTTTATCCCTAACAAAATGAGTCATAGCACCTATTTCCGCCTCGTTTTTTCCTTCACGATTATATAGGCGAGCGCAAATAGCCGTTGCTCGAGCCTTTTTAAATTTTGATGTATCATAGAATTTAGATGGATCCTGAAAGTGAATCCTTAATTTTGCTGCTGGCGGCTTGCCTCCGAGAGTCTCTTCAACGATGTGGCTGGCCCCGATGTAATTTCCGGGGCTCCAGCGGTCGTCCCACGCCCCATATATGTGATCAACAGGATGCCAAAGTTTATAGATTGATGTGTGCTCTTTTGGTGACAAACCGTATGCAAACCACCACTCTATCATTTTTCTATTGCAATATGGCATTCTCGTAAGGACAGCTACAAGATAATAGCCATTTGACAAACGCATATACCCGCTTTCGAAAGGCAAATAACCAGGATCTAGAAGGCGATTAATCTGTTCAAGCGGCAATTCCAGAGTTTCAGACATGATTTCACCTTTTACTTTAAAAATTTTGACCTAAATTTAAGGTTTTCCATCATTAGTAAATCTAGAAAAAATTAATTGAATAACCAAGCCTTTTCAAATCGACTCGTTATCTTCGCTTTTCTCAAGGATAAAGTATTTCTTAACGTTGCGCACACGTTAATAATTTATTAGAAAGAAAAGGCATTTCCAAAGTATGGGCGCTATTAAAATCAACTTTAAAAAGCTGGTCTTTAAATTTCTCCACGCTTTTTCCAAACTTTACTGCCTGATGTATAAAGCCTATTTTGCTAGGGGGTACGTTTACCCCTTGATATTGAACTATATGCCCTTTATCTAGAACTATTTTCTCGAATATTCCTTTTTCTTCATCCTTACTTGTTAACACTTCACACTTATTGAGGCTTTTGGGTGCCTGGGTTATTGCTGCAGCAACAAAATCCAGACCTTTAAGTATGTTTACGCAAACAGAAGTTGTAAGCTGCCTCTTAATTCCCACGATGTTGCACCCAGCTGTCCATCCTTGTTCAACTGCACTATACCAAGTAAAGTTCAGTGTGTAGTTTCCGTACAAGTTCGGCGATTCAACTGCATCTCCAGCAGCGTAAATATCAGGCACCGAGGTTTCCATTTTCTCGTTTACAATAATGCCTTTAGAAGTCTTTATGTCTGTAGACTTAACAATATCCATAGAAGGTCTGACACCGACGCAAACAATGATTAAATCACTTTCAATTATTTTGCCGCTTTCTAAGACGCAACCTTTAGACGAAGAGCGGCAAAAAATTTCTGAAACTCTATCTCCAAGTACCAATTTTATACCTTTCTGTCGCAGGTTCCTTTCAACGTAGTGGGCTCCTTCCTTATCCAGCACAGCTGGTACAACATGATCTAAAAGCTCAACAACGCTTACATCTAATCCTAAAGCATTTAATGCGGTTGCTGCTTCAATACCGATGGCGCCAGCGCCTATAATTGTAGCCTTTTTACAAGCAGCTATTTTCTTGGCAATTTGCTTAGCATCACTTAGTTTATTCAAAAAGAAAACGTGCTCCCTGTCTATGCCTTTTATGGGCGGCTTAATTGGGACAGCTCCTGTAGCTATGAGCAAGCGGTCAAAATTAAATTCCCTTCCGCTTTGGAGAATAACTCTTTTATTTCTATCGTCTATCCCGTCAACCGGATCCCCGAATAGAGTTTTGATTCTGAACTGGTTATAGAAGTTGCTGCCGCGGAGGTATAGCTTTTTTTCCTCTAATTTTCCCATTATGTAGTCTGTTAAAAACATGGGGGCATAGGCTGGAGTTGTTTCTTTGGAAAGCATCCATATTTCAATATCGTTCAATCCCAGCATCATTTGATGCGCACGAATGGCTTCAACAGCGCTAATTGCTGCTGGACCGTTACCCACTATAACTATTCTCATGGCAACTACATCTACGCTACAAGCGATGACTCGCGCGGTTTCTCAATTCTTGACGCAGCCCTCTGCCCCATTATTTTTGATATCTCATCAGGAGCGCCTACGTATATGCACCTTGCAGGACAGTGTGTCTCACAAGCCGTTTTCTTCCCCTCTTGAAGGCGATGAAAACATAAGTCGCATAGCATCATCTTGCCGTCTAAATCGAATTGGGGCGCTCCATAGGGACATGCCCAAAGGCAGAACTTGCAGCCAATGCATCGATCCCTATCGACCTGCATGATTCCATCTACACGCTTAGATATAGCCTTAACCGGACAAGCTGACATACATTGTGGGTCAGTGCAGTGCATACACGAAATTGCAACAAAATACTGGTATACTTTACCGTCCTTTATTTCTGGTCCTACTTGAAAAACTCTGATGAGACGGGGCCCTTTCGGCTCCGCTGTAGGTGGAGATGTTGGATAGGGCGCTAAGTCATGTTCCATTTTACATGCAACAATGCAAGCATAACATCCAATACATCTTTCATGGTCAACAAAAATCATTTTTTGCGGGGTTCCATCCGACAAGTTATTCACCATCCTTAACTGGATAGACTTTGCAAAGCAACGCCCTAAAGGTTGTTGAGCCCATCGCGGGGTCAAATGGCAATTCATTGCTTGTTAGGATATTAGCATTACTATCCCATACACCGTGATCTGGGCCGGGCTTTTCCGGGTAATACCACGAAGCTTGAGCCACCACTATTCTAGGATCCATCCCAGCGAAAAGCATGGCTTTTTGTTTTATTCTGCCTCTTGGCGTTTCGATCCAAACCCAATCGCCGTCTTTAATTCCCAATTTCTTGGCTGTTTCGGGGTGGATTTGCACTATCGGATAGGGCTGAAGCTCTCTTAGCCAAGGATTTTGGCGATATTGCGAATGAAAATAGTAGGGTAACCTGCCCCCGGTTGATAGGATTAATGGATATTCCTTGTAAAGCTCTGGCGTAGTGTATGGGCTTTCATTAGGCTCTTTAAAATATGGTAGTGGATCGTAGCCTAACTCTTCCATAATAGTTGAGTAAAGCTCAACTTTTCTGGTGGGGGTATCAAACCCACCGCCCTTCTTCCAATAATCTGTTTTATATTTATAATAGACTTGATCCTTCCCCGTCTTCGCTAGAACGCCTATACTCTTGAATTGCTCCCATGTTATCCCCGCTTTCCGTAACTGATAATTAAGCATCTCCTCAACATTGTTAAACCACCACTGAGGCGCTAGGCGCTTACCCAACTCATTATAGATTTTATTATCTGGCCATGCCTCTCCAGGAGGCTCAACAACTTTTTGTATTGCAGAAACGAAAAATCGAGGATGCATATCATAGATGTCATCTGTTTCTAGCCAGTGAGCCACGGGTAATACGACATCCGCATATTCAGCAGTTGGACTCATGTAAAGGTCTGCAACCGATAAGAATTCTAGTTTTAGAAGAGCTTCTAAGACAGCTTTGGAGTTAGCATAACACACAAGTGGATTTGAGCCCTGAATGTGCATGACTTTAACGGGACCCTTCCCACTTCGAATTCCCTCGAGCATGGTTTCAACATGGCACATTGCAAACGGTGGTCTGGCCAAAAGGCGGAATTTATCTGCGCCTATTGGTAATTCCTTTGGCGCAGGAACTTCCAGTGCGAAGTCTTCCATTGGACCCGTGTCAGGTGGCACCCAGTTAATCATACTTCCCGGTCTTTCAATATTTCCCGTGATAGCCATCAAACATATTATTGCTCTAAGCGTTTGTGTAGAGTTGTTACCAGCCTCGAGACATTCTCCTATTTGGATGCATCCAGGTTTATGCGTGGCGAATACTCGTGCGGCTTCTAAAATCTTTTCCTCGGGAACCCATGTTATCTCAGCAACCTTATCAGGCGGATACTCTTGAACCCTTTCCTTTAACCTTTCAAAGCCGTAAGTCCAGTTCTCCACAAAATCTACATCAAATAAACCCTCATTAATTATCACGTTCATCATTCCAAGGGCGAGTGCGGCATCAGTACCAGGCCTAACAGGTAGCCAAAGAGCCCTCGCAGCGAGACGTGTTGCCCTTGGATCCACAAGTATAAAATATTCTGCTTTCTCAAGAGCCTTAAGGAACCAAACAGCCATCTCACCATCTGCATTAGTGATCTCCAATTGTTTTCCCCAATGAATTATTGTTTTGGGATATTCCCCGCCCCAGCCATGATAGTCGCAGTACAGTCTTCCTCCAACAGTTATACCGAAAGTCGCTAGTCTTGGACCGTAACAGAAGTGTGCTGGAAGAAACAAGTTTGGAGTGCCGACAGACCTGGCGAATCTGAACGTGTACCTGTTATAACCTCTACCGGTTCCCTGTCCTATGGCCACAGAGCTAGGACCATAATTTTCTATAGCTTCTTTAATTTTTTGTGCAACTAGATCTAAAGCTTCCTCCCAGCTGATTCTCTTCCATTTTCCTTCGCCGCGCTCTCCAACCCTTTTAATTGGATAAAGAATTCTGTTTGGATTATAAACCTCAAGGATGCTTGCGAGGCCCTTAGCACACATCGTTCCGTCCGTAAGCGATTCTGGATCCCCTTCAATATGCGTTATCTTCCCATTTTCAACGGCAACAATAACTCTGCAGCCTCCATGACAACTTTTACATGTTGTCTTCACAACTCTCTTACCGAAACTCATCTGGTGCACCATTATCAATTATGCGAGGATGATGTAATAACAAATTCAATATAAACCTTTTTAATAATGGCTTAAAATTTATTTTCAAGTTTCATCAGAAGTTGTTGAAAATAAACAAGCTTTACTTACACGCGCACATGCTGATTTTTCAAAGAATACTGTTTACGTAATTTCGATTTAAGCCTTGATAGTGCTGCAACCAAAGTAGTCTAGCACCAATTTCTCCGCCCAACACCTGGTCCAACTTCATTATATTTTCCAGACTTATAAACATCATGGTAATACTGTAACTTTTTTTCATCTATTTCTACTCCTAATCCAGAGCCTTCCGGCACTCTTAATGTGCCATTTACAGTTCTGAATTCCTCTCTAATTATGTCGCCAGAAGGTGGTTCAAGGTGATGGGTAGAGCTAT
>Ga0080004_1120637_pt1 | contig 21873 bp, 16 predicted proteins | sample WasSprMetagenome_FD_69207 | JGI IMG/M metagenome (GOLD analysis project Ga0080004, IMG submission 69207) | Sulfidic aquatic microbial communities from Washburn Spring, Yellowstone National Park, USA - WS (SPADES assembly) (version 2) | ecosystem: Environmental > Aquatic > Thermal springs > Hot...
AAAAAAGAAGTAATCTCTTTGCCAATTTTGCCCCCTGGGGAAAAAAAATTCCTGAAGGGGGTTTAATATAGTTGGTGGGGGGGGGGGGGGGGGCAAGACCCCCCCCGCCGCCACGATTAAACATATTAAACTTATTAAATGAGTTCACATCGTCCGGAAGCCTTGATTCCCAAGGATTCCGGGGATCGAAGAAGTTCACATTCTCACACCTGGTAACGGTTTGCTCACACCTGGTAACGCTTTGCTCACGGCTGGTAACACCCAAACAAAGTTCACATCCGCAAAAAACAACCGGGCTATTTCCCCGGTTGCTCTTTCTTCAACCACCGCATTAGTTTAGTGGCAACTTCGTTCGCTGGCTTACGTTTACCATTTTCAAGATCGGACAGGTATCTCCGGCTGATCCCTAGGTGGCGGGCCAATTCTGCCTGTCGCCAGTTCCTTTCTTCCCGTGCCTTCTTTATTTCCTGCCCGTCTATTTCTATTCCTTTATTTTTAATTTTACGGTTACGGTTACGACCAGGGAGAGAAGGTATATTTTTACTGTCTATTTTTTCTCCATCAGCCTTTTCGTTTTCGGATGGCAAAATAATTGTTAGTTCATTTTTAATCCAGTTCTCGACCCATCCTTTATTTCTGTTTGTGTCCTCCCAATATCCAGGAGGGTATATTACTTTCTCAAAAACATTCCTATCTTCCAGGAGTTGTAGGGCGGTTTCAAAAGCCTCCCGAAAACGCCCAGGGTTCCTTTCCTTCATAGGATTTTCTCCAATAGCCTGACATAAAGTACCGATAGACCACCGTAACGGTTGCCCCTTCCCGAGCTTCCATTTATGGAGTGCTACATAGTATCCTATTCTCTTTGCCAGGACTTCTACTTTGCGATCCTGGCGGTGGCTGAGTTGCAGCAGCACCCCCGCAAAGTTGCACACCCAACGCCGGGCTGCAGGGGACAAAAAGTAATATGCCCAATGCCCGGCCCTTACCGACCACATCACGGCCACATTGTTCTTGTCATATTTTTCTATTCTAACAATGTCGAAAAGCCTGTCATGCTCCCAGCTAAAACCTTTGGAATTCCACTTTCCTGTATTTGGATCTATTGCTGGCAATTGGCGAATTTCAAATCGTAGGCGTAGGAGGTTTTCCATCTCTTTTTCTATTGCTTTGCACAACTTTTCTCGATTTTCCCCTCTAGCCTCAATCCCTTTTTGTCTAATTATTGTCTTAGCATCTATAATTGTAGGTTGCAATAGCGGCTCCTTTGCTTCAGCAAGAGCTGCTAGAACTGCTAGGGCCACATCCGCTGTAAAGTCACTCAGGTTAGAAAGGTAACTAGTGATTTGTTCCATGGTCCAGACAGCCATTTCGCTTTCCACTCTGGGATCAACCCATACCTGTATCTGTCCACCATTTGAGCTTGAATACCTTACTTGTGCTGTATTTTCTTCAGGCTTAATCTCCCAAATACCTTTCTGTTCCCACTTTGGCCCACCGGCCCAGATAGCGCCCATAGCAGCATACACCACCGGGTTGGCAGGAATTGGCATATTTTCCTGCCAATCTTGTTTTCTTCTCATCGCTTCTCCTCCTGCTAGGAGGAGCGACTGTCAACTTGCTTTCAATGTTGCTGGTTACAGTTTTTGTAAATGACCAGTTCAGGATCAATCTCTACGTTTACCCTTATTTCTTTTTCTTTCATGTTCCTTCCTCCCTCCTTACTTTAAAGCGCTAACTTTGGCAAGTTTTTCCTTGTGCTTTTCAGTTAACTTTGCCAACAGGGCGGCAGGACTGTTTACGTTCCACCTAAGGCCAGCCAATTTGTATTTACCGGTTGTATTTTCAATATAAAAGGTAGCAGTTGCAATAGGTATTTGTTCCCGATACCATTCTCCTTTTCTATCTTTTATCCACTGGAAATAATAGAAATTCTCCCCATCGCTTTCAATCACGCCTAACCGACATAGTTTAACTAGAACTGAATATGCTTCCTGTACTTTCTCGAACAACTCATCCAATGCTTTTTCTAATACCTCGTTTTTATTGGTATCACTCATGTCAAGGTTATCCTCCTTTTTTATCACTTTTGCTATCCCTATTTTACCATGTTTACTCATGTTTAGCAACATTCCATTTAATGATAAAATTTTGTCAATAGTATTTTGATATCTTTTTTGCTCGCCGTATTAATTTTCCTCTTGACATCCCTCGTTTTATTTTCTCTGGCGGGGCCACATAGCCCCACCGGAAGCAGTTTTGTCTACCAAAACTTATCACGTGCTTTCAAGTTTGTTCACTCGAATCACCGTCTGGTTCACTTTATTCCCTCCCCGAGCGTCAAAAAACTCTCCAACACCCGTTTGGCACCGGGAGGGATTTGCTGTATTCTATAACTGTAACTGGAATATAGAATATAAGTTCCTCCAGATGCCAAGCGGGCGCTTTGGCATATTTTTTTGTAGAGCAAAACGCAAAAAGGCCACTTATTTCCCAAGAATAGGAATAAGTGGCCTTTTTTACTGATACTTACCTGTTGAAAGTAAGGACCCTAGTTAAGGGTTCAGCCTGCGCCGTCTAAACGGCAATTCTCATCTCAAAAATCATATATCTTTGTTCAGTCCCATCGTCACACTCAAGCCTTCGCCCATGCCGGGCACACACTAAACTTAAGCCCCCTTTTGACAAGGGGGCTTTTAACCTAAACAAAGCTTATTTTGGCGCAAAACCCTTAACCATTTACGTATGAATATACGCGCTCCAAAATTTCTTCCGGAGCTACCACAATCAACACATCTCCAGCGCGAAGTGGAGTTTCGGCCGAAGGGGAAAAGATGATTTCGTTGTTCCGCTGTATGGCTACTACAGTAGCCCCGGTTTTAGCCCGGAACTCGCAGCTGGCCAAGGTTTTACCTACCAAGGGTGAACTTTCAGATAAGGAAATTTCATGGAGTTTTTGCAATCTGGTGGTGGCCTTGAAAATATAGTCCAGAAGCTCCTCCAACAGGCGATTAATTTCTAACTCTAGGCTATTCTTTTCCCTTAAAAGGTGAGAAAGTCGTTCCTGGAGTTCTTGTAAAACCTGATGTTCACCAACCCGGGCTAGGTAAGCCTTAGCAGCTTCTTTAGATTTTACCACGGCCCCGATGCCCGGTAACACCTGTACTATCCCCATTTCCTCTAGAAGTGAGATAGCTCTCCGGATGGTTTCTGGCGAGACACTGTACCTCCCAGCCAAGGAAGAGCGCCCTAAGATTTTTTCTCCTTCCCGATATTCTTCCCGAGCGATCCTGGCGGCCAGGTCATTAGCAATAGATACATAGCGCGCTGAACTTATAGAGCTTTGTCCCTCTTCCCAATTTGACATATTTTATCGGTCTCCTTAATAAAAAGTTCCTAGAGTTGCAGTTAGAATTATAAGCGATTTTGCCGCAATAATGCAAGAAGGGCCGAACCTTAAGAAGGCCAGCCCCTAAAAACATACTAACCCTACAGTAAACCTTTTTCTTTCAAGTACTCCCTGGCCACCTCGGAGGGTTCCTTGTGCTCCACATCTACTTTCGCGTTAAGCCTCGCTATGCTTTCTTCTGTAAAGGAACCTAACAGCGGAGCCATAATTTCTTCAATCTGGGGATATTTCTGTAATACATCCTCTTTAACAAAAAGGACGGCATCATAGGGCGGGAAGAACTTGCGATCATCCTCCAGTATTACTAGGTTATAAGCCACCAAGCGACCATCGGTGGAATAGGCTACAGCGGCGTCCACATCACCTGATTTCAAAGCTTGATACATGAGATCATAGGCCATTCCCACTACCTTTTTAAAGGAGAAACCGTAAGCTTTAACCAGATCATTCCAGCCATCTCCTTTGCGCTCTTGAAAGGTAGGATCTGTAGCTATGACCATTTGGGGCGAGTAGCGGACTAGGTCACTGGCTTTTTTAAGCCCTAGCTGCTCTGCTGTCTCTTTCCGGACAGCCAAGGCATACGTGTTGTTAAACCCGAAGGGCGGGAAAACCTTGACTTTATACTTTTCATGGAATTTATCGCGCACATATTCATAGACCTTATCTCTGTTCTTCCACTCCTCAGTTACCTGCATCCCCAGTATACCAGTGAACTGGGTACCCGTGTAGCTTATATACATCTGGACATCTCCTGTTTCCAAAGCCTGGTGCACAGCTGTAGAACCTTGAAAATTACGTTTATGGTCTACCGTGATGTTGAGCTTGCTTTCCAGGAGCTGCCTAATCATCTCCGCCAAAATCTGGGGTTCGGCAAAATTGGGGCTGGCGATAACCAGCCGGTCGGTGGAACGGCCGCTGGATCCCCCGTCTTGTAGAAGCTTTCGGCCACAGGCCGTTAGGAAAAACCCGGTAGTTAATAGCATTACTGCAACCAGGAGGAAAAGATATGATCTGCTAAATATTTCTATCCTTCCGTTTCCAGTGTCCTTGGGAATTATGTTCTGGGGCATAGTCAGGAGACCTCCCTTTGGTGGAAAAGTGTCATAAACCGGGCGCTACAAAAGTTTAGGACCACTTCTTTCCTTTTTCCTTATATTTTGAGTCCCTTGGGGGTAAGCCAGTTCTCTACCTTACTTAGCATGAAGTCTAACAGAAGAGCCATTAAAGCCGCCGGAATAGCACCTAGGAGGGTGAGGTTATTGTTGGCCATACCTAACCCTGTCATAATGAAATCTCCTAGGCCACCACCTCCCACAAAAGCAGCCAGGGTAGCTAGACCTACGCATATTACAGCTGCAGTACGGATACCAGCCATAATTACGGAAAAGGCCAAAGGGAGCTCTACCATAAAAAGTATCTGCAGGCCTGTCATTCCCATACCCCGCGCTGCTTCCAGTATAGAACTATCTACGTTTTTAATCCCGGTGTAAGTGTTTCTTAAGATAGGTAAGAGGGAATAGAGAAAAAGGGCGATGATGGCCGGTTTGTCTCCGATCCCGGCGCCTAAAGCGATCAGAATAGCCAATATAGCTAAGCTAGGAATCGTCTGTATTAAATTGGCTAAAGCAAGAGCAGGTATTTGGACCCATTTAAAACGAGAAGCTAAAATGCCCAAAGGTATAGCTACTATAGTAGCCAAGGCCACAGGAAAAACTACAAGTAGCAAGAGGTGTTCCTGAGTTAACTCCCAAAATTTTGTGGTTCTTGAAAGGTACGTAAGCCATAGGCTTTGAAGAGTTACTTCCATATTAAACCGCCTCCTTGGCCTCTCGCGGCGCCTGCTCCAAGTTCAAGGTTTTTTCTTCGTCTTCCCTTGGCCAGAGAACATCTACTAACGTAGAAACGAGGCTAGCATGAGTAAGTAGACCTCGCAGGCGTCCCTCTCTATCAACCACTGGCAAGAAACCGTACCTGGCCTTAGAGAGATGCCGGGCAGCCGTCAAAACTGAAACGTCTGGAGTCACAGTTTCGGGAACTGGTTCCATCAGATCTCGCACTTTAAGCCGACTGCCCACAGCTTGTATCCCCCTTTGTACACCCCGGAAAGTAAGGATGCCTTGCAAAAACTCCTGTTCGTCGACAACTAATAAGCTGTTAACCTGGTGACGCTGCATACGCTGGAAAGCTTCAGCTACTCCCATTTCAGGATGGCCAGTCACCGGCATATCTACCATAATCTCTCCAACTGTAACTTCCCCAGGATGGCGCAGGAACCGCTTCTTGCCCAGGAATTCTTTGACAAAATCGTCCGCAGGATTGCGTAGTAGTTCTTCCGGTGTTCCTACCTGAACCACCACTCCATTCCGCATAACCACAATGCGGTCGGCCAACTTTAAAGCTTCATCCATGTCATGGGTGACAAAAAGTATAGTCTTATGGAGGCTGTTCTGCAGCTTCTTTAATTCATCTTGAAGCTGTTCCCTCGTAATAGGATCCAAGGCGCCGAAGGGTTCATCCATAAGAATAATATCTGGATTAGCAGCTAGAGCCCTGAGTACGCCTATCCTCTGTTGCTGTCCTCCGGAAAGCTCGCGCGGATAGCGGTTGCGATATGTCTTGGGATCTAGCCCTATCATCTGCAATAACTCATCCACCCTTTGTTCCCTTTCTTTTTTAGGAACACCTAAAAGCCGGGGAACCAAATCCACATTGCGAGCAATGGTCATGTGGGGGAAAAGCCCTATCTGCTGGATGACATAACCAATGCTTCGCCTCAAACTCGCAGGTGGGATATTACGAATATCAACCCCATCTATCAATATCCTTCCCGACGTGGGTTCTATCAGTCGGTTCACCATCTTTAGAGTGGTAGTTTTGCCGCAGCCGCTGGGCCCAATTAAAACTACCAATTCCCCTCTCTCTATTTCCAAATCTAGATCTCGGACAGCATACACGCCTCCGGAATAAACCTTGCTCACCTTCTCAAATTTAATCAGAATCTATCACCTCTCCTATTCAGCTTATGCTAACTTTTTCGGAACAGCTTAAAAACGAGGCAATCAGATATTTTTCTTCCTGTATGTAGGCAACTTTATTATAACATATCAAGTTGGGGGTGTAAACTACCTTTAGAAGGACTTCTGCTGCTATGGTAAAATAAAGTACAAGAACTCAAGACAAAAAGGTAAAAAGGAGTTCTGACAAGTATTACTTACAAGCTGCTCCCGAGGAAGGAGTAAAAAAGGAAAATGACTTGGTTTCCAGTTACCCTCCTTATCGTTTTGCTCCTTTTCTTTTTCTTCCGCAAAACCCTTGTTCATTACTTGTTCGTTCAAGTGCTTAAGCTAACTCAGCGTACCGCTACAGGGTTGGATGATAAGATAGTCCAGGCTTTGGAAAGGCCCTTAAGGGAATTTTTGGTCGTCCTTGGAGTCTACTTAATCTTAAGGGCCCTCCCTTTGAACCCGGCCTACATTAATTTCGTATTAAAAGTATTTCGCTCTTGCATTGTAGTTTTAGTAGCCTGGGCCCTTTACATTATGGTCGAATCTCTTGTAACAGAGGACTTAAAGGCTAGATTTGGCGCAAATAACATCTTAGTACCCTTTGTGTGTAAGGCTACCAGGTTCGTTATCCTGGTGCTGGCCCTTATAATAGTGGCTGTCGAATGGGGGTATGATGTCAACGGGCTTATTACCGGCCTTGGCTTAGGAGGTCTAGCCTTTGCTCTAGCTGCCAAAGATGCTTTATCAAATATATTCGGGGGTATAGTAATTATCCTAGATAAGCCCTTCACTATAGGAGACTGGATAAGTACCCCTAGCGTAGAAGGAACGGTGGAAGATATAACCTTTCGGAGCACAAAAATACGCACCTTTGCCCAAGCCTTAGCAACAGTTCCCAATGCCACCTTGGCCAATGAACCCATCACTAACTGGTCGCGCATGGGGAAGCGCCGGATAACTTTTCACCTGGGGGTCACTTACAGCACTCCCCGCCACAAGTTAGAGAAATGTGTTAAGGATATTCGCCAAATGCTGGAAGAACACCCAGAAGTGCATAAAGAGACTATATTTGTTTTTTTCGAGAGGTTTGGGGAGAGCAGCCTGGATATCTTCTTATACTTTTTTACTAAGACTACTAAGTGGCAAGAATACTTAAGTGTGCGAGAAGAGATCAATTTTAAGATCATGGAAATCCTGGAACGCGAAGGAGTATCTATAGCCTTCCCCAGCCGCACTATTTATTTGGAAAACGCTGGCTCTAATTGGAAATAACACCAGAACAGTCATCAAAAGAATAAACTCCTGCTCCTCTCCTGCAGATTTATCCGGATCCTCCTGCCCGAATCTAAATTCCCTTTCTTTTTTCCTCTTTTTTCTTTGCCAACTTTTATGTTATAATAAGGTTGCCTGTCTATAGTTTACAATTAACTAAGTTGCAGGAGGGATAGCATGCGTCGAATTTTGGTTATCTCTGACCATGGGGACCCGTTGGCCGGTTTGGGAGGTATTCAATCTGGAGGACAAAACGTATATGTACGCGAGTTAGCCCTGGCTTTAGACAAATTGGGATGGCTAGTGGACATATTCACCCATTGGAGTGAAACAGAAAAGCCACAAGTGGAAAAATTGGGATCTAAAGGAAGGATTATAAGGTTGGGAGCGGGTCATCGGGGATTTGTACCTAAAGACCAGATGGTTTCCTTAGTCCCGACCTTCACGGCAGAACTCCTGGAATGGGTTTCCCAAAACAAGGTTAGCTACCAGCTCATTCACTCCAACTACTGGCTCTCAGGGTGGATAGCAGAAAAGCTGGCAAAAAGATGGGGGATTCCCTGGGTCCACGTTTCCCACTCCTTAGGAATGGTTAAGGCCACCTATAGCAATTCTCCCGTAGCAGAAACTAGAATAAGAAAGGAAAGGCAGATCCTTCACCGGGCTGATTCTGTGATTGCTACCAGCCCCCAGGAAAAAGGAATCTTGTGTAAAAGCTATAGCGTCCCCGCCACCAAGGTGAAAGTGATCCCCTGCGGAGTAGACCCCCTAAAATTCTTCCCCCGGGAACAGGAAAAAGACCGGACAGCCCTGGGGTGGAAAAAACAAGAAAAAATTGTTTTATTTGTAGGCCGACCGGAGCCTGCCAAAGGCTTAGAGGTCCTTATGCGAGCCCTTAATCATCTTAGTAAGAAAACTGTATTTAGGCAAAAATTGGTTTTAGTTATCATAGGTGGACATACAGAGGAGGCTCGGGAGATGGGTAAAAAACTGGGAGTGGAGTATGCAATTCGCCTTTTAGGACCTGTACCGCACGAAAAAATACCTGTGTACTATGGCGCAGCCGATGTCTGCGTGGTACCCTCTTTCTACGAATCCTTCGGGCTAGTTGCCATCGAAGCCATGGCGTGCGGATGTCCTGTGGTGGCTTCCGCTGTAGGCGGGTTACAATTTACGGTAAGAAATGGATTAACTGGCCTACTGGTTAACCCAGGTCAGCCCCAAGATCTGGCCAGGGCTCTGGAGATAGTTTTGACTGATCCCACCTTAAGGCTAAATCTTGCACGGCAAGCAGCCCGCTGGGTAGCCCATCATTTTACGTGGCCCCAGGTGGCCAAACGAATCAGTACCCTCTACCAGGAGCTGCTCCAATGGAAAAACGCCCAGAGGGAATCCTTCCTGCACAGCTCATTCTAGCCACACTCAATTCTAGTGTGCGGGGATAGCGGGAATGATGTGGAAATGCTGAACCTGGGATTCCCGGCTGTCCTAGTAGGCAATGCTTCAGAGGAAGTTAAAAATAAAGATTGGCTACCCACGGTTTATCTGGCCCGCTCTTTCTATGCCGTAGGAATCTGGGAAGGTCTGCAGCAGTGGAACAAATACTACGGCCAATAGAAAGGCCGTCTTAAAGTAGATGAAAAATCCCACGCTCATCCCGAATTAAGTCTAATTAAGAAAGTCGTCAATAAACACCAGTTAGGGTTTTTAGCTTTCTAAAATTGAAATTTATCCACACTGGACTCCCCACCTCTAGTCTTTGTTCTTCCGCTGTGAGGCAAGGTACTTCTACCGTGAGCAAGTGCCCCTCTACCTCTACTTGGCATTGGATGGTGTACCGGCCAGGGGAAGTTTTAATTATCCTCCCTTTATATTTATTAATTCCAGGAGCAGGAGGGGGATAAATAGATAAACTAATATCATAGGGCATAATAGCTATCTCTCTTAAGCTATCTCCTCCCTCCCAGGGAACTAGCAAGACTAGCTTACCGCAATGGGCCCTGGCTAGTCCAGGGCCTATCGCTTCATATCTATCCACTGTCAAAAGATTGGGAGGGGGGATAAAGCCCTGAATTTTAGCTCCTGGGCGCAGGAAAATTTCTTCGGGGGCCCCTACTTGACCCAACTCGCCCTCCACTATGACTGCTATCCGGTCTGCCAGCTCCCGCGCCTCCGAGAAGTTATGGGTAACGTATAGGGTAGTTAAAGATAGACGGCGCTGAAGCTCTTTTATCTCTAAACGTAAAAGCTTAGCTAAGCTGTAATCAAGGTTGCTTAAGGGCTCGTCCAAAAGTAAAATACGGGGCTCTATGGCCAGGACCCGAGCTAAAGCTACCCTTTGCTTTTCTCCCCCGCTTAAATTCCTAGGATAACGGCTTCTAAGATGGCCGATATTTAAAAGTTCCATCACCCGGGATATTCTTCCTGGTATTTCCGCCGGGGAAAATCCCCTGGCTTTAAGCCCAAAGGCTATATTGTGGTACACATCCAAGTGGGGAAATAAGTATAGTTCCTGGAATACATAGCCGATCTGGCGTTTTTCGGGGGGCAAGAGATCTACTTTTTCCTCTCCAAAGTATACTTCTCCCTCATATTCCACTAGGCCAGCAATAACATTTAGTAAAGTAGTTTTGCCAGCACCAGTAGGTCCTAAAAGAACCAATAGTTCCCCCTCTTTAATCTCTAAATCAATTTCTTTAAGGCAAAACTTGGTAGATATCTTCTTTAGGGTAATGGCTGGCATATTGTACTCCCAACCCTTTTACCTCTATTTCCAGGCCCCAGTTAATTTATGCTCTAACCAGAGGAATATCCTTTCTCCCCCAAAGCTCATAAGGGAAAGGATAAACAGGCAGACAAAAATTATATCTACCCGTATAAGGCTTTCTGCATTTATAAGCAAAGCCCCTATACCGGTGGGGATAGCTATCATCTCTGCTGCCACTACTGTGCGCCAGGCCATGCCAGCTTCTAACCGCAAGCCAGTAAAGATGTAAGGCAGGGCTAGGGGAATTATCACGTGGTGCAATATAAGCCAAGGGGGAGCACCTAATACCCGCGCCGTTTGGATATATTTAGGGTTTACAGATCTTATGCCAGCGATGGTATTATAAAGCAAAGGGAAAAAGGAGCATATAAATATTAAGGTAACAGGCAAAGCTTCGCTTAGGCCTAGCCAGAGCATAAGCAAAGGAAGCCACCCTAAGGCAGGTATAGGGTATAAAATGCTAAATAAGGGTGATAAGCTCTTGTAGGCTAGATTAGAGCATCCCAGGATTATGCCCATTACCACTCCTGTTAAGCTCCCTAAAACAAAACCTCCCACTACGCGGAGCAAAGAAAGGGTTAGATGTTTTAACAAAATGCCCTCCCTTGCCAAGTATACAAATTCAGCTATGACTTTACTAAAAGGAGGGAAAAGGGGAGAAGCAATCAAGCGTGCTCCTACCTCCCAGCCGCTTAGGAAAAGAAAGGTAGGTATCCAATAAGCCCAAGTTAGCCTCCCATCTTTTTTAGAGAACATCTTAATCTTTCTCCCTCAATCGCTATATAACACTTCTTCCGCTTTAACCTGTTTTTTAAGGTAGCCATAAGAATACATAAGGTCTATTATTTTTTGTATCTCCTGGGCATCTAAATGGGGGTTATAGTCGAGGTTGGACATGGATTCCTTGATTACCGCTGGGGTGACACTTATATCAGCCTCAGGACTCGACATCTCTTCCTTAACGGTATTTTGGTATTGATTTAAGCTATGGGCTACTACGTTAGCCGTTTCTTCCCGGTGGCTATTTATAAACTCAGTGGCCCTTTTATTAAGGGAAATAAGTTTTTTCACTGCTCCAGGGTGCTCCTTTAAAAATTTATCTGTAACTATTAAAATGCTCCCTTGCATATTAGGCCATATATCCTGGCTTTTAGCCAAGATTTTCATGCCCGGAAGCTGGGCAGCCAGGGTAGTAAAATGCTCCGGAGCGAAAATAGCATCTACTTTGCCTGAACGCAAAGCTAAAAGTTGTTTGGCAGGATTCATGCGTACCGTGTGGGCCAAGATCTTCCCCCGGTCTAACTCTTTTTGTTTAATTAACAAGTTAAATAAAAGGTCAGTAGTGGCTCCTGGTTGCATGGTGGCTATTTTTACTTCTTCTTTCTCTAAATCTTTAAATTCCTTTATTTTACTGGTATTAACTACTAGGCCATAACCATTTTTATGGGTACCAGCCACTATTTTCAAAGGTACTCCCCCATTGGCATAAGCCGCCAAGGCCGGTACCAGGCAGATATAAGCCATATCTATCCCACCTTTGGTGAGAGCCGCTGCCAGGGCTACCCCGGTGGCATAGACGTTAAAGCTAGTAACCTCGAGATTATTTTCTTTAAACCACCCTTTTCCCTGGGCCACATAAAAGGAAGCCGCATGGTCTGTATATTCCACCGCTACACTTAAAGGAACCCCCGCTTCTCCTTCCTTTACGTTTTTGGAGCTACATCCCTCTAAAGGTATCAATCCCGCTATTAGGACGGTTAAAATCAACATAAGAGTTATCTTCTGCCTCATGCCCTTCGAAAGCCTCCCAACGCTTAATTAAAAAGCAAATTAAAAACCCCACCAAAGGAGGTGGGGTTTCACCCCTTTGATCCTCCTTTTCGAAACGGAAGGCATAGCGGTTTCCCTGCTATACCCCGCGGGCTTAAAAAGCCCGGGCCAACCTGCCATAGGAGAAGTTTCCCTTAGGCCAGGAAGGCTCGGAGGTAAACTAGATTTAACATATGTTCGATTCGCTTTTTTATATTCGACAGCTACACATAAACTCCTTCTTGAACACGATTTAAATTTATTTAAGCCAAGAGGACAATGATCCAGGGATTTAAAGCAAGCGGTAACCCACCCCCGGCTCGGTTATAAGGTGGCGCGGCCGGGAGGGATCGGCTTCTATCTTACGGCGAAGCTGGCCGATATAAACCCTCAAGTAATGGATTTCATTCTCATACGGAGGACCCCAAACCGCCCGCAAAAGTTGCTTGTGGGTAAGGACTTTACCCGCATTTAAGGCTAAATTTTTTAAAAGCTCGTATTCGGTAGGTGTAAGCTTGACCTCTTCCCCGCCCACTGTAACCCTTCGCCTGGCTAAATCTATTTTTAAATCTTCAAAGTATAGTACAGGTTCCTCTGTAGTCCCTGCTCTGTGCCGTAAGGCGGCGCGTATACGAGCAAGCAACTCACCCATACTAAAAGGCTTGGTAACATAATCATCAGCTCCAGCATCTAAAGCATGTATCTTATCAACCTCGTGTTCCCTCACGGAAAGAATTATAACAGGTGTAGATGTCCATTCCCGCAGCCGCTTTATAACCTCTAGGCCATCCATATCAGGCAACCCTAAATCCAGAATAATTACATCAGGCTTATAAAGGGCGACCTGCTCCAGCCCTTCCTTGCCGGTAGCAGCCTCCTCCACCTGGTATCCATGTCCAGACAAGGCCACCTTTAAAAGCCGACGGATTTGAAGCTCATCGTCAATTACTAGTACCCGCGCCCCTTTAGTCTCCATCTTTTTCACCTACCCTGGCAGGGGGTATTTCGCCTGGCCCAGTACCAGGTAAAGGTAAAGTAAAAGTAATGGTAAGTCCTTCCGGATGATTGCTAGCCCAGATCCGGCCACCATGGGCTTCCACAATACCTTTGCAGATGGCCAGCCCTAACCCCGTCCCGCCCACGGCCGGAGAAGTTGGTATTCGATAAAATTTATCGAAAATGCGTTCTAGATCTTCGGAAGAAAGCCGGGGCCCTTTGTTGCTGAGCGCAATTTCCATCCAATTCTCCTTACATCTGACAGTTAACAGTATCTCGCTCCCTGGCGGAGAATATTTTAAAGCATTATCCAGTAAATTTACCAGCACTTGTTCTATCAGTATGAAGTCAGCTTTTATCAAGGGTAAATGGGGATCCACCTTTATAGTTAAAGGCCGCGATTTTAAAGCCTCTCCTAGCCGGCTGGTAGCTACTCCAATAACATCTTCTATATCTACCCATTCCTGCCTGAGCTTAAGTAAGCCGCTTTCTAGCCGCGCCATATCTAAAAGGTTACTAACAAACCTGTTCATACGGCTAGCTTCCTGTTTTATCGTTTGTAGTAGCTCTCGACGGGTGGTAGCATCAAAAATTTTATCCCCCTCTAAAAGACTTGTGACCGCGCCGATGATCGAGGCCAAGGGTGTACGTAAATCATGGGAAAGGGAATTAAAAAGGGCAGCGCGCAAGCGCTCGGACTCAGCTAAAAAACGTGCTTCCTGGGCTTCCCTTTGAAGCTTAAGCCGGGTTATAGCTAAAGCTGCCAGCGCTGCAAAAGCTTCTGCTAAACGTAATTGCTCAGGCTGAAGGCCTTTTGAAGAACCTTTTAAAGAAATTCCCAGCACACCTTGTACTCCTTCCTCCCCTGCCTGCAGAGGGAGATAAAGGCCTTCTGCTCCGCTTAAAGTATCTGTTCCCCGGCCGGCTTTATGGCCGTTCTTAAATACCCAAGTAGCCACTGCCCGCTCGTTTTCATCCCAGAAATTTCCTCCATAATCCTTTGAGCTAGCACTAATTTGCAATTTCCCCTCCTTATCTGGTAATAGCAGGGCTACAGGCTGCTCTAAAGTTTCAGCTACCTTTTGAGTAATTTTCTCTAAAACCGGCTTAAATTCTGCTACCGCCGCTATATCACGGCTTAAAGAGTAAAGGGCAGCTAGTCTGTCCCCTCTCTCCCGGCAACTTTTTACCTCTGCCTTTAGCCGGTTGGATAAAGTACCCGTAAATAAAGCTACCAGTACAAAAATGATAAAACTTATAATGTAACGGAGATCAGAAACGGAGAAACTACCTGTAGGCGGAATAAAAAGGATATCAAAAAGAAGAAAACCGCCTATAGCTGCTGCTATGGCCGGGCCTACTCCCCATCTGACGGCACTGAACAATACAGGCAACAAGAAGAGCATGGCTATATTTACCAAACCTAAGGAATACCGCCACCAAACGGAGAGACCAGCCACGATAAAGGAAGCACCTAAAGCCCCTATATAGGGGGTCCAAGAAAAGGGACGCGCAATTAAAGGAAAATAAAGCTTTTCTGGAGGCTGGTATTTTCCAGGGATAACATGCACGCTGATCCCTTGGCTATGGCGTATAACTTTATCCACTACTGATCCATGGATGAGCTCCCAAAATCTTGAATGTAAGGGTTTCCCAATAACGATATGCGTAACATTCCGCTTTCTGGCCAGTTCTAAAATCTCTTCCGCTACGTCTTCCCCGGAAAGGGTTATAGTTTCAGCTCCTAACTCTTCCGCTAAGCGAAGATTCTTGGCCAACCGTTCCTTTTCTTCTTCCTGGGCGGGAAAGCGACCTGGAGTATCAACGTATACAGCTAGCCACTCCGCCTCTAACCCTTCAGCCATCCTCCGGGCCACCCTGATTAAACGAGCTGAAAAAGGGCTCGGGCTAACACAGACCATAACCCGTTCTCCTACCGGCCAAGGTCCAGGGATGCCATGGGCCCGCATATAGGTTTCTAACTGGCGGTCCACCCTTCTGGCTGCATAGCGCAGGGCTAGCTCCCGTAAAGCATTTATGTTTCCCGGCCGGAAAAATCGCCTTAAGGCCTCTTCAGCCATCTCCGGTACATAGACTTTACCCTCTTTAAACCTTAAAATAAGCTCTTCTGGGGGCACATCTATTAGCTGAATTTCGGCTGTTTCTAATATCCGATCAGGTACGGTCTCTTGTACCCTGATACCTGTGATCTGGGCTACGATATCATTCAGGCTTTCTAAATGCTGGATGTTTAGAGTAGTATAAACATCTATTCCCGCATCCAGCAATTCCTCTACATCCTGATAACGCTTGGCGTGGCGCGACCCAGGTACATTAGTGTGGGCCAATTCATCTACTAAGGCTAGGGCAGGCCGGCGGGAAAGAAGGGCATCCAGATCCATCTCTAAAAATTCTTTACCCCGGTAAATCAGACGCCGGGGTGGTATAATGGGTAAACCCTTCAAAAGGGCTTCTGTCTCCGCCCGGCCATGGGTTTCTACCCAGCCCACTACTACATCCACGCCTTCTTTTAACCTCTCCTGAGCTGCTTCCAGCATAGCATAGGTTTTCCCTACCCCTGCGGCAGCCCCTAAAAAAACGGTAAGCCTCCCTCGCTTTTCTTGTTCAATGCTCTCCAAAAGAGCCTCTGGATCTGGCCGGTGCTCTTTCTCCATATAATCTAACCACCTTCTAACGTAAAGCATCCAAAGCTAGGTTAAGTTTTAAAACATTCACCCGGGGTTCACCTAAAAAGCCAAACTGACGACCCTCAATGTGTTGCTCCACAAGCTGTCTTATCTTTTCCTCCGGTATTCCCCTTACTCGGGCTATCCGGGGTACTTGAATAAGGGCAGCCTCCGGGCTTATATGGGGATCCAAGCCGCTGGCTGAAGCTGTTACCAGATCGGCAGGCACTGTTTCATTTATTAATAATCCATTCTCCTTCCGAACTCTAGCCAGCCGTTCAGCCACAACTTCTAACAGCTTTTTATTAGTAGGACCTAAATTAGAACCTCCTGAAGCAGTAGCATCGTACCCTTCCCCGGCAACCGAAGGCCGGCCATGAAAATAACGGGGGTCTGTAAATTTTTGGCCTATAAGCTCTGAACCCACCAACCGCCCATCCTGGTAAATTAGAGATCCTTTAGCTTGGCGGGGAAAAAGGAGATAAGCCAGACCCGTGGTTGCCAAGGGGTATATAAAACCTAAAAACAGTGTCATGGTAACAAGCATTATGCTTGAAGTTAAAACTATCCTTTTCATAAGTAAATTTCCCTTCCCTAAAGTCTAAGTTTAGTACTTCTCTTATTAAATCAAAACCCCATTTTTATACCAACCCTAAAGCGACCAAAAATAAGTCAATAAGTTTTATACCTATAAATGGGGCTATTAAACCGCCTAAGCCGTATATTAAAAGATTTCGCCTAAGGATAGCGTTGGCTCCCAACGGCCGGTAGGCAACTCCCCGGAGGGCTAAAGGGATCAGGGCTATTATAATCAGGGCATTAAAGATGACCGCAGAAAGAATAGCGCTAGCAGGAGTAGCCAGTCCCATTATGTTTAGAGCTTTAAGCTCGGGATAAGCAGTGGCAAACAGGGCCGGGATAATAGCAAAATACTTGGCTACATCATTAGCTACGCTAAAGGTAGTCAAAGCGCCCCGTGTCATCAAGAGCTGTTTGCCGATTTCCACGATCTCTATAAGTTTTGTGGGATTGCTGTCCAAATCCACCATATTGCCCGCCTCTTTGGCTGCCTGGGTCCCGGTATTCATGGCCACTCCTACGTCAGCCTGAGCCAAAGCTGGGGCATCATTAGTCCCATCACCGGTCATAGCCACCATATGTCCCTTGGCCTGATACTCGCGGATGAGTTTTAGCTTGGCCTCCGGGGTAGCTTCAGCCAGGAAATTGTCCACCCCTGCTTCCGCGGCTATGGCCGCTGCTGTCAAAGGGTTATCCCCCGTAATCATTACTGTTTTAATACCCATGCGGCGTAGCTGGGCGAAGCGCTCTTTAATCCCTCCCTTGACTATATCCTTAAGGTAAATAACCCCTAATACCTTGGCCCCTTCAGCCACCACCAAAGGGGTCCCCCCTTCCCGGGCCACCTTTTCCACCGTGGCCCTAACCTCCTCGGGCAAGGCACCTCCTTGTTTTTGGACATAAGCCTCAATAGCGTCCGCCGCTCCTTTTCTTATTTCTCTTCCTTCTATATTTACCCCGCTCATGCGAGTATGGGCGCTAAAGGGGACGAAAGTGGCCTTTAAACTGCTTAAATCCCGTTCCCTAAGGTTAAATTTATTTTTGGCCAGCACGACAATACTCCTACCTTCTGGCGTCTCATCGGCCAAAGAAGCTAGCTGGGCCGCGTCCGCCAACTCTTCTTCAGATACACCCGGAGCGGGAAGAAAGGAAGTGGCCATACGATTGCCCAGGGTAATAGTTCCCGTTTTATCTAGAAGCAACACATCTACATCGCCAGCCGCTTCCACAGCCCGACCGGACATAGCCAGTACGTTGCGTCTAAGCAACCTATCCATACCCGCGATCCCTATGGCGCTTAAAAGCCCCCCGATGGTGGTGGGGATAAGGCATACCAACAAAGCGATTAAAACGGGTATGGAGGCCCAGGTACCTGAGTAAAGGGCAAAGGCTTCTAAGGTAGCTACCGCCAGCAGAAAAATAATAGTCAAAGCTACCAGCAATATGGTCAAAGCGATCTCATTAGGCGTCTTCTGCCTCTTAGCCCCTTCCACGAGATTTATCATCCGGTCTAAAAAAGTTTCTCCTGGATTGGCCGTTATGCGTACTTTGATCCAGTCCGAAAGAACTCGCGTGCCCCCCGTGACAGAGCTGCGGTCCCCTCCCGATTCCCTAATAACTGGAGCCGACTCTCCGGTAACTGCGCTTTCATCTACAGAAGCGATCCCCTCTATTACCTCTCCATCGCCCGGGATAATATCTCCAGCTTCTACCAGAACAATATCGCCCTTGCGCAGCTCTGAAGCAGGTATCTTTTTTATCTGGCCATCGACCAGTTTCTTGGCCACTGTCTCCTTCCTCGTGCGACGTAGGGCGGCAGCTTGAGCCTTGCCCCGGCCTTCAGCCAAAGCCTCCGCAAAATTAGCAAAAAGAACAGTCAGCCAAAGCCACAAGGTGAGCTGCAAATTAAGGCTTATAGTTTCTTTCATCCCCGCTAGCAGATCACGGAAAGTAAAGAAAGTAGTAAGCAAAGCCCCGATTTCTACTACAAACATTACCGGGTTGCGCCACTGGAAGCGGGGGTTAAGCTTAAGAAAAGCATCTTTAACAGCCGGTAATAAAGAAGCGCGCATTAAACTTGCCCTAGATTTAGCCAGGTCTCTAGATAAGTCATCTTCCCGCAGCATATATGCCTAATTTCCTCCTTCTCTTGCTTACTCTTGCTTAACCTAGAAGCCCTAATTTCCCTGGCCACTTTAAAAGCTTTTACCACTTAACATTAAAAGATGTTCTACTATAGGACCCAGGGCCAGAGCGGGGAAAAAGGTCAAAGCTCCCACAATAAGCACTACTATAGCGAGTAGAAAAACAAAAAGGGGAGTGGTAGTTTGGAAAGTACCTGGCCCCGGCGGTATAGTCTTTTTAGCCGCCAAGCTACCAGCTATAGCCAAAGCAGTCAGAATAACCCCAAAACGTCCTATAAGCATAGTAATACCTAAGGTTATATTGTAAAAAAGGGTATTAGCATTTAGCCCCGCAAAGGCGCTACCGTTATTCCCAGCGCTTGAGGAAAAGGCATATAGGATCTCGCTTAAGCCATGGGGCCCCGGATTTAAGAGGGAAGAAATACCTGCTTGAGTTATTGCCGCTACAGCGCTACCCAAGAGTATGGTGACCGCAGGGATGAGCACGGCTAGGGTAGCCATTTTCATTTCCCAAGCTTCAATTTTTTTACCCAAGTATTCGGGGGTACGGCCCACCATAAGGCCCACAATAAACACCGTAAGGAGGACAAAAATTAGCATTCCATAAAGCCCTGCCCCTGCTCCCCCAAAAATAACTTCTCCCACCATCATCTGGAGCAGGAGAATAAACCCTCCTAAGGGGGTAAAACTGTCGTGCATAGAATTAACAGCCCCACAAGCCACAGCAGTGGTTATAGTCGCAAATAGAGAAGATTGGGCTAAACCGAATCTTACTTCTTTACCTTCCAGGGCCGTAGGAGAACTTACCCCTAAAGCTTTAAGGAGGGGATTACCGTAATATTCGCTGGCGTAAACTATACCTAAGCCCAAAACAAAAAGCAAAAACATAGCGGCCAGAATAGCTATTCCCTGGCGGCGGTCCCCTACTAACCGGCCAAAGGTTATAGGCAAGGCAGCGGGAATGATCTGTATGGCTAACATTTCTAGCAGATTAGTAAAAGGTGTGGGATTTTCATAGGGGTGGGCGGAATTGGCGCCAAAAAATCCCCCTCCATTGGTACCTAAAAGTTTAATGGCCTCCTGGGAAGCCACTGGCCCCATAGCCAGGGTCTGTTCTCTCCCTTCTAGGGTGGTAATTTTTAAATAGGGGCTTAAGTTTTGGATAACGCCTTGGGAAACCAGGACTAAAGCTAATAGCAGGGAAAGGGGTAATAATACCCAAAGGGTTGCCCGGGTAAGATCTACCCAAAAGTTGCCTAAAAAGCTAGTCTCCCGCCGGATAAAGCCCCGGGTTAAAGCTAAAGCTACTGCGATACCCGTAGCAGCCGATAAAAAATTTTGCACAGTCAAGGCAGCCATCTGGGTGAAGTAGCTCATGGTCCTTTCGCCAGCATAGGCCTGCCAGTTGGTATTGGTCATGAAACTTGCTGCCGTATTGAAAGCCAAATCTTGCGGTACAGCGCCCAAATGCTGGGGATTAAAGGGCAGTATCCCTTGGAAGCGCTGAATCAGGTAAACAACAAGCATCCCTAGAAAGTTAAAAATTAAAAGTGATAACGCGTACTCGCGCCATCCCATCTCTTTTTGAGCATCAACCCCGGCCATTCGGTAAAAAATTCCCTCCAGGGGTTTTAAGACCGGATCTAGAAGCGTCCTCTCTCCCTTAAAAACCCGGGCCATGTAATGACCTAAGGGGACAGCTAAAAGTACAAGCACCAGTAGATAGACGCCCATCTGAAGTAGGTCAAAGCTCAAACCCAATACACCCCGCTCTTACAGTTCTTCTGCCTTCATTAAGGTGTAGAGTAGATAAATAAGAAGGCTTATAGAAACTGCGGCCCCCAGGAGAATATCTAGCATATATCATCCCCCTATAAGTTGTTTTTCTGAAACTGATATGAATTATACCCCTAAGTCGCCTAAATCCCGGATCAAAAATAGAACGGGAAGGGTAAAAAAAGCATAAAAAATACCTTCTAGACTACCTGCTTGAAAAATATGGCTTTCCCTATAGGCTAGGGAAGGCCCTTTGGATTTTTCGGACGAGAATTCGCTTTTCCTTGACTCTTATTAAAGGCTGGGGATATAATGAATAATGATGAATAATGACATTGAAAGATATTTTTAAGGAGGGGTAAGGGGGCCCCAATTATGTATTAGTTTTGTAAACTAGTACATAATTGGGGCTTTGCTTTTGAGGCCCCGGTCGAGCCTGGTCCCCCTTTTAATAACCGTAACCCCAAGCTTAAAAGGGACACTGGTCCTCCGGGGCCTTTTACTTACGCTCCTATCCTTGGCGGGACTGAGACTTTTACTTCTACGCTGTTACTCCCCTAGCTATCAAATTCAGCAGCATATCTTAAGATGCGCTGGAGTATCTCCTCCCGTTTGGCGTTGATGGCTTCAAAGTTCATGGCCGGAATATAAAAACTCTCCATATAATCATGGGTTAATTTAGCCTGGCGGATGTAGGCCACAGCCCGGTCCAAACAGGCTTGGTAACGGAACTTGGCGCTTAATATCTCCTGGGTGTACACACCCAGTTTATTTTTGTCTATATACTCAGATAAATTGATGCTCAGGGCAATAAGGTGATTAAAGGGTGTGGGATCGAAGGTATGGGGAGGCTCTACGTTCATCACTGCTACCTTTATTTCGGGAATAATCACCAGGTCATAATTGTCAGGGTTAAAGGGACAATGATAAATCTCCGTAAATAGACCCTTGGCTGCGGCAAAGCTAGCCACGCGCTCAAGCATACGGCTTACTCCCGAACCAGGTTCCCCAGATATAGTATAGATACGTTCCACATCGTAGAGTAGGGTTTCCACATTACCTGTGATAATCCCTTCGGGAGTAATAGCCGTTGCAAATAGGTGGCGAGCTTTAGGGGCCCGATCATACCGTGCAGCCACTCCAGCAAAGACAGCATCCAAAAGCCTGGCCTGGGCACGGTTTACCAAGGCCTCATTAATACATTCTTCTACATAACTTTCCCATTCATCTCTAATAACTTTAGCTTCTTTCAACGCGCTATAAGCCGTACGGAAAAGACGGTTCACCCGGGCATTGGCCTCCATAATCTCTTGTTTATGTTCCCGCATTTTAACTTCATCCCAAAAATCGCCCAAATGGACAATTTCATCCACGGCTCCCGGATTCTTGGGATCTACTATATGGGGGGCTGTTCCCTTAGGCGAAACGTCTC
>Ga0080004_1118179_pt2 | contig 21862 bp, 16 predicted proteins | sample WasSprMetagenome_FD_69207 | JGI IMG/M metagenome (GOLD analysis project Ga0080004, IMG submission 69207) | Sulfidic aquatic microbial communities from Washburn Spring, Yellowstone National Park, USA - WS (SPADES assembly) (version 2) | ecosystem: Environmental > Aquatic > Thermal springs > Hot...
TGATAGACTGTATCTCTGAATGGCTCTTGTCAGGAGGATCATTATATAATCTTCCCACACATTTTGATGTTAGAGACGGAAGATTTTAGAATTTCTAATCTCATTAAAATAAATTTTGAGAGTGTTTAATAAGTCTTCTTCTCAAACAAGTGGTAAAATTTTTACAACTGAAAGCCTCAACCTTAAGGGCTGGGAGGAGGTCAGGTTCGCCTCTGTCTATTGCCATCACAGTCTCAGGCTTGTCAGATACTTCAACAATCTTCTTCAAGACGAAATGATCATACTACTCTCCGCATCGTTCAACCATTTCAACTATTGTGGACTGCCATTCGCCTCTAAATGCCTCTTCAATTCTCTGTCTCTGTCTCTCCAAAGATTATTGGCAGACTTATATTTTCGTTTTTTCTCAGGCTCAGCGTAAGCCGGTTTGGTGTGAGAACATTTGATGTCTTAGAGAACTTGTAACATCTTTTGTTGAAACGAATAGATATTCTTTTAAGTCTTAAAATGCTGTTCTCTTTAAAACTTTTTAACGTCTCAACAGTTTTTTCTCTCGCCATCTGCATCAGAGCAGTATTGAGATTAAAAATCTCTTTAGCTTTCTCTTAATAGTTCTTATGAAGAAAAGTTTTAGATGTAGAGTTAAAACTTAGATACCATTTAACAAGTCTTAAGTATTCTCTGAGAGCCTTGTCAAGAGCTGAAACCTTTTTTATTAGGCTTGAAGACCTTTCCTATAACAGTTATTCGAACCTCCTTCTGCAGGGGTACGTCTCCAATCTCATTTTATACTACTATAGAAGTTAAAGAATCTCCTCAGCATCCTCGCCCTAAAAGGCGAGGTTCAGCTAAATAGTTTTTAAGATAATATAATATTTCTAAAGGAGACCACATATGTTTCCTATGCCTTCTAAAGATGTTTTAGAACAATTAAGAAAAGGATCTTTCATAGTTGCTCATCCACTTGCATTAACAAAAGATCTTTATATAGACTTCAGAAGACAATCTGTGTTAACAAGGTATTATTTATCTTCAGGAGCTGATGGAGTCGCCATAGGCGTTCATACGACACAATTTAAAGTACATGATGATTTTGATAAATATTACAAGCCGCTTCTTACTCACACCATTGAGATTATTAAAGAATGTGAGAAAAACATTGGGAGAAGGATCATTAGAATAGCAGGAGTAGTGGGCAGAGGTGAGGATGGCGTGAGAGAGGCTAAGCTGGCATATGATCTAGGTTATGACGCTGGTCTAGTAAGTCTTCATAAACTGAAAGGTCTTGGAGAAGATGAGATCATCAGTTATCTTAAGAAGATTTCTCAAGAGATACCTGTGTTTGGTTTTTATCTACAGCCTGCTGTAGGAGGATTGCCTCTGAGATACAACTTCTGGAGGAGATTTGTCTCAGAGATCAAGAATCTTATTGCTATAAAAATTGCTCCATTTAATAGATATCATACTATAGAAGTGATCAGAGCTGTCGTTGAGAGCGGCAGAGCTGATGAGATCGCATTATATACTGGTAATGATGACAACATAATTATTGATCTTGTTAATAAATTTGTTTTCAAAGATCCTAGGGGAGAGATCGTTGAGACTAGAATAGTAGGCGGACTACTAGGCCACTGGGCTTTTTGGACAAGAAGATCTGTAGAGATCTTTAGATTTATAAAGAGATGGATCTCCTCACATGATGAGATCCCTATAGAGCTTATGATACTTAATAATCATGTGACTGACGTCAACAAAGCTGTTTTTGATGTTGACAACAACTTCAGAGGAAGTATAGCAGGAGTACTAGAGATGTTAAGAAGATCTGGTCTTCTCGAGGAGGTGAGATTATTAGATCCTGAGGAGAGCCTGTCGCCAGGACAGCTTGAGGAGATAGATCGTGTCTATAAAATGTATCCTCATCTACGTGACGATGATTTTATAAACAGATTCATAAATGAATGGTTTAATGATAAATGTGTTGGATATGATACTTTAAAAGAGTTTGATTTAAAAGATCTTAAGGATCTTATCAATATGGTGAGTAGATAATTGACAAAATATTTTCTAGGCATAGACTCTGGAGCAACAAAAATAGAGGTTTCTCTGATAAATGATGAAATAGGATTGATAGAGACGACCTCGTTAAACAAGTCTGGGAATCCGGCAGTTGTGTCATTAGATAGGTTTTGTGAAAACATCTCTGAGGCGATCATGATTATTATTTCGAAAAGTGATATTAGTAAGATCCATGGGATAGGAATAGGATTGGCAGGCTATCTAGAGGGGAGATGGAATAATGATATTAAAAAATGTCTATATGAGAGGCTGAACATAGATCCTGAGACAGTGATCATATTTGAAGACATTTATGCTGCACATGTATCGACACATCTACTTGGAGATGGTGTCATAGGGATCCTCGGTACAGGAAGTAATTTCTATGGAAGATGCAAAGGATCCTTCTGGAGAGTAGGTGGATGGGGTCATTATATAGATGATCGTGGAGGAGCTTACAGTTTCGGGGCCAGAGGATTATCAATAGTTGTGAGATCTCTTGATGGAAGGATCGGTTATACAAAACTTGTTGAATATGCATTAGATTTTTATAAAGCTGATGATGTTCATAAGCTTGTGTCTAAAATATATTCATCTGAAGATCCAAAGTCTATGATAGCATCGTTTGCGCCATACGTCTTTAAAGCATTTAGAGAGAAAGATCTTTATGCAACAAAAATTGTTGAAGAAGAGGTCTCAGAGATTATTCTTGCGATCTCGACAGTATATAGAAGACTTGGATGTCTAGATATTCCTCTAGGGATCATAGGATCTTTATATAGAGAGAATAAAAATGTTCTTAAAAAAATGATTGAGGAAGGTCTCGAAAGAGAGCTGGGCATGAAAATTGAGATTCAAGATCCTAAGATAAGACAGTCTTGCGCCTCTGCTCTTATAATGTTGAAAGAGAGAGGTTTTTTAGATAAAGAATTGTTTGATAAGATCGTGAGAAGATGCTCATAGATAAATACTCTGATCTTATCACATTCTCATCAATAGCATATCCACATCTAAGTCTTAGAGAAGTTATTAAAAAGGCAAAGAAGATGAACATTAGATCATTAGAGATAAGGGTCTCAGAAGATGGCATACATATAAATCCTGATAAAGATGATCCTGAGAAAATAAAGATGTTTTTAAATAATGAGGGTGTAAAGATAATTCTTTTATCAAGCTATGTCAGAGCCAGAGATCCTGAGACGATTGAGGGAGCTAGAGAATTTACCAAAATGATCAGACTTATAGATCTTGCAAATAAATTGAGCGTCAATAGAGTGAGAGTGTTTGCATATTACATAGGAGACATCTATAAAACCTCTGAAGAAGTCAAAAGATTCATCGAGAAGACACGTGATGTTTTGATAGAGAGAGATATAAGAATATTGTTTGAGACACATGATTATTTTGCCAAGATTAATAATCTGATTCATCTGATAAAAATTGTTGAGAGATATAATGATGTAGCTGGAATATTGTTTGATCCTGCCAACATCATTTTAGCAGGTGAGGATTACAATGATATTATAAATATTATGAAGATGTTAAAATTAAAAGATCATATATATCATATTCATATAAAAAATTTTGTCAAAACATCTGATCATGATTATATATATGTTGAGCCTGACAAAGGAGTCGTAGATATATGCAGGATCATAGAGGATCTCAGAGAGATTCTTGTGAGACCTGTGTATATCTCGATCGAGTGGGAGAAGCTCTGGAGACCTGAGCTTAAAGATCCTGATTATATAATTCCTCTATACATAAGATATCTAAGAGGATGTTTAGATTGAGAATAGCAAGAGAGGTTCTAGAGATAGATTTATATGAGGACAAAATAATCTTAAGGTCAGATCTTTCTTATAAGATTATTAAAAAGATCTTTACTAAAGAGACTAGATCTCATCTTCATAATAATGATCTATTTGTTTTAATAGAAGATCTTTATAGCAACGTCAGAAGATTGATAATAAGATCATTAGGAGATAAAAAAGTTTTAGGTGAAGTTCTCATAAGATTTTACGATAAGATAAAAAAGTTGGATGAAAAAGACCTTTTCTACACAATATATACTGATAATCATCTTATTTTGATAGATAAAAAGATCAGATGTTATAAAGAGAATAAGATAGGTCCTTATGATATTAACGAGAGAATTCTAAGAATAGAATCAATAGATCGTGATGTCATAAGATTGTATCCAGAATATTATTCAGACAAGATGTGTGAGAACAATATTTTTATATCAAATATTTATGAAAAAGATCTTTTTGACATAGATGTTGAGATGTTTAATAGATTGTCTAAAGGATTTTATGAAGACGGCCTTATATGGGCTTTGATAAAAAGTGGAGCTGTTTCTAGAGACGTTCTTCCAGACTATATTATGAATGGCCAGGCCTACTACTGGCCTAGAGGAGATCTTTTGAAAAGATGTTTTGTTAAATGGTTTATGAATAAAGATTCTTATGCTCAACATGTGTATCTTGAGCTAATAGATCAATTGATTGATCAGTTGGATGAAGAGGGAGGTCTTAAAATCCCTTATATAACAGCTGCTAGAAGAGAGAATATTCATGGAGCTCCTCAACAGCTTTATGTCTTCGAGACTTTATATCGTCTTCATCAGATCTCTGGGAGCGATATTCTCAGAAGAAAAGCTTTGAAAGCTTTAGAATGTTTTATTAAACAGCCTCCGAAGTGTCTAGGTTTTTATGATACTGGAAGAGGAGGTGTATGGTTTAGATGGGGAAGTTATCATTATCTATCTAAAGATCCTGAGGGAAAAGAAGATCTTTTTGTTTTAAATACTCATCTCATGGGTGTCGTGGGGCTTTTAGAAGGATGGTATTATGATAAATGTGAGTGGTGTCATAAATATGCTGAGGAAGGTGTGAAAGGTCTTAGAAATATGATAAATGATTTTCAGAGAGAAGATGGCTATCTTTATTACAGTCTTTATAATAAAGAGAGATTCGGCATATACGAAGATAAGTTACTTCCGCACACAATTGGTTATCATGTGTTAAGTAGCAGATTAATTCTGAGAACAGCATTATTTACAAAAGATCTTTTCTTAGCCTCTGTAGGCGAGAAAGGATGTGTTTATGCAGAGATGATATTAAATGAGGGAAGAAAAGATCTTAGAGACGAGCTTATTAGATGTCTAATAGAGCTGTACAGGATCAAAAGAGATCCTAAGATTATAAACAAGATCGATGAGATATTTAATAGACATCCCGACAGACCTCTCAGGATCTTCGGTCTTTTCCTGGATGAGATATATAATAATATCATTCCTCCACAGATCAAAATATCTGACGATGTCACAATAGTTTTGCTAGACGCAAGAGATGGCTCAGCTGAATATTATGTTAAAGCTAATGAGAGAAGCAGTTTAATCATCTCTGGACACGTCTTGATGAATAAAATATATGTATACCCGAATCATGTTGAGATAAAAAGTCTGACTGAAGAATATTCATCGCCTAAAATAATTAGAGAGAATGATCATAGATTTAAAATTGATTTTAATAAAAGATTTGCTGGTGTAATCAATTTGAATATAGATTATTATCCTTAATTTTTATCATAGAAATATTTATTATCTTTGAAAAATAAACTATAGTGACATTTCGAAGGTGTTAATTATGAGAAAATATCTATATAAAATTGTATATACTATATCCATACTTTTGATAACAATAAGCATGTTATCAGTATTAATGTATTTATCCTCGCCATCAAAATTAATTGCTCAAGAGCTTCCTCGAGAAAAGACTTTAACTTTCATTAGTGTGACATCTGCTTTTGGAGACTCTTTCAATCCATTCTCAGCGTCAGCTCCTGGAATTGATCTTGTTCTTCCACCATTGTTCGCATTTAATTTTGTGACAGATACTTGGTATCCTATATTGGCCAACTGGACATGGGAGAATGACACAGTTCTTGTCATAAAGATCTTTCCAGATGCTGTCTGGGATGATGGCAAACCTGTGACGGCTGACGACGTGATATTCACGTTCAACACTTCTATAAGAGAGAGATGTAGTGATATTCTCTACTGGTGCAGAGCTTTATATACTCCAGGCAATTTCTATTTCGTCGGATGGGAGAAGGTTGATGACAAAACTGTGAAACTTTATATTAACTCGACAGCTATAAGAGCTTACAGAGCTATTCCATGGGTGTTTGCATCGTGGATAAGACTTGCTCCTTCTCACATATTCACCACACAAATAGACTCGACCGAATGGATCAAGAATAAATTTAATGATCCGGCCAGAGGATGGCCTGTGGGAGCAGGCCCATATAAACTTAAATACTTTGATCCTTCTCTAGTAATTTTTGAGAGAAAAGACAATTGGTGGGGATGGAAATATATAAAAAGTCTTGCAGTCAAGCTGGGAGTATTAAAACCTGACGAGCCTTATCCCACAGACTCTTATCCACCTAAATATATTGTGTGGAGAGCACAGCCTTCAGCAGATCTTGCCAGAGCAGCATTGATAGCTGGAGAAGCTGATGCCATAGGCACAGTAGTCCCCGGTTTAAAGGCTTATGCTAAACAAGGTCTGGGAGCATGGTTTGACACGTCGCCATATTATAGTCCATACGCCGCGTTGACAGTGTTTATACAACATATTCCGCCGATTACTATTCCAGAGGTTAAAAAGGCGGTCTTCATAGCTATTGAGAGAGAGGCTATTGCCAGTGCCATAGTGTTTGGCTATGCAGACGTACCTCCAGATCCAATTGGAGCACCTAACGTCTCTGTATATAGATCTCCGCCTTATTATGATCCAGCGTTTATATTAAGCAAATTCAAAGAGATATACGGAGTTTCATGGCCTATAAACCACACAGAGGCTGTGGCTGTTGCTAAAAGAATGCTTGAGAACGCGCAGATCAATGGTACAAAACTGTTTACATGGGATCCTACTTTAAAGAGATATGTCTGGGCGACAGATATAACGTTATCAGTCCCAGGCTATGAGGTAACATTTAAGAAGGGAGATGTGTTGACATTAACATTTATAACAGGAGCTGTGCCTGACCCTGATACTGCTCAGATACTTAATGTTCTCAAAAAGGATCTAGGGGACATAGGTATAGAACTTAACATACTTCTAAGCCCAGACTCATGGAATGATTTTAGAATACGTTGTAAAGGACATTTCACCACCGCAACATATTTCATAGTATGGACCCCAGGACCTCCGCAGAGAGCTTGGCCTGGACAGCTAGGATTCGTAGATCCTACGTATAACGAGACACACACTATAGCACAGGCATATCCATGTGGAACAGCTCCACCATATAACCCAGGCAGATATAACAATCTGAACTACTCATACTGGCTACAACAGTTGCCTAACATAAGTCTCACTGATGTAGAGGGCAACGTGAGAGTTCTTAAAGGATTATTCGAAGAGTTTCTGAAAGATCCTCCGTTTATAACAATAGCTGATGTGCCAATAGGAGTAACTTATTCAACACAATACTGGGTTGGATGGCCCACATACAAGAACCCATATGCGACGCCATGGTACGACTTCACAGCTAGAAGCGGTTATCTGACATATCTGCTTCTAAAGCCTGCTGCTAGACCAACAACTCCGCCTACAACAGTTGTGTTGACACAGCCTACAACAGTTGTACAGACCCAAGTGATGACACAAGTACAGACGATTCAACAGACTATGGTCACTACAGTGGCAGGAGCTCCTGTCACATATGTAACACAAGTACCAATTACTCAGGCAGTTACACAGATAGCTACACAGACACAGGCAGTGACTATCACATCTCCTGCGCCGACAATGCCTGAGTGGGTTCTTCCGACAGTCATAGTGTTGGTCATAATAATAATAGTCTTAGGAGCATTATTCTTGATCAGAAGAAGATAAGTTTCTATTTAAACAGATAATTTTTTTCTTTTTATAATTTCTCAGGTGTATTCTAATGAGATTTCACAGTAGAACAGATCATTTGACTACAACATCTTTAGGAGGATTAGGAACAGGATCTATAGAACTAGATGTAAAAGGAGGATTCTCTGGATGGACTATATTTAATAACAGACCATGGAGCGACTACGGCTCTCCAGAGAAATATCTTGATAAAGATGATCTTGTTTTTATACTTAAAGTATATAGAGATGATGAGACTCCATATCTACTTATACTGAGAACTGAGCCTTGGTTCAGCAGATATAATTATGATCATTTTTCATCAGTTAATGACGCCTTGAATCCTTATCAGACGCCGTGGGTTAGAAATATAGAATCTTTGGAAGTAACAGCTACTCCTCCTAAGATAAAGATCATATATAGAGACAGATGGCTTGAGAAAAGCGGTTTAGAAATTTATTCAGAAATATACTCTCTTCTGCTACCAGGAGATCTTAAGATATCAACGACGCCGGCCTTGATTATAAGATTTGTGATTAGAAATATCGGAGATAAAAAGACTGATGTGTCATTGATAAGCATATTAAGAAATCCTCATAATTTCACAGCTCAGAATGTCGCTATAAACAGATTGATTAGATCTAATAGATATGTTGGAGTAAAAATGTTTGGAGAGAACATCCCAGAGAACCATGGCATGTTTAATGGAGCACTTGCTATAGCGATTACAGACGTCTCAGGTAGTGCTGCAAGTTTTGAACTAGATCTATCCTCAAGATGGAGTTATACAGAGCCTTTAAGAAGATTATTAGTTGAGTATCGTAGAGAAGGCGTTTTAAAAGCTGATGTAGATAAAAAAGTTATTGGCGAAAAAATAGGTCTCTACGGATCTTTGTCGAAAAAGTTAGAGATAGATCCTGGAGAGACTAAGGAGATTATTTTCATATTAGCATGGTATTATCCTAATCACATAGATCGTTTCAGAAACAGATTAGGACATTACTACGAGAATTATTATAAAAATGTTGAGGAAGTTCTAGAGTTTGTTGCTGAAGACTTGAAAAGAATCATTGAGAAAATAAATAGATTTGTAGAGGTTCTCTACAGCGGTTCTTACGAAGATTATCTTAAAGAGCTTGCAGTGTCACAGATCACTACATTATCAAAATCTACATGGCTTACTAAAGAAGGCTTCTTCGGAGTTTGGGAGGGAGGTCCCGGGACATGTGCAGGACTTAATACTGTTGATGTGGCTTATTACGCTCTGCCTACGATACTTCTTTTATATCCAGAGCTTGGTAAAAGACTTATAGAGGACTGGACTAATCATATTCTTACTCCAGATAAGTCTCCTTATTATGAGGTCTTCTCATTAGCTTTCCCTGAGAACATGTCTATGTACAGAGATATGTTGAGAAAAGATCCTTCTATACAACATGATCTGAACAAGTTTAGAGACGCATTGAAAAAAATTATTGAGAAGACAGGAGTTGATGCAAGTGGTAGAGTGATGCATTGCTACACGGCATCGCCTTATTATGTTGATACTTATGATAGAAACGATCTTATGCCAGAATATCTTTTACAGACTTATCTTGTTTATGAGTGGATCGGAGACAGAGAGTTTTTAAATAAAATCCTTGATCATATTAAGCTCGTCATCGAGGGAACATTGAGACAACATGATCCTTTGGACACAGGACTCATCTATCATTTTCCTCCATCAGGCTATGAAGGCTTTTCACAGATTGCTAAGATTTTGAGAGGAAGAGGCGTGGCTGAAGATCTTATGAGAAGTCTTTTCTCAGGACCTATGTATGTGCCGATCTCTGTCAACACATTTGACAATCTAAGTTTTCATGGCATAGCATCTTTCACATCAGAACTTTGGTTATCAGCTCTTAAGAAGAGCATTGAGATCTTTACTGAGATAGGAGATCTAAATTATGCAGAGCATGTCAAGAAAATCTTTGATAAAGCCAGTGAAAACATGATAAGATACCTATGGAATGGCGAGTATCTTGATAACTGGTTTGATCCTTTGAGCGGTCTGAGAGATAAGGCTGTCATGTCTGCATCATTATCAGGAGAGTGGTATCTAGAGAACTTGATGAGCTCAGGATACATATTGGAGCATGACAAGATCATTTCAATCCTAAGATCTATATATAAATATAATTACAATAGTTTTGAAGGTCTTCTAAACGCCACATATCCTGGAGAGAGAAGACCAGGTCTCTATGGAGACTTGTTATATCCTAATAACACAGGGATCTTATATACGATCTCTAGTCAGCCAGACACTCCGTGGACAGGTGTCGAGATCATGGTTGCTCTACAAATGATCTGGGAGGGGATGGAGAGAGAGGGACTAGAGATCTTGAGAAATGTCCATGAGAGATATCTCTCGTGGGGCATGTATTATAATCATATGGAGTGTGACGGCCACTATTTCAGAGCATTAATATCACTACAGATCTTTAATCATTTAGCCGGCTTCAGATTCTCTGGCAGAAGAAAATTCATAGAGATCAGCCCTAGACATCCTAGGAACAATTTTAGAGGTCCTATTATGATGCCTTCATCAGTTGCTCAGCTTGTTTATGAAGATTCTGCTGAGAGACTTCATATTAAACTAGAGATCAAAATAGGCGATCCATTGATTAAGATAAGAGAGTTAATTATTCATAGCGATAGAAAAATTATGAAGACAAAGATCATGTTGAACAACAAAGAGATCTTTCATAAATATCTTTATGAGGATGAAAAAAAGATCCTTAGAATATTATTAGAAGAGGAGATCTCATTAAAAGAAGGAGACTTGTTAGAAGTATATGCTGAACATATTGTTTAGGGATTAGAATTGGAGATCTCTTATGTTATAAGAGATATCACTCCTCCCGTGGGAATAAGATTAGGCGGCTATGGACATAGATTTAACAAAAGATCTACACATATAGTATCTCCTTTATATCTCAGATTATTAGAACTCATAGATCCTTATGGAGAAAGTTTTGTTTTGCTTCAAATGGATCTTTTGGGTATATATTTAGAAGATTCTCAGAAGATAAAAAAGATCTTATCGTCAAAACTATCTGTAAAAGAAGATAACATAATGATCACAACCACACATACTCATTCTTCTCCAGAGACTATAATTCCAATGTGGAGAAAAACATTTCCATACACAGATGAAGAGAGAGATTTTTTCAATAGATGGTGGAGAAGAGTTTATATAGAGATTGAGAATGCTGCAGAGAAGATAAATATTTATAGAGAGAAGGTCAGAAGAACTTTTGTCGCAAGAGGTTCTTTAGATCAGTTGTGTTATAATAGAGCATTTATAGATGGCGAGATAGATCCTGATCTTACGATATTAGGCGTTGAAAGCGAGAAAGATAAGATTCTTATAGTAAATTATACATGTCATCCTGTCACAAACACCGGCCTAGGAATCTCATCTGACTACCCAGGAGAATTATATTATTATATGAGAAGATATGGCTATGAGACGATATTTCTGACAGGTGCCGCAGGCGATATAGATCCTCTGTCTAAAGGCCTGAGATATATGAGATATATAGGAGAGATGCTTGGGCAGAAGACTTTATCTATATCATCAGCTCATGCTAAAGACATAAAAATTGATGAGATAAAGATCAGAACATATTCCATGGAGCTCTCTATCAGAAAACCTGAGAAAGATGTTAAAGAGCTTTTGAAATATTATTATACTATGTTGTCTAACTATGACACAACAACGTTGACAGAAGATCTTTATTACGATCCTACGTGGATAGATCTTTTATATATTGATGAGGAGATCGATATTGCTGAAAGATTCGGTGACAAGATCAAGACTATAATTCAGGTAGCATCTCTAGGAGATATGATCATTTTAGCAGTTCCTGGAGAAATGCTTGTAGAGACAGGTCTTGTTCTCAAAAGATATTCTGAGAAGAACTATTATGCCACAACAATGATCTCGGCGTATACAAATGATTATGTAGGCTATATACCTATTGAGAGAAGTTTCAGAGAAAACAAGTATGAAGCTAGACTTGCAAAATGGAGTATACTAGGCCCTAATGCTGAAAAGATCTTTTTAGAGAAATATATGAACATTATAAAAGAGCTGAGACATGAATGAGCTTTTCACATTCTAATCTCAGATATCTTCACAGGCCTCTTAAGTTCTAAAGATCTGTATGCGGCAAGAACAACCTCAAGAGCTCTGAGACCATCTAAACCACTGGCCAAAGGCTCTTCATCTCTCTCAATCACATTTATAAAACTCTCGATCATATTTTTATCAGCGTCCGGGCCGTAATATACTCCTCTGAATCCTTCCTCATCTGATAGATAAATATTCTGATTGAAAGCATTCAACACTATAGCTCCTCTCTCACCTAATATATGCATATAGACATCGCCCCACACAGGCCATTTAGAAGGTCTAGACCAGCTGCAGTCTATTGATACTGGCGTATCATCTTCTAATCTTCCTATAACCAGTCCATTATCTTCAACCATCAGATCTTTTATAATGTTTTTTCCTACAAAAGCTATTACCTCTTTAAATTCTTTCTCAGTATACCATCTGATCAAGTCTGCAACATGAACAATATGATCCATGAGAGCTCCTCCACCAGATAACTCTGGATCAACAAACCAACTCATAGGATTCTTTCCATGATTTGTTGATGTTATAGATATCACACGACCTATCTCTTTAATTCTTCTCTTGACAAAGACTGATGCATCATGATATCTCATGACAAAGGCTGTTTGAAACTTCACGCCAACTCTCTTAGCCTCCTCAACCATCTCTAAAGCATCTACATATCTTGTTGCGATAGGCTTCTCGACGAGAACATGTTTTCCAGACATGATCATTGGGATAGCATGTTTCTTATGTTTAGTATTCTCAGACGTTATAATTACAGCATCAACATCTTTATCATCTGCAAGCTTCTCCAGATCATTATAAATCTTTCTAGGTCTATAGATCTCAGAAGTCTTTCTAAGTCTATCATGATCATCATCATATATAGCCTCTAAAACAGCTCTGCCTTCTCTCTCAAGCTCTTTAACAGCTCTGGCATAACTATATGCATGCATATGTGCGAAAGATATTATCGCAAGTCTGATCATTCTAGATCAGCCTTTTTAACATCTATAACCTCTTTCTTCTCAATACTTTTATTAATGGCAAGAGCTATTCTCAGACTCTCTAAAGCATCTTCAGGTCTTATCTCGACAGGTTCGTCATATAATATCCATCTGATGAAAGCCTTCAGCTCATTATAATAAGCATTTTTATCATAAGGAGATGATGTTATTATTTTGTTATCAATATACTCATTATATGTTGCAGTAGATCTGTTGTCAACATATAAAAGACCTTTTGTCCCGGCAATCTCTAGATAAGTTGTGAATGGAAAAGATTCTGGCATAGCCCATGACGCCTCTCCATATCCAATGGCTTCATTCTCAAATTCTAAGATATACATGACATGATCTATCGCGTCAACACTATATTTAGTGTATACGCCTCCAACAGCATATACTTTAGATACTTCTCCAATGCTCCATCTTAGATAATCAATATCATGTATAGCAAGATCAACCGCCACTCCTCCGCCGAAACTCATATATCTATGCCATATACTCCACTTTGGAAAACTAGACAATCTATAGACTCTGACAACCCTAGGCTCACCAATCTCTCCTCTAAGAATCATCTCTCTCACCCTGACATACTCAGGCCAGTATCTAAGACAATGACCTACAAAAAGCTTCACTCTATTTCTCTCAGCCTCCTCAATAATCTCACGAGCATCTCTCAACCTGGTTGCGATAGGCTTCTCAAGAAAAATATGTTTACCTCTTCTAGCAGCCTCAACAGAGATCTCTTTATGAGTATAATTAGGAGTTGCAATGACCACAGCCTCAACATGAGGATCTGAGACAGCCCTCCTCCAATCATCGTATATATTATTTATATTATGTCTCCTAGCAAACTCTCTAGCCTTCTCAATGCTTCTAGAATATACACCATAGATCTCCACATGATCTAACATCATTAATGCTCTCGCCAGCTCATTAGCTATAAAGCCTGCTCCAATGATGTTGAGAGAAACTCTCTTGCTCAAAATGACACCTTAAATTATTATAATACAAATAAATTAATCTTATTTAATGAATTTCTCATAATAATTTAAAAGACCTAGTTCTGTGATAACATCTTTTCTAGGAACTCCTTTCTCATCCCAACCCACGTACTCGTAGTATTCTTTTAACATCTCATTTAATTCGACAATTTGATCTTTAGCACCTCCCTCATGTAGAGGCTCTTCAAGAAATCTCTTAGGCAACGTGTCATGAGCCTTATTTATGCCATTGGCTATATTAAAGATCCTTTTTAAAAAGAATATTCTTTTCCCAATCTGAAGTAGCTCGGGAGGAGTTCTTTTTATTCCTGTGATATAAGTATATAGACCTGCTACATGAGCGGGTGGTATATCAACAAATTTACATAATCCCATAGACTCCTGGATCTCGCTCCAAAACTCCATTGTAGCCACCATCCAAGCTTTGCCTTTATAGGCGAATCTATCGACTCTCTCGTATATCTTAAGATCAGGAATCCTCTGACCTTGTTCTATTCTCATAAATAGTCCATAGAGATGATCAGCTCCTCTATTTGATGTTGCATACTGAAGACCTAATCCTTTGAATGCCCTTGGATCATGCATAGGCATTTCAACACCTTTCACATGCATACAGTATTTTATACATTCTTCTCCAACAATCTCTGAAGCTTTTTTACAACCTTCTCCAAGGATTCTACCAACGCCTTCTCTTCTACCGATCATGTGGATAAGCTTAAGGACAGTCTCTTTATCACCCCACTTAGGCTCCAAACCGTCTAATAAATCATTTTTGATAAAACCTTTCTCGTAACATTCCATTAACCAAGCGATCACTCCTCCGGTAGAAATAGTATCGATACCAAGCTCATTACATAACTCATTAAACTTAACGATATACTCCGGGTCATCTATTAACAACATAGTTCCTAAAGATGCTATAGTCTCGTACTCAGGAAATCTAAGATTTCTTTTTCCAGAATTAGTGATCTTCCAACATCTTATAGGACAAGCCCAACATCCGTGTGTTCCGATCATAAGTCCTTTATCTTTAAAAAATTCTCCAGTCAATTTTTTGTAGCCATCGAACTTTCCTAAAGAAAAGTTTTTTATAGGCATATCTCCGTATTCGTAGAACTCTTCTACTTCACCAGATGTGCCATATAATGAATATATCTGGGCAGTAGGTGACGACATTATCAGTGGCAAAAGCCTCTGAAGAATACTAGAGACTCTCGCAGGATCTTTTATCTTTATCTTTCCGCTACCTCTCACTGCTACTCCTTTTAAATTTTTTGAACCCATTACAGCACCTAAACCTGTTCTTCCAGCCATTCTAGGCCCATAAGGCTCCGGCTCGAAAGATATAGTAGAGAATCTCACAAGTTTCTCTCCAGCAGGGCCTATGACCCCTATTTTAGCCTCATTATCGCCCAGGTCTTTAAGAATGTTTTTGCTAGCATCATAGATTGTCTGCCCCCAATATTCGGTTGCATCTCTGATCTCTATCTTACTATCTTTTATATATAGATAAACAGGATTAGATGCTCTGCCTCTGATGATTATGCCATCATATCCTGCCTTCTTTAGCTCAGGCCCCCAATGACCTCCTACATGCGCCTCTCCCCAGGCGTTTGTGAGAGGAGATTTAGAGACTATAACAAATCTGCTACTCCCATAGACAGGCGTGCCTGTCAATGCCCCTGTCATGAATATGAGAACGTTGTTAGGATCAAAAGGATCTATCCCAGGATCATTTATTTCATCCATGAATATTTTTGTCGCCAGACCTACTCCTCCTATAAACATAACGATATCTTCCATACTAAGTTCTTTCTCTTCTATTTTCTCTCTCGATAGATCAATATATAACAGTCTGCCTGCATAACCATAAAACTCCATTGTATCCACCAAGTCATGTAATGAGATCTGATGTAGGAAATATTCTCAACTTATTCTATAAAGTTTATAGTATAACTCTACATCTTTCTCTGGTATTGTAGGAGGCTCTTTTCCCAAGGCCATTGCAACAAACTGTGCAGTAGCCACTTCCTCAAGCGTCTCAGCTATAGCCTCTGCATCATATAAATTAGAGCCTAATGCGACTATCCCATGATTCTGTAAAATTATAGCTCTGGCACCTTTTGCCGCCTTCTCCTCGACTAATTTAGCAAGCTGATCTGTGCCTGGAAACGCAAAAGGCACTATCTCTACTTTTCTAAGAACCATAACAGCCTCAACACTTATAGGCTTCAATGATACTCCGGCTAATGCCAATCCCAGAGTTATAGGATTATGAGCATGTATCACTGCATTGACATCAGGCCTCACTCTATATATGGCTGCGTGTAATGGCCATTCCACTGATGGTCTTAAAAATCCGTCTAAAATATTACCTTCAACATCTAACTTAACAAGATCATCTGGATTTAATTCTCCTTTAAAAATCCCGCTTGGTGTTATCCAAAACTCTTTAGAATTAGGAAGTCTAGCACTTACATTGCCTCCTAATGCTGATACAAGACCTCTATTAAATAAGTTTCTCATAACTTTACATATATCTTGCTTCAATTGATCCTCAGATAAACCTTCAAATTCGCTCAATTAACGTCCCTTATTTATATATTGAAAAATAATAATTAATGTTTAAACCCGCGCATTATAATATAATTAAAAATATTATTAATATGACAGGGCAGAATATCTATGAGTAATGTCAAAAAAGTTCGTGTTAAAATTCTTCCACCATTCACAAGAGATATGAGAACATTTGAAGATGAAATTGAAATTAAAACAGAGACATCTCTAGAAGAATTTATAGTTATGCTTGAAGAAAAAGGTTTTATAGATAAAAAGGCTGTTTTAGAAGATGATAACAAGTTGAAAACTAATGTAGTAATAATGATCAATGGCATAATTATTGATGATCTGAAGAAAAAGATTAATGCTAATGATCGTGTCGTGATAATGCCGTTGGTATATGGAGGATTTATTTCACGTATCTCACGCCTCTAGTAAGTGCCGCACCAGCTAAAACTAGAACCATTCCTGTGACAACCCATTGGTAGAATGGATTGACGCCCAGCAATATTAATATATTCTGTATCAATGTAAGTATCATAGCACCAGCGATAGGACCCAAAGGGCTTCCCACACCTCCTGCTAAACTTATTCCTCCCAAGACACATGAGGCTATAGCACTCAGCTCATAACCATAGCCTATATTAGCATAGCCAGATTGTAGCTGTCCTAACACAAATATGCCTCCTACTCCATATAGAAAACCTGCGACAGTAAACATTATTATTTTAACGATATCTGCATTAACTCCTGAGTATCTTACGGCATCCTCGTTTCCTCCTATGGCATATGCGTAGAGACCTAAAGTGGTGTATCTAAGGAATATGTAATAGATCACGATTATCGGCAGTAGAAGCCATATAAGTAGCGGCACTCCATATAATCTATGTATAAATATGCCCAGCTGATATAAGTTTCCGCCTGATATACTATAACCTCCTGTTATAATATAAACCAGTCCTCTCCCAGCCATTAAACTTGCTAGTGTGACCACAAAAGAGGGTAGCTTCCCTTTGGTCACTAAGATCCCGTTGATAAATCCTGCGAGAGCACCTATGCCTAGTCCTATTAAAATCGCTGTTTCTATAGAAAAATTATTGAACACAATTAGATATGCTGTTGATACTGCCACTAAACCCATTATAGATCCTGGGGAGAGATCTATGCTTCCCATGATTATAATAGGTGCCTCTCCCAAAGCTAACAATGCTATGGGAATAAACATTAACAAGATAACTATTTGATTCTCGAATGTGAGAAATCTATTAGACAACATAGATGACACAGCATATAATATGATAAGAGCTATCAAAGGTCCTGATAACTCATGCATTGTTAGAATTCTAATAGCTCTTTGGAAATATAAATTCTTTTCATATAATTTTCTAGTTATTTTGCAACACCTCCCATATAAGATATCAGCTCTTCTCTTGTAAGCTTTGTATTTTCAAATATCTTAACAATAACTCCATTATTTATTATAGCAATTCTATCAGCTAAAGATAACGCCTCCTCAATATCACTAGTTAAAAGAATAATTGCATAACCTTGATCAGCAAGTTCTGATATTATTCTTCTCACATCAGCCTTAGCAGCTATGTCTATCCCAAAAGTAGGTTCATCAAATATTAATATCTTTGCTTTAGACTCTAACGCTTTAGCTATAATAACCTTCTGCTGATTACCTCCACTAAGATTTTTAGTTTTATAATCAACGTTAGAAGGTCTTATATTAAGTTTCTTAACCCACTCAATACTTATATTCTTCTCTTTAGAAATACTTCTTATCACAGATCCTCTTGCAAACATTTTAATTACCGGCAGAGGAATATTTTCATATACTCTAAGTTCAGGAACCACTCCATATCTCTTACGATCTTCAGGTAGATAAAATATTCCATGATTTAACGCATGCGTCGGGTTCTTAGGTCTGATCTCTTCTCCATTGACCATTATTTTTCCAGAGACAATTTTTTCTTCACCTATTAAAGCCTTACCCAGCTCTGTTTTCCCTGCACCTAATAATCCTAATACAGCAAATATTTCACCTTCATAAACCTCAAAACTTACGTTTTTTAATTCAGTCTCAACAGAGGTTTTTCTCTGAGTTGAAAGATCTATTACTTTTAATATAGGTTTTTTACCAGATCGATCTATTCTTTTAGTTCTATATACATATACATCTTTTAAATCTCTTCCGGTCATCGCACTTACTATCTCCTTATGATCTGTATCAGAGACATTTTTAGTAAAGATTTTTTCACCTTCTCTAAACACTGTCACTCTATCAGCAATCTCAAAAACTTCATCGATCCTGTGAGTTATAAAAATAAATGAATAAGATCTTTCTTCTTTTAATTTGCGTATCACCTCGAACACTCTTTTTGTCTCGAAAGGATTCATAGCGCTTGTAAGCTCATCTATACATATTATATCTGCATTCTCTGCTAATGCTCTGGCGAACTGAACCAGCTGTTGTTCTACTACTCTTAGATCTTTAACTTTTGTAAGAGGATCTTTTTTAAGGCCGATCATATCTAGATAATATTTAGCCTTCTCGCTTAACTCTTTCTTGTTTAATCTATTTGTGAAACCTAGTTTTGAAATAAAAACGTTCTCGGCAATAGTAAGATTAGGTATAATCATCGTCTCCTGATGGATAAGAGATATACCATATTTTTTAGCATCCACAGGGCTCTTTATTTCGACCTCTGAGCCTTTAATCCATATTTTACCTTCGTCAGCGACATAAACGCCGTTTATCACTTTAACAAAAGTAGACTTGCCGGCACCGTTTTGACCCACGATCGCGTGAACTTCCCCTCTTTTCAGTTCAAAATCTATTCCTTTTAAAGCAATTAATCCTGGGAATTTCTTCACAAGACCTTTAGTCATAAGTATATAATTGTTGCTCATTTCTAACAAAACCTCCAAAAAATAAATATTTTTTAAATAAAAATTGACTTTTTAACCAGTCTTAAGCGTATTAATCAGAGAAGTAACATCTGATACAGGCTTTACACTGGCTGTATTTTCAGTAGGTAGCGGCAGCGCGTATTGTCCTTTTACAATGTATACATATGTATCAAGATTTTGTTTAGTCACAACCGGCGTAGGAGTGACTATCCAGTTTTTGCCTCCTGAAGCTTTCACAGGATCAAATCCAAAATAGATCTTGTAAAATGCTAAGAAGACACTGTAGAAGCCCATAACGTAGGGAGCTTGAGCAACTGTTGCATACATCTTTCCTTCTTTAATAGCTTGTATAGCCTCTGGAATACCGTCTAGACCCACTACAATGACGTCTTTCCCAGGCGTCAGACCTGAGGCTTCAACGGCTCTTATAACACCTATAGCCTGCGCATCATTAGTAGATAAGACAGCATCAATCTTTGTTCTCGCAAGAACAGTTAATGTAGCGCTATATGCTTTATCAGCAGTATCGTATCCGCATTGCACATCAACTACTTTTACTGTGCCATTATCAATAAATGGTTTTAATGCATTGACAAATCCCATTATTCTCAGAACATTATTTGCTGCAGTAGTGACACCATGTATAACAAATATTTTCCATGGGGTCGGTTTTCCACTTTCTCTCAAAGCATTTATGAGAGTCAAAGCCTCTAATTCCGCAGCTTTCAAATTGTTAGAGCCTATGAAAGGTCTCATGAGACTGTCATCTTCAACAGCGTTATCAGCTACTATTGTTACTACGCCAGCATCCATCGCTCTTTTAATAGCTGGTTGAAGACCTACTCTATCAACAGGCGTTATTATTATAACATTATAAGCGCCTATAGCAGATAGTATCTGATTATACTGGATAGTAGGATCATATTTGCCATCAAAGTAAGTGTATGAAGCAGGTATACCATATGCGTTAAGAAGTTTAACCGCATCATCAACTCCCTGAGCCCAAGCATCCCAATAAGGATTGCCCGCACCCATTAGAAGAAGAGCAATCTTTATAGGAGTTCTTGTTGTAGGAGCAGAAACAGTTGTCGTCAATGTATAAGTAGCTGGTAGAGTAACCGTGGCCGGCACAGCTGAGGCTGTAGGCGCGGTTATTGTAGTCGGGACAGACACAGTATAGGTAGAAACAGCGGATGGTCTAGCCGTTGAAGCGCCCGCGAAATAACCTATTAATAATCCCACGATTAGTAGAATTATCATTAATGTTATTGATAACGCACTAAATCTTTGAGACATATATCATCTCACCTTCTTCAATAATTTTAATAGGACTCAGGTTAATAAGTCTATGCGGCTTGATAACAATGTATATTACCTTCATATTTATATAGTATTAATCGGTGATTTTTATGAAGCTAGATAGGTTATATGAGCTAGAACGTTTCAAAGGTTTTGTTGAGAAAGATCTTGCTGATCAATTTCTTGAAACTTTTGACATAAAATTTGGGACGGGCACGTGGGTTGTAGGAGATTTTAACGATAGATTCATGAGGTCTGGTTATAATCCTGGTCTATCTTCAGACGTTATAAGTAGGATCGAGAGAATTAAAAAAGCTGGTGTAAAAATCTTTGTTCCTGTTAATATGGAGTTTTTTAATGAGAAACTAGAGGTCGACTGGGATCTTGTTGACAGAGTTAGAGATATTGCAGCTAGAAATAAAATGATCGCGGGGGGCCTTGGAATAGATCTTTCTGGCATACCTGATCTTAAGATGGGATCTATATCAAATCCTGATCCTGTTCTTAGGAGAAAGGCTTTTGAGATAATAATTTCTAGTCTTGATATCGCGAAAAAACTTAATGTTGATATAGTATCTTTCTGGCCTGGTCAAGATGGTTGGGATTATAGTTTAGAGATTAATTATGGCATGAGAATGAGACTTTTCATAGAGGAGCTTCTAAAAATTGTTCATGAGGCTCGTGAGAGAAAGATTCTTTTTGCTATCGAGGCTAAGCCTAAAGAGCCTAAAGAGGGGAACATGATTATTCCAACATCTCATGTATCTATATTGATAGCTAAGAAGATTAATGAGGAATTTAATGAGAAAGTTATGGGGATAACAATTGATTATGGTCACGAGCTTATGTACTCTGTAGAGCCTGGGTACACAGTCTATCTTGCTCATATATTTGATGTTCCTCTGCTCTCTATACATCTTAACGCAGCAAAGACTCATAGTAATGATG
>Ga0080004_1114456_pt1 | contig 21859 bp, 23 predicted proteins | sample WasSprMetagenome_FD_69207 | JGI IMG/M metagenome (GOLD analysis project Ga0080004, IMG submission 69207) | Sulfidic aquatic microbial communities from Washburn Spring, Yellowstone National Park, USA - WS (SPADES assembly) (version 2) | ecosystem: Environmental > Aquatic > Thermal springs > Hot...
CTGCTTTCATACTCTTTAATCCATCTGTATATAGTAGATTTTGATACACCAAAAGCTTCCACTGTAAGTTTCACTACAGTGTTTTAAAGCTTTCTTCTACTACTTGCAATCTAAACATTATTTCTGGATGTTTTTCCATAACATCATCCAATTCTTTTACTTGTTTTAAAAGCTTTCTTTGTAAGCGTATTAATTCTCTGAATATAGGCAGATGTTCCTATTTTCTTTCTCATCTTTATCCTCCGATTTACATAATTTTAAATTCTTACATTATATTCTCCCATATTTCTTTTGGCTTATGCATAATGAAGATGCAGAAAGAGCAATTCTTGGAAGCTTAATCGCCCATCCAGAAGATCTGGATTTAATACAACGGATAGACAAATTCGATTTCTATTTAGAAAAACACAGAATCATATTCGATGTAATCAAAAAATTTTACGACGAAGGAAAACAAATTAACGTCATTCTTATTAAAAATGAATTAGAAGCAATAAACAAACTATCCCACATTGGTGAAATTCAATATCTTTATCAGCTAATCGATGAAGCAGTTCCAAGAGAGATTGCCACCCAAATCATAGATGATATCCTAAAAGAAAAAAGATCCCGTAGAGAACTGCTTAATTTCCACAAAAGAATAGAAGAAAAAATATTAAACAACAAAGAAATTAGAAACATAGATATTGAAGAATATGTGAAAATAATAGAAAACATTCCAAAAAGAGACTTGTCAATAATTTTGTGTCTGGATTGAAAACTTTTTATTAAACAATTGTAAAATTTCATAAGAAGATCCTTTAAAAGCAGGTACAGGCTTTTTCCATTTTTTATTCTTTAAATTATCTCTCTGTATAAGCAGATTTATCTCAAGTATATCTACAGATTGAAAATATCCACCTAAATTTATTCTTACCTTCTCTATCATGCTATTAACACTTTCCACTGGATTTGTTGTGTATATGTGCTTTCTTAGACTTTCTGGATATTTTAAAAAACATAAGTATCTCTCTTTGTTAGATTGAATATGTTTTATGAAGTTTGGATATTTAGATTTAAATCTACCACATAAATCATCTAATTTTTCTAATCCATCTTCATAATCTAAGCTGTTTTCTTTTATGTTTTTTAATTCTTTGTTAAATACTTGTGAATCTTCTTTATCCATCTGATTTCTAACGTTTCTTTGTAAATGTACTAAACATAGCTGATGGTCTGTATAAGGAAATAGTGTTTCTATGGCTTTTGATATTCCAGGAAAATCATCACTTACTATAAGCATTATCCTTTTTAGTCCTCTATCTATTAAATCATTGAATACTTTTATCCAATCTGCTTTGTTTTCACTACTGAAAAATGTGTAAAATCCAAATATATCTTTGTTTCCTTGTAAATCTATTCCAAGAACTACATAGACAGAAGCTTTTCTGATTTTGTTTTTCTCTTTTATATCACAGTGGTATGCATCTATATACAGTACAAATGCATCCGATGGAAGCTCTCTTGTTTTGAAATCATTAAGTCTTTCCATAAGCTGTTTTTTGATTGTATCCATATGTTGTTTTGAGTAGTTTAAGCCTAAGCTTTTTAATGTAGAATCTATCTTGCTTTCTGAGTATCCATTGGATACTAAACTCATAAGAAGGTCTATATAATCTTCATTAACTCTTTTATAAGGGTCAGGTAGTATTTGTGGTCTAAATTTACCCTTTCTATCTCTTGGGACATTTATGTTAAGCTTGAAGGAACCTGTATTTAGACTTCTTTCATAATATCCATTTGCTTTGTTATCTTTATCATTTTCAAGAAAGAAATTTCTTTCCTGGTTCATAACTAACTCTACAACGGATTCTAAAAGCTTTCTTATACCTATCTTTTCTTGGGTTGTTATACCATTTGGGAAAAGTTCTTTTACTAATTCTTCTGTGGATCTGTCTAATATTTTTTCAAAGTATTCTTTTTTATTCATTACTACTCCTCCTTATAATTTTATTTAGACACAACATTATTTTAACTCCCAAAGAGAATCATTAAGTCATGTACCAATACCAATGAAAAAATTGAAAGAGAACTTGGAATATTATGATGAGTTAATTGAAAAAATAGAAAAAAGCATAAAAGAGTTGACCAAGAAGAATTTTCAAGAGGAATACAAGCTTTTAAAAAGCATACCCGGTGTAAGTGACAGGGTTATAGGAGTGGTAATATCAATATTTGGAGGATTTAAAAGATTCAAGAGTGTAAAAGATGCAGCCAGCTTTGCTGGTTTAAATCCAAGTCCATATGAAAGTGCAGTATGTGTAAAGAAAAGTGGCAAAATAAAAAAGATGGGAAATCCATATGCAAGAAAGATACTATACATGGCAGCATTATCAGCAATAAGGTTTAACAAATACTGCAGAGAATTATACGAAAGATTAGTAAGTAAAGGTAAGGCTAAAAAGTTAGCATTAGTAGCTGTAGCACATAAGTTATTAAGGCAGGCATATGGTGTATTAAAAAACAGAAGACCATTTGATGAAAATTTTTGCACTTGACATTTAATATAGAACATTCTGAGCAAAGCGAAGAATTCCCTTTTTTTCTTTCCTTTAAAAATATATTAAAAAATGAAATCCTTCGGACTTGCGTCCTCAGGATGACAAAATTAGAACATTTTCGAGCTGATATATTATATACTTCTTATTTTAATTTTAGTGATGATGACCGCCTGCTCTGTGAGCGTGTCCATGTAAAATTTCATCTGGTGTTGCTTCTCTTACATTAACAACTTCTATTTCAAATACAAGGTCTCTGCCAGCTAATGGATGGTTTAAATCTACAGTAACAGTGTTATCATCAAAATCTACAACTACCATACTGATGATTTGACCTTCCGGTGTTTGAGCTTGAAGTGGCAAACCTCTCTCAAGTTGAATACCTTGGAAGTATTCTCTTGGAGCTTTTTGGATTAGGTTAGGGTCTGACGGACCATAAGCTTCTTCTGCCGGAACTTCAATCGTTCTTTTTTCTCCCTCTTTCATGCCATACATTCTGCTTTCAAGACCTGGGATTATCTCTCCGACACCGGTTAAAAACGTTATTGGTTGCCCTGCGCTTGCATCAATCACTTCTCCGGTTTCTTTGTCTTTGAGTGTGTACTCAAAAGAAACTACCTTTCTGTCTCCTACTTCCATGCTAAAACTCCTTAAAAAATATTTAGTGCACTATGGCACTATATGGCAATTCTTAAATACAGACGAACTTTATTATTTCCCCCGTCTTTACTTAAGAATTTCCTCTAATCTTGCTTCTTCTTTTTTATTTTTTTCCTTTAAAATATATACCTTTTTTTCTGAATTTTCAACTGTAATTAAAATTACGTTTTTGTACCCATTTTTAAAGGCAAAATCTATCGATAAATCAATATCTCTTTTTATTATGTCTCTTGCTACTGTGTATCCTTTTGTCCTTAAGTTTTTAGCTATATTATAGGCAAGTTTTTTATCTTCCGTCGTGTCGATTATATAAAAATCTTTTTCATATTTTATCTCTGTTGTCTTTATGATATAGTCATAAATAGCTAACAAATCAAAAGCAAAGCCTGTGGCTGGATGATTTCCGTTATAATTGCTTAAAAGATTATCATACCTTCCGCCGTATCCAATTATCTTTGGAAAGTTTTTAATAAAGATTTCAAAAACGATTCCTGTATAGTAGCTAAACTCCCTTGGCTCACAAAGGTCAAAAACTATGTACTCATCAAGCTGGTATTCTTTAAGTATTTCGTAAATTACTATCAATTCTTTTAAAGCATTTGAAATCTCTTCTACGTCTTCATATTCCTTTGTTAACTCTTTGAGTTTATCAGCTTTTATGTTTAATTTTGGTAGGTTTAAGATAAAATCTTTTATCTTGTTATTTACATCAAAGTTTTTTAAAAATGCTTGTATGTTGTAGATTTCACGATTTTTTAGATATAAAAACAGCTCTTTTTTTTGTTCTTGTGAAAGGTTTAGAATTTTAGCGATCGCTTTAAATATCTTAACATTGTTTACGTCAATCTGAAAATTTTCTATGGAAAGTTTTTTTAAAGATGAGATAGCAATGGCTATTATTTCTGCATCCGCTTCTATCTCTTCAACGCCTATGAGCTCTACACCTATCTGTTTTTTTTCATAAAGATTATCACCTTTTGGAACTACGTACCTAAAAACATCCCCGGTGTAGTAAAGTCTAATTGGAAATTCTTTTTCTTGTAAGGAAGCTATGTATCTTGCAATCTGAACTGTAAAGTCCGGTCTAAGGATTAAAGTTTCGCCTCCGTATCTATCTACTAATCTAAATGTATTTTTAAGTATCTCTTCATTTAAAACGTTTTTATGTGCATCATAGTATTCGAGAAGCGGAAGTATTACTTTTTCATACCCCCAAAGCTTAAAATTATCTTCTATACTTTTTTCAACCCAGCTTAAGATAAAGCTTTCTTTTGGATTAAAAGTTCTTACGCCTTTTGGTAGGTCTATTTTCAAATCTTAAATCCTCTCTATTAAAGTGCATCTAATGCTGGAACGAAATAATCTCCAAGGTAATAAGTATTATTAAGTTTGTAGAGTATGGGTCTTACTGTGTCGTAATCTAAAATTGAGTAAGAAGCATTATCACACCCAAAAATCCAAAATTTATCCATATCTAAATTTAATCCGGCTGTAAGGCTTGCTCTTATTGGTACAGTGTGAGATACGACTACAATTGTTTCATTTTCATGTTTTTCTAACGCGTATTTTAAGAATTTTTTTACTCTGTTAAATACATCTTCTAAAGATTCCCCATTTGGAAATTTGACTAAATGTGGTTCAAAAATCCATTGTCTAAACATTTCTGGATATTTTTCTTTCACTTCTTCAACCAACAATCCAGACCAATCTCCATGGTCTATTTCTATAATATCTTCATTTTTTATGATTGGCAGGTTTAGCTCTCTACTTATATACTCAGCTGTTTGGTAAGTTCTTTTTAACGGACTTGAGTATAAAGCTGTTGGATTGTATTTTTTTAAAGCGTTTGCTATCAATTTTGCTTGGTTATGCCCTCTTTCGCTAAGCTCTGGGTCTAACCTTCCTTGATACCTTCCTATTGGATTCCATAAACTCTCTGCATGTCTAACAAAAATAATTCTTACCACTTTGTTAGCTCCTTGTTATATGTTATTTAAATAAACTTCTTGCGCTTTTCTAACACCTTTTCCAAGCTCTACTTTGTAGCCCATTTTATTTAGTGTAATTTCAACAGCTGCGATAACTTCTATCATGTCAAGATAATCAAAGTATCCCATATGTGCTACTCTAAAAATCTTTCCTTTTAGATGGTCTTGTCCGCCTGCAACTCTTATTCCTATTTTTAAAAGCTCTTTTCTAAATACATCAGCATCTAAACCTTCCGGTGTAAATACAGCAGTTGCAGAGTTTGAAGGGCTTTCTGAAAGAAGCTTTAATCCAATCTCTTGTAATCCTTGCCTTGTCATCTCTGCAAGTATGTGATGTCTTTTCTCTAAATTATCTAAACCTTCATTTAAGATTAAATCCAAGCTTTCATTTAAAGCAATGATAAGATTTATAGCAGGCGTATAAGCTGTTTGCCCTTTTGCCTGTTTTTTACTCTCTGCTTTTACAGAGAAGTAATATTTTGGTAGTTTACTGCTTTCAAGTCTTTTTTCTGCTTTTTCACTGTAGTATAAAACAGATAAACCCGGTGGAAGCATTAGTGCTTTTTGACTACCTGTTATAAGAATATCAACCCCTATCTCTTCAGGATATACTTTATAAACACCTACAGAAGTAATTCCGTCAACTACCAATAAACAGTCTTCTAATGAATTACTAACCTGTGCTAAAAATTTTAGGTCATGGACTGTTGCAGTTGATGTTTCTGAATGCTGAACCAAAATACCTTTTATGTCCGGATTTTTTTCTACTATTTTTTTAAGCTCTTCTTTATCGTAAGTTTTACCCCATTGGATTTGATAGTCTATAACATTTAAACCAAATGTATTTCCTAAGTCTCTCCATCGTTCCCCAAACTTTCCGGCATTTATGACTAAAACTTTATCTCCTTCATTGAAGAAGTTAACGATGGATGCCTCCATTGCCCCAGTTCCGGAAGAGGCAAACATTAAAACATCTCTCTGTGTATTAAAAAGTTTTTGAAGTTTTTCTCTTGTTTGTAAAAATATATTTGTAAACTCTGGTGTTCTATGGTGGATTATTTGCTGTCCTAATGCTTTGATAACTTGCGGTGGAAGCGGAACCGGTCCGGGTGTAAAAAGTCTTTCTTTAATCAATCAATTCCTCCAAGAAAATTTTAATAATATTTTAACACATACCTATGTAGTTTATATCAGGACTTAGATTTTAGATAGACATAAGATTTCTTGCTTAGCTGAAAGAAGTTAGAATTGAGCGGTTGATAAAATTTACCATTCGTTCTTAAAACTTAGTTTAACAGGACTTTAAATAAATTTATTAGTTTAGAAACTTCTCGTCCACGGCAAGAAAAAATTTGAATTTTAAGATGAATTTCTTTGCAGTGTTTTAGATGACAATTAGACAAATATAGAGCGGGAGCGTTCCAAAATTTTTATAAGTTTACCTTGCCCGTCATCGTATAATGAGACTGTTTGCAAAAATCAATCGTCATCCTGCAGTCGGCGAAGAATCTCCATCAGATTAGCAGCTAAGGAGAGCGAAAGTAAAGGCAATTTATGAATTGACATTACCGAACTTGGGAGTAAAGTAGCACTACCGCAGTTGGTGTTGTATTAGTCATATCCATTTTGGAAAAGAAAGATTAATTTATTGCTATCCTTTAAAACTCCTAAATGGCATCATTCTATAATTATGGTAAGAATCTTTAATTATTCACTTTCTAAACTTCTTTAATGTAGGCGCTACTTTGGTTTTACGTCCTAATGATGACAAAGGCAATAGAATCATTTACAAAGATATATTTAGCTCAAAAATATCTTTTTTAAACAATAGCTTTGGTGTTTTCTTGATTCTAATTCTTTTACCAAGAACGTATCTTATGTGTCCACTTTGTTTATTTAAAACTTCTATAATTTCTTCCTCATCTTTTAAAGCAGAAATAAAAACCTGAGCTTCGCTTAAGTCTGCTGTAGTATCCACAAAACTCACTGTTATAAAATTATCCTTTGGCAATGCTATCTCTTCAGATATAATTTCAGATAGCTCTTTTTTCAACATAGAATTTACTTTTTCCATTCTGTGCGACTTTTCTCTCATTTTAACTCACCTTTTAAATTATTTCCTTGTGTATATTTATATGCAAATGTGGAAAGTTTGCATCTATAAAACCAACGATAGAACCTAAAACCTTTTCTAATTGAAGTTTGTCAGGTGCTACAGTTACAACAGCAATAACTGCAGATTGCCATAAATCTTGTTTATCTACTTCAGAAACAGCAACATTAAATTTACTTCTTAGCTTTTCTTTTATAGACCTTACAACCATTCTTTTTTCTTTGAGATTTGATGAGTCGGGTATATGAATTTCTAAAACTAAGCTACCTATCATCATTTTCCACAACCTCAAAGATTCTTATAAAATCTTCCACCGATAACTCTTCTGCTCTTAAATTTGGGCTAACTCCTGCTTTATTCAACATTTCTTCTTCAATTTTAGATTTTATCATCTTTCTTCTATTTTGGAACAGATGAGATATAAAATTTTTATATTTTTTTACATTGTTAATTGCTAAGTTTTGTTTAGGTGTGAGTTTTACTACTGCAGATGTTACTTTTGGCGGCGGGCTGAAAAACCTTGCCGGAACACTCATTATGTATTTTACATTAAAAAATGTCTGAATAAATACAGATAAAAATGTATAATCTTTTGTCTTTGGTTTTGCTATCAACTTTTCTGCCACTTCTTTTTGAATCATAAAAACACAAAATTCCAAAATATCAAGTTTAAAAGCGCAGTCGATAATCATTAAAGATGCAACATTATATGGCAAATTTCCTACAAGCTTTATTTTTTCTTCATCAGAAATCAATTCATAAAGATTCACATCAAAAAAATCCGATTTTATAAGCTTAAAATTTGCATATTTACTAAACTTTTCTTCTAAAATCGGATAAACTGTCGTGTCAATTTCTATGGCATACAAAATCTTCGGATTTCTTAATAAGATTTCCTCAGTCAAAGCACCTGTACCCGGTCCTATTTCAACGATAGTATCTTCCTGAAGAATATCTATTTCATCCACAATTTTTTCAATAACATTTTTTGAAATTAAAAAATGCTGTCCTAAATGTTTTTTTGGTTTAATTCTGTTCAACCGAATCCTTTTCCATCTCCTTACATTTTTCTTTTATCATTTTAAAGACTTCATCTTTCAAATCTTCTCTATCAAGTGCAAAATCTATGATTGCTTCTATGTATCCAAGCTTATTACCTGTATCATGCCTTATTCCTTCTATATCTTTTGCATAAATTACTTCTTTCTCTCTAAGCTTTGATAATCCGTCTGTTAGTTGAATCTCTCCACCTCTTCCCACCGGCGTTTCTTTTAATGCATCAAATACGTCTGGTGTTAGTACATATCTTCCTATTATTGCGGTAGTTGATGGAGCTTCTTCCACCGAAGGTTTTTCAATCAACGATTCAACAAGCTTTATTCCACTCATGACTTCTTTTCCTGCCACTATTCCATACTTACTTACATCCTCTTTTGGCACTTCCATCGTACCTATCACCGATTTTCCAAACTGATAGTAAATATCTATAAGCTGTTTAATTCCAGGCTTTTTATCGTTTTTAACAATTTCATCTCCAAGTAAAACTGCAAATGGTTCATCTCCAACTAAATTTGCTGCAGTTAATACCGCATGCCCCAACCCAAGCTGCTGTTTTTGTCTGATGTATACAAATTCTGCCATATTGCTTATCTGTCTAAGCATTTGAATTTCTTTTTCTTTTCCGCTCTTACTTAAAACCTGTTCTAATTCAGGATAGTAATCAAAGTAATCCTCTATTGCTCTTTTATGTCTACCTGTAACAAAAATTATAGTTTCAATTCCGGATTTTACGGCCTCTTCTACAATGTAATGAATAATTGGCTTATCTATCAGCGGCATCATCTCTTTTGGTGTGGATTTTGTAGCCGGTAAAAATCTTGTTCCAAAGCCTGCAACCGGTATTACAGCTTTTCTGATTTTTTTCATTTTTCCACCCTCCTTAATACTTCTTGATAATATTTAGCTAAATCTCCTAAATTAAGCCTAAATCTATCTTTGTCCATTCTTTCACCGGTTTTTGCATCCCAAAATCTGCATGTATCCGGAGATATCTCATCTGCTACAACGATTGTTCCATCATATAACTTCCCAAACTCTAACTTAAAATCAACTAGAATAATGTCATGCTTTATGAGAAAATCTCTTAATATTTGATTAACTTTTAATGCCATTTCTTTGATAGTTTTAACGTCTTCTTCTGTTGCAAGCTCCATAACTAAAACATGTTCATAGCATATGATTGGGTCTCCAAGTGCATCGTTTTTATAGTAAAACTCTATCAACGGTGGATTAAATTCTGTCTTTTCCGGAATTCCAAGCCTTTTAACAATGCTTCCAGTTGCTAAGTTTCTTACCACCACTTCTATCGGAATGATTTTTGTTTTGTATGCAAGCATTTCTCTGTCTGAAATCTGTTTTACAAAATGCGTCTTAACTCCTGCTTGATTTAAAAGCGTAAAAAAGATTGATGATATTTTATTATTTAAAATCCCTTTTCCTTCAATTATATCTTTCTTTTGAGCGTTAAAAGCTGTTGCCTCATCTTTAAAGTAGATGATAACCTGATTTGGATTCTCAGCTTGATATACTATTTTTGCTTTTCCTTCATATAATTTTTCCATGAAAAACCCCTATAAATTTTCTCTTGCTAATAAAGAAAAGTATCTATAATTTTGATTATTTTTTATAGTTTCAAAGATTTTTTGAGCTTCTTGGAAATTACCTTCTTTCTTTAAAATTAAAGCGTAAAGAGTTTGTGCTGATATGTAATCATACTTTTTTGAATCTATGGATTTTAATATCTCTTTTGCTTCTTTAGAATTACCTTCTTTATTTTTTAGGTATGCAAGATATTCTTTAACACCGGATGATAGGTCGGTTTCAAGTTCATTCTTTAACTTTTCTGCAGGTTCTTTATTTTCTTTATTTTCTTCTTTGTTTATCAATATTTCATAAGCAAGAGCTACTTTATAAAACTCTGTATCTCCATACTGTTTTTTAAAGTTTTCAAGCTCTTTCCTCGCATCCTCTAATTTGTTTTCAGATAACAAGTCAGCAATTTTTGATAGATATAAAGATGCTTTTTCTCTGTTTTGGCTGTATATCTGATTTTTGTAATATAAACCGCCACTTATAACAATTGATAATAAGAGAAATACTAAAACAAATTTAAAATGTTTTTTTAGGAAATCGTAGATTCTATAAACTTTGTACTCAAATTCTAAATCTACATCTTTTTCTATTGGCAGCTTTTCTTTTTCCATAGACTTCCTTCTATGTGATTTTTCCTATATATTCTATCATAGTTGATGATAGGATTTTTTGATATAATTTAAATTAAAAAAGTTAATTGTAGGAGTATGTGACATGATAATGAGATATTTTACAGTAAAGGAAGCCAATGCTATATTACCTCAAATAAAAGTTTTGGTTGAAGAGATTGTAGAAAAAAGAGAAGAGATTTATAGTTTAGTTAGTAAATACGAAGAATTAAAGGAATTATCAGAAAAAAGCGACTTAGAGGAGCTTGAATATATATATGCAAAAAGCAAAATCCAAATTTTAGATGATGAAATTAAAGAGCTTGTTGATACTATTCAAAATTTTGGAGTGATGGTAAAAGGTGTTGACCCCGTTTTAATTGATTTTCCGGCAAAAAACGGAGAGGAAGAGATACTCCTCTGCTGGAAAGAAGATGAAGACGAAATAATGTATTGGCATGGTTTGTATGAGGGATTTAGAGGAAGAAAGCCAATATCAATGTTAAAACCGGATAAAAGAAGCCCGTTTAATTTTGGACTTTGAGAGTAAAGAGTAATTCTAGAGTGAATTGTATACGTCGGATGAAAGGTTGGGTATAAGTATGAGATTCTTCGCTTAGCTCAGAATGGCATCGAAGATTATTCCCAATGCTTACTATTTAAACCTCTTCCTGCCATCCTGAGGACTTTATCCCTGAAGATATCCTATTTCAAAAAAGTTTAGACTCAGTAATACTCTCATAGCGTCCGTTGAGTGAGAGATTAAAAAAGTGAGATTCTTCGGCGGCTGCAGAATGACAAAGTATGATGTTGTCATCCTGAAGGAAGTGAAGGATCTCATTTTTTGATTTTTTTTTGAAAAATAAGAGATTCTTCGCTAACGCTCAGAATGACACCATTTGGCTGTTCTTTGTAATCCTGAGGACTTTAGTCCGAAGGATCTTCTCCTTTCAAAGAGCTCAAGAAAGTGAGTAAGTAAACAAGTGAGAGGCAAAAGACAGAGGTTCTTCACCATCTGCAGAATGACGATTAAAAAGCTAATTGATTTTTAGACTTTGTTAAAATTTGGAATACCTCACCGTGCTTATAACTTAAAGTAGCTTTTTCCCTAACACTATTACAAAAAACACGATAGAGTACAGAATAACTATCGTCGAGCCAGATGGAAGGTTAAAATAAAATGAAAGAATTATTCCGGCACTTACAATTATTAGGCTAAATATAATAGAAAGAGTAATAATCTTTTTATAATGCCATGCAAGTTGAGCAGAGACAGCCGCAGGCAATATTATCATCGCAGCTGATAAAATAGACCCTACAAGCTTTATAGATAAAACAGTTGCTATTGCTATCAACGTTATTACGCTGTAGTATAAATAGTTTGTATTAACTGCGCCAATATAAGCAAGGTCTTCATCAAAGCAGCAGTAAAGAATTTCGTCAAAGTATTTAAGTAAAAATCCAATGGCAAAAACTGTAAAGATAGAAATGTAAATTAAATCTTCTTTTGTGATTGTTAAAATATTTCCAAACAAGAACGCAAATAAATCAGAATTATAATTATTAGAAAAGGAGATTAAAACCACACCAAAAGCCATTGAAAAAGAAAGTAAAATTCCTATTGTCAAATCTTCATGAATCTTTCCTTTTTTGCTAATGTATCCTATTAGCATACCAACCAAAACAGCAAAAATACTACCTGTTAATGTTGGATTGATTCCGGCAAAAAAGCCAATTGCAAGCCCACCAAATGCAGCATGAGAAATACCAACATTTATAAAAGACCATTTTTTAACATAGATAAAAAATGACAAAACAGAAAGTAAAACACTTACCAGTAGACCTCCAATAAACGCATTAACCATAAATGGAACTGTGAAAATATCTAAAAAACTCAATGTCGTATCTCCAACGTCATAGGATTAAAATGCTGACAGGTCAAACACTCATCAGAATGAATTAGCAGACTAACATCTGCTGAATATAGTTTTTGCAGATTTTCTTTTGTTAAAAAGTCTTTAGCAGGACCAAAGTAGTGAAGTCTCTTATTTAAGCCGGCTATTTTATGTGAAAAGCTTACAACCGCGCCTATATCATGACTTACCATTATGATTGTCATCTTTCTTTCTTGGTTTAAACGCTTTAGAAATTCGTAAAAACTTTCTTGAGCTACCACATCAACCCCTGTGGACGGTTCATCAAGCATCAAAATTTTTGGGTCTGACACTAACGCCCGAGCTATCATGATTCTCTGCTGTTGCCCGCCAGACAACCGTCCAAAAATTTTATTTTCAAAACCTTTCATACCAACGTATTCTATATATCTTAAAGCTAAATTTAATTTCTGCTTTTTTGATAGATTTTTACCAATTAAACCAAACAAAACAACATCCAAAGCACTAACAGGAAAGTCTAATTCTTGTTTACTTTTTTGTGGCAAATACCCTATCATATGATTTTTTATTGCATAGTATGGGTCTTTACCATCTATTAAAACTGTTCCAGAAGTTGGTTTTAATAATCCAAGTATGACTTTGATTAATGTAGTTTTTCCGCCACCGTTCGGTCCAACTATAGAAACAATCTCTCCTTGGTTTACTTCAATGTCAATATTTTCGAGAATGACGCTATCTTCTATTTTTACGGTAAGGTTTTTAATCTCTATAAAGCTCATATCTTAACTACAATCTTTCCAAAAAACTGTCTGCTTAGTAATTTCTCATAAGCTTTTTGAACATCTTCTAATTCAAATACAGAATCTATAACCGGTCTGATTTTATTTGGAGTGAGTTTTAAAACCTGCGAGAACTCGCCTTTTGTTCCCATATATACCCCATGTATGGTTAGATTTTTTCCAAATACGTATCTTAAATTTATGTTGACTTCAGCTCCTGTCGTTGAACCAAAGGTTACAACATTTCCGCCTTTTTTAGCACAGGACAGAGACTTATTAAATGTTTCAGCTCCTATATGGTCTATGACCACATCACAGAGATTGTTGCTAGTAATTTCTTTAACCTTTTCTACAAAATCTTCATTTTTATAGTTAATCACATAATCAGCACCAAGATTTTTACATTTTTCTACCTTCCAATCATCGCCAACGGTTGTGATAACAGTAGCACCAAATAATTTTGCAAGTTGTATTCCAGCCGTTCCTACACCACTTGCCCCACCATGAATTAAGACTATATCACCGGCTTTTATTTTTGCTCTTGTGATTAAAGAATGCCACATCGTAATGTATGTGATTGGTAAGCATGAAGCTTCTTCAAAAGACAAATCATCCGGAATTTTGAAAACATTTACAGCCGGAACTTTTACATACTCAGCAGAAACACCGTCTTCCAATACTCCTAAAGGTCTAAACTGATTACATTCATTGTCTCTTCCGGATAAACATTTTTCGCAAAATCCACAAGAAATACCCGAGAAAATAACAACTCTATCACCTTCTTTTACATTCCTTACATTTTTACCAGTTTTTGCTACTATACCCGCACCATCAGATGCAAAGATATGCGGCAAAGGAATAGACATAGGATATTTACCTTCCATAACCCAAACATCTAAATGATTTAAAGAAAACGCTTTTATATTTACTAAAACTTCATCATCGTTTATCTCCGGTATAGGAAAATCTCCAATTTTGATTGCTTTATATCCTTCCAATTTGTCATAGTAAGCAGCTTTCATTTAATTCTTGGTCAACCAAACTGTATAAAACTACAGCTTGGGTTGGGGTATTTGTATTCCGCCATTTAAGACACTTCCGACCCCAACAGGCGGTATTTTGGAAGTGTCATAGTCTCTGCCGCCAAGCACAGGAACTAACCTATTAGCCACTGCTATCCAATCCTTTGAAATTATAACACGTTTCAAAGGAGAAAAATCTCTATAAGATCTTTCAAAACAGCAGAAGGCTAAGGCTATGGAAAGAACTTGCCAGCTTTTATGTCTACCCATAGGCAGACCCCTCATCTGTTGCTTCCGTTGGTTGACAAGATATTTGCTATTTCCACTTTCTAAACGTGAGACGTGAGATGTGAGAAGTGAGACGTGTTTTTGTATTTTTTTTAGCTTGCTTCTCTTATATTCGTTTTTCTCTTCTTTTAACTTTTGTTTTAGTTTTGTAATGTTATCTTCAATCTTTGCTATGGTGTATGATAAAAAGTCAGTGTCATTTAAAAGCTCTTTGTAATTTTTTGGTAATTTTTCTTTAAATCCTAATCCTCTTCTTGCTATTACATAAGCTCCTGCTATGTCTTTATCTATGTTGTATTGTGGAGAGTATTTTAACTTTCCAATTACTGATGTGTATGCAGGATTGACTTTTCTTATTTCTATGCTGTTTCTTCTTACAAGAACTTCTATTTTTTCTAATAATCTCTTATAGCTCCATTTTTGTAATCCAATTCTTAGTTTAGCAAAACCGTCTCCTCTTTTGCCTTTTGGTATTTTTTGTAAATTCTCAATGGCAATAGCTTTATTTTCTCCTTTTGCTATCTTTATTATCCTATGTGCTATTTGCCATTCTAAGTATTGTCTTTTCTCTGAATTTGATTCTAACAGTTCATTTAAATTAATTCTTTGGTATTTCTCTAAATTTCCGTCTTTACTTGTAAAAGCCAATGCTAAATGAAATGGATATGCGTTTACATCTATGCATCTTGAATATAAATTTCCCTGCCTGCTTTCTTTCCATTTTGTCTTTAGCTGTTTTCTTCTTTTTCCTGTTAGATGGTTTTTCTTTAATTGCCCAAATAACTTTCTCGAACCAAATATAATTTTCTTTAGATTTTGTCCTCTTTCTTTGCATGATGAAATCATTGATTGTGCTGAAAATATAGCATCATCTGCGTATCTTGTATTTATGTTGAATAGTTTTGATAAATTCTTTTTTAAATCTTTTCTTTTTTCGCCTTCCAATAATCTTTGATAAGCATATCTCATTGCTGATGAAAATTTACGCATCAAATCTAATACAATCTCTTTATCTTGCTTATTTTGAAACTCAAGTTGGCACTGTAGAGTTATCATTTTATTTACTCTCTTTTTTTATTCACAATTTTACACTTTTTGTTTTTGTGTTTTTATTATACAATTTTTTATACTTTTTTAAAGAAAGTAACAACTGTTGTTAACCTCCTTTTTAAACTCTATTCAAATCTGCAAAAATAATAATTTCTTATCAAGGTATTTTTATATGAATATCTTTTCATTTATACTACACTCAAATTTAAGCTTACAGCAGAAAAAGAGAAGATTTAGAAACTCTTAGATTCTCATATAACAAACTAATTTTTAATCCAACCGTATATCACCTAAAGAACGAAGAGGTTCTAAAGATGGTTTTCCGAAAAGGTAGCCTTGCGCAAGATTTACTCCCAATGTTTTGACGGTATTAAATTCATCTTTTGTTTCTATACCCTCGGCAAGTGTTTTCGCTCCAATCTCCGTTGCTATTTGGACTATTGAACTTACTACTGCCCGCTTTACAGGATTCTTATCTATATCCCTTACAAGCTCAATGTCTATTTTAATTACATCAGGATGTAGTTGTACAAGTTGATTCAAACCAGAATATCCAGACCCAACATCATCAAGGGCAACTCTAAACCCTCTACTTCTATAGAAATTTATAATGTTTGTAAGATGCTCGAATTTTTCAACTTTTTCACTTTCTATTACCTCGAAAACAATTTTATTAGGGTCAAAATTAAGTTCTAACGCAGTATTTACAGTATCTCTGAGACAGAATTCTGGATTGTAAATCGAAGTTGGGGTAAAATTGATAAATATATCTTTTTGGATATTTTTAAATTTGGCATTTTTTAAAGCTTTAAGTCTACAAAGTCTATCAAGATTAAAGAGCATGCCCGTTTTTCTTGCAGATTCAAACATCAAATTAGGTGGCATAACCGTACCATCCTGTTTTATACCTCTTGATAAACATTCGTAAGCTACAATCTCTAAGTTATCGCAACTTACTATTGGCTGAAAATATGTGACTATAGATTAATTATCAAGTATCCACATTAAATCTGAAGAGTGGTATAGACTAATATAATAACTCAGGCTTTTATACTTTTTGATGGTAGCAAAACTTAAATCTTCATGTAATTCCAAGGGTAAAATATATATATTTTCAAGTTCAAACTCAGTAAATTCTTTTGAATTACTTATATTTTCTATGAAATAATCAAAGTCTACATTACAAATAACATAATCATTAAAATATTCAATATTAAAGATATCTTTATAGATATTATAAATTTTCTTTAGCATGTATTCATGAGATGCAAAAACTACTATCTTTTTTATATTTTGAGGTGATTTAGGTGTTGTTGTACAATTTTGACATCTCATAGCAATCCCCCTCTTTTTGATTAGACATAAAATTCATATAACATAATTAACAATAAAATACGTTGATTGAGAAATTCAATAAAAGTAGAAGATTCTTCGTCGGCTGCAGAATGACGATATTGATTTCTCGCAAGCAATTTCTTACAAAAAATGATACGAATATTTAAAACTAATCTACTTTTTCTTCTACTTTTAAGCCAAGTTGTTTTATTGTCTCTTTAATCTTATCTTCATAATCCGATTTTAACATTTCGCCGTTTTCAGCCGATATCTCTATTTTAATATTAATATCCTTAAACTTTTCTCCAAGGAGATTTATTGCTTTAACAATGTCAGAAAATCTACCGGGAACAATTCCGTCTAATTTAAGATAAAGTTGTTTTAGCTTAGGCAGCGATGGCTGTTGGCTTGAGGCTCTTTCGATTATTTCTTCTTCTTTTTCTTCAAATTTATATGAAGTTGACATTGCAGGTTGAGATAGAATATTCTCAGTTGTTTTCCAGCTAACTTCCTCTTTTTTCTTTTCTGTACATAATTCTGGATTGACGATAATTTCTTTTTCTTCAAAATAAGGTTCAACGCCAGTATCTACGTGTTTACAAATTGGCTCTCCATTTTCTAAATATCCAAGCCTGAAAATTCCTTGTCTTACACCTTCTTTAATAGCATTTGAAAGGACATTTTTATCTCTTATTCTTATCTCTCCGGGTATTTTATAAAAAGAATCAAGAATATTCCTTGTTTCTACATAAGCTTTTTCACGCAAGTATTTATCTTTTAAATAATACGCGCTTAGTCTTTCAACAATTTTTCCATCGTCTTTTAATCTACTGTATATTTCTTCAGCTATTCCTTTTTTGACTCCAAAGGTAGGATAGCCTAAATCTACCCTCTCTGGTTCATCTTTTTGTGGTAAATAAATTACGCAGTAGACAAATCTTAACTTTTCTTTTGCATTCCTTTCTGTTTCGTTAATTTTATTCTTTACCTTTTCTTTTTGGCCATGGCTTAGTTTAAGAGTCTTGTCTTTTTCTATTTCTTGCCAAGCGATTTTTTCTCTTAAAGTTTTTTCAAAAGACCCTCTTTCACTTTCTAAAGGACAAAGGAATAACATCGAATTTCTATAAATCCTTGGCCTATCTCCATACTTTTCTATAAATTCTTTAATCATTTCCTGGCTTGTATCTTTCAATACGATTAACTTTAGCTTCTCAGTATCGGGTATATCCCTTGATTGGTTAGGCCAGATGTATATCTCAAAGTATTCAGATTTTTTAAAGCTTTCATGTAATAATTCCTTTTCTACTTCTTCAATTTTATTATCGCTTATTGCGTCCATTTTATGAAGTAAAATGTGGTTTAAATTAGGTTCATTCGAGAAAAATAAAAGACTTTCAGAATCCGATAGATAAAAAAGCTCATCTTTAAGTTTATCTATAACTTCTACAATTATAGCGCTCTGGATACCTGGTTCAGCGCAGGAGAGTTTTACTTCCTTTTGAGTTGCTCCCTTTTCATGACCGCCAGAAAAGGAATACATAAAAATAGTTGTAGCTACTTTTGTACCAAATTTATAAGAAGTATAAGACCTTAAAGATTTATCAACCCTTTTTGCACCTGAATCTGGAGAAGTGATGTCTGCGTCTATGACGCTGTCAAATTCAGAACCTATATGCTTGATTAATTCTTTTTTAATTTGTTCGTTTGCAAGGTCAAAATCTCCAAGTCTGATGAAAGGTTTTTGAGAATCTTTTAAAGATTGAACTACCAATCCAAGTAGTCTTAATACTCCTCTTGTTCTTTGGAAATTAGGAAAAGAACCCCAACGTTTATATAGCACATCTATAACTTCTGGTTGGAAAGGATAGCTTGCTTTAAATCTTTCTCTATATTCAATTTTGTCTGTAGGTAAAAATCCTTCCTTTTCAGCATAATCGATAAATTCTTGTATTACCTCTTGTGCTAAATTTTCATCAATATGACTGAAAAGTCTTCTTTTGATAACATGGGCTACTTCTTCGTATTCTACGGGTGTAAATATTTTTTCCATTCTTCCAACTACTTTTTGTAGTTGTTGAAATCTTCTTTCAGTATTATCATCATAATGTTCAAGCAAGCTTGTAGGTAAAGTAAATACCAAAACAGCTTTTGGAAGAGTGGCTAAGGTTTCTGTAAGTTCTTGCATAAATGCAACAGTTTGTGTTCCTAAGGTTGTGTTTTCAACTCTAACTCCATCTGCTCTGGTAGTGTATTCAGAAATCTCATCCATAAGGATTAAAAGGGGTTGGAATTTTTCTAATAGTGTTTTTAATTTCTCTTTTCCGGGTGCAATTTGTCCTTTAAGTAGTTTTACTTCTCCAGTTAGCTGTCTTTCTATTTCTTCCCATAAAGTAGTATCTCTTGGGTCAAAGGCTGTTCCGGTCAACACTACTACATTGCTTTTAAACTCTGTTTTTGCTTTATGATAAAGAGCTATTAATGAATGGGTTTTTCCACCACCAAAAGAGGTTTGAAGTTGAATTACATGGTCTCCTCCATTGCCTTCAAGTCTTTGTTTAACTATATCGATTAGGCTGGCTATACCTTTTGTTAGGTATGTTTTTCTGAAAAATTCGGTAGGGTCCTGATATTCAGCCGGAGCTTCTCCTTTATAAACCTGCCACAAGTCAGCAGCAAATATGTTCATTGTAAGTTTATCTTTTAAGATATCTTCGTGAGGAGTAGCAATTGTAATAAAAGGTCTCATTTAAAACAACCTCCCTTGTTCTGATTTCACTTCGGATATAATCTTATCTTTTCCTGATAAAAAGCCATCAAGAAGTCTCTTTTCTTTGCTATCGATTGGTAAAGTTTCGGATATGGCTTGAGCAACTCGATAAAAAGCGTCATTTTCACCATATCCTGTTTCTTTAAGCACCATTTTCATCTCTTCCCGCCTTCCTTGAGACCAAAGAATCAAAACTTGATGTAAAACATCTATCAGGTCTTTCTTTTCCATGTTTTCAATGTCTTCTAATTTTCTTTCTTGTGGACCAAGAACCTTTATATAGTTTTTATCCTTTTTGATAAAGCTTTTGTTCCATTCTTTTTCTAAATGAACGCCTATACTTTGAGCAAGCTTTCTAGCCTCGTCAAACTCAATTTTAGCTTCTCTAAAAGACCATCTCCAAAGAATATAAAACTTAGTCAAAGGTGAAAGCTTTCCTGCAATGCCGTTATGTAATATTTGTTTTACTGCATACTCAGTAACTTTCTCTCTCACAAACTCAAGAAGTTTATCTGCTCTTATAACATTTCCTTCGTAATCCATGACTTTTTCATACTTGCCAAAAACTTCTATGGCTGAACCTATGCAGGCAATAAAAAAGTCTGGTCCGGCAATACCTTCTTCCCAAAGTTTGTTGTTAAAAATCTTTTCTTCTATTTCTTTTTTTACATCGCTAAACCATCCAGTTTCTTGTCTTTTTATCTTTCTGCAAACTATATAGATAGATGAGGCAAGGGCTGCAGAGTCTTGAGCACGAAGTCTTGACTTCATCTCAGTGTCAATAGGCCAGCTTGCGGTGGGAACTAACCCTGAGTCTAAAAGGGAGTTTATCATTGTTTCCCAACCAGAAGTAGATTTATGAGTATAAACTATTACCGCTATGCCGTTTGGTTTTAAAACTCGCTGAATTTCTTGAAAAGCTTTTTTTAGCATCTCTTCAAAATATTTCTTTCCAGCTTCATAGCCTCCTTCTTGATGAGAATAAGCTACTACTTCTTTTGATTTTGGAGTTAAAGGTGTAGAAAAAAGTTCTGGATAAAGGTCTCCAAGACTACGTTTTAACCAGACGTAGAAGAAATCTGAAAGGTAAGAGTAGGGCACATTATCATAATAAGGCGGGTCGGTGAAGACGGCGTCAAAGTAGTTGTCTGGATAAGGAAGTTCTGTTGCTGAGGCTTGAAGGACTGTTGGGATTATGATTTTCTTCATCCTTTCTCCTTTTTCAGTATTTGTTCTAACTGTTCCTTAAGCTCAGGTAAGTCTTCTTTTATAATTTTCCAAACAATACGATAATCTATAGTAAAGTAGCCATGGATCATTCTGTTTCGCATTGCTATTATCTTAGCCCAAGGGATATGATTGTATTTTTGTTGTATATTCTTAGGGATTTTGTTTGATGCTTCTCCTATTATTTCAGGATTTCTTACTACAGCATCCTTAGTTTGTTCTGCTCTTTCAAAAAGCTCGTAATCCATTCCTTCAGTATACCTTTTAATCTTATTGATACTTTCTAAAATGTCTAAGATTAATAGTTTCCAATCCCTATTAGGTTTAGACATAGACTATATTCTCCTTTACTTTTTCCCAAAGCAAAGGCTTCTGTTTAAGTGCGGTTAGTGTTAAAACATCTACTTTTGTTCCAAAAAGATTTTCAATGTATTCCCAAAATTCATAAAAATCTAATCCAACAGGTCTATCAAGTTCTACGATAATATCTATATCGCTTGTTTCCTTTTGTTCTCCCCTCGCGTAAGACCCAAAGACTCCAAGTATTATTATTCCATACTTTTGTCTTATCTCTTCTTTATGCTCTAAAAGAATTCTTTTTATTTCTTCAAGTGTTTTCATATTAGCAAATTTCCCTGTGAAGCTTTCTGGAAAGGTAAGAATATAGCATTAAGCATTATCTCTAAAACCTTTTTTGCAGTCTCTTTATCCATTTTCATTTTCCTCAACCTCTACAGGTGGGATTTGGGTGAGATGGGAGAGATTTTCTAATGTTTCTTCCATAATGGAACCCCAACCACTAGGATGAGTAATTGGGTTCATTTCTATGTAATCCCAAAGCATTGGTAATGCTTGCCTTCCATAAGTGAAACCTATAGCCTCTGTTTGTGGTATTAATCTACATAATGTAGAATTTCTATCAGCCAACCTATCCACCC
>Ga0080004_1114450_pt1 | contig 21848 bp, 21 predicted proteins | sample WasSprMetagenome_FD_69207 | JGI IMG/M metagenome (GOLD analysis project Ga0080004, IMG submission 69207) | Sulfidic aquatic microbial communities from Washburn Spring, Yellowstone National Park, USA - WS (SPADES assembly) (version 2) | ecosystem: Environmental > Aquatic > Thermal springs > Hot...
TCCGAACCATCAAGTCAAGGTAAACTGGGTCGGCAATTCCCATGCTGGACGGTGCAAGTCGCCCAATTGCTGGGGCGGAGTGGGTGTGGGAGCAATTGATGAGCAAGTTTTGAGGTTGAATACCCGTCCATTCTCGGACCAGTTGGCGGATTGTCGCAACTTGCTCGTCGGTCAAGGCAATCAAGTCCAGAGCCAAAATAGCGGCTCTTTGTCCTTGCCCGTTTTCCAAGACCAAAGCCCTCGCCGAAAGTGGGTCATGGATGTCGTCGCACGGTTTCGTCCGCGCTGCGAACCCGGTCAGCCAAACTCCGATGGGCGGCGTGATGTCAACCTCGCCAAATCCTACTTTCCATCCCATAGCCATCACTCCCTTTTGCTCAATTTGCGCCGTGCCAAATTCTGACGCAGTCAAGTGCAAAGTGCGGAGTGCGGCGGTTGAGAGCCAAATTTTCTCGGCAGAAAATTCTGGTGGGCGCATCTCCTGATGCGCCGAATTTTTCTCGGCGTGCAAAAGCACTGCCCTCCAGAAAAACTATTCGCCACTCGCTGCCTTTTTCGGCTCGTCAGAAGCCTCGCCCTCCCAAATTTTTCGCCGTAAGTTTCTAACGCCGTTTGGGTTTAAACTTGCGGTGGGTGAAAAAGCCATGTCGGAAGCGAGAACGAAATGGTTGCAACGAGGCATCTTGCTTGAATACTTCACAATCGGTTGGAACGCCGTTGAAGCGCTCGTCGCTGTTGGGGCAGGTTGGTTTGCGGGCTCAATCGCTCTGATTGGATTTGGGCTTGACAGCGTTATTGAGTCAGTTTCGGGGGCAACCTTGCTGTGGCGGTTGAAAAGGGAACTCGTTGGTGTTTCAAAGGAGCAAACTGAGAAGGCGGAGCGAACTGCTTTGTTGGGCGTGGGGATAACTTTTTGGCTCCTGTCGGGCTATGTGGCTTACGAAGCCATCGGAAAACTCATCGCAAAGGAAGCTCACTAATTGTCATGCCTGTTCTGGCTTGGGGCAAGCGCTTCGTTGCGTCTCGCATTCAAAGCCGCGCTTTGGAGGCTGACGCTATGGAAACAATCGTTTGCGCTTACCTTTCCTTCACGCTCCTTTTGGGCTTGACACTTAACGCTTGGCTTGGATGGTGGTGGGCAGACCCAGTTGCATCCCTTTTGATGCTCCTTGTCATCGTTCGTGAAGGTTGGGAAGCCATCAAAGAGGCGAAGGAAGAAGATTTCTCCGCCGACTGAAGTCGGTGGCTACTAAACAAAGCCTGCTAAAGCAGGCTAACAAAAAGTTGCGAGTTGAGCGTTCGGAGAAAAGCCTTAACCCGTAACTCTCAACCCTCAACGCTCAACCCTGAACCCATCCCGCCGCTTTTACCTTTGCGCCGCTCGCTTTAACGACAGAGAAAGCCAAGTGGTGAGCCGATGCAAGTTGGCTGCGTTGCGTGATAGCAGTTCTCCGTTTCGCCAGATGAGAAGGTGGAAGTTGCGTTGCGTGACCGTTCCAAACTCGGATTTGTAAGTTTCGTCGCCGCGCATGAAGTCAAAAACTTTCGCACCTTCCCTTTCCGCTTCATCAATGACCTTCGCCAGCAAAACTTTGCCGACGCTGTAGCGACCGAAAGATGGGTTGAAGCCGCAAGTGTAGAAGCCTGAATAATCGCCGACCTTGAAGGCGTAATAGACGGCTGCGGTAACATTGTCAAGGGTAAGCCAATGGAGCCGAAGCCAACGGCGGTTCAATGCCTGTCGGGCGAACTCTTGATGGAACTTCCTGACCTTCGGGAAAATGAAAACGCCCGTTTGACCCAATTGACCCCAACGGAGCCGGTGCAAAGCGAAAAGTTGTGGGAGTATCACTTCAACTTCTTGCCCATTTACAGCCGTTCGAAACTGGACTTTGAAGTTCCGCCCAATTTGTCGTTCCCGTCGCTTCAGTTGCTCCCTCAAAGACTTGCTCGCCCGTTCTCGCCACGAACCGTTTTCGCAGTTCAACGGCACTCGGTGGCAGACTTCGCCGACCAAAATCGCCGCTTGGAAACCGTCGGGAATGTTCATGCGTTGCAGCGATGAAATCGCTTCGCTGCTTTCGGGAAGTTCGTGCAAAGCAATGAGATGCCAAAGCGAAGGGTGAGCGAACAACCAAAGCCAAATCCTTTGCGCAACTTCCTCACAACCTTTGCGAACGAGAAAATCCCCGTAGTCGGCGTTTCCATTTCCGACGAACTTGACAATGCGGGCAAGCGGCAAGATAGGCAAATGCGAGACGAAAAGCGGTGCAGCGGCGAGCAAGTGCCTTCCATCAGCGACGGCAATCACCAACAATTTCCTGCTTCCCAAACCGCACTCAACGCCTTGCAATCCGCACCCGAAAAATCGCCACCAAGTGGTTAGCCACTCGTAACTGAGGAAGATTTGCGATTCAAAGGCAGTGCTGTTTGAGAGCAATTCATCCCAAGCCTCTCGCCACTCTTCCCATTGCCGCAAGTTTGTGATGAGCACAACTTTCTCGCCCATGAGTTCACTCCTGCTCTTCCACTTCAACAGGTCTCTTTGCCAGTTCGTAACTGAGCCAGAAGGTCATGGCGAAAGCGATTGCCAAAGCGGTAGCGCCGACGAAGAAAGGTAACTTCAGACCCAATGCTTTGCTGCTTGAAATGCGTGTTGCCAGTTCGGCGATAATTCCTCCAACTGGTGCGCCAACAATTGCGCCCATCCCCTGTCCGCTGTAGATGAGCCCCACTGCTGCCCCTCTTTCTTGGTCAGTCACCACTTCACTGACCAATGCCAACGCAGCAGGAAACGCTAACAACCACGCAAACCCGATGAGTAAGCCGAGCGCAGTGATGAGCATCATGCTTTTTGCGAACGGGAAAGTTGCCAACGCGAAAGTCGCACTTGCCAAAGCAACTCTCAAAGATGTCTCCCTGCCGATGTCATCTGAGATGCGACCAATGGGCACAGCGATGAGGGCTAAAGCACCAGCAGCGAGCGAGATTCCCAAGCCGAGTTCCAAGTCCGTCAATTTCAAGACTTGCTTTGCGTAAGGGACGATGACGGGAACTTGCATTGACGCTGCGAATTGGCTTATGGCGAAAACGCTCGCAAGGATGAGAATAGGGCGGGATAAGGCGGGCAATCGGGCAAGGCGTGGTTTCAAGGAAAAAGGTCGCTTCGGTTTGCTCCCTTTCTGTCGTTCCCTTTTCACTGAAGGCAGGAAGGCGATAACCAAAACGGCAGCGAGCGTTAAAAGTGCTGCTGTGACGAAAAAGGCGTGTTTGTAAGTCCCCGCTTTGTGGTGCAGGAGAAATCCGACGGCAGCGCTGATTCCCAGCCCTGACAGGTAACTCAGGTTTAGGATGCCCATCATCCCACCGCGATGCTCCTCTGGTGCGTAATCGGCGACGAAGGCTGCGATTGTCGGGAAGAAAGCAGCGAACCCGACGCCAGCGAGAGGGAACAAAAGCATGACTGCATAGTGGGAGCGGATTGTGCCTAAAAGTATCGTCGCTGTCACTGTAATCATCAAGCCAAGCACCATCACCGCTTTCCGTCCCCATCGGTCACTTAAAGCCCCGAATGGCGCTTTGAAAATCGCCTCAATCGCCAGATAGCCAGCGAAGGCGAAACCAGTGATGTGAGGTGGTGCCTTCAATTCATCGCTGAGGTAGAAGTTGACGAACGGAATGAGGGCGCCGAAGGCGGTGTCGGCTAAAAGCGACACCATCAAAATTCGGCGCAAAATCGGTTCTCGTCGCCAGAGTTCAAGATATGCTGCCAACACTTCTCCGTCGCTCCCCAAACGCTTGCTTCGCTTTCACTTACCGACGATGCGAACGGTCGTGCACAAGGAGAAACTTTGCCCACCAATTTCGTAAACGAGTTCAGCGAAGGCTGCTGCAAATCCCTGTTCGGGCGGGTTGAGGGTGAACTTGAATTCGCCGTCGGCAGCGTTGATGGTTTGGCTTGACCATTTTGCATCTCGGAAATCTTTCGTCGGCGCTTTCGCAGTCCAAATCAGAACTTCTTTGGGTTTCGGCTCCGACCGGATGACGAGCGTCATTGAGTTGCCTTCCTGCTTCCATTGCCATTGCAACTTCGGGAAGGCAATCCGACCAGCGACCCTGTTGAAGAACGCCGTGAGCGTCCTTAAAACTCTGTCAAGCCCGCCTTCAAGTCCGTGACCAGCGTTGGGAACATAGAGGATGTGCTTTTCGCCCGGAAGGTCGTAGAAGTAGAAGTTGGCTGCATCAAGCGCCCAATATCGGTCGTTGGTGCCGTTGATGATGAGTTTCGGCATCGTCAGCCTTTCGCGGTAAAAGTAAGGGTCAACGAGTTTGATGAGTTCCTGTGCCTTGCCGTCGCCGACGACCAAGTCCAGCAAACCTCGCTCCTCGTATTCCCTGATTTGCTCGCTAAAGCCACCGAAGACTTCGCGTTGGTGTCGCATTTGTGCTGGGATGTTCAAGTTGTCGTAAACGATGGGAGCGATACCTTTAACGCGCTTTGGGTCGGCAACAGCCGTCAACCAAGTCGTCCAACCCCGCTTTGATGCGCCCGTGACAACGAAGCCATTGACTTTTATGCCCAGTTCCTTTTCGGCGAATTGCTGGATAGCGTCCATCGCTTTTACGGCGCTTTTGGTCATCGGCAGTAAACAAGCCCACTCCTTATCGCCTGTCTCCAAAACCTTGGCGAAAGTGTGGGCAATGAGGTTGTCTTCGGTGAGACCGTCAAAGAGTGGTTGGTTCGGGACAGCAAAAAGGACTGCGACGATGGCTTGGATTTGAGCAGCGATAGTCGTCGCAATGAGACGGGTTTGAGTGTCGCCCCTACTCTCCGTGTTACCACCGCTGACGACGAGCACTGCTACATCGCTTGTGACTTTTGATGGCTGGACGACGAGGAGAGTGTGCCGCCAAGTGATGCCCTTCCAGCGTTGTGAAGTTAGCCTTAGTTCGTGAATCGTTGCGCCGAGAGGAGTTTCGGTCTTGCCTTCTCTGACCCAAGCGAACGCCCCGTCATCGCGAGAAACATAACCAACCAACAAAGAAGGCGATTGCTGTCCCAAAAGCCCCATTGCCATCAACCCGCAAATCAAAGTTGTCAATAGCCAACGCATGCCCCATCGCCTCCTTGCTGCTTTCAAATTTGCCCGTCATCAGTTTGGCATGGAGTTGAAAGGTGTGAAAGAGGTTGGGTTAAAGGTTCTTGCCCATTTGGGCGAAAGCAGTGACGATGTTCACCAGCAACTCCACGCTTTGGAGCGCAGAAGGGATGTCAAGCCTTTCGTTTTCGGGCGAATGGGGGCTTTCCTCACCGCAGCAAATCATCACGCACTTAATCCCGTGTTCGTTGAAGATGTTTGCATCGCTGCCGCCGCCAGTTATCTCCCACTGCGGTTTTAGCCCCATTTTCTCAAGGGCTACTGTTATGAGTTTTGCTGGCAGGTCATTCTCGGTGATGCGGAATGAGCGGTAAACTTCCTTGACTTCAATCTCCGCACTTCCGCCACCTTTTTGCGCTTCCTTCTCAAAGAGGGCAACCATGTGGGCGATTTGCTCATCAAGTTTGCGCGGGTCGTGGCTTCTGGCTTCGCCCAAAATTTCAACTTCTTCGGGCACGATGTTGGTCGCCAAACCTCCCCTAATGACGCCAATGTTTGCCGTCGTCTCGTGGTCAATTCGCCCAAGCCTCATCGCCGCAATTGCCCTTGCTGCCAACTGAATTGCGTTTATGCCCTTTTCAGGCGAAACGCCTGCGTGGGCAGCCTTGCCTTTTATGACCACCCGCAAATTCTTTTGCGACGGCGCTTGGACTATGACTTTGTTGACTGGCGGACCGCTATCTAAAACGAAGCCGACCTTTGCGCTGACGAGGGAATAGTCAAGGTGCTTTGCCCCGTGAAGCCCTGTCTCCTCGGCGACGGTGAAAACTATCTCCAGCGGACCGTGTTGGATGCCGTCTTCCTTGAGGACGCGCAAAAACTCCAGCAACACGCAAACCCCAGCCTTGTTGTCAGCGCCCAAAATCGTTCTCCCGTCGGACCGAACTTTGTCGCCCTCAACGATTGGGTTGACATTTTCGCAGGGGACGACGGTATCCAAGTGAGCGTTGAACATAATCGGTGGGACGCCTTCCAAGTTGCCCTGAACCTTGACGATTAAGTTGCCCTGTTCGCCACCAAACTTTTCCCCTGCATTATCTTCCGTTACGGTCAGACCCATGCTTTCAAGTTTCGCCCTCACTGCCCGAGCGACTTCCTTCTCTTTGCCCGAAGGGCTCGGTATGCGGACGAGTTCAAGGAAATCCGCCAGAAAGCGTTCTCTGTTGACAGGCATCTCAATCCCCTCCTTAAGGTCACCCTTTTCAACCGCCGCATCAATCATAGCACTACACCCGCGACAAGCGACCTTGAAAACACGCCCAAATTCGGACATCGGTGGCATAATCAAAATGCAGCAGAAATTTCGGTGGCATGGAGGCGATGGTTTATGTCCAAGGGGACGATGATTGCTTTTTTGGCGGGTGCCGTGGCTGTGATTGTCGGGATAGTGTTGCTCGTGGTTTGGTGGGGCGACTTTTTGGTGGTGCTCAAAGGCGCCTTGGGACCGATGCTTGCGCTTGGTGGGTTGCTTGTTATCGCCATCGCTTGGAGCGAATATCAGGCAGCGAAAGAGATGGAACGGCTAACTGCTCAAACTCAGCAACCATCTCAACCAACTCAAACGAGCAGCGAACAAACTCAGCAACAGTAACGAAAGCACACGAGACGACTGAAAGCGCTTTCGCTTTTGGTGTCCGCTTTTGGGCGGTGACCTGTTATGGCTTACCGGATGGTGCACCCGACAACGGCTGACCAGATTTGCCCTGCCAGAAAATTGGCGCTGTTGGCTCTGGTTGAAGTAGAGAAAAAGGATGCCTATGTCAACTTGTCCCTGCGGGAACTGATGAGGCAGAAGCGGCTCCCATCGAAGGAAAGGGCAATGATTACAGCGCTGGCGATGGGAGTCGTGAAAATGCGACTTTACCTTGACCACATCATCCAGCATTTCTGCGATTACTCATTGGACGAACTTCCCGTTTTTGCTCGCAACATCTTGCGCATGGCAGCCTACGAGTTGATTTTCTTCAAGCACCCTGCACCGATTGTTGGGAACGAATATGTCAAGTTGGCGAAGCGGTTTGAACACAAGGGGATTGCATCTCTCGTGAACGCTGTCGTCAGGAGCATGGGCGAAGGTTGGCAAAGTGTCCCTATCCCGTCCCTTGACGAAGACCCTGTTTCTCACATCAGCATAACGACTTCCCACCCGCGTTGGATGGTTGAGCGTTGGGTCAAGTTTTGGGGCGTGGATGAGACTTTGGCGCTTTGCCGAGCCAACAACGAACCGCCCCCACTTTGCATCCGCGTCAACCTCAAATACACCGAAAGGGATTTGGTCGCTCGAGCCTTAGAGTTTCGGTGCAGGAAAATAGGACCAAGCCCTTGGGTGCCCGAATGTTTGAGATTGGACACAACCCACGATGTCACAAAGTTGCCCGGCTTTATCGGTGGCTTGTTCACCGTTCAGGACGAAGGGGCAATGATTGTGCCCTACCTTTTAGAGCCGAAACCTGGCGAAATCATCATAGACGCTTGCGCTGCACCTGGCGGCAAGACCACTCACATCGCTGAGTTGGTGAAAGACGAAGCGGAAATTATCGCTGTCGACTCCCATCCCTCCCGCTTGAAGTTGGTTGAAGAGAACGCCGTTCGGCTCAAACTTTTCAACATCAAAACCTTGCTGGGCGATTGGACGGAACTCGCCCAGCAATTCATCAATCGGGCTGACAAAGTTTTGCTTGATGTCCCTTGTTCAGGGACCGGGACATTGCGCCGGAAAGTCGATGCCCGTTGGAAGAAGAGCGAGGAACAGGTGAAACAGTTGGCTGAGTTGCAATCTCGGTTGCTTGAGGCATCAGTTCCGGTTGTCCGCAAAGGTGGAGTTATCGTTTATGCTACATGCAGCCTTGAGCCCGAAGAGGACGAGGAGGTCATCAAAACTTTTCTGGAGCGTCACCCGGAATTTGTTTTGGATGACCCGCACCCATTTCTGCCCAGCGAAATCCCAAACGCAATCACGCAAGAGGGATTTTTGCGATTGTTCCCGCACAAACACAACACCGACGGAGTTTTCGCAGCCCGTCTCAGAAAAGTTGGATGAAGCGAGGGGACTTAAAGCGTGAGAGTGATTGCGGGGACAAGCAAAGGTGTTCAACTGAAAAGCCCACCTCACGGTCGGGTTCGCCCGACGACCGACCGAGTCAGAACCGTTTTGTTTGACATGCTCGGTCAATTGGTCGTCGGAAGTCACTTTCTTGACCTGTGCGCTGGAACAGGTGCTGTAGGCATAGAAGCCCTGAGCAGAGGGGCTGAGCGGGCTGTCTTCGTTGAGTTGGACGGTCGTTGCATTGAGACCATAAAGACAAACCTGCTGCTGACGAAACTTTTCGATCGTGCAAGAATTGTCAAGGGCGACGCAAGGAGGAAGTTGCCCCAACTTCTGGCGGAAGGCGAAAGGTTTGACATCGTGTTTTTGGATCCGCCTTACGGCAGCGACTTGGCTTTGCAACTCATGACATGGCTGGGAAACCATCTGGAACTTTTGAAGGGACCGAGATTGGTCGTGGTGCAGCAATTGGTGAAAGAGGAGTTGCCCGAAGTTGTGGGTGGTCTGATTGCTTTCGAGCACCGAAGGGTCAGCGAACATGTCTTGCGTTTTTATTCGCCAACTGGAGATTGGGGGGATGAAAGATGATTCGCGCCGTTTACCCAGGCACTTTTGACCCAGTGACAAACGGTCACTTGGATGTCATAGAGCGGGCGGCAAAAATCTTTGACGAACTGATTGTCGCCGTCACAACCAACCCAGCCAAAACGCCTTGGTTCACTTTGGAAGAGCGGGTTGAGATGCTGAAGGAATGCTGCAGCCATTTGCCCAATGTCACCGTTGAAGCCTTTGACGGGCTTTTGGTCAACTTTGTCCGGCAGAAGGGTGCAAAGGTCATCATTAAAGGCTTGAGGGCTGTGACGGATTTTGACTACGAGTTCCAAATGGCAGCCATCAACCGAAAACTTGCGCCTGAAATAGAAACGCTGTTCCTCATGACCAGTTTGCCCTATGCCTACTTGAGTTCCAGCGCCGTGAAGGAAGTCGCTTCGCTCAACGGGTGCTTAAAGGACTTAGTGCCAGACAATGTCGCCGAAAGACTCCGCAAAAAAGTGGCGGAAAGGAGGCGGTAACCATCTCGGACATTTACCGCGCCATCACGGAACTTGAAGAACTGGTTCGGAACGGAAGGCACATTCTGGGACGGTGGGTCATCGTTGACGAGGAACTTTTCGCCACGAAACTCCATCGGATGAGGGCATCTTTGCCTGACGAAATCCGCAAGGCAATGGAAATCCAAAGGGAAAGCGAGAGGTATCTTCGGGCTGCGAGGGAAGAGGCACAGCGGATTGTTGAAGAGGCAAAGAGGGAAGCGGAGAGAATCTTGGAACAAGCAAGGCGCGAAGCGGAAAGGTTGGTGGAGGAAAGCCTGATAGTCCAACAAGCGGAGCAGCGGGCAAGAGAAATTTTGCAGGAGGCTCAGCAAGACGCTGAAACCCGCCGCCGAGAGACCGATGAGTATGTCCGCAATGTCCTCAACCGCTTGGAAAGGTTTGCCCGCCGTCTCCTTGAAATCGTTGAGGAAGGACGACAAGAACTTGAAAACCGCTAATCCACCGCTTTCAACACCACAAAACCGACATCAACGAACTGACCGCCGACAATTTGGCGGGATTTCTAAAATCGTGATTTCTGCCACCAAAATCAACTGAAATCGCTATTTACAACTGTGTGTGTGCTATTTAGGTGTAGTGGCGTTGAGATCAGCCTGTGGGAGGGATGAAAGATGAAGCGTTTGCTTGTTGGATTGGTCACAGCGGTTGTCGTTTGTGGGTTGACTTTGGCTTGGTCAGTGAGAAGGCAGGAAGTTGTCTTGCAGCCTTGTCCCTTTGACCCCAGTTTGCATGTCGGCGTTGCTTTTCAAGGACCTCATCGTTACTTTCACACAGGAGAAGTTCAAGAGAAGGTCATTAATGCCCGCATTGCTTGGTTTCAACCTGTTGAAGAGCCTAATCCTGATGCCTTTGATGCTCGTGTTTCTCAAGAGCCACCCGAAGAGGATTGGGATTGGTGGACGACCCTTTATCCTACCACCCTCATTGTGCAAGTAACAGATGAGCAGAAGAGATTAGGGAAAGCAGAAATTCGGGACTTTGAGACGAAATTGTTGGATGGGCAGTTGGAAGCATCCGCTGACGGTTCCACTATTTCAGGGAGTCTGGTCTTAGAAGAACCGACTTCTTTTCGGCAGTTGATCATCAAAGATAAAAGCGGTCAAACTTTAGCCCAAGCACTTCTTAGAGACCCTGAAACAAGGCTTTGGATCGTCGCTTCAAGGGCAGGATGGATTCCTCATCCCCCGCCACGAGATATTGTGGTTGAAATTACTGAGCAAGTGGAACATGAGGGTGGTCATACTATCGTATCAGAAGTCAACTTAGTGGAACGAGATGGGCAGTTGGTTATTGAGCAAACAACTGAAACTCGTGATTGTTTGATCCAACGCTATCGGGTAAAAGAGGGGTGCTCACCCCATACAGGAGACATCAATGAACAACATTTGATTGGACTTTACTTGACTTTCGGACCACCACCGACGGGATGTGATATGGTAGATACTCGTGTCAGGGCCTCTTGTGGGACTTGGGTGGAGGTGACGCCATTCCCCATCACTTTTACCGAACCCTACTGCATGACGAAACGGTTTAGAAATGACAGCTCCAGCCAAATCAACATATACCCACCTAAGGTTTACAAAAACAAGCATGTTCCAGTAAAACTTAAAATTGACCTTCGCAGTTATCCTTTAGTCACAAAGGATGAACCTTCTCAAGCGCAATTGGTTACCGAGTTAGAACAAATGCAGGACGAGACAAAGACGACTCTTTTGACGACCTCTATCCCTGTGCCCCCATTTTCGGAAGGGTGTGTTCATTGGGATTTAATACCAGATCAAGCGGCAATCCTAGGCATTTGGGCAGTTCCTTACCGCAAATACAAGAAAACTGAGACTTGGTTTAACAAGTTCCTGCTCTCAATCCACAAACCTCTCCTTGACGCCATTATGGGACGGCATAAAGACCGCAAAGAACTACTTGTGGAGGCAGTGATAGAGGCGTGGGTAAAGGGTTTGGAAAAGGTAGAGGATAGGGAGAGAGAGATTTGGCGATGGAAGGATGCAGTCTCCATTGGCGATATATGGGTGCTTTATCTTAAATTGGCAGGTCAGGGACCAATGCCATATTTGCGCAACATCACTCAAGATGTTCATGTGCAAATTGTCATTGTCAGACCTGATGGGACAAAAGAACCAGTATATGGTTCGGTTACGATTGAGCGAGTAAAAGCGATAATGACTCCACCACCGCCAATGATGCCCTTTCCGCCTGACAAAGTAGATGTCCCTGAGCAGGGGACCAAAATCGCGTTGGGCAAGGGGTGGCGATGGAAACTGACAGCTACGGCTGTGGGGAGGCAAGTGTCAAAAGAAATAGAAGTTCCGCCCACGACTTCAATTGTCATAGAGATTCCTGCCCCTCAACCTCCACCTGGTGAGGGATAGTTTTGCCTCAGTATTACAAAACCGACATCAATGAACTGACCGCCGACGGTTTGGCGGCAATGGACGGCGATGGTGTTTTCGCCCTCGCGGAACAAGGCAATCTGCTCGGGTCGGAGGCGAACGGTTTTGTAGCGCGTCAGATAACCGCCTTCGCGCCATAGCAACTTGCCGTTGACATAAACCTCGCAGTCCTCGTCGTGGTGCACTTCAAGCCAAACGACATCATCGGGAGAGAGTTTTGGCATTGTGATTTTCGTCCGCAGCCAAATTTCACCTGTTGCCCATCTCGTCCCAACAATTGCGCCCGGCGTCCCTTCAGTGCCAAATCCCGACTTTCCAACTCTCCAACCGCTATCGTCAAACTCAGGTTGCATCCAGTTCTCTGATGGTCGTTCCGTCGTGTAACGCCACTGGTGTCCGCCCCGTTGAGCCGTAGGTAACACAACTCGAAGCCGTTCCTTAAAAGTGCTGACAGCAACACTTTCGCTTGATGACCAGCCAACAGGCAAAGGCAGCGGTTCGGCAAACTGCAAAATCAGCGTCGGCTCAACAGGATAACAGCCCATCGTTTCTCCGTAAATTGCGATACCGCCTCGGTGGACAGCGTTCCAAGGAACGGTGAAGCGAATTACCAACTGCCCTGTTTCCGCTACCTGATTGCGGACGGCGACGCCCTCAGGAGTGTTCATGTCAAGTTCAGCGCTCATCAAGTAGCCGTAAGAACCTCGCTCAACGCCTCGCCAATGAGACAGGACTCCACGAGCATCAGCGGGGTCGTCGGGCAAGTTCCAAGTCGCAACTTTGATGCCGTTGAAGGAGACCTCAACGGTTGTCGGGAACTTTTTGCCGTCGGTTTGGGGGTAATCTTGCGGGTTCACTCGTTCAGCCCAATCGACTTTCTCGCGCCCCGCTTTCGCTGCGACTTCGCAGAGCAGCCTTATCGCTTTAACCTTGTCCAAACTCACGCCTTCGGGCAATTTGAGCCGATATTCAACGAAGCCATAGCCTCGCCCATAATGCTTGCCGTCTATGGGTGTTTCTGGCATGGAAAGTTCGTTGAACTTGCTTTCAGCCCAATCATTGGGGGAGAAGCGCAGCACTAAAGTGCGTTTGTCCAAGACTTCAATTCGCGGCAACCCCTTTTCATCCCGCACCCACCATTGCGTGTAATTGATGTGCACCCGCTTGCCCTTTGAGTCCTCAAGCCAAGCCACAAGTGTCACCAGTGAAGGTTCGTTTGGGAGCGCGAAAGTGATTTCACCTAACTTCGTCAACCTGTATGCGGGCGTCTTCGGGCACTTGCGCGTTTGGACTTTGCTTTCACGCCAGTTGCCGAACCTGTCAAGCCAACGGACTTGCCACTTTAAGGTCAAACCAGACTCATGCTTGCCGCTCATGTGGCTGAACAGAACGGGCACGCTGACTTTTTCGCCCGGTTTGGCGTATTTGATTGCTGGCACATCCAAGACGAGAAAGTCTTCGGCGAAAACATCGCGCACCGTCATTCCCGGTGCCCAGAAGTCGTAGCCGAACTCTTTGGGTGAGCGGTCGTAGTTGTAAACGCCGTTGTGCTCCCACTCAATGTCGGTCAACTCGGTGTAGGTGTAGCCGACAAGTTTCTCGCAGGCGCGCATCGCATTGACGACGAACAAGTTGCCCCAAGACCAATCGCCATCGCCATCCCCCGCGCCGACATAACCGAACTCATTGTTGACAAACGGCTCCCCTCGTTGCTTGTAACCTGCGATATAGTTCCAATCGTCACCTGGCTTTATGCGTTCGTCATTGATGCGCCGGTAATGTTGCCGGAAGCCGTCCACATCGCGACCATACCAGTGGAACGAGTTGAGATCGGAAACAAGGTGTGCCCAGCCGGTGTTATCCTGAACCAATCGGGTTGGGTCAAGTTGGCGCACTAACTCAACTATCTTCAAAACCCAGTCAATGCGGTGCTCCTTCGGTGCAGTTTGAAGGTTGCCGATGCCCCATTCCTCGTTAAAGATTGTCCAGCAGTAAATGCTTGGATGGTTGAAATCGCGTTCAATCATGTCGCGCAGAGTTTTCTCAAAGGCTTGTCGGGACCGCTCGCTGATACGGTAAAAGCACGGGACATCTTGCTGGATGAGAATCCCCAATCTGTCAGCCCAATAGAGTTTGCGCGGTTCGTCAGCTTTGATGTGAATTCTGAGCATGTTGAAGCCAGCAGCCTTCGCCAACTCAATGTCTCGCCGCAAAAACTCATCGCTCGGAGCGGTGTAAATCCCGTCAGGGTTGAAGGATTGATCAAGGGCGCCGCGAATGTAGATTGGTTTGCCGTTAAGCAGCACAAAACTATGACCCTTGTCCCCTGTCCCTTGCCCCTTGCCCCAAGCAATCGTTCTGATGCCGAAATAGGTGCGAACAACATCGTCCGTCGTTTCGTCTGCATCTCGTCCCCCATCCCTCTTCCCTCGCCCCGAACGGACAACGATTTCGGCGTCGTAAAGGTAGGGCGTTTCGGGTGTCCAGAATTTCGGGTTAGGCACTTTGACCGTCAGCGTCACTTGTTCTTGCTTTGGCGGCACTTTCACTTGCACGGCGCGAAACTTGCGGTCCGGCGAACGAACTTCCACGACAACTTCCTCGTCCCTCGCCCCTCGCCCCGCGTCCCAGTCTAACCAAACCTCAAATCGCATTTCCCCTGTCGGCACATAGCGTTTATCGGCAATAGGGATGATGCGGAACTTCTTCACGCAAACTTGCCCCGTCGCTTCGAGCCAAACAGTTTGCCAAATGCCACTTGTGCTCGTATACCACCACTGAACTTGCTTGCCGATGGGTGTCTCGTGGTCAGTGAAGTCAACGGCTCGGACGACGAGCAGATTGGGGGCGTCAAATCGGATTTTGTCGGTGACATCAAAGCGAAATTCGCTGTAGCCACCTTCGTGTTCACCGACTTTTTCACCGTTCAGCCAGACTGTTGCGTGCCAGTCAACGGCACCGAAGCAAAGCCAAATTCGCTTGCCCCGCCATTCTTTGGGGACAGTGAAGTTTCGGCGATACCACGCAACGCCTTTGTAATCCGTTCGTCCGATGCCGCTGAGTTTGCTCTCCCATGGGAAGGGCACAACGATGCGGAGCGGAAACGGTTGGGCAGTGGTGGCAAACCAATTTTCCTTGACACCGACATCGTTAGGGTCAAAAGCGAATTCCCAAACGCCGTTCAAATTAAGCCATTGCGTTCGCTCAAAATCTGGTCGCGGGTGTTCAGGTCTCGGAACGAAATTGGCGCCTACTGCGTTCCCTGCCGTCATCAAAGCACTCGCTATCGCCGTCACGAAAATCCACCTCCACATCATTGTCCGCAATCACCCCGTTCAGACCAAGTCTGTTGCACCTCAAAGATGATGCCAAAATTTTCGGCGGTGTCAACGGCACAGGAGTGCGTTCGGAAAGTCTTGTAGGAGGGGCGTTAGCCCCGAATTTAGTCTTTCATGGCGCAAAGCAGGAGCCTGACCCTCCAAACCACCGACTGGAGTCGGTGGCTACGAAAAAACAAAGCCTGCTATTTAGGTTGCGAGTTGAGAGTTGAGGGTTAGGGCTTTTTCTCTGAACGCGCAACCCGCAACTCGCAACTTTCAGTTAGCCTGCTTTGAATTTGCAGCCACACACCTCGTGTGGGTGGTCAAAGCCGTTTGCTATTCGTCGCCTCACTAGTCGTCAGTCGCTATTCGCCATTCGCTATTCGCTGCCATTTTGGCTCGGCAGGAACCTCGCCCTCCCATTTTCCTGTCCCTCGTCCCGCGTCCCTCGTCCCATTCCGTTCTTGTCCCCTGTCCCTTGCCCCATGTCCCATCAGTAAGGTCTGATGACGATTGGCGGTTTGGCTGTTCGGATTTGCTCTTCAATCTCCCGTTGCCGACCTTCAATTAGGGCTTCTCTGTCCGCTGCCGACGGGATGGGAAGGTAAGGTCGGTCGTAAAGGGTGCTGTCAAAGAAGGAATCCTTGACGAAACTGTTGGGATGGGGCTCAAGTAGGTCTTCCTTGTTCACGATGAAATCTTCGCGTCGGTAGCCAGAAATCTCAAAGCCCGAACCTAAAACGATGGCGTTGACGGGACACGCATCCTCACAGTAGCCGCAAAAGATGCAGCGGAGAAGGTCAATTTGGTAAACTTTCGCGTAGCGCTCCCCACGGGAAACGGGATTGTCGCGTGGGTTGTCTTCAGCGATGACGGTGATGGCATCGGCTGGACAGGCTGCCGAACACAAGTGACAAGCGATGCACCGCTCCTTCCCGTCCTCCCATCGCCTCAAAATATGCCGACCTCGAAAGCGGGGCGAGACTTTAACGGGTTCGTCAGGATACTGAACAGTCACCTTCGGCGCAAACAAGTGGTTGAAGGTCACCTTCAGGCTTCGCAATATATTGCGCACCATCTCGGTTTCTTCCTCCTTTGCTCTACTTGATGTCGCCTGTAAGTCTTGCACGAATTCACTTCAAAAGCCAGCGAACCTGCTCCACTTCCAAGCGTCGTAAAGGGCGATAGCAGCGATGTTGGCAAGCCCTGCGGGCACCAAAACTGTCCAGCCCAATTTCATCAGTTGGTCATATCGAATTCGTGGTAGTGTTGCCCGCGCCCAAATGAAGGTGAACAGCACCAAAAGCAACTTGACGATGAACCAAAGCAAAGGCGGGAAAATAGGTCCGTTCCAACCGCCCAAAAACAGCGTCGTGACCATAGCGCTCGCTGTCACGACATTGACATATTCGCCCAGCATGAACATGGCAAACCTCATGCCCGTGTATTCAGTATGGTAGCCTGAGACCAGTTCGGATTCGGCTTCAGGCAAATCAAAAGGTGCTCGGTTCGTCTCAGCGAAACCGCCGATCAGGAACATGATGAAGGCTGGCAAAGCCAGCGGTTTGAAAACGAGCCAGTTGGGCAAAAACGGGATTACCAACTCTCGCCCAAACCACCAAAAAGTCAACGGACCGCTTTGAGCCTCAACTATGCCCCTCAAACTCAGCGTCCCAGTGAGCATGACCACGACGACGATGGCTAATCCGACTCCTAACTCGTAACTCAGCATTTGCGCAGCGCTCCTCAGCCCTCCAAGCAACGCATACTTGCTGTTTGAAGACCATCCAGCCAAGACGATGCCGTAAACTCCCAAACTCGCCAAAGCGACGATGTAAAGGACACCGATGTTTAAGTCAACGACTTGCTCGTTCGGACCGAAAGGGATGACGACGAAAGTGCAAAGGGCTGGCACCATCAAAAGCATGGGCGCCAAGAAGTAGACGAATTTGTCAGCGCCTTCAGGCACGATGACTTCCTTGAGCATCAATTTGAGCGCATCGGCAAAGGATTGAAGCAAACCAGCAGGACCGACACGGTTCGGTCCGAGCCTATCTTGCATGAAGCCCAAAAGCCTTCTTTCAGCCCAAATCAGGAACGGCAAAACGCCCATCACGCAAGCGATGATGATGACCAACTTGACGACCGACCAAAAGACTTCGTTCAGCGTCACCGCTTTTACCTCCTTTCGCTCAACTCCGCTGAAGTCGCACCAAGACAATCACGCATCACGGGTTACGCATTACGCTAAACCTCGTAAGTCACAGGTGCGAGATTGCCGTCTTCAAACTTGAGCGGCAACTCTTTGACGAACTTGATGCGCGGGTTTCTTGCAGCCTCGTCCCACAGCCCTTGCGAGATGTAAAGGACGCCCAAAGTGTTTGTGTCGCGGATACGGACGATGCGGGCTTTTTCTGGGTCACGGACTTTTGCGATTTCCAAAGCCCACTCCAAAGCCTGACGGTCATTTTCAGCCACAACAGGAATTCGGTCTCGCTCAATGAAGCCGCTGGTGAAGACATTGATGTGGGTGTCGTGCCAGTTGATTTTCTCTATGAGCCTCTTTGTCGTGATGTCTGCCAAACCCAATCCGGCAGCGTTGCCATGAGATTCGTCGGTCAAATCCAGCACGACGATGACGCGGGGCATGGGATGCTTGAGTTCGTTTTCGCCCGTAATCATGAGTCGCCCAATGACTTTCGTGTCCATGCCCGTGCCAGAGATGTTCTTGCCCATCCGCTCAACGATGAGGACATCAAGGTGGTTGAAAGGGATTTTGGGGCGAATTCGCTTCCAGAAGCGCAAAAGTTCCCGATCGCCCGCTTCAATTTCGTTTGGCTTGAGCGCCACCAATTTGGTAACTTGGTGGTAGCCGTTCTCCAAAATTGCGAGCCCAGCGAGAATGGGCAGCCTCTTCAGCATCTCGCGAGCCATCTTGGGGATGTAATTGCGCAAACTCCATGCCTTGTAGGTGTGAGCGACATCGGCGCCCTGTCGCTTGCCCATCCCGACAGCCATCATCTTGAGCAAACCGCTCTCATGCGGTCCAGAGAAATCGGTGTGATGTTTGATTCGGTTGACGACGATGATGCCATCGGCGTTTGCAGCGAACTTGTCAGCGTAAACGGGGATGCCATCCGTCTCGCCAATTCGTTCAACTTCCATCGTTGCCAAGATGGGAGCGCCGATGAATTCTTCGGTGATGCCGTAACCCCTCAAAATGGCGACTTGACCTTCAGCAGTCGCGCCACCATGACTTCCCATCGCTGGGAAAACGAAAGGCTCGCCACCGCACTCCTTCACGAACTCAACAACGCCTTTGATGATTTCGTTGATGCGAGCAATGCCGCGACTGCCCGCCGTGATAGCGATGCGCTTTCCTTTCAATTTCCTGCCCAATCCAATTCCTTCCAACTGCCGCTTCGTCTCCGCAATCACATCGTCAACTCGCTTGCTGTAAAGCCTTTGGGTTATGCAAGCCATTCGTATCTGCTCCAACATCTCCGTTCACTCCGTTCGCCCGAAATTTCCGCCAACTCATTTTAGCGCTTGCTGCTGACTTTTCTGCACAGATGGAGCATAATCGTTAGCGAAAAGCGGAGGGCGAAAGGTAAAAGCATGGCTTATCAACGGGAGTTAGGGGGAAAGAGCCATGAAGCGAAAAATCAAAGTTTGCATCCTTGCTTCAAATCCTTTCATTGAAGCCTACATAAAAAGCAAATTCTCTCATGACCATCTCGTAACCTTCTCCGAAAATCCTTCCCACGAAATAGACGCTTTCGTCTTTGAACAAGACATCCTGACACCGACAGAGCAAAAGATACTTCAAGCCATTGCTGAGTTGGGAACAATAGAAGCCGTTTCTGAAAGGCTGAACTACCATCGTGCCACAGTCAAGCGTTACCTTTGCCGAGTTTACAAGAAGTTGAAGGTCAAATCTTCGGCTCAAGCGACTTACCTTGCCTTTAAACTCGGTTTGATTCGCTGAAGACCGTGCTTCAAAAGGTGCTAAAAAAGAAGTTACTGTGGTAGCCTTGCGTTTTGGGTTTCATGTGTTCAAAATGGTGGCAGGAAAGAAAAAGGTTGGGAGGAAAAGATGATGGCGGCAAAGGAGACAGGAAAGCAGCAAGTCATCAAAAAGGGAGAGGTGGCAGAAGTTCCCTCAAAGCAAAGACTAAACTTGCTGATAACCCTTTTCCTCGCCCTTTGTGCTCTCTTCCTTTGGCTTCTAAGGACAACACCTGAAGGTCAAAGATGGTTGGCTTCTTGGCAAGCAAATTGGCAAGCAAGAAGGGACGCAGCGTTAAATCAGCATCGCTTTCAAGAAGCCTTGAAAAACGACCCTCCTTTGGGCTTCCCTTTGGAGAAGGTTGGGATTGAAAATTTGGCTGAAAGTAAACTTCCGATTTTGTTGGTAGTTTTGGGTCGCTGTGAGGGATGCAATGAAAAAGTTGTGTATGAGTGGGTAGAGATGGGAAAGTGGGAGACATTGAGTAAAGCGGTTCGGTTTGTCTTAGTTTTGCAAGAGGGAGTGAAAAAGATTGACGAGATTAGAAGGGATGCGAAGGGAGTGAGTTTGGTAGCAGATGAGGGAGGAGAGATTGCACGAAGGTTGAATGCCTTTTTTGTTCCTCGTGCTTATGGGTTTGAAGGTGGGAAGTTGGTTTGGGTTCAGAGGGAAGGGAATTTGGGAGAGGTTGAGATTTTGGAGAGATTTTTTGAGGCGGTAAAGGGAAGGGAGAAGGCGTGGTTGCTTATAGATGCGTGGTCAAGGGAGATGAGGGAGAAGGCATGGGGCAAATCTTTGGTAAGTTTGGAGAAGGGAGTTGATAAGAGATGAGATTGAGGTTTTCAAAGGAAGGTTTGACTTTAGTGGAGTTATTGGTTGTCATTGGCATCATTGCTGTTTTGGCAGGGATTTTGTGGATCGCTTTATCACCAGTGCGAGAAAAAGAAAGACAAATATTTTGTATGAACAATTTGAAACAAATTTGGATTGCTCTCCAAGCCTATCGCGAAGACTATAATGGCATTGATCCCGATGGTAAACCAAGAGAATATTGGGAGTTAGGATTACCTCCAGAAATTTTCTATCTGATGTCGTATATAGGTAACCCAAAGGTTGTTCATTGTCCTAACGATCCTTTTGATGCCATGTTTTCCTACTGGGCTGGTTGGTGGTCAGATGAAATGACTCATGGTAAGATTAAGTTCTCTGAATGGATTGCGAAGCAAGATACAAGTTTTCCAGCCATTTTAGATTGTTGGCATGATTCCTTTATGCGTTCCCTTCAACCTTGGAAGTCAAAAGATGGGCACTTTTTCACCTTATGGGTGACATTAGATGGAACAGTTAAGAAAGGATGGTATGACTTACCTTGGGATAATTTGCCTTTGGAGGTGAAGTAACATGAAGAAGAACTTATTAAGATTTATTCAACTTTTATTGATTATTGTTTGTTTTTCATTAATTGTATCATTATTGACAAGTTGTAATCCATGCCCTGCTCTATGGAGATGCAGATTAGCTCAAAGTTCGGTTTTTAATCGTATTGACTGTATTCAGCACCAGAAGAATTTATGTTGTCAGTATGCAGTTTATCGAGTATGGTGTTTAGATCCTCCGGGAGTTTTTGAAGATTGGATGGGAGGAAATCCTTATCGTAATATGAAATGCAGGCAAAGTGTCGTCGGTGGTAAAAGATGCCAATAAGCAAACGGAGGTGTTAAAAATGTGTGAGCAAAAAAAACAAAGGCAGTTGAAGAAGACTTGGACTGTAGGACTTTTATTTGTGGTCTTAACAAGTGTTCTTATTGTTCTCAGTCTTATTGGCTATATCAATTCAACCAAACACCTTTGGGCTTCAATACCACCAGAACCCAGTAATGTTGCCATTGTTGAGCCAGAACCCGATGAAGTTGTTGTTCTAATTGCTGACAAAGTTGTGAAAGGGTATAATTTGTTTCATTCAATGTTAAGTGGTAGTTTCTATGATTCCATCTTTCAAAGGGCAGTAGAAACTGAATCTGAGCAAGATAGTGATAACGATGGAATACCTGATTGGACTGTTTTAGAAATAGAAACGAATGAAGACGGCTTTTTTGGCACATTATGGGTTTATGATGAAGGAAACATTAATAGGTATACTTGTACAAATCTACAAACTCCGGGTAAAGTTTGGTCAGGGGAATTTCGTATTCCTGATGCATTAAATGGCTTTGGACAATATGAGTTGAATATAACAATTTCAACTTCAGAAGGAATAGAGCAATGGCAAGCAAATATAATGGTATCAAAACAAGCAGATCAAGGAGTGGCAAATGGTAGTGTTTCTTTAACAGACTTATCCGGCTTCTTCCAAATCAATTTCTCTTCTTCAGAACCTTTGGTAATTGACACATCTTATCCTAGTTTTTTCGTTGATGGGAAAGGTTACATTACTTTCGTAATAAATGAACAATCAGGAAATGCAATCTTGAGCTCTATAGATCCAGAAAACTGGCAACTTTGGTTTGATGCAAATAACAATGGAATTATTGATTCAGGGGAAGTAGTAGTTATTAGATATGATTACCAAACAAGTAATTGGCTGAATTCTTCTAAAATTGTTGAAGCTGAAATTGATTATTAAACTTGAACCTCTTTATTGGGATGCAGTGGAATTGACCTTCCCATCATTGCTGATTTGTAAATGGCGGTCAGAAGTTCAAGGGATTTGCGTCCCTCGCGAGCGTCGCAAACGAGTGGTGCTCCGTTTTTGATGGCAGCGACCATGTTTTCGGCTGAGTTGACGAAAGGC
>Ga0080004_1069148_pt1 | contig 21843 bp, 25 predicted proteins | sample WasSprMetagenome_FD_69207 | JGI IMG/M metagenome (GOLD analysis project Ga0080004, IMG submission 69207) | Sulfidic aquatic microbial communities from Washburn Spring, Yellowstone National Park, USA - WS (SPADES assembly) (version 2) | ecosystem: Environmental > Aquatic > Thermal springs > Hot...
AACCCCCTACACAGAGAAAACTCAATGGCTATAAACATAATAAACCTACAAAACTAAATTGGAGGCAAGCAGATAAAAACTAGGAGAGGAACCCAAACCGAAAGAATTAAGCCACAAAGTTTTCTTTTTCCATTTCTCTTTAGTGGAGCTTTGAGAGGTATATTCTGTGAAAGATCTTTTCAACATCATTATAAATATTTACATTTACCCCTCAATTTCGCTTCTAAAATTATTTTCCTAGCCTTAATGGTGCATTCATCTATTGCAGTCATCATATCATATATTATGTCCCTCAATTTTCGGGCTTCAACACTGTTATAAAACTTGTCTTGTAGGCATCTTACTTCATCGAGCTTAGGCTTAACGTACAAGTACATGTTTGGTCAGTAAGATTTATCGACGCCTAACGCTAAAAAGAAGATGGCTTTGGTAGGGTAGGAGCTTGTAGAATTTAAAAAAGGTCTTTCAAGTACTTCTTTAAATGCTTCTTTGATTTCTTGATCCTCCTCAATTATCTTGAGCAGGTCGTAAATTGCTTGTAGATATTCCGCATACTTAGTCCTCATCCATTTTTTCAATGTTCTGCAGTTCTTTGTAAAGGTCTGGGTAATGTTTTTCTAAATCCTCGTATAAGAGCGTGTCAACTCTAAATCTCTTTTTGAAAGAGAAGTTTTCCCACCAGCGAATGTCAGATTGGAGGAGCTTCTCTATCCCATGTAAGTCGGGTCCACTTTCCCCAAACACAAAGTTCCCCCTTAGATCATAAAGTTCTTTGAGAAGGGCTCAAGACATCTGCGTTTAATATCCTCAAAGTGCCTTTCCCTCAGCCTCCTGCTTTCCCTCCACCACTCAATAAGTAGTTCTAAAAGACCCGCGATCAAACCACTAAGGACTGTGAGAACAGCGTCCTCCCAACTCACATTTCTGCCTCCTAAGCTCCACCACAGCTTTAGGAGATTGATTGTAAGAAGGTGCTGAATCTGTTCTTTCAATACTTATGTTGTCTTAAGTCTCTCAAATATATATCTTGTTAAGTTTTCAAAAGCCCGCCTCAGATCCGGATCATTCTTGGAGAGGCCGTAATATGAAGTTCCATTGGGTAGTCTTTCTTTTTTCGCTTTATTAAGCCATACCCTACAGTCGATATAGTAGGCGTCCTTGCAATCTTCTCTTACCGATATTAGGAAAGTTGGGAGATTGTTGAAGAGTCCTCCCGTCCTTCTATAATATTCCCATTTTCTGCTCGGCCACCTTATAGTCCTGTATTTCCACTCCCCTCCAGGTGGCCATCTGCTACTCTCGGGGAATTCCGCCTCGAAATAGCATATTACTTGTCCACTATTAACGTCATATACCTCATAGTCTGGTTCGCCAGTTATTCCTCTATACTTGAATCTTAAGTTTGAGCCGTGCTTTTTCAGAAAGTCGTTGATTACTTGCTCAAACTTTGTTGCGAGCTTCTCAGCCCTATCATATCTCGACTTTACAAATACATCTCTTCCCTTCGCCATTAGCCCTTCCTTCTTGTATATTTTTGTCTTCTTTTCTCAAGAAACTTTCTCATTAGGTCTTCATTAAATTGTCTACCCAATTTCCCCACCCGTCTTATTGTTTGTCTTCCTATCTTCTATCCTCTTTTTCCTCACTTCCTTGAAATACTTCATATTACTGTTCACAATGTTTTCTAGAGCTGTGGAAGCCGATATGACCGCTGACATACTGTCAGCTTGCGCGAAAAATTCTATGAGTTTTGGATACACCCTCATTCTATATTCTCTTTCCGAGCACATTGTCTGCTTGCACGCTTTCAGCTCTTCTATGAGAAACCTCCACAGATTGCCCGCATCGATGGAGGCGGTCGAAGCGTTGCTATGGCCGCCTTTATAAAAGAAGAAGATATAATCATAGGGCATTGAGTCTACTTGGAGGGCATGAAAAGTCGTTTCATATGCTTTAAGATATGGCTGAGGTAGAGCGCCTGCGAAGTTGAAGCCAGCCCTCCTCAGCGAGTGTATGAAGGCCCCGACTACGAGAGCATCTTTGCTGTTAAAAGTGGATATCAAAAGCCCGCCGGGTTTGAGTACTCGATAGCATTCCTTAAACACCTCCTCCAATCCTCGTTCATAGTGATGAATGGTGAAGCCCCTCGTCCTGTTAACGACTATTTCCTCCTCCTTTGGAGCATTATTTTCGAAGAGCCAGAGAAAGTAGTCGCTTAGCTCAGCGTAGTTTACGTTGTCCCCATAAGGCGGATCTGTTATCACTGCGTCAATGCTTTCATCTGGTAGAGGTAGCTTTCTGGAGTCTGCCTGTAGAATCATATAAGTGGCACCTGCAACAAGTTCGTCGAACACCCTCGCCTCTCTAGCATAGGAGCCTATATGCTTATTGGTGAACTCCTTACCTCTCAACACGACTTCCGCTCTGTTTAAGAACTGCCTCCATACATTTATCTCTAGGTACTTAGGATATATCCAGTATGCGTGGAGGGCCCATCCTTCAACGACGTCCCCTCGTAAATGGCTCATCTTTGAAGCCCACTTCAACGTGCTGCTGAGTGTGAAAGAGAGGAAGGATTTAACGTCCTCCCTACAGGTTTCCAATTTCTCTATTTCCTCTTTGAGTTTGAGGACCATGTAGAGGTTTCTCTTCGTGAAGAGCTGGTCAAAGAACTTTATACCTCTCTTCAGAAGGTCGCCGGTTTTATCCCCTGGAGGTATCTCAACCCTTGTGAACTGGGGTGGTTGAGGGGGCTCTGGCAGATCTTCTACATCTGGTTGCTTCAAACCTTTAGAATGGCATATGTTACATTCATACTGTATCGCCACTGGCTTGTCCGTCGAAGCCTCATATTCCGTCCAGATAACCACGGCCTTCCTCCTACAGTTGGGACACTTGACTGCATACATGTCTGAGGCGAGCGGCTCCATAACTTCTGAGAGCTTTTCTACAGCTTCTCTAAAGAGTCGTGTGTTTAAAGGGGCTACTTCATGCCTCATTATCTTCACAGCAAGCGGATTCAAATCAATGGCTACAACCTTCCTTCTAACGATCAACCCCTCAACAAGCGTAACACCGCCACCCGCAAACGGATCCAGTATTATGTCACCAGGCTTCGTAAACCTGGTTATGATCTCTCTGAAAACCCTCCACGGGCGTCTTGCCCAAAACTTATGCATCATATAGGGAGGCGTATGAACGGTAGTCTTAATTATGCCCAGTTTGCCGATCTTCTCTTTAAGCTCCTCCGGCGCACATTCGTCTATTATCACCTTAAACGTTTGAGCCTCGCGCAACATACTATCCTACCTTCCGTTTTCCTCCCACACCGATCCCTAACACGTAGCTCTTCCTTCTACCCTCAAGATCCACCTGGTATCTGAACTGCCTACCGCATTTAGAGTACTGATAGAGGTATACGTTCCGCCAACTGTACTTCCACATCTTCAGCTGTTTAAACTCCCCCTCAAAACCGCGGTGGGGGCGTTTCAAACAGGTCAAACCCATTTCACCGTCCTTTTGAGGATAAGGTGGATTAGGCTCTCCGTAAGCTTTATAGCAGCATCCTCCATATCCAACTTCTCTATTTTCTCGCCAGTCATGAAGTCCCCAACGAATTTTAACGCCTCCTCTTCACTTAAACCCTCCTCTTTCAGCATGGAGCATATACCTGCCAGCAACGTGAAGTGTAAAGCCGTTGAGTAGCTTACATTATATCCCTTCTCTATTAGCATAGCCCATACTTTCCTGATGAGTTGGTCTACTTCTGGATGTATTGCAAGTGTTTTCTTGACAACTGGCACACTTTCACCTATGATTAAAGTATTACTAGAATACTTAAAAACTTTTCTTAACAGAGGACGGACGTGGCAACTTAAGGTTTATGTGTTTTCTTGTTTTAAGTTTTTTCTTATGTTGAGCGTTAGGTTTTTGGTTGAGGGGTTGGGTGTTTTTGAGGGGAATAAGGTTCCGTTGGAGCTTAAGGTTTTGGGTTTAGCTTTCTATATTCAGCTTTCAAGCCTTAGGAGGGCTGCTAGAGCCCTATCGGAGATCCATAAGGTTTCTAAGACTGCTGCTTGTGAGTGGGTTAGGAAATTTAGCGAGAAAGTTAATGTTAACCCTTGTTTAGGAGGCTAATAGCTCTAAATGAGACATGCGTTAAGGTTAATGGATTAGAATATTGGGTTTACGCAGCATTAGATGTTGATAGGAACGAGATATTGTCTATGAGGGTTTATCCATCAAGGAATGCGTTAGCAGCAGAGCAGTTCATACGCGAAGTCTTGAAGTACTGTGATGGTAAGCCAACCTTCATAGTTGATAATGCTCCATGGCTTAGGCAGGCGCTGGAAGAGCTAGGCTTACCATATAATGCTGAATCCTTTCGGTGACAGAAGCCTAATAGAATCAGTATACTCATCATTCAAGCAGAGAACAAAAGTATTCTTCAACAATATAACATCAAACCCAATTAATAGGAGTGAGAGGTTCAGGAGGTTAATGGCATGCTGAAAACCTAACAACAAAACTATTCACACTATACTACAACCACCTAAGGAGGTAAGCTTAAGTTGCCACGTCCCAGTTTAGAAGCGAAAAGTTTTTTTCTTTATTAGCCTCCATATTTTTAGGGTTACTTAAGTGAGGGGTGGATTTAAAGTGAGGATTGGCGTTTTAACTGGAGGTGGAGATGCTCCGGGACTTAACGCTTCAATTAGGGCGATAGTGAAGAAAAGTGAAAAGTATGGGTTTGAGGTTTTAGGAGTTAAACGTGGCTGGGGAGGAATGCTTGAGGGTGACGCTGTTCCACTAAAATATGAGAACGTTAAAGATGTAATTGGCATGGGTGGAACAATAATTAAAACCTCCAGGGTTAATCCGCTGAAACAGCCGGATGGAATAAAAAGGATAATTGAGAACTGTAGAAGGCTTGGTTTAGATGCTTTAATAGCTATTGGCGGAGATGACACTTTAAGTGTTGCTAAAGCGCTCAGTGACGCAGGCTTCCCTGTAATCGGCATCCCGAAAACTATTGATTATGATGTTCCTGAAACCGAATATACGATAGGATTTGATACAGCTGTTAATGAAGCTATGCACCAAATAGAAAATATTAAGGCTACGGCTGACGCGCATGAAAGGGTTTTCGTAGTTGAAATTATGGGTAGGCATGCCGGTTGGATCGCGTTATACTCCGGGTTAGCTGCTGGCGCAGACTTAATCCTAATACCTGAGGAGCCATTCAGCATAGAGGATGTGGTGAAATTCGTGAAGAGGAATATGGAGAGAGGCCGAAAATCGCTGGTGATAGTGGTAGCTGAAGGCGCATTAATTAAGGATTATAAAGGTCCAATAACAAAGGATGTTAAGGTTGACCAATTTGGGCATGTTTACCTCGGCGGCATAGGCGAGTTCCTAGCAAAGGAGATTGAGAAAGCTTTAGGGGTTGAAACAAGACATGTTGTTCCAGCCCACACTATTAGAGGCGGCTCTCCAACAGCCTTCGATAGAGTAATAGCTACAAGATATGGGTTGGCGGCGGTGGATTTAGTTAAAGAGGGAAAATTCGGTGTAATGGTTGCGTTGAAGGCTGGTAAAATAATTACGGTTCCACTTTCCGAGGCAACTGGAAGAACAAAACAGGTTAACTTAGAATTATATGAGGAGGCTAAAGTTTTCTTCGAGTAACACTGAAGTAAACTCGTAAATTTTTCTCCTCCAAAAATTTTAGTTGAATCTTTATGGCTGACAAGAGGAAATGCGAGTTTAAAGGGATTGGGGTGCCTTCAGCCACCTATATACTGTTTTTAATGGAATATTCAGCTCCTCTGATATTTGCTTAGCAGTGTAACCTTTACTCTTCAATTCTAGCATCTGCCTTCTTCTCAGTTTCCTCTCAGCCCTCCTAAACCTTGCTTTATTCTCAAAAATTATTCGGTTCTCATTACCGAAAAGGGAAAGCGCCAGCATAAAAGCCCTAAGATAGTTAGATTCCCTATTAATGTAGCCTACTAATTTAATGCGGTAATTTTCCGCAATATATTCTCTAAGCTGATTTAGCACCTCCTCTATCATGTAAAAGCTTACGGCCGACGCAAATTTAACCTCAACCATTCTACTTTCAGATTTAACTTCAATTGAATATTCTCCATTAACCATTCTAAATCACGCTCCGCTAAGATTAATGTTACTTTTTTAGATGTGGCTTATAAATTTTCTCATTTTAAATTTTCATTATAATGCGAAAAACTTATATACACCATTTCTCATATTATAAAAATGAAAAAATGAGAAAATGGGGGTGATCCCTATGATGGAGAAAATGCTCAAGCTGAAGATGATTGAGAATAAAATAACTGATCGTGGACCTCCACTAATCTAACACCACACTTTTATTTTAAGCGCACCCACATAATTGCATCTAAAATTATGCTAATATAGAATACTTTAAATTTCAATCGCTAAATTTTGCTCCCTAATAAATTTGATTAGCTCCTCTTTATATGGTAGGGCTGTTATGGCGCCATGTTTAGTAACAACTAAAGCTCCAACAGCGTTAGCTACTTTAACGCATTTCTCAAGGTCCCAGCCCCTAAGTAAACCGACAAGTAAGCCAGCGTTCCATCCGTCGCCAGCGCCAGTTGTATCCACCGCTTTCACTTTAAAGGCTGGTGCGTAAATGCTTTCACCCCCTCTAGTTTTAACTAGAGCCCCTCTATCGCCTAGCTTTATTCCAGCAATTTCAACACCATACTTTAAGGCTTTATTCGCTGCTTCTTCAGGATTCTTAGTTTTAAATATGAATTCAGCTTCTTCACGGGAGAACATCGCTATGTTAGATAGTTTAAGCGTTCTATTATAAACGGTTCTTATCGACCTTTCAGACCTCCAAACATCAAGCCTTAAGGTTGGGTCAAACGATACTTTAACCCCGCTTTTTCTAGCATACATTATAGATTTAAAGATTGCTTCTCTCGTAGGGTTCTGTGAGAGGGCGAATCCGGATACGTGGAGAATTTTCGCTGATGAAATATAATCATAGTCAATATCTTCCGGAGATAATGAGTCAACAGATGTCCCCTTAACCCAGGGGCTTCGGTAAAATATGAATGTTCGCTCACCAGTCTCCGGCTCATTAGCGACGAAAGCTAACGTTGTTCTAACATTCCTCTTGACTTTAACATGTGACACGTCAACACCGTTACTCTTAAGTTCTTTTAGGAGGAAATGCCCGAAAGGGTCGTCGCCAACAACAGTTATAGCGCCAGCCGTCAACCCCAACCTGGAGACTCCGACAAGAGTGTTCATTGGTGCTCCACCAAAAAATTTCCTAAAAGTTGAAGCCTCAATGTAGGAGACTGGTTCAGTAGCAATAAAATCGATTAAAACTTCACCTATACCGATAACTTCCGGACTCATAATTATCCTCCAACCTATTTTTTACGCTCTAACTTTTCAATACCATTCATGTAGGGTCTTAATACTTCAGGTATTATTACTGATCCATCTCTCTGCTGATAATGCTCTAAAATAGCCATCATCGTCCTGCTGGTTGCTAGGGCTGTGCTGTTAAGCGTGTGAACATAGCCTTTAGGAGGCCTTCCAGGACCTTCACGATATTTTATGTTTAGTCTCCTAGCCTGATAATCTGTGCAGTTTGAGTTTGAACCTATCTCCCTAAATTTTCCATCAACCATCCAAACTTCCGTATCATATTTTTTAGCTGCAACAGTTCCAATATCGCCAGTGCAAACGTTAACTACACGGTAATGCAGCCCAAGCATTTGATACATTTCCTCGCAATTCCCCTGTAGTTCCTCATGAATCCGCCATGAATCTTTCGGATGGCAGAAAACGAACTGTTCGATTTTATTGAATTGATGCATTCTGAAGAAGCCTTTAGTATATTTGCCGTGAGCTCCAACCTCCCGCCTGAAATTAGTGCTTATTCCAACAAATTTAAGCGGTAAATCTTTCTCATCTAAAACTTCATCCATAAACATTGCTGCTATAGGATGCTCGCTTGTAGCGATTAAATATAAATCTTCATTTTCAATCTTATATAGCATTGTTTCGAAATCTGCGAAGTCGATGCATCCCTCATAGGGTTTTCTGCGAAGCATGAATGGCGGCTCAACCAGTATAAACCCACGTTTCCTTAAAAAGTCTATAGCGAACCTTTGTATTGCAAGGTCGAGTAAAACAAGCTCCTCCTTAAAATAGAAGAAGCCTGACCCCGCAACTTTATTAGCCCTTTCCTCATCAACTAACCCTAACTCTAACGCTAACTCCAGGTGCCCTTTAGGTGTGAAATCAAATTTTGGCGGAGAACCCCACCGTCTTATTTCAACATTATCGTTCTCATCCCTCCCATATGGAACCGACTCATGAAGTAAATTTGGTATCCGCATATGTAGGCTTGCAGCTTTCCGCCTCCACTCTTCAACATCCTTCTCCAACCTTTTTATTTCGCTCTGAATTTTTTCAGCTTCAATAAGTATTTGGCTTTCATCCTCCCCCATCCTTTTTTTCTGGGCGATTATCAGGCTTAACTCGTTCCTTCTTCTCCTGAGGTTGTTTAATTCAGTTTGCAGTGCACGCCATTTCCTGTCGGCTTCTATAAATTCGTCAAGAACCCTAAGTTTTTCCGGATCATTCCTACGCTTAATGTTTTCCCTAACAAAATTCGGGTTCTCCCTTATGAGTTTAACATCGATCATTTTAAACCTTCCGAAACTTAAAAATGATTGTGAGATTAATAAAATTTTATATGCGACTGTTAATTCGCATATGTTTGAATGCGGCAACCTGAAAGCCTTGTTCAAACATTTTTCAGCAAACCTTTAATATTACCCATTCATTAATTTTGGATGCTTGGTGGTGCATTAAGTGTCGAAGAGTGTTCGCGTTAAAGATAAGTGGCGCAGTAAGAAATGGTATACTGTAGTTGCTCCACCATACTTTGGAAGTGTTGAAATAGGATCTATACCAGCTGATGACCCTCAGAAGCTTATTGGCAGAGTTATTGAGTCAACACTTTACGATATAACTGAAGACTTCGCTCACCAATACTTGAAAACATATTTTCAAGTGATCAGTGTAGATGGCAGAAAAGCCCTAACAATATTTAAGGGGCATGAGTATTCAAGAGATTACCTTAGGAGTTTAGTTAGGAGGAAAACAAGTAGGGTTGATGGAATATTTAATGTGACAACTAAAGATAATTACATGTTGAGGGTTTCCGCATGCGCTTTTACAACAACTAGAATAAAAACTTCTCAGGAGAGGGAGATTCGTGCAATAATGAGGAGAATCATTGAGGAGAAAGCTAAAAACTTAACTTTTGATCAATTTGTGCAGGAGGCTGTTCTCGGGAAAATAGCTTCAGACATATATAATGAGGCGAAGAAGATAACTCCTCTGCGACATGTAGGCATAAGAAAGACGAAGCTGCTCTCTAAGCCGGAGACTCAAATATTGGCTGCTGGAGAAGAAATTAAAACTCAAATTGAAGCAGCGTCAAGCAGCTCTGAAAGCGGAGAGAAAGCTGAGTAAACCTGGTTTTGATGGAGAAATATTTAAAATAGCATTTTTGATTTAGCATGGGTGGAAAATTATCTGCCACTTTAAGGAGAAAGGTTGCTCGGGAAGCTGCGCTTCTACTTTATACGCTGCAGGAGAAAGAGTTTAAGCAGGCTAAGGAGAAGGCTGCTAAATCCCTCGGCTTAAGAATTCTTCCAACAAACTTGGAGGTAGCTGAAGAACTGGATTTAATCGCGGATGAATTTGAGGGTGATGAGAGAAGGGAGCGCTTACTACGTATGCGTAGGGAAGCTCTTGAAGTAATGGAGCTTCTCAAAGAGTTTAATCCGAAACTTATAGGTAGCGTTTGGAGGGGAACTGCAAACAGGAATAGCGACATAGATATCGTTGTTTTCTCTCGAGATAGGAATCCAGTTATAGAGGCTCTTACTAATAGGGGACTGAAGATAATAGCTGTAGAAGTAGCTCATGCAGTGAAGAATGGAAGCGGTGAAGCAACGCATATTTACGTAGAGTTACCCTCCAGGGATCAGGTGGAAATTATTGTTAAAGACCCTGAGGATATTACTAGAATGGAGCGCTGCGACATATATGGCGACTTTAAGAGGGGCTTAACCATTGATGAGCTGAGAAGGGTTCTTGAGGGGAACCCGCTGGAAAAGTTTATTCCAAAAAGAAGTTAACTCTATTCATGACTGAAGAATCCTGCTTCAGGACTGTTTATCACCCTTTTAAGCTTCCACCTTAAGAAGCAATGTTAAATGTGTTTTCCAAATTATGAAAATGCTAAAATATTTATTTTGGGAAAGAAAAAATTGAGAGAGCGTCCTGAAGGATGAGAGAGTGGAGATAGATAGAGAGCAGTTTAGGAAAATGTTTCCTAATCTTGCAAGGGAAATAGAGGGTGGAAACAATAGGATAGTGATATCTTCTGTGAGATTGGATCCTGAAGAAGGGGAGAAAGCTGCCTCCAGAAAATTTGATGGCTATAACCCTGACGTAATAGATTTCTTAAGGAGATGCGATAATGAGCAGCAGGCTGAAGAGATAATAGCGTATCTGGAGAAGAGGGGAGAAATAAGCAAGCAGTACGCTTCAAGCTTAAGGAAACAGTTGAGGGATAAGGGTGTTAGAAGCTTCGGTCCAAAAAAGGAGGAAGCCTACTATCTTAGAAAAGCCGGCTACAAATAAATTGGAAACTAAATATCCACAACATTAATAATCTTTAAAAGATTGATGAAAGCAATCATGTATTCGGCAGCATATGAGGGAGTTGCGGAAATTGAAGGTTAAATCCATAATTGCTTATTCACTTCTAATATTACTCTTTTTAACCGCTAATTTAGCGGTTAAAAACGTGGATGCGGAGAACAATTCTATGGAGGCTGCGCCTTCCAGTGAAGCGAATATTCACTTAAATAGGTTTGTTAGCGTGGAGAGGAAGATTTCTTTTCTCAGCGGCGGATACGTGATGATTAACGACACCTTTTCACTTCTAATAGAAAACATGTCAGATTTAATTGTGGGTGTGCCGAGAAATTATAGCAGCCACATAATTTACTATGCTGCCTACGATAGTGGAGGAAGTTTACCAGTAAAGTTAATGATGGAGGAGGGAGGATTCCAATGGTTTAAGGTAGATTTCATGAAGCCATCTTCATTAGGTAATGAAGCATATAATTTTACTATAACATACGTTTTCTCCGGGCTAATTGAAAGTGTCGGTAAAAGCAGGTTTCACGCGGTTTTCCCACTATATCCAAGTTTAAGAGAGGATGCTTCATCATGTAATGTAATAGTGGCGTTTCCCACCGGCGTTTCACCATCCGAAATTAATTATCCAAGCAATGTTTTTCTTAAAGAAAACAGCAGTCTTCTCCGTAACTCAACTAGTCCGCTTGCAGCGTACGCGAATGCTTCATCCTGGATCACGTTCACCAGCCTAACATTTAAGCTGCTAAAGTTTTCGGATATAATGAGGGAAATAGCGGTTGACTGCTGGGGGAAAATTACTGTAAACGAAATCTACGAGATGAGTACAATTAACGTTGACAAAATAACGCTTAATCTTCCGGCTGATGCAACCTACATTTCTGTTTACGACGCTTACGGCATATACCAGAAAAGTCAGGTGCAAGTCAAGTATGGAAATAATAGTGTGATTGTGGAGATATCGCTAAATGAAAAATTGAAGAATAGTGGTAGAGCGAGAATATCCTTAACATATAATCTCCCATTCTGGACTTATATTACTAAATATGGGTGGCAACATTACATGTTAAACATTAATCTCACTAAGCCAGATGAGTGGATTATACAAAGAATCACTGTAATGGTTGTTCTACCAGAGGGCGCAAGCTTTCTCCCTAACGCTCAGCAGAGTAAGCTAAGCATTGAGAAAATAGGTGTTTTCCAGGAGAAAGCATCCATCAACTATTATAATGTTACAAGGTTTGAAAGTTTAGGCATGCTGAATGTGAGATATCAATATTCACCCTTCTGGGCGGCTTTTAAACCTACATTGCTCTTCGGAGTATTAATTGGCTTAGGCGGCTTAGCATTCACACTCCTTAAGTCATCCGGTAAAGGTGAGGTTGCTGCGCCAGCACATATTCCCCCTGAAAAGTTAAAAGAGTTTATAGAAGCCTTCGAGGAAAGAGGCAATATTCTGCTGGAAATAGAATCTTTAGAGCAGCAGTCTAGGAGGGGGAAAATATCTAGGAGACAATATAAGTTGATGAGGAAAACGCTTGAGGAACGTTTAGCATCAATTCAAAGTAAACTCTCCTCTCTTAAGGGTGAGATAGAGTCTGCTGGAAGCCGCTACGCCGATATGGTTAGGAGGCTGGAAATGGCGAGCGCTGAAATTGAAGTAGTGAAAAGAAACATTGCTGATGTTGAGTTGAGGTATCGGCGTGGTGAAATATCATCTGAGGCTCGCCGCAAATTACTTGAAGAATACGAGGATAGGAGAAAGAAGGCTGAAAACATTATTGAAGAGACACTTTTAAGGTTTAAGGAGGAGATTATTTAATTCTCTCCACGACTGAATCCTGATTTTAAAGTTTTCATTTTATTTTTCAGATTTCGCCATGGGTTACCGCACACTTAAAGAGCGAGGCTTCCAGCTTTCGCCTGAAAACTCCACCAGGCTTAGAAGGATTTCCACTCATGCCTCCAATTAAAGCATGGCAATGCTGATGCATATATTAAAGCCTCCATTTTAAGCATCCCTTACATTCCTGAGTGAAATGCTAAATAATGGTTGAATTCACCCTACATGATTGTGGCAACTTAAAATATGAAGCCTTCACTCTTTAAGCCGCCACATATACCCTATATTCCCATAAAACTTTTATTCTTGCAGTCCCCTTTTTCTGGGTAATGTAGGTGATTTTGATGGTGAAGATAAATATTGACTTAGAGAAGTGCACTGGCTGCGGAACATGCGTTGACGTTTGCCCCTCAGGCGTGTATGAAATTAGGGATGGTAAATCTGTCGCTGTTAATGTTGATGCATGCCTAGTTTGTAGGGCGTGTGAAACTCAGTGTCCAAACGCTGCTATAACTATTACTGAAGAGTGAAATATTACTGTTTAAAGAGACCAGAATTTAGATTGAACTTTCCTAGCAGCCTCAATTATTTTCTCCGCTTCTTTTTGGGCTTCAAGATTTATTGGCGGGCGTTTATCTCTAACTTTAATATTTATGCCAGCCATTTTACCTATGCATGCTGCAGTGATCCTCCTTAAAAACCATAGGTTGTATCCGCCTTCGAGAACGGCTGCTAGCTTCCCATAGCATAATTTATGCGCTAATCTAATTGTTTCCTGAAAAATCTTCAGGTATATTTGAGCTGAAAGCGTTAATTCTGAAATCTTATCTCTATAATAGCCGTCGAAGCCGGCTGATATGAGAATTATCTGCGGCTTATACTGCTCAATTATAGGTAACACAATAGTTTTAAAAGCTCTCCAATAGGCTGGGTCTCCTGATTTATAGGGGAGCGGAATATTAACTGTGTATCCTCTCCCCTCATCTACTCCAACATCCCATATGAAGCCTGTTCCAGGAAAAACTGTTGGATCCTCATGGAGGCTTATGTAGAGCACGCTGCTAGTATTATAGAAGATTTCTTGCGTTCCATTACCGTGATGAGCATCTATATCTAATATTAAGATTCTATTTAAGCGGTGTCTCACAATTAAGTGTTTCGCAGCTAAAGCGACATTATTAAATATGCAGAATCCAAGCGAATAGTTTGGTCCAGCATGATGACCTGGAGGCCTAATTAATGCAAAGGAATTATCGTATTCTCCTGAAGCAACTACATGTGCAGCTTCAATTGCTCCTCCAGCCGCCAACATCGCAACTTTAAAGCTTCCCTCTGAAACATGTGTCTCCTCACCGATGAATCCGCCTCCAGCCTCACATATAGCTCTAACCCTATCAATATGCTCTCTACTGTGAGCTAACTGTAAATCCTCTATGCTGGCATATTTAGGCTCAATAAGCGTAATATTACTGTTTTCAAGTAAACTGTTCTCTTTTATTCCATTAATTATCGCAATTAAACGTTCAGGCCTCTCAGGACATTCTCCCCCACCATTATGCTTAAGGTATTCATGTGAGTATATTATTGCCGTTCTCATTTAAACCACTCAATACTATTAAACACTTGATTAATTAAATCCTGCACATTTAATCTATTCTTTTTAGCGATTTTTCTAAGAGCTTGACTTACACCCGTCCCATATTGAATAGCTTTTTTCGGCTTAAGATAAACTTCTAACGGTAAACCAATATGCTCCGCAAGTTTCCTCAGTATTCTCTTCCTTAATGGATCGTTGCTGGATGATATTTTCAGGGTTACTGGTAGACTTAAAGCGAATGAGGCGAGATCGTAATCTGCATAAGGGAATCTAACCTCCACATTATGGAATGTGCAGATTTTCTCTTCAGGCTCCAAGCTGGCTTCATGCAGTCTAAGCGCATCATAATAGAGGTTTTCCTCAGCGGCTTTAAGGGATTCAGCGTAGCTTTTAAGGTATTTATGGTATCCGGCGAAGAGCTCATCGCTTCCCTGCCCGGAAAACATGGCTTTATAACCCATCCTGAATGATTTCTCAGCCAGCCAGAATTCGGGAATGCATATTGCCGCTTTAAGAGCGTTTGCCTCCTCAATCAACCATAAAACTTTCGGCAACACTTCTTCAACATCGTTTATCGTGTATGCTTCAGCCCTGAATGGTAAACCTATTTCTCCAGATATTCTCTCCGCATTATCCAAATCCTTAGATCCATCCAGCCCAACTGATATTAAAAGAACATTTTTCACACATTTCCCAGCGATGGAGGCAATAATGCTACTATCTAATCCCCCTGAAAATGCTATTGAAACCCTATCTAAGCCAATAGATTTCTCTCTAACAGATCTAAAAAGTAAATTGTACACTTCCTCCACAGCTTTCTCCTCATCAATTTTCCTCGTCTCCCCCATCTCTAAAACCTTAACTGGCTGAACCCTCATTCCTCCCCCACTTATCTCAGCAAAACTTCCAGGCGGGAAAGATTTTACACGCTCATTTCCAACTCCAAGAAGCCATAACGCTTTCCGCTCTGAAGCTAAAGCATAAAAGTTTTCTCCCTCACAAAAATATAATGGTTTAGCGCCTACTGGATCCCTTCCAGCAAGCAGTTTATTATCTTTAAGAATTACGAATGAAAATGACCCATTAACTTTCCGAATAAAATTTTTAATTGAATCCTCCACGTTTCCATCTCGCCCTATTAAATCTTTAATCTCCCTCTTATCAATGATTGGAGAAAAAATTTTTCCATCAAAAATCATCGTGAAATCTTCAGCTTCAATTGGCTGTGGAACATCATCTAGAAGATTCTGGCTGAAATTGTATCCTAAAATTACATTTGACTCAGCATTTAGCAAGCTGCTTAACTCGCTGATATCTCTTGCAATAATTGTTTCTTTTCCAGTCGATATGCCATGTAAATCTGAACCCCTATGCCTGAGCGCTTTAAGCATTTTAATTGCTTCCTGAGCAACGTTACCTCCACGTTTAGAGATTACGGCTACTAAAGCCCCCATACGCTATTAATCTCCGCCTAAAAAGTTGGTGCACCCACTAAAATACTTTAATATTTGCATGTGATTCCTGAAAAAATTGAATCATCAGTTCACAAATAAATATTTGCATGCAAAATATATGTTTGGAGGCGTGGTGGATGCCGATTTTACCTATTGATGCTGGACGTTATGGAACGCCTGAAATGCTTAGAGTATTCGAGGAGGAGAATTATATTCAGAAGATGCTTGATGTTGAGGCGGCGCTCGCATGGGCTCAAAGCGAGGTTGGTGAAATCCCAAGGAGGGATGCTGAAAAAATTATGGAGATGGCTTCAATAAAACATGTGAAGGTTAGCCGCATAAAGGAGATTGAGAGGGAGATAAAGCATGATGTTATGGCTCTTGTGAAGGCTTTAGCTGAAGCTTGCGGCTCAAGCGGCGCATATGTACATTTGGGTGTAACCAGCTATGATATTGTTGACACAGCTAAAGCTCTACAGCTTAAGGAGGCTTTAAACATAATTGAGCGGCGCCTAAACGATCTTGAACTAGTCCTGCTTAAGCTGGCTGATAAATATAAGCATACGATAATGATGGGGAGAACCCATGGGCAGCATGCTCTGCCAATAACTTTCGGGCTTAAGATGGCTGTTTGGATGCGTGAGGTTTCAAGGCATATTCAAAGGTTGAGGGAATGTAAGAGGCGCATTTTAGTAGGTAAAATGACAGGTGCGGTTGGAACTCAGGCAGGTTTAGGTCCAAACGCGCTGAAAATACAGGAGCTTGTGATGAGTAAGCTTGGATTGCAGCCGGTTGAAGTTTCAACCCAAATTGTTCAGCGGGATAGGCATGCTGAGCTCATATGTCTATTAGCGATTATAGCTTCCACACTCGATAAGTTTGCTACTGAAATAAGGGAGCTGCAGCGGACTGAGATAGCTGAAGTTTTTGAGCCGTTTGAGGAGCAGAAGCAGGTTGGCAGCTCAACAATGCCTCATAAACGTAATCCGGAAATATGTGAGAGAATATGCGGTTTAGCTAAAGTTGTTAGGGGACTAGTTATTCCAGCCCTAGAGAATATTCCAACATGGCATGAGAGAGATTTAACCCAGTCTTCAGCTGAAAGATTTATTATACCTGAATCATGCATTCTAGTTGATTACATGCTACACTTAATGATTTGGGTTCTCTCAAACCTGCGGGTTGATGAGGAGAGAATGCGGAGAAACATTGATTTAACTGAGGGTAGAGCCCTCGCAGAATCCGTTATGATAGCTTTAGTGAAGAAGGGGATGAGTAGGCAAGAGGCGCATGAACTGCTGAGGCAGCTAGCGATTAAAAGCTCATCTGAAAAATTAACCTTTAAAGAAGCTCTCTTAAAAAATGAAGTTGTCAGCAGAATGCTAACAGAGAGGGAAATAGATGAAGCCTTAGATCCTAGAAAATATCTCGGCACCACAATTGAGCAGATTGAATCAGCAATAAAAAAGACTCTTCAGGAAAGGCTTGAGAGAGGCCTAACTGAGTGAGTTACCCCCACTTTGAGGGGTATGCTTCCAGCGTTAAAGTAAGCCTTTACACTTAACTCCTCACCTGCCGGTTTTCGGGCTTCCCATCCCGTTAAGGCGCTGGCTATGTAGGTTAGATTCGCTGGAATTAGCGAGCGTTAAACTTATGAATCCTCCTGAAAACTTAGGCATATTATGCTAATCGTATGAAGGCTGATGCCAGCCATCTTGCAGTGAACCTGCCTGTTAACTATGTGAAGGAACCCTCTACACTACTTCTCATCCGCCTATTTGGCTTCCGCATTAAGGCCTTAGTTTACTCTTAATGGGTATGCTGGCTTCCACATCCATCTTAAGATTCGCCTTTACTCTCTTATTGGTGGTGGAATAATGATTAATGTTTGCGTTCTAAGAACCCCCTTTATGCTCTGAACTCTCTCAATTATTTTCCCTAAATCAGCCATCTTCTCAAACTCAACTTGTATCACGTCATCGAATTGTCCGGTGACTGCATGAGCCTCTCTAACACCCTCAATATTGAGCGCTGCCTCAGCAACCTTCCATATCATACCAGGCTCGGAATTCACGAGAATATAGGCTTTCATAAACCCACCGAAAATATATATTCCTTAAGCGAAAATAAAAAATTAACCGATCTTAAGCTCACTTGCATATTTCAATGGAGGTTTTTTATGCTTTAGCAGACCGGTATCTTCCCATAAGCTAAATCCACGCTGAATTTATCTATATTTTCAAGGTTGTATTCAACTATTTCTTCAACTCTTTTCCTGATGAGGTTTAAGTATGCTTCTGATTCAGTGATTAATTGCACGGCTGTTATCACCGGCTGATTTATCGGCTGCCCGATTTTACTCAGCATCCAAACGTAAACCTCTCTTACTCCGCTAACCTCACTGTAAATTTCGTTTGCAATCTTATGGGTTAAGAGATTATATATTTTGCCAACGTGGCTAACCGGATTCTTGCCGGCTGCGGCTTCAGAGCACTGCGGCCTATTAAGCGATATGAGACCGTTAACCCTATTACCTCTACCAACCTGCCCTGAATCAGCTCCGTCAGCGCTAGTTCCAAGAACAGTTAAGTATACGCCGTTTATTCCCCTGCCAGGCGCATCTAAAGTGTTTAGCTCAACGTGAATTCTCTCAAAACTATCATTCACTTCATTAACAAATTTTTCTATCTCCTCAAGAACCTTATCTTTCCTCTCAAAATAATGCTTTTCATCAGTTATAAATCGGTCTATAAAAGCCATTGAAACCGTTAAGTTTAAATCTCTATGCTTCCGGAAACCCATAACTTTAATATCTTCGCCAGTTTCAGGAAATCTTCTTTTGAAATCTTTCGAGTTAAGATATTTTTCTAAGTTAAGAACCATCATCTCAGTTTTAGTTAGAGGCGCCCACCCCACAGCTGCGGAAGTATCGTTTGCTTCAAGAAGTTTTCCACCACGCTTAAAAATGTCGGTGAGCGCTTGGGAACCCGGCTGTATCTCAACTTGATATTTTACATGCTCCTCCGGATCAACAAACCTAAGATTTCTCTTAAACCAATCTTTAGCTGTTTGAACAGCTATTTCAGCAACTGGAATCTTAATGTTTTCAACCTCAAATGTCGCTCTATCACCAAATATGAGCTTCATAGGTTTCTTAATGATTCCGCCGCCGAACCTAACCTCAACTTCACCAGCTACAAGAAGGGACTTATCAATGTTATGATGCATTATCGCCCCAACCCTCTCAAGATATTCTCTGCAGAGGTTCACTGAAACCTCATTCATTATTGAATCACATATAGTGTCTGGGTGACCCAAACCTTTCCTTTCAACTATTTCAATCTCCTGCTCCTCAAGCGGAATACTCTTTAATGGTAGAATAGATATGTTTTTCATTTCATACTCGCCTAACATGCTTTAACTGATGATTATTACGTTAACTAATATATAATTTGCGGTATAAAAACTCTAAAAAATATGTAATATAATGCATAACTTTACTCAACTCTTCCAGTTCCCCTCCAAGTTTTAGCTGCCTGCCCTTCAATTTAATTTTATTAGCATTATGTATGCTTCAGCTGTGTTCTCCACGGCTAAAGCGTGGAGAATATTAAAACTCACGCTTTAAGATAATAAAAAATAAATAGCTTTGTTTAAATATTATTTTGTGAAAATATAACTGAAGGTTATTTTTTATGATAACCGGATCAATGCTTAAAAAAATGAGGATTGAGGCTGGATTAACGCAGAGTCAGCTGGCTAAGATGGTTGGCGTGTCGCAAGCCCACATAGCTAAAATAGAGAGTGGAAAAGTTGATCCTAGACTATCCACGGTAAACAAGATTCTGCAAATATTAACTAGTGGGCGCGGTAGGAAGTGTGGGGAAATAATGACTCGTGAAGTGATAACGACGACGCCAAAGGAGAAGATAAAGAAGGTTAGCGAGATAATGGTGAAGTATGGCATTTCGCAACTACCAGTTTTAGATGGAAATAAAGTTATTGGCATGGTTACCGAGGAGGGTATTGTACGCAACCTAAGCCCAAATATATCTGAGGAAACCGTTGAAAAAATTATGGAGCCGCCTCTCCCAACAGTACCGGAGGACACTGATATAAGCGTTATAAGACCGCTGCTGGAAATACATCCAGGAGTTTTAGTAACTAGGAAGGGGGAGCTTGTTGGAATAATAACGCGCTCAGACCTTCTGAAAGTCATATAAATATGGCGCAGCCGCTGCTTCTAGAAGTTTTCCTCCATCCAAGATTTTCCTTAAACACTCATCCTATTGAATTTTAACCCTAAAATCTTCCTTAACCACGTTTAAAACGACATTTGTTACTGTTCTCTTAACGTATGGCATTGATATAAGCTTTTTAACGAAAGCGTTTAACCCATACCTATCCTTAAACCTCGCTATTACAGCTATATCAAAGTCTCCAGTTATATCGTAAACTGCGGCGACATTATCGCTTTTCGCAATCTCATTCTCAACATCAACTAAATGGGCTCCCTCAGCCTGAATAAGTATGATGGCGATCATTCCGTAGCCAACCTTCGCCGGATCAACGAGAACAGTGTACCCTTTCAAGACGCCTTTCTCCTCCAAGATTTTAATGCGATTATACGCTGTTCCAACTGATATTCCAAGCTTACTGGCTATTTTATTGAAGCTTACTCGTGAATCCTCCTGCAGTAAATTAAGTATTTGAGCATCTATTTCATCAACTTCATTAGGCAAGGAGGATTACACCCATTTTTCAACTTGAACATTTATTCAATGAAATTCATTTTATTTAAAAGTTTCTTAAAGATTAACGAAAAATTTATATGTAAATATGTAATAAAAGAGCAAATTATTGAATGAATGGTGGCGTGCTCTTGGAACGCGAGGAACACATTAGAAGAGCAGTTGAACTCCTAAAATCAAACAGGGTTCGATGGGTCCACTCAACATTCGTTGATGTAAGAGGGTTAATGCATGACATGGTTGTACCTGCGAGGGAATTTATTGAGGGGAACGCTTTCACAGCTGGTTTAGGCTTCGACGGTTCATCAGTTAGAGGCTTTAAGTCGGTTGAGGAGTCAGATATGGTTCTCATGCCTGATCCGAAAACGTTAGCGATAATTCCATGGATGAATGATGAAAGCCAGAAGAGCGCTATTGTAATAGGGGATGTCTGTGAAGCGTATGGTGGAAGAGAACCATCAGAGGTTGACTCAAGAGGTTATGTTGCTAAAAGAGCGGTTAAAGCCGCTGCTGAAATGGGATATTCTGGATGCTTCTCCCCAGAACTGGAGCATTTCATATTTACCTCAATCGATCCAACGAAGCTTGTTTGGGATCTTTGGGTTAGCCCGGACGGTGGTAAAGGCGATTCTTGGGGGGCTCCGAGAGTTGTACCTCAATCTCCGGAAATCTCTGGCGGCGGATACGTTTTAAGGCCTAAAGAAGCCTATTATAGGCCGCCTCCGGAGGATACAACGATTGAATATAGGAATGAGGTTTCAGCGGTTCTAGAGGATTATTTTGGATTTAAAGTTGAGAAGCATCATCATGAGGTTGCTACAGCCGGGCAGATTGAAATAGACTTCCAGTATGGTCCGCTTGTTGAGACTGCTGATAGAACCATATATTACAAGTTTGTGGCGAAAAACATCGCTAAGAGGCGCGGTTTAATAGCGACATTCATGCCGAAGCCAGTCTACTTAGATAACGCCAGCGGCATGCACATACATATTTCATTATGGAGAAGCAACATTAACGTAATGTATGATGAGAGCGATGAGTATGCGGAGCTCAGTCAAACTGGAAGATACTTTATAGGCGGCTTACTTGAGCATGCTAAGGCTTTAACAGCAGTATGCTGCCCCACAGTAAACTCATATAAGAGGCTTGTTCCAGGATTCGAGGCGCCAATCTATATTGTTTGGTCACGTAGGAACAGGTCGGCGTTAATTAGGATACCAGTCTACTATAAGGGGCCGGAGTACGCATCCTATAAACGCGTTGAGTACCGCGGCGCCGACCCATCATGTAACCCTTACCTAGCATTCGCCTGCCTCCTAATGGCTGGTCTTGATGGAGTAAAGAAGAAGATTGACCCCGGAGACCCAGTTAACGAGGACATTTACAAGTTAACTCCTGAAAGGAGGAGGGCTTTAGGCATAAGTGAGCTGCCAACAACCTTAA
>Ga0080004_1098346_pt1 | contig 21822 bp, 19 predicted proteins | sample WasSprMetagenome_FD_69207 | JGI IMG/M metagenome (GOLD analysis project Ga0080004, IMG submission 69207) | Sulfidic aquatic microbial communities from Washburn Spring, Yellowstone National Park, USA - WS (SPADES assembly) (version 2) | ecosystem: Environmental > Aquatic > Thermal springs > Hot...
CCCTCCTTCAGTATTCGGGAGAAGTCGCTCCCCGCTCCTCATCTCTTAAAAGTTGGCCAGAGGAGGGCATCCAAAACAATATAATGGCTTTTCGAGTTAAAGACTTTTCCCCGTGCTAAGGAGAGAGGTTTGTCGCTCATTTTATCACGATAGCTTTTCGAGAAGCTGTTTGAGGATTGGAACGAGTTTTTTACCGCTTTCGGTCAGCTCATACATCTCCGAATTTTTACTTACAATTTCCAGCTCTATAAGGGCCTTTAGATGCCTGCTCAGGATTCCCGGATTAAGCCTCACCTCGAACATAAGCTGGCTGAATCTCTTCGGCCCTGTTTCTAGTTTAAACAGTATCTCGCATGCCCCCCTTTTTGAAAGCAGTTTCAGCGCCTTCTTGGCTTTTTCATCCCCTGTTTCAGTGAAAAATTCTTCCGGTGATAACACTGTTTTTGTGTGGTTCGAACTATAAAACATTATCTCATATATCCTTCTCAAAAATAGAGATTTTATAACCGAAAGCCTCGCCCTTCAGGACTTGAGGAGAAAAGCTTAAATATAGAGCATTTTAAAATTATAGATACGGGCATGTTGCCCAAATAGCTCACAGGTTAACGAGATCTGCGGGATGGGGGAGCTTGGCTTTGAACCGGCAGATGAAAGAGGGCGTAAAGCCCTCCCTTAACGCCGGAAGCCTCGCCTTTAAATGCTGGATAGCTCACCTTGAACCAAAAAACAGCGCAATTTTTAAATAATTGTTAGTACAATTATTATTATGTCCTTAATCCTCGTTGCCGATGATGATCGCGATATCAGAGATATGCTGAAGCATTTTCTAACCCTGCACAGCTTCAAAGTCATCGAAGCATCCAACGGAATTGAAGCGGTTGAGCTCTGCTCAAAATTTAGACCTTTAATCATCCTCATGGACATTGAAATGCCCTTGCTTGACGGAATTGAGGCAACGAGAAGGATAATGCAAATGAATTCTGGAATCGTTGTCATCGGAATCACGGGGCATTCAAACAGAAAATATGAGCTTCTGCAAGCTGGTGCGAGGGAAGTTATTATAAAACCTTTCTCCGGAAAAATGCTGATAGACACGATAAGGAAATATCTCGGGGGGGGAAGAATTTGTAGATGCCTGAGAAAATACAGCTGGATTTCGGGAAAATAGTCGAGGAAAGTCTTGCGGGCTGCTATATACACGATGAGGAGGGGAAAATAGTTTATGTCAACGATATAGTGACCGTTGCGATGAAGTATTCGAAAGAAGAGCTGATAGGAAAGAACATTCTTGAACTCGTTTATGAAGGTGATGCGAAAAAAGCCGTTGAAATAATAGAAACTTCCCGCAACAAGAAGGCCTTTTACGAGATCAGGTTCAGAAGAAAGGATGGAAAGATACGCTGGGCATGGGGATTCTGCAGGCCGATAGAGATAAACGGGAAAAAGTACATCCTTGGAAACTGGATAGACATTACAAGGCTGAAAGAAGCAGAAGAGAAGCTTAAGGAGAGCGAAATCTTTTTCAGCAAGCTTGTTGAGGAATCCCTTGCGCCGGTTTACATAGTGAGGGACAGACTTCTCTACGTGAACAGAGCTGTGGAGGAAATCACGGGCTATTCAAAGGAGGAACTCCTCTCAATGGATCCCATAAAGCAGCTCATCCATCCGGAGGACAGGGAAATCGTTAGCCAGAGGCTGAGGGAAAGACTTCTCGGAAAAAGGCCCACGGAAACCTACAGCTTCAGGATAATTGCGAAGGATGGAAGTGTGAAGTGGGTAACTATTAGGCCCAGCCTGATAATCTACAAAGGTGAGCCGGCTGTCGTTGCAACATCCCTTGACATAACTGAAATCCAGCAGCTGAACGAGAGGCTGAGGAGGAGGGGGGAATATCTGAAACTGCTGAACAGAATTCTCAGGCACGACATTGCAAACGCTTTAACACCGATAATATTCGCCCTAGAGGAATTCCAGAGCAGTGAAATTGCGAAAAAAGCGCTGATGAAGGCTGAGTATATCACAAAACTGATAAATACGGTAAGGGAACTGGAGCTCGGGGTTGATGAAACTAGGCCTTTAAGGCTCGATGAAGTTGCGAGGAAGATCGCTGAAAGCTTTGGAGTCGCTTTTGATGGTGAAAAGGTGGAAGTAATTGGCAACGATTCCGTGGAGATCATAGTGGAGAACCTGGTTGACAACGCTGTTAAATACGGGAAAAGGGATGTAAGGGTTGAGGTAAGAAAGGAAGGAAAATTCGGAATCCTCAGAGTCTCGGACGGAGGAAAAGGAATCGCTCCTGAGATAAGGGAAAGAATATTCGAGCCAGGATTTACGACTGGCGGCGGAACGGGAATGGGGCTTTTCATAGTTAAGGAGCTTGTGAAGATTCTCGGCGGCGAGATCAGGGTTTACGATAACAAGCCGAGCGGGGCAGTTTTCGAGGTCGCATTCAGGCTTGCTTAAATCTTCGATAATTGCGCAACTCAGGACTGAAGTTTCGGGCTTTTTGTCAGATACTTCTGTAGTGCTTGATCAGATTTTTGAAAACTAGGGCATCGGATTCGTTCAGGACATGAATTTCTATCCTTCTGTTTGGAACCAGTTTTCTCGCTTCGTGCAGCACTTCGAGCCTGTCAATGCTGTCCGGTATTTCTACCAGCACATCCACATCGCTTGCACCGATGCTCTTTTGAAGGGCATACGATCCAAAAAGATAAATTTTTCCACCGTTTTTCTTCGCAAGATTCTCGAGTTCTTTGAGGTATTTATCCAGATTCTCCTCTAAATCCCTTTTTGTTCTCTTCAGATATTCGATATACCTGTGCATTCGAATACACCTTCAGCAAATTTTTCAGCCTCTCTGTACTCCTTTTCTCCATATCTGCGAATAAAATATCTTCCGCCAATGTATGCATCTTCCAGAATGTCGATGACGTACCATTTGTCCTCTGAAAGCCTTTTGAGGCATTCATTCTCGCTCAGATCGATCAACTCTTTTACAGAATGCGTTTTCGGAAAATCCCCAAAAACTCTGAAGAGGTAAGCCTTCAGCGCCAGCTGAACCGCCTGTTCTATGTGAAACAGGGCTATGTCGTATCTTCCGGCTGCAACATCGTAGCTGCTAATCCTGAGAAAATGTTTTGCCTTTTTGGCCATTTCTTCATAGAGTTTTGCACTCAATTCCATCACTCATCCTTAGATTGTTTGTTTCTGTTTAAAAATTTCTAGCATAAATCTTTTTCATCAACATAGAAAGAGGATTTTAGATCGTATCAGGAAGATGACCTCGAAATATTAAAATTGAATCTATATTTTCGAATTTTTTAGTAGAAAATCTTTTTAATTTTTAAAAGTTATATCCATTATGAGAAGCTGGGTGTACGGCGTTCTGGTTGCTACAGTATTCGTTTATGCAGCCTACTTAATCGGAGCCTATTACACTATCACGCATTTACCGCCAATCCCCTCTGAAGTTGTGACTGACAGCGGAAAATTGTTATTTACAGAAATTGATATAAAAGAAGGAAAGTACCTTTTGCAGAAGTATGGTCTGCAGGATTATGGGAGCGTCTTGGGTTTTGGAGGCTATTTTGGTGTTGATTATACATCTTACATGGTTAAATTTATCAGTGAAGAGGATGCCGGAGTTAAAAACTATCTCAAAAATTTAAATGGAAAAGTCATAGTTTCAGAATCCTTTGCAAGGGGATACGAGAGGGGAGTCGATTATTTTTCCAAACTTTTTGGAGAAAACTCCGAGAAGGTCGGTCTCAAGCCAAATTTAATATCCGATAAAGGGGAAGTAAGAAAAATAGTCTCCTATTTCACATGGAGCGCAATGATAGCTTTTGCGGGTTACACAAACGGTTTTCCGTATCATCCGGGATATATTGAACCCAAAGTCGACGTAACAATTGGGACATGGATCACGTTCTTCGCAATATTGCTTTCTGTAATGTTTGTTGCAGGCTTTCTGATAATAAAATTCCTGGATTATTGGAACGATCCAAGAACACCGGTTTCTCTACCAGAACCGACAAAAGCGCAGAAAATTGCCTTGTTCGGGATGCTTTTAGCAGTTTTTGGTCTTGGCATACAGGGTCTTCTTGGTGGCTATTTAATGCACAAGTATGCTGAACCCTCAAGTCTTTTTGGTATGGAACTCAACGCGATCTTACCATTCAACACGGCTAGGGCGCTTCACTACACACTCGCTGTACTGTGGATTGTTGTAAGCTGGACTTCTTTTGCGCTTTTTGTTCTTCCGTATTTTGGTATAGGTATTTCGGAAAAAAGAGTCCTCGGTATACTCGGTTTGGGGGCAATTGTATCTTTAGGAACCCTTTTCGGAATCTATGCGAGCTACATGCAGCTTATACCAGGAAAACTCTGGTTCTTGGTAGGTGCACAAGGGAGACCTGTTATCACCCAAGGGAGCGTTTGGTTGACCATCATAGCTTTAACGGTTTTTTACTTGGCCTATTTGTTCTATAAAGCTTCAAAACTTGCTACAGAAATTCTTAGACCTTTCGCAAAAATTCTCTCGATCTCCCTTGCTGGAACCGCTGCTGGAGCTTTTATAGGGGCATTACCGTTGATCCAGCCTTGGGAACACTTCACAGTTGATGAATACCTGAGATGGATAACGATTCATTCATTTGTTGAGGGTTTCTGGCCACCCATAGTGATCACGATACTGGTCTCCCTTCTAATAATAGCTGGATTGCTACCAGTAAGACTCGGGCTTTCAATAGTTGGCGTGGATGCCATACTTGAGATTGCAACTGGAATGATCGGAACGGCCCATCACTACTATTGGGGAGGACAGCCGACTTTTTGGCTCTATGTTGGAGCTCTTTTTAGCACTTTAGAGGTCATACCTATAGGATTCCTGATAGCGTATTCCCTTGTGATATGGAGGAGAAGCAAGCTTGAAAATGAGCTACAGAAGACACTTCTGACATTCATCTTAATTGCGGCTTTTGGTGGAGCCGTTGGAGTTGTTGCATTTGGTGCGGGTATGATTAATATGCCAATCATTAACTACTACATCCACGGAAGCCAGGGAACAATGGTTCATGCACACCTCGCAATGCCTTTAGCATATGGAATTCCAACTGTCCTAATGTGGGTGGTTGCATTCTATCTCTCGGGGGGTTTAAGTGAAAGATGGCTAAGGATATTCAGGTTTGCAGGGATAATCTTTGCAGTTGGATTTTATCTGCAAGTAATTCTTTCTCTCGGCCTAATCATGCCAAAACAATTCTCCGTTGTTTTGGATGAAGGCTACTGGTACATGAAATCGCTTTTCACAACAGACTGGGAACCGGGATTTTGGATGAGGAACGATATCGTTATTCATGTATGGTCAAGGATTTTTGGCGATCTAGTATCGGCGGCAGCAATAGCATTGTTCATCACAGCGTTGTTAACGGGTTATCTGAAAATTATGAGAGGGAGATAATTTTTATTTATTTCCTTCAGTTAGCTCACCTTTTTCTTATCCCAGCTCTGACAAATGTTCTTTCAGATTTTTCTGGAGGACTGCCAGCATTCTTGTTCCTTACAGTCTGCACTCTTGAAACAATTTCTGCACTCAGGAATCCGACTCTTGTGAACGATTTTGCAACCGAAACTGGCGAAGCCCCGGTTGCGAGCGAGAGAAGATACGGGAACATGGTGTAGGCGAAGGTTGGGGCAAGGAAAGTTGCCAGAGGTCCTGCGGTGGTTGAAAGTCCGGCAATTATGAATGCCGCCACAGGACCGGCGATGCAGAGGCTTACGAGGATCGATATAAGGAACTGACTCGCGCTTCTTGTGACTGGGAAAAGATGCAGCATTATGATGAAGGGGAGCATGAGCACCAATCCTTTAATAAGGAAGAACCTGATCATTGCCGTAAGGTTCGAAAGGATCAGTCCGATTGCTAGGGCTCCGGCGTAGAAGCCGAAGAAGCTGGAAATCGTACCAAGCAGGGCTCCTGCAGCAATTAAAGCGATTATCGATGCAAAAAATCCCGTAAAATCGATGTTCTGCATCGGTATTTCCGAAATTCGGTTGCATACGTTTGCGAAGACCTGGTAGAGATAAGGGGCAACCATAATGGATGAAAGGGCGATGGCAGTTTCCTTCAGCGTTTCGGGAATGCTTTCATCCTTTTCCTCGCCTATGAAGCCCGAGATCATTCTCAGCGAAACAATCAGCCCAAGAATGCCCATCGCAATTCCCGCTGTTGCGTTGTAGTATTTCCAGTCATCGCTACCGTCGTTGAGATCGAATTCCGGAACTGTGTAATACCAGTTGAGCGGCATAGCTGCAATCCCCGAAAGCGCTCCGCCGATCAGCTTTTCGTAATTCGGAATGATGGCTGTCCACGCAGATGGATTGATCAGCACAGGCGTTGCTGCTGAACAGGAATGATCGCCGTTGAAGGCCCTTGCCGTGATCACGTAGTTCCCCGACTGCTGGTAGCTGTGGTTCATAGTCAATTTCTGGCCATAGCCAATGTAATCGCTCACCGAGCTGCCGTCACCAAAATCAACGATTAGACTGTAGCCATCTCGCCCGTATGTCATTCGGATGTCGAAGGAGGCATTGAAACCCTCAATCTTCATGTTATCGATTGCGATTATGCAGGAGCCCGTTAATAATGGGGCCGGGGCTGAGAAAATGGATTGAAGCACGGGAATCAATGCAAAGAAACCCGCTGAAATTACGGCAGCAAAAATCATTTTCGCACCCCTTTCTGGATTGCCCAGCGCAAAGAAGAGGATGCTGCCTATGAATAGAGCGGAAACCAGGATTGCGGAAATGAAGCCGAGGGGTTCGTTGAGCGAAATACCCTCGATGATAGCGTTTAGGATCTGGTTTGCAACGGAGCTAAGAATTACAGCTGCAAAGCCCGATATCAGCAGTTTATCGTTTCTTTTTCCTAGGGCAATGAGAGCTATGGACACGACCGTGAGGATTACTCCGAGAGCGATTGCTATCCAGAGAAACCAGCTCATGAGCAGTTCTATGCCCTCAATTTCCCGCATCGGTAGCACAAAAATATTGATCGTTTAAAAATTGGAAGATAAATTTAAGAAGCGCATGGAATTGACGATTCTTTCATGGAGCTTAGGAAGGATGCGAGAATTCTTGTAGTTGGAGCGGGAACGATGGGTCCGGGTATAGCTCAGGTCTTTGCTACAAGCGGATACAAAACGATTCTTGCAGACATTAAAAATGAAGCGCTGGAAATGGCTAAACAAAAAATTCAGGCCAATTTAGAAACTTTAGTTGAGATTGGGGAAATCAGCAGAGAGAACGCGAAAAATTGTTGGGAAAATCTTACTTTTGCTTTATGGCCAATTCGGGAAAATCCGGAAGTCGATCTCGTGGTTGAGGCAGTGCCGGAGATTCCTGATTTGAAGGCTCAAGTTTTCAGGGAGTTGGATAATATTTGCAGCAGTAAAACGATCTTGAGCAGTACGACTTCATCTCTTAACGTATTTGAACTGGCCGAAGTTTCAAACCCGGAGAGGGTTATAATTGCCCATTTCTGCAATCCGCCGCACATTATACCACTGGTGGAGATTGTTATGGGTCCAAAAACTTCCAGAGAAACGCTTGAAAGGATTAGGAGCATACTAATTTCGTGCGGCAAGGTTCCCGTTGTACTCAAGCAGTACATTCCCGGCTTCCTGGTTAATCGCCTGAATGCGGCATTGATCAGAGAGGCTGCCTATATCGTAAGCAAGGGCTGGGCAAGCTGGGAAGATGTGGATTTGGCCTTTAAGCTAAATGCCGGGCTGAAAGCACCGTTTGAGGGTCCGCTGGAGTCAGTAGATTACATGGGCTGGGATGTTGCAGCGTTTGCCGGCATTTTTCTACTTCCACATTTATGCAATGCGACAAGCATCGAATTTGCCGAGGAAATGGTATCAAAGGGGCTTTTGGGTGTGAAAGCGGGTAAAGGTTTGAAAGATTATACCGGAAAATCCCGGCTTGAAATTGAAAGGATTCGAAGTCTAAAGATACTGAAAATTTTAAAGGTTGCGAAAGAGCTGGAGGTATTTAAATGAACAGGATCGGTGCAGGAGAAATTATAGCCGATATATTGGCTCAGCATGGAATTAAATACCTTTTTGGACTTCCCGGAGGTCATATATATCCGATGATGGAGGCCTGCGAGGAGAGGGGGATAAAGTTCATAGGTACTAGGCACGAGATGAATGCAGCATTCATGGCGGAAGGCTGGGCATTGACGACAGGTGAAATAGGTTTTTGTACCGGAACGGCCGGTCCGGGGTTTACGAATCTTCTAACCGGAATTGCAAACTCCTTTGCAGGTAGAATTCCTGTAATCTGCATAGCTGGCAAGGCCGGCATCGGGGAGTTCGATCGAAATGCCCTGCAAGATTTCAACCAGATTGATATGATAAAATCCGTAACAAAGTATGCCCGGACAATTCTTGATGTTCGCCGAATTCCGGAATATATCGGGAGAGCAATAGCCGAGGCAGTTTCGGATTGCCCCGGCCCGGTTTATATCGAGATACCTAAGGATGTTATGGAAAGTTCCGTCAATGCGGAAGAAATTAAAATGCAGAGGAGCTATGTATCCGGATCTAGACCCTGCGGGAATCCGGAAGATATAAAGAAAGCCCTGGAATTGATCAACAGCGCGGAAAGACCTATAATAGTTGCCGGTAGCGGGGTTTGGTGGGCAAAAGCGGCGCATTTGCTCAGGGAATTCGCCGAAATTTCTCAAATACCAGTATTTACAAGAAATGCTGGTAGAGGCTCGGTTCCCGACGATCATCCATTGGGAATGGGAATTGCCGCTAGCAGACATCCGGTATTCAGAATCGCTGCGCAGGCTACCGATTTGGTGTTATTTCTGGGCACGAGGCCGAATTACATTCTAACCCCAGATACATTTACCGAAACCTGCAAAATAATTAGGGTCGACATTAGAGCCGCAGAGCTCAGGAATCTTTTGGATGTCGATCTGGCAATTCAAGGCGACTGCGGACAGGTTCTTAGGCAGCTCATATCTGGGGTAAAGGAAAAAGATCGCTCTCAATGGATTGAAAGCATTAGAAGAATCCAAGAAATGGTAAAGAAAGCATTGGAGCCATTGATGCTTTCCGACAGGGTTCCGATCCATCCCATGAGGCTTTGTTACGAAGTTTCCAAATTCGTCAAAAAGGATACGATAGTGGTTATCGACGGAGGAGATGCGGCCCTCTTCGGAAACTTTGTTCTGCCGGCATTGGGGGCGGGAGAGTATCTGTCTATTGCCGGTACCAACTTTGGGCCCCTTGGAGTGGGTGTGCCTTACGCCATGGCCGCTAAGCTTGCACATCCGGACAAAGATGTTCTGCTTTTTACCGGGGATGGAGCATTCGGATATGGTATTATGGAGTACGAGACCGCCATAAGATACGGCATCAACTTCACAGCAGTCGTTCTTAACGATGCACACTGGGGCATGATAATGCGTTCAGAAGCCAAGAAAAGACTTAGGGAAAAGTTTGTTGGGTTGAAGCTGTCTGAGGTTCGCTATGATAAGATGGTTGAGGCTCTTGGAGGATATGGAGAACTTGTTACGGAGCCGGATGAAATAGGTACAGCAATTCGAGAAGCTCTTGCTTCAAACAAGCCGGCGGTGGTTAATGTCATGACGGATCCGTCAATCGGTTTTGTCAACTTGGAAGAGTTTTTGATGAAAAAGCTGTCTGGCGAGTAAGGGGTGGTAGTATGAAAAAGATTCGGATGAGTGGTAGCGAAGCGATTGCGGAAACGCTCGTCGCGGAAGGGGTCAATCACGTTGCCGGCATAGTCGGTTCAGCTTTTATGGATCTTTTGGATCTCTTTCCTGATGCGGGAATTCGATTTATCTCTGTTAGGCATGAACAGTCAGCTGCTCACATGGAAGATGGATATGCCAGGGTGACTGGAAAGGCGGGCGTTTGCATCGGGCAAAACGGTCCCGGAATAACAAACATGGTCACCGGCGTAGCTGCAGCTAACATGGCCCATACGCCCCTTGTAGTCATAGCCCCCTCGGCGATGAGCACAGCCGTTGGCTGGAACAGCTTTCAGGAATGCGATCAGGTCTCTGTTTTTCGCGCTATAACAAAGAAGTCGATAAGAGTTCCAAATCCAAGCAGAATTGCGGAATGTCTGCGTACGGCGTTTAGAATTGCATACGCAGAACGCGGGGCTGTGCTTTACGACATTCCGCGGGATTACTTCTATGCCGAGCTGGAAGACGTAATTCTGGAACCTAAAAGATATAGGGTGGACAAAAGAGGCCCAGGAGCACCTGAACTGCTGGATGAAGCTGTTTCTATACTTAGAGATGCGGAAAGACCTGCAATAATTGCGGGAAGGGGCGTGGTCGATTCTGATGCGATTCCAGAGGTAGTTGCCTTGGCCGAATACCTGAAAGCACCGGTGGCCTGTTCCTACCTGCACAACGATGCCTTTCCCGCATCCCATCCTCTGTGGATGGGACCGATCGGTTATATGGGATCAAAGGCCGCCATGCTAACTCTTTCGGAAGCCGACGTAATATTGGCCATTGGGACAAGACTCTCGGCTTTTGGAACGATACCGCAGTACGGAATCAGCTACATAACCGGGGAATCGAGGATAATTCAGGTTGACATTAATCCCCTGAACATAGGCCAAATTCACCCGGTGGAAGTTGGAATCATCGGCGATGCCAAGGAAACAGCTAGAGAACTACTTGCCAGGCTGAAGAAGGCCGGAATAAGCGTGAATAGAGACAGCTGGGTAAAGACAGCGATGGAAAGGAGAAAGGAATGGGAAAAGGAAATCTACGAACTTGCGATGATTGAAGGGAAACCGATCAATCCCCGCAGGGCTCTCTACGAGCTAACAAAAGCCTTGCCCAAGGGGACAATAGTGGCAACAGACGTGGGAAATGTAGCTTCGATAGCAAACAGCTATCTAAAATTTGATGAGGGCAGAAAACACATCGCTGCCTGTACTTTCGGGAACACGGGCTTTGCTTATCCTGCAGCTCTGGGAGCGAAGCTTGGCAGACCCGATCTGCCTGTTGTTGCAATAATTGGCGACGGAGCATGGGGTATGAGTCTTCATGAAGTGAGCACGGCTGTCGAACACAACATTCCAGTAGTGGCCTGTGTTTTCAACAATCAGTCCTGGGGGGCTGAGAAGAGGAACCAGATTGACTTCTACAATTCCCGCTTTATAGGAGTCGACATAAAGGGGCCGTGCTTCGCTGAGGTGGCAAAGGTCATGGGTGCTCACGGAGTAAGAGTCAATCGTGCTGATGAGATCTGTGCGGTAGTTGAAGAGGCGATTGAGCTAAATAGACCGGCTGTGATAGAGATCATGGTAGATCCGGAACAGCTTGCTCCTCCATTTCGCAGGGACGCTTTGAGATTTCCGCGGCGATATCTTCCAAAATATAGGCACCTTGACTACGAGAACTGGAAGAAATAGGTGTATGAGATGGGCCAAGTTCGCGATTTCAGGGGAAAGGTTGTTGTCATAACCGGCGGAGGAGGTGGGCTAGGAAGAGCTTTGGCCCGGGAATTCTCTTCCAAGGGCGCAACTGTTTGCATCCTGGATATCGACTCAAACGGGCTTTCCGAAACAAAAAAGCTAATTGAAGAGAAGAGAGGAAAAATTTTTCCATATTTTTGCGATGTAAGCGAAAAGGCCCAGGTTTTTTCGACTTTCGACAAAATCCGTTCTGAAGCGGGTCCTGTTTATTGTTTGGTGAACAACGCAGGCATTACACACTTTGGCGCTTTTTACAAGACAAAGGTGGAGGTTCTGGAAAAAGTCATAGCAATAAACCTCTTGGGTGCAATCTACTGCACCCGTGCGGCTGTTAAAGATATAATTGCCCAGAAGGGGATAGTAATAGGTATCTGTAGCGTTGCAGGCTTTGCACCCCTTGTCGGTAGATGCGCTTATGTGGCTTCGAAGCACGGTCTTTCGGGATATCTGAATACTCTCAGGACCGAATTGCTGGATTTCGGTGTATCAGTGCTGAATGTCTATCCCACATATATCAGAACGGGCATCGATAGGCATGCGCTGACTTCAGACGGATCGCTGAATGTACGTCCCAGAACTCCTAGCGGGGATGTGCTGGAGCCGGAAGAAGCGGCATCAGAGATAGTTAGAGCTGCAGAGGAAAACAGGCGAATTCTTCTTTTAGGAAAAACTGCGGAAATTGCTTGGAATCTATACAGGGAGGATCCCGAAAAGTATGAGAAAACCATGTTGGAGCTCAATAGGTATATTTTGGAGGAATACTGAGGGGGTGTTTTTGTGGAAGAAGTTGCGAAGAAGAAATTCATTCTGAATGAAAGGCAGAAAATGCTGCTACCTGTTGTGATGCTGGGGGCCCTTTTCGAGGGATATGACTTCATGGTGGTAAATCTAGTTTTGCCCTATGTTACCCGGGACTTTGGCATCAACGAGCAAATCGCAGCCTATGCGTTATCAATCATAGCAATAGGGACGCTTGTCGCATTTTTTGTAGTAAGAATGGCGGATAAAATAGGCAGAAGACCAATATTCCTCTTTTCAGTTCTCTTGTATTCCCTGTTCACACTTCTAACGGCCTTTTCGCCGAGGATAGAGATCTTCGTAACCCTTCAGTTTTTGGGCAGAATATTTTTGATCGGTTGCTGGGCTGTCGGGTATATCATAATGAGCGAAGAATTCGACCCAGAACTGAGGGGAAGAGCCCTGGCTTTGTTCCAGGCAGCTGCGGCAATTGGGGCAATTTTACCTTCGATAGTTCTGCCGTTTGCCGCTCACACTGAGCTTCATTGGCGCCTGCTCTACATTCTGGGTGGAATTCCGTTGTTAGTTCTTTTCTGGGGATGGAACAAATTGCCGGAAACGAGGAGATTTGAAGCCCTGAAACTGGGAAAAGAAAAGAAAGAAGCGGCACCAAGGCTTTTTGCAGTTTTTGAAAAACCCTATTTGAAATACACTCTTGCAATAATGGCCCTCTGGTTCTTCATGTATCTCTGCTACACATCCTCGATGAACTTCTTTGCCTATCGCGTAGTTCGCGAGTTAGCCTGGAGCGAGTCGCAGGTGGGTTTGATAACTGCTGTTGGCTATACACTGGGACTTCTGGGGTACTACGTTACGGGCAAAATGCTCGACAGATTTGGGAGGAAGAAAACAGCCTATGCTATCTTCACTTTGGGTGCTCTTGCGGTAATGGGAGCGTTCCAGATGAAGGAGTTCTTCTTAGTGGGCATCTTGATGATTGTGGCGGTTTTCTTTGTCGGCAGCTTCACCGTGATCTGCGCAACGTTCACGAATGAAGTATTTCCAACTGCTATAAGGGCAAATGCAATGGCCTGGGGCAATAACATAGTGGGTAGGATAGGTCAGATTGCTGCCCCAGCACTGGTCGGGCTTCTTGTTCCGATAATTGGCTTGGGAAATGCCGTAACAGCTTTGGCAATCGCACCATTTATCTGCATAGCCATAGTTGCCCTTTTGCTTCCGGAAACGCTGGGTTATCGGGTGGAAAAAGATTAATTTTTTAAATTTTATTTTTATTTTGCATCTTATGCGAAAAAAGAATATATATTCCGGATTTGTCGGAATTCATGCATTCGGAAAACGTTGATGATCTGCTCTCTAAGGCTGAATCTCTAGATCTGCTGGTTTCCGGGAGATTTTTCGCATATATCTATGAAACGGGAGACGAAAGGCTGAAGGAAATCGCTTTAAAAGCGCTGGTAAGATTTTACAACAAGAACATGCTGGACTTCACAGTTTACAGAAGCGCTGTTTATTTTGAAAAGGAGGTAGTGGAATTTTGCAAGAATTTGATGAACGCGAAAGAGGCATTTGGAACTTTTACGTTTGGCGGTACAGAGAGTATCATGCTCGCGGTTCTTGCTGCGAGAAATCGCTTTTTAAAAAGAAGGGGAAAAGATACCGTTCCGGAAATGGTTGTACCCTTCACGATCCACCCATCTTTTCTAAAATCTGCACATTATTTGGGTTTGAATGTGAAGATCATTGACATAGATGAGAAGCTTAAAGCGGATGTTGAGAGTTTGAAATCCGCGATAAGCGAAAAAACAGCACTAATAGCGCTTTCAGCACCAAACTGGCCTTATGGCACGGTGGATCCAGTTAAGGAAATTTCGGAGATTGCAAAGGAAAAGGAAATTCCGCTTCATGTTGACGCCTGTCTGGGCGGATTTATTTTGCCATTTTTTGAAAAAATCGGGGAAAAAGTCGAGCCCTTTGACTTCAGACTTGATGGTGTAACCTCTATTTCCATGGATGTCCACAAATACGGCTACTCTCCAAAGGGCGCTTCTGTCGTTCTTTTCAGGGATAGGGAGCTTAAAAAAGAATCAATGTTCGTAAATACATCCAATCCAGGTTATGTCTTTATAAATTCTGCAGTTTTGTCATCCCGTTCCGTGGGACCTCTGGCATCCGCCTTTGCCGTAATAAAGTATCTGGGCGAGGAGGGCTATATGAAGCTGTCAAAGGATGTCCTCGACGCTAGAAACGCGCTCCTTAAGGGAATGAAAAAGCTCGGATTTGAAAGTGTTGCGCCGGTAGAATCATCGATTTTAAGCCTTTTTAACGAAAATTTGGACCTAATTTCATTCGTTTCTGCGATGAGGGAATATGGCTGGCATTTCCATCTTCAGAGAGGGGTTAGAAAATATCGGATTCCTGTGAACATACATTTCACGATATCACCGATCCACGGGAGAACGGTTGGGGAATTTCTGAGGGATGCGGAGAAAGTTGTCGAGAGGAAGGAGAAAAGGGAAATCAATTTGAATGAGATTTTTGAAAGCGTAAAATCCGGGAAAATCGATTCGAGTCTAGCTCCAATCCTCGTGGAAATTTTTGAAGAGGAGGTTGCGAACGAGCTGGTAAAGGAAATCGTTATAGATTTTTTCAGGTGAGAAGTTGAACCTCGCATTTCTCGGATTCATTCTGATAACCTTCGCATCCCAGTCTATCTGGGTTACATTCTCTCCCGTGGTAACAAATGTGGCAAAAGAGCTTGGAGTTCCGAGTGAATTTATTGGATACCTTGCAGTTCTTTACCCCCTTTTCTTCCTTCTCTTGACAGTACCCTCGGGAATCCTGCTCGATAAGAAATTCAGATTTTGGATATCTTTTGGAGCCTTTATGACGTTCTTAGGAGGTTTTGGGAGAATTTTTTACAGAAATTATGGATGGATTTTTATTTGCCAGCTTTTTGCAGCATTGGGACAGCCTTTTTTACTCAATGGCTTTGTTCCGTTTTCTTCTAGGTTAAGCGATAATAAGAGAACGATTTTGATATCGATTCTCGTGCTCTCAATGTACCTAGGCGCAATCTCTGCGCTGGTATCTGGTTATTATTTATACATGCTTGGGGGTTTGGAGCTTCTAGTTCTCCCCTCCGCAGCTGTTTCTGCTCTTGGATTCTCCATATTTTTGCTCGGAATTCTCAATTTCCCTGAAAATAGGAGAGAGACGCACAGCTTGGGTTTTGGAAAAGTTGTGAAAAGGAGGGATCTCTGGCTTCTTGGCTGCATTCTCGGCTTGGGAGTTGCATCATTCGACAACCTTGCAACTTGGCTACAGCCAGCCCTCGAAAATGTTAAGCTCGGAGAAATTGCTGGTAGCGCTGCTGCAATTGCGATACTTTCCGGATTGATAGGAATCTCGGTGATTCCTGACATGATCTCGAGACGCTCTATGAGGACGACATATATCAGACTCGTGATTCCGATTGTGACCTTCTTTTTCACAGTTCTGGCGGCAGTTCAAGATCGAATTCTCATTTTTTCCCTTCTTTCGATTTCCGGGCTTCTAATGTTGCCAGTTTATCCTATAATAATGGACTGGATCGGAAAGTTTTACGAAAAAGAAATACAAGGAAGTGCCACCGGATTTGTGGGATTGGTAAGTAGGGTTTTTTCGGTTTCCATGATGTTTTTGGCTCCGCTGTTTATCAAGAGCGCATCGATGTATTTTTCGTTCTTGGCCATAATTGTTTCAATTGCCCTAGTTGCTTCAATTTTTGTGCCGAATGACAGATCTATGGGCCCACTTCCTTGAAGGTTAATATTATTTAGCATCTCGGAGATATTGAGGAAAATGAGGAACTGATAGCGGGGAATTCAGGGTGAGAATTATGGGAATATTCAGCTAATGTCGCGATTTTCATGAGCTATCCAAGCATTCCGTGAAAGCGAATGAGAACTTATAGCTAAAAAAATCGCCTTCAGGGCGCGGCCATCTTACAGATTCTTTAAAAGTTCGTAAGTTTCTTTGAATATCCTTTTAGCCACCTTTCTAAACTTTTTAGATAGCGTACCCTTTGAGATATAGAGATTTTTAGCCAGTCCCTCTAAGTTTATGTTTCTTGGGTCATCCAGAAATCCATACTTCAGGGCGGCCTCGATTATCAGCCTTTCCTCAAATGTAAATTTTTCGAGAGAGGAAACAAACTTAACGAGATTTGGCAAAATCTCTATTACCTTCGAAAAATCTGCTATCGTTAAATTGTTCTCCTTAAGGATTACAAAATTGTTTTTGTTCGATAGTTCGGAAAGCGCATTTTCAAGGTCTTCTCTCCTATCGAATCCAATGTGCCAGACCTCTTTTCCCTTTCTAACAAAAAATGGACCCACAATGTATCCGTGATTTTTCCTAACAATGCTCATTGCATCTGTAAAGTCGATTGTCGTCCTAACGAGTGCGGTATTTTTGTTTCTCTCCAGTAGCTCCAATTCTAGGAATTTGGGCTGTCTTGAAAGGGCTTCCAGCGAGTTCTGGAGCTCATCGTCCGAAGAGGCGGATATATATCCCCTATTTATGAGTTTGGACTCTTTAAAATCCCAGTAGGTCATGTAATAGGAAACTTCCAGATCATCTGAAGTGTTTATAAAAGGACAATCGTATTGTTCCATATCAAGCGTTATTATATACATTTCTATCGCCTCAAATAACTTTAGTCTCTTTTAGTAATTTTAAATCTTTTGCGTCCAAACCCAGTACCTTTGCGTATATGTAAACGTTGTCAGCGCCTATGGGTCTGCATAGCCATTTTATTCTACCCGGTGTTTCGCTCATCTTACCAAACGATGATCCCTGAACCAGCAGTTCTCCGTAGTAGGGATCCCTGAATATCTTCAGAATATCCCTTTCATAGTGAGCGTCATTTTCTGATGCTTGCTTCGGTGAATAAACTTTTCCAACTACCACTGTTCCCGTTTTGGTCTCGTCCAGATTGTGCTCCTGCGCCAGTCTTATGATTTCATCGCTCTCCCTCTCCAGCGACCATTTCTCTATTTCCTTCCTCATTTCAATCTGATTTTCAAAAACCAATCTTTCTTTTGGAGTTGGGAATCTCTCAAATAAATCGGGGCGACCGATTAGGTCCGTTAAACCTTTCCAATTCGGATCGCTGTAACCAGCGATGAAAACATATGAGTCTCTGCTTTTTACAACTGTGTAGGCGAAAACTGCGGGATCATAAGGGCCACTCCTCGGCACCACTCTCTTGGATTCATGGTAGTACTGCAGAAAATAATTTGAATGTCTTAAAAGACACTCGCATGGAGAAACGTCGATAAATTGTCCTTTTCCGCTTTTCTCTCTCCAAAAAATAGCTAGAAGAATACCGTAGGCAGTCCATGCGCCGCCAGTATACCAACCGAGCCAGTTTCCCTCTCTAAGCGGTATCTTGTATTCCTCTGGTACTTCAGGGTCGAATTCGGCCTCTCCTGTCATGTACATCAGGGTGCTGCGGGCTTGCTCTATAATATCGTAGCTACGCATCTTTTTCACTCCGGGACCAAAGGAACCAGTAGTTGAAATTGCCGCATAAATAAGCCTTGGATTCTCCTCTGCCAGGTTTTTATATCCTATACCAAGCTCGTCGGCTTCACCGGGTTTGAAAGATTCAATTACGACATCTGATTTTTTTACCATCTTTTTATAAAGCTCTTTTCCGCGCTCCGTGTAAACGTTCAGAGTTATGTAATATTTATTTCTGCCCTCAGCGAGAAAGGCTAGTCCGGTATCTTTGTGCTTTATACCAAAAGGAGTCATCTTTCTCGCTATATCACCCTCTGGCGGCTCAATTTTTATAACTTCTGCACCCAACTCTGCCAAAATTGATGAAGCAAATAGTGCGGCAAAATTCCCGTAGCTGATGTCTAGCACTCTGATTCCCTCTAGGGCCTCAGGCTTTTCATGAACCTTTGCTGGATCTGTTAAACTTTTTGCCCATTCAAAGTAATCTCTCACATTTTTCACCCCCTAAAAGAAAAGCCCTGCTTTTCCATCCCAATCTTCTGGAGGAGAAGATCCTTTTCTGTCACTCCACTTGCCTATCACGCCCTTCTCTTCAAGTGATTTTATTTCATCTACCGACATGCCCAGCAATCTTATAAATACGTGCTCGTTATCGAAGCCCACGGGTCTCCCAACCCATTTGATCCTCCCCGGGGTCTCGCTCATCTTAATAGCTTGAACTTCAGCCAGTTCTCCATATAAATGGTCTTCCAGCATCCAGACAGTTCTCCTAGCCCTGAAATGCTCCGAGTTGTAAACGTCTTCAGGACTTAGAACTTTTGAACAGGGGAAGCCGTATTTCTCACCCAGGCTTTCTATCTCGTTGCAAGTATGCTCTTCGCACCATTTGGAGACGGTCTTATCAATCTCTTCCAATACCTCTGGGTGAAATCTATCTTCTGGATTTTTATATTTCTTCAAGTCTTCTCTTCCCATTGCCGAGCAGAGGGCTAGAAATTCATCCGGGGTAAATGCCGCAATTGCAACAAAGCCGTCCTTCGCCCTGTATACGTTCGAGAGTACTATTGCAAGATCTCTGTTTCCGACTCTCTCCCTGTCTTTGCCCGTTAACCATATGTAGATCCAGGTCCAGTCCATCATTCTAATCGCACTTTCAATTTGGGTAACATCGATGAACTGGCCTTTACCGGTTTTCCTTCTGTAGATTAATGCCGCCAAAATTGCAATCGCACCCGTGATGGATGTCTGGAAATCCAGTATCCATGCACCGGATTTTATTGGAGGTCTTCCCGGGAATCCTGTTATGTGCATCAAGCCACTCTCTGCTTGGGCTACTGCATCGTAGGAAACTCGGAGAGCATTTTTGCCCCACTGCCCAAAACCTGAGCAGGCAACGTAGATAATCTCCGGTTTTAGATTTGAGAGCTGTCTGTAGCCTATACCCCATCTATCGAGAGTTCCGGGTCTGTAGTTGTCAACAACTATGTCGCACTTCTTTGCTAATCTGTATATCAGTTCCTTTCCTTCTGGTTTTCTTAGATCTATTGCGACATGGTATTTGTTGTGATTCTGTTCCTCAAATCCTGGCGAAAGATTTCTGTAATAGAAAAAGCTCGGAGTGACTGTTCTCATAACATCTCCTATCCCGGGTAATTCAACTTTGATTACTTCTGCTCCAAACTCAGCAAGAAAGTCTGTCAATGCAGGTCCTAAAACGACGTTGCACAGTTCTAGTACTCTTATTCCTTCCAGTGCCTCCGGTTTTTCTGAAATCTTGTCCGGCTCAAAAATTTTTTTATAAAAATCTTCTTTCATAGCTCCATAGCGGCTCTTATATCCGGGTCGATCTCATCCTCGGATGAGCTCTTCGTTACAAAGGACACGAAGATTATGGCAAGCAGGGAAAGCAGCAGAACTATTACGTAGCTGGGCATTCCATAGGGCATTCTGAACTGGAGTATCTGTTCTAGGATTAGGAAAACGATGTTTAGGCCTAAAGCTATGCTAAGGCTTGCAATTGCGGCTTCCCGAGTTGCCCTCTTCCAGTTAAGACCTATCCCAAGTATGGGAACTAATGCAGAAGCAAAGTACCCCCATCCGAGCGCGCCCAGTAATGCCACCAAGTAACCTCCGAAGTAGCCAAACAGCAGGGCAAACAGCGTGAGGAGAACTGTTACAACCCTCCCCCAGAATATCTGTTTTTCATAGGCTATTTCCCTCTTCAGGGCTTTTGGAATATCTCTGACAATTGCTGCAGTTCCTATTGAGATAAAGCCGCTTGCAGTGGACATTATAGCTGCTAATAATCCTGCATAAACAATTCCGGAAGCCCATGAAGGTATTTGGCTAAGAAATGCAGTAGCAGCTTCATCCGGTTTTGCTAGGGGACTCAGTTTCCCTATTACAACAAACCAGAGAGCTGCGTATCCAACAAATATCCATAGCAAGCTTGAAACCATGTAGCTCCCCCCGCTGATAACCCCGCCCCACTTAAGGTCTTTGTAACTCCTAACAGCTAAGAACTTCGTAGCCAGATGTGGCTGGCCCAGATTTCCGATGGCAAATATGAAATACCACATTAGCGCCAGCATCCAGGTACCTACACCAAGTGGATCTATCAGGGTCGGATCTTTTTGGGCTATGGGTGTAAAAAGACCCTCTGTTCCGCCTGTTATGACTAGGGCTAGGACTAGAACAGCAATAGCGGCGATTAACATGACCGCTCCTTGGAAAACATCTGTGAGTATGCTGGCAACCATTCCGGCGACAACAGTATAAACCATCGTGATGCCGAAGATTATCGCAATTCCCAATTCCAAAGAAACGCCCAGTAAACCTGAGACAACGTATCCCCCGGCCATCACCTGAGTTCCTAGATATGCTATAACACCTAGGATTAGGCATAATGCCAGCAGACATCGAACGGCATTACTCTTGAATCTGTCACCAGCTATTTCAGGCAGAGTTGCAAATTTCCTGACTTCGGCAAGGGCTCTGAGTCTTTTGCCTATTATCCACCATGAGAATCCGAATGCAACTGACTGGCTGAGAGTTATCCATAGGGAGATCGCCCCCCTGCTGTAGACCAACCCCGGTCCGCCCACAAATCCGAAACCACTCATTATTGCTGCAAAGCTAGCGATACCGATTATTACCGGACCAAAAAGCCTATGGGCTGCAAAGTAGTGTTCAGGTTGCTTTACAAGTCTCCTCCCTAAGATGCCGACAAGAAATGAGATTGCGAAGTAAACTACCACCAAACTCACGACCAAAGGGTCACTCATTCTGTTTCACCTCCTCTTTTTTAACCTTCCTGAGGAACTCGTTCCAGTCCTCATCTCTCAGAACAACCCTTGAGAAAAGCAGCGCATAGCTCAAAGTCACTGGAATGAAAGTCAAAAGCCACATTACTGGGAAGAGGAGGAAAAATCCCGGATGCATTCCGAGAATTGTGAACTCTGGAACCTTTTTGTAGTAAATTTGCCAGTAGTAGAAAATTCCCGTCAGGCAGATGGACCAGATTATGAAGGAAGCTAGAGCTAGCCATTTGCCAACTCCTAGCTTGTTTTCCCTTATGCTTGCCAGCGCCAACCATAGGGAGAAGTTCAGTGCCATTAAATAGCCAAAAAGAGCCCAAGCGTTAACCAAGGCTGCAACTAGCATTATCAGTGCTGTAATTCCTATACAAACTATGATCTTTGTCCGAACGTCCATAGCAATAATTTAAAAATAAAAATGTTAAGAATTTCCGTAACATCTTTCAAAATATTGAAAATTTTAGATATATATAACTTAATTTCATAATGAATTATTCAACGGCTAAATCTGAGAAGTTCGATTGTATCATTTTTAAACTTTCCCCTTTAGTGATGAAAAGAGCTGTAGCCATCGTCAGCGGCAAGGGAGGGACTGGGAAGAGCTTTGTTACCTGCAATACCGCAGTAATTCTTGCCGGAGCCGGTTTTAAGACGCTGGTAATCGATGCCGATATAACCATGGCCAGTGTTG
>Ga0080004_1154316_pt1 | contig 21816 bp, 14 predicted proteins | sample WasSprMetagenome_FD_69207 | JGI IMG/M metagenome (GOLD analysis project Ga0080004, IMG submission 69207) | Sulfidic aquatic microbial communities from Washburn Spring, Yellowstone National Park, USA - WS (SPADES assembly) (version 2) | ecosystem: Environmental > Aquatic > Thermal springs > Hot...
TGACCTATGGACGCCCCCGCCCCTCCCGGGGGGTAGCCGCCGCGGTCCGCCGCGAGCTCGCCGGCAGGGTCCGGGTGTTCGAGACCGTGATCAAACGGTCGGTACGCTTCGCCGAGGCCCCCGTGGCCGGCGAGCCCATCACCGTTTACGACCCAGGGTTCGACGGCAGCCAGGCATTTCGCCAGCTTGCGCGAGAGGTGATGACGGCGTGACTTCCCGGAAGAGGAAGGCCAGCCTCGAGGAGGCCGTGGGGCTGGGGCGGCTTCGCTTTTTTGGCACGGAGGATGAACATGTTCACGTGGATGAACCGACACATGGGGAGGAACATGAACAGGTTCAGGAACATGTACCCGAACATGAACATGTTCATGTTCATACTGCCCAGTCCCCTCCCCTGCCGACACCGCCCGCCCGGGCCACGGAGGCCCGCAGCGTCCACCTTCACACCTTGCTAACCCCCACGACCAGCAGACGACTCCGCGAGCTGGCTGAGGAGTGGGGGGTGTCTCAAGGCGAGGTGCTGCGCTTCGCCATAGACCTGGTCTGGCGCCTCTACCGAGCCAAAGCATAGTCCCCCCCTCCACGCACCAACGAAATCGCTTTACACAACTCAAAACCCCTCGGAGGAACTCGCCCCTACCAAGGAGCCATAGCAGCGCCAAGAGAACACTTTCTGGGGCCTAGGAAAGGTCCCAATAGAGCCAGGGAGGCACGGCTACTCGCGAAGCAGAACAGCAGGGGATCCGCTTCTGGTGCGGTACCCCTACAGATCGGGCGGTGGCACGATATGGAAGACCTTCTAACCCCAGAAGAAATGGCGGCGGTGGAACAGGCTAAAACGTTACTGCTCAAAGGGGGCCGGCCTGATTTAGCCCAGCTCTTAGAGGCCCCAAAAGAAGCCATCACATGGGCCCAGATGGGCGAGATTGTGGCCGGCATCATGGTCGCCGAGGTCACCGAGAAGTCAACAGCGCAGGCCCTCTCCGACCAAGTGGCTGCCGCCTTCCGAGAAGTCGAGGCAGAAGCGCAAGCGCACGCGGTGTCCCTCACTCCTTCTCACGTGGTGACCAGGGCCATAGCCGCCCTTGTGGCTTTGAGACTTCTGGAAAAACTTCGCCAAGCCGCCCCGCTTCCAGCAAAGGAGCGGCCCGCGAAGGAGGGAGCAGACGGAGAGGAGGAACCCGGGAAGCCCCTCCGGGCGGCGGTCCGCAGGGGGCTTTTGACCACCCCCAGTAACCGGCTGTACCACGAATTGCGGCGGGCCCTGGCCCTGAAGGGCTTCCGTGAGAACGTGGATGGCTGGCCCTCGCAACCTGTTGCCACCGATGGCTACTCCGCTCTCATGCAGCTCCGCCCATCCCCTCGCGAGCCCATCCCGGACGACGCCCTAGAGGCCTGGCGCCAGAGGATGTGGGCCCTACGCGAGGGCCTGTCTGACTTGGAAGCCGACGTTCTGGACGGAGTAACAGCCATCTGGCTGGAAAACGCCCGGCACAAGGATGAGATGGTGGCGGTTACAGCCGACGACCTGCTGCGCCTGCGTAGGCTCAAGCCCCGCCCGGGCGGCAAGGGCCGAGGCGGTTATTCCGACCGGCAACGTCAAGAGATCGCGGACGCCGTGGAAAGACTGGGCGCCGTGTGGTTGAACGTGGCGGAGGCCCCCATATTCCGGGAAGAGACTGACCGACGCGGCCGCGTCCGCACGGTGAAGGAGTCTTGGGCAATCCAGAGCCCGGCGCTGGTGGTGTCTAGCAGGTTAGTACAGAAGAGCTTCCCTTGGGGCCCGGAAAAAATTTACGCCTGGCGCGTGCGCCCAGGCGACTTCTTCGTCCCCTACCTCTTGGGCCCCGGGCGGCAAACCGCCCTCCTCTCTCAGAAGGCGCTCAGCTTCGATCCCTACCGCCAGACCTGGGAGAAGAGGCTCACGCGGTATTTCGCCTACCAGTGGAGGGTACGGGCTCGCGGCGGCAAGTACGAACAGCCCTTCCGGGTAACCACCCTTCTCGAGGAGTGCGAACCGGAGTACGCCACCAAACGCATCCGCTGGGTCAAGGAGCGGCTGGAAAAGGCCCTGGACACCCTGGAGGAGCACGGGGTCATCGCCGGCTGGCGATACGAACGCGCCGAGGGAAGTAGCACGTACCGGGATCCGGCCACCGGCGAGGAGCTACCCAATTACGAGGCGCCGAACGCCCGGGACTGGCTGAACTGGACTGTGTTGGCTGAACCTCCTCCCGAGATAGTTCAGCACTACCAGGAGCGGCGCCCGGGCAAGGAGCGGGCCCTGCCGGCGCGCCGAACCCCTGCGGGGCTAGGCGAGGAGATCCAAGCCTGGCGCCGCAGGGAGGGGCTGTCGCAGCGCGAGGCTGCCCGGCTGCTCGGCATTACCCAGGCCTATCTGTCGGACATCGAGCGGGGTAAGAAGCAGCCCGCCCCCGAGCTGGCGGCCAGGGTGAAGTCGGTGATCGGCGGCGGGGGCTAGTTATCACATCGGGCACCCGCGTCAGTTATCCCCGGCCGCTTGTTCGAAAAGCACCACCAAAACCAGGGGGCTCAAGCCTTCCTGCAGGCGGGCTTCAGTTATCAAACCCGAGTCTATCGTTGCAGATCCTCAGTTATCAAACCCGAGTCTATCGTTGCAGATCCCCGAGTCTATCGTTGCAGATCCCCGAGGCTATCGTTGCACCCCCACTTTCTGAAAGCCTTGGGCGCCAAGGCTTCCCGGGGGCGATAACTGCTCTATAAAGACTATGAAGTCTAGTGCGCGCGGGCGGCTTTCACAGCCGCCCGCGCGCTGTATCCTTGGAAGCAAGATCCGGAGCAGGCTGCCTCTGCCGGTACTGGCAACCGAGAGGGGGAACCCGAGCAATGGTGCGGCTGCTGAGGTTTGACCTGGCCGGCGAGTTCACGGATCCCGGAACGGAGCAGGCGGTCATCGCCGCGGTGGCCGCCAGCCCGCCTCTCTACTGGGAGCTGTTGGATACCTTGCCCCCCGCGGCCTTCGCCGTGTATCGGGAGGCCTGGGAAGAGGTGGCCGCAGCTGTGGAAGCGGAGGCACAGCCCTCCGTCCCCCAAGAGTGGGCGCCGGCTCCAGATCCCATGGGCGCCGCCCGCCGGCTGGCCGACCTCTACCAGCGGCGGGAGATCGCCCGGGTGCTGGAGCGGCTGGGCCGGGACCTGTACGGGGACGCGCCGGCCGCCGACCTGCTCACCGCCCTGGAGGAGGAGGAGGCCCGCGTCCAGGGGGCCATCCGTGACGTGGCCGCCGGCAGGCTGCTGTGGGCGGAAGGCCTGGTGGGCCGCGTGCTGGAAGAGGTGGGGGCCAGGCACGCGCAGCGGCGGCAAACGGGCAGGCCGGTGCTGGGCCTAGACACCGGCATCCCCAGGCTGAACGAGCTGCTGGGGGGCCTGCGGGACGGGGGGCTCTACATACTGGCCGGCCCTCCCGGCGCGGGGAAGACTTCCTTGGCCCTCCAGATCGCCTCCCGGGTCGCCCTGCGGGTTCCCGTGGTGTACGTGTCCTTCGAGAATAGCCCGGCCAACCTGACGCTGAAGCTGCTCTGCCGGTTGGCGGAGGTGCCAGCGGCCGACGCGGAGCGCGGCCTAGTGGATCCGGCCAAGCTGCGGAGCGCGGCCGGCGACTTCCGGGCGCAGGCGGCCCGGCTGGCCTTCCTGGAAGGCACGAGCAGGACGACGGTGCCCCAGGTGCGGGCGCGGGCCCTCCAGGCGATGGCCCGCCACCGGGCCGAGCGGTGCCTGGTGGTGGTGGACTATTTGCAGCGCATGGCCCATGGCCGCGGCTACACCGACCTGCGGGCAAACGTCAGCGCCCTGGTGGGGGAGCTGACCGACCTGGCTCGCCGGCTGAACAGCCCGGTGCTGGCCCTGTCCAGCCTGAGCAGGGCCGGGTACCAGGGCGGGGAGGGGAAGGCCGACCTGGCCGCGCTCAAGGAATCCGGCGATGTGGAATACGCGGCTGACGTTGTGCTCTTTCTGGCAACGCCCAAGGAGCGGAAGGCCGTGCCGCCTGCCCGGGCGGTGGACCTAGTGGTGGCGAAAAACCGCTATGGGGAATTGGACTCGGTGCCCTTGGTGTTCAAGGCCGATATTGGGCTCTTCGGTGAGGAGGACCGGCGGTGAGGGCCTGGGGCCCGGGCGAGAACCTGACGCTCAGCGAGGCTGACTTGGCTGCCTGCCGGCCCGTCCGGGGTGAGGGCGGCAGAGTGGTACGGGCCTTCTGCCCGTTCCATGGATCCGATCACCAACGCAGCCTGCGGGTGGACCTGAACACCGGGCGCTTTTACTGCTTTGCCTGCGGATCCTGGGGCTACCTCGAGGAGTACCGCAGGAGCCGCCAGGAGGCCTCCAGAAGGCCGGGAACGGGGGCGGGGATGGGTAAACGTATCGCCCCCGATCTTCGTGCGCCCACAGGGCCTCCTAGCGGCTCTGGAGGGCATCCTGGGGAGGCCCCGGAGGGCGTGGCCCGCCTGGCCGAGTTTCAGGCCGCCCTTCCCGGCAGCCCGGGCGAGCAGTACCTGAAGCGGCGGGGAATCCCCCTAGAGGTGGCGCAGGCCTGCGGAGTGGGCTATGCAGCCCCCGGGAAGTGGCCGCACAAAGGGCGGGACTGGAAGCGGGGCCGGGTGGTGTTCCCCCACACGGATCCGGAGGGCCGCGTGGTGAACCTGTACGGCCGCGCGGTGGGCGGCGAAGAGGTGCCCAAGGGGCTGCGGCACGACCACCTGCCCGGTCCCCGCGGGGTTTTCAACGCCCGGGCCCTGCAGGGCGACACCGTGTTCGTGTGCGAGGGCGTGTTCGATGCCTTGTCGCTGATGGCTGCGGGCTACCCGAACGCGGTGGCGATCTTCGGCGTGGACGGGCTCAAGTGGCCGTGGTTCCGGGCAGTGCGCCGGCTTGTCTTCGCCCTGGACCTCGATCAGCGGGGCCGGGAGGCATGGCGGGAACTCGCTTGGAACGCAGTGCTGCGGGGCAAAGAGGTTTTCACCCTACCAGAACTGGTGTATGCTGGGTGCAAGGACCTGAACGAGGCCTGGGTGAAGGCGGGGCGGCTTGAGGTAGGCGAGCTGGAGTCCCGGAAGGCCTGGCCGGAAGCAGGGGGCGGGCCCCCCGAGATTCCGGAACCCGAGCCGGGGCTGGCGACTGATGTGCAGGGGTTGCAGGCGGGCAGAGAGCCCGAGTTGGCTGCCGAGGGCGCTGCGGTGGCACCCGCAGAGGCACCTCCCGGCCCGCAGCGGTTCGCCGTGTGGTGGGCCAAGGAAAAGGGTTGGCTGGTGGTGAGGGACCCCGAGGGGCGGGAGTACGAGATAGCGGCCCGGGACGCGCCCCGCGAGTGGCTGGCCCTCGCCAGCCGAAGGAAGGGGTGGTAACCATGGCCGCCATGCCGGCGGAACAGATAACGTTTGACCTGGCGGGTACCCGAACGCGCCAGTGCGAGGAAGTGCTTTACCCCATCGTCTGCCCGGGCTGCGGCCAGCACATCGCGGCGGCTGTACCGGGAGACCAGGGCCGGGGAGGCGCATCTGCTTGCCGCCTCCGTGTTCGGACTCCGAATGCGGGCAATCACGTAGAGAAGAGCAGGTAGGAGGGTGTGGTGCATCTGCCTGCTGCCTTCTGGGCAAGGAAGAAGGGCGGCTCCCCCGAGGTGACGCAGGCCGACCGGGAACTCGCCCGGGCCTGCGTGGCGGAAGGAGGGAGCCTTGCGGCTGCCCTGGCGGAGGCCTTTGTTAGAATGAAGCCGGGTGGTATCGGTGCCGTACAGGGACCGTAGGGAGGGATCAAGGTGACCATCAGGAGGCAGTTTCCAAACGCCGTCCGTGTGGCCGCCCTCATGATTGCCGTGGCCCTTCTTGTTGCTGGCGGCGTTTCCTTCGCGGCCAATCCCGTTAAGCTCGTAGTGGACGGAAGGGAAATCGCCTGCGATGTGCCACCGCAGATCGTAGACGGTCGGGTTATGGTGCCAGTGAGGTTTGTGGCCGAGGCCTTGGGCTGCAAGGTGGAGTGGGATGCCGACAGCTGCACAGTAAAGATCACCAGCCAAAAGGCGAAGTTGGCACAACAAGATAAGGATGCTATCACGTTCGCCAGGATTGCCCTCGGGTGGGGTCTCCAAGCCCCCGTTGACCAGAACGGAAAGGTTTTCGTTGTCCCCCTGGACAAGATGACGCCAGAGCAGTTACGAGAAAGAGAGACTTACCTCAAGGACAAGATCAGGGAATTGCGGCGGTGGACTCCCTCTGATGCGCGATTGTTGCCGCTCCAGGACGCACTAGCTGCCGCAATGGAGCAGGAACTCGTAATCTTGGCTTTCTATCAACTTAGGGCGGATCCGGAATCGCGTGAGCGGGCCAAGATGCGGTTAGTTGAACACTACGCGGAGCTCCGCAAAGCAATTGACAGCGTCTACCGCGAACTGCTTAAGCTGGAGGCATACTTCGGGGACTGGGCCTACCAGGAGGCTTGGTCCGTCAAGCGGCAGTGGGAGTGGCTGTTGGTTGATTGGACCCCGTAGACCCTTGCGTCGCGGCGGCTGCGAGTTTCGAGTTTCGCTGAGGGGTCTCAGTTGCTTCTTTTTGGGCGTTCCGTTCCGCAGGGTGTCCCCTCCCGTCGTCCTGTCCCATTCCGCGTGGAATATTGGCCGGAGTCCGGACGTAATTCCTGACGCGTTCCGCCATCCCGCCCCGCTCCGCGGGCGGCCCCGCCGCCCGGGCCTTGACTGGGTGCCGGGGCGACGTTAGACTAAGGGACGTAAGGGTGTTCTTGCTCCCCGGCCTGGCCTGGCTGGGGCAAAATAGGTGTGCTTGGAGCCCGGGGGTCGCCCGGGCGGTGTGTAGGGGAAGAGAGCAGGCGTGTTGAGGCCGGCTCCGCCTCCCGAGGAGGCGGGCCGGCGGGTAGCGGGCAGTGGTGGCTGCCCAGAGGTGTTTTGAGCGCCAGCTCTCTTCGTGTTTTCTATGGGGAGCTGGCGGGAGAGGGAGGGAGATGCCATGCGGGGTCTATTCGTCGCACCCCACCACCGAAAGCGGCGAGCCGGTTGGCCTGAATGCCCGTACCTTGAGAAGCGCGCCTAAATGCCACCGCATAGCCCCGGTCAGGGCCCGGGGGGTGTTTCGTCTCATGGGAGCCCCTTCTCTGAAGAGGCAAGTCGAGCTGGCCCTGGTGTCAATCTTCCGCCCGGGCTGGAAGCGCCACGAATTGAAGAAGCGCGGAGAGGCGGACCGGTGGATCACATCCGCAGGGGTCCTGCGGTGCTACATGGGGCACTGCAACCGCTTCGCCGAGTGGGCGCGGAGGCGTTATGGGATCCGGTTTCTGCGGCAAATTGAGCCGCATATGGGCGCGGAGTACCTGGAGGAACTGAAGGCCGACAAAAAGAGCTGCTACACCCTGCCGGCGGTCAGGGCGGCCCTGAGGAAACTGCGATGGGGGATCAAGCAGGCCTTCGGAGTGTGGGTGGAGACGGTCCCCGAAGACCTGAAGCTGCCCAAGAGGACTCTGCAGGTGCGAAAGCAGGCCGGGGCCTACAGCCCTGAGGAAGCCCGGGCGATCATGGCCGCGGTCAAGGGTCCTGCCGGGTTTGCCCTGCGGGTACAGTACTACCTAGGCCTGCGCGTCAGTGAAGCGGTCAAGTTGCGGCCGGAGAACGTTGACCTGGAAGCCGGTATCGTCCGGGTTAAGGGCAAGGGCGGCCGCCTGCGCGAGGTCCCGATTCCCGCTGAGCTGTTGCCATGGCTCCCCGATCTGGTGGCCGCCACCCCGCCCGGGCAGCGGCTGTTCCCAGTGGCCGCGCGCCGCGTCCAGGAGGCGGTTCGGAAGGCCTGCTTGCAGGCCGGGATAAGCCCGCACGGCACCCACGGCTTCCGCCATAGCTATGCCGTGAACCTGTACGAGGAGTTGCGGTCGCAAGGGATGAGTGACCGGCAAGCTAGGGCGGTTGTGACGCAACGCCTGGGTCACAACCGTATAAGAGTCACCGTGGCCTACGTACCCAGGCCGCCGCGGCGTTGAGGTATTCCGCGTGGAATAACTCACTTCCCTGGAACGACAAGGGCGTGCCGCCAGGAAGCCCGTAGAAGCTCCCGAAGGTCGGCGGCGGCATTGTTGTTTCTCTGTCGCCCGGGCACTGTTCGCGCGCTCCTGGGGCCGTCTACGCGGCAGCTAGGGTGGTCTGGAAGGGGGTCGGCTGGGAACCTGCAGCGAATCTCCGCTCGAGTTCCCTAATCCAGAAGTGACCGACCCGCTGTAGTCCTAATGGCACCTGCCACCGGTCTGTCGTAGGAAATCGCGGCTTGTCCAAGTTGTGGTAAAATTATTGCCAAACCTAGAACCTTCATCCAGGGAGGCATCGCGGTTATGCTCACTTTGGCCGTAGCCTTAGGTGCTTTCTTGCTGGGCTGCCTGGCAGTCTGGGCATATGCCGGATCGAAAGCCCGGGCTGCCGAGGCTACCGCCAGTGAGCTCCGGCGCCAGTTGGGAGAGAAAGACACCGAACTCCGGAGGGTGCAGTCTGACCTAGATGCTGAGAAGCAGGCCAGGGCGAAAGCCGAGGCCCTGCTCGAGGAGGAGCGGGCGAATGCATCCGAGCAAAGGGCCTTCTTAGAGGAAGCCGTCCAGAGGCTTAGAGACGCATTTGGTTCCCTGGCCGGAGAGGCGTTGCGGAGCAACAGCCAGTCCTTCCTGGATCTTGCCCGCCAGACCATGGAGAAGTTCCTCGCCGAAGCCAGGGGCGACCTCGGGCAGAGGCAGCAGGCCATAGAGGCCCTAGTCGCCCCTTTGAGGGAGGCCCTGGAGCGGTACGAGCGCGAGGTTCGGGAGATAGAGAACGCCCGGCGGGAGGCCTACGGCAGCCTCACGAAGTACCTGGTGGATCTGAACCAGGCACAAGAGCAGTGGCGGAGCGAAGCGAGGAAGCTTGCCACCGCGCTTCGTTCGCCCCATGCTAGGGGGCGGTGGGGTGAGATCACCCTCCAGAGAGTGGTGGAGATGGCTGGCCTCTCGCCATACTGCGACTTTGTTGTGCAGCCCTCCTCGGATGGCGAGGATGGCCGCAGGCGGCCGGACCTCTTGGTGCACCTCCCCGGCGACCGGGCCATAGTGGTGGACGCCAAGGTACCCCTAAGCGCGTACCTCGACGCGGTCGAGGCCGAGGACGAGGACGCCCGGCGGGAAGCCCTCCGCCGTCACGCCCAGGCAGTGCGGACCCACATGATGGCCCTGGGCGGGAAGGAGTACCAGAGCCAGTTCAGAACCAGCATCGACTTCGTGGTGATGTTCCTGCCCGGAGATGCCTTCCTGGCCGCGGCCGTGGAGCAGTATCCCGACCTCATCGAGGAGGGCGCGTCCAGACGGGTGCTTGTGGCCACTCCGATCACTCTGGTGGCCCTGCTGAAGGCCGTGGCCTACGGTTGGCGCCAGCACCAGGCGGCCGAAAACGCCGAGAGAGTCATCGAGGTCGGTCGGCAGCTGTTCGAGAGGATCTGTGCTTTTGCTGACCACCTGGCAGAGATCCGCAAGGGCCTCGCGGGGGCCATCGAGTCTTACAACAAAGCCGTGGGATCCTGGCAGAATCGCGTCGTCCCGGGCGCCAGGAGGCTGAAGGAGCTGGGTGTTGGCCCGGCCCAGAAGGAGCTGAGAGAGCTGGAAGAGGTGGAGGTTGTCCCCCGCGAGCTGGTGCCTGCCGGCGATGCCTGACCTACAGTGGGATAGGCTGGCCGTACGCAGGGATCCTGACCCTGATGCCGGTGCGGGCGAGGTTCTTCACCCACCACCTGGGGCGTTCGGTGTGCACGGGTATCAGGTACTTCGGGCGGATAGCGGTGACCGCCTCGAGTAGTTCCGGGCCGCTTGCGTGCCCCGAGGCGTGGTAGCCCGGCACGGTTTCGACCCTGGTGGGTCTTCCCGTGCGGTCCCGGCAGGTGAGGGCCAGGCCGACCGGCTCCATCCCAAAGTGCCTTATCCAGTTCCACAGCCTGACCAGGTCCACCCTCTGCTCGTCGTCGTACGCCTGGCTGTTCGAGTAGATGTACACCCCGCCTGGAACGCCCCCGAGCAGATGCTCCACGTCCAGCAGGTCAGCCACGTCCCAGAGGCTGAGGGCGAGAATGTACTCGCCCGGGCTGGCCTTTACCTCCCGGGGGCCAACCAGGGAGGCCCTGTGTTTTTCCCTGGTGACCTGCTCCCACCTGTCCTGCCTGCCCTTAGGGTCGTCGTACACGGCCAGCCAGGGTTCCTCCGCCGGGTCGGGCACTGCTCCAGGGGCAGTCAGGCGGATGGCTGCCAGGAGGTACGCGTCCTTGGGCTGCACGAGCAGCCGGCGGCCGGTCAGGCGGGCGATCTCGCCGAACGTGTTCAGCCTCTCGATGTTGCGGGGCCCGAAGTCGGCCACGACAATCTTGCCCGCAGCGGCCCTGACCGCCTGGAGGCACCTTTCGGCCACCTCTGCCTCGGTGACCGTCCGCGCACTGTCAACCCTGCTCCCCTCGCAGATGAGGGCCGTGGGCCTCGTGCGGCAGAGTTCTTCCACGAACCGCCGGCTGAGAGGACCTTCCCGCCCGTGGAACCTGAGGTCCCCCGTGTACGCCACGGGCCCTGTGGACGTTTCCACCACGAAGCCCGCAGCCCCGAACACCGAGTGGTCGAGGGGCCACCAGCTCATACCGGGCGGCACCCTGCCGGGCGGCGGTTGCGGGGCGGGCGCGTTCTGCTTCATGGGCCTCCACTCCCAGAAGCTGCGGGGGCTGGAGAACGGGTCCGAGGGGTCGGTTTCTCCCCCGGGGTCACCGTCGAGAAAGGCCCACGACCGCCAGGTGTACCCCTGCCTGTCGTCTCCCTTCAGCAGGCCGCTTTCCTGAAGGGCCTGGGGGTTCACGTACACGACCCCCGCGGTGCTGGGCCTGCCGCTGTCCTGCATGGCTTTGGCGACGAACGCGGTCGTGCGCGTTGAGCATGCGGGGATCTCCGGTCTGACGAAGTTGAGCTCTCCGGTATGGTCGAGGTGGGCGTGCGATATGAGGATTGCGTCCACGGCCGGTCCCTCCCGGCGGAGATCCCTGTAGCCCGGCGCGTTCCGGAAGCGCGACCAGAAGTCCTCGTAAGCCCTGGCGGCATCTCTCTCCAGCACCCTGCGTGTCCTGCGGCGCCCTCTTTCGTCGGTGTGCTCCTCGACGCGCTCGGTGATCTGGGCGGGGTCAAGGCAGGGCAGCAGGTCGTCCCGGTAGAGTCCCTCCAGAGGTGGGATGATCCCCACTGCTATCGGGTCGAGCAGGCCTCTCCCGGTGCGCTCCTTGACGAAGACCCCGTCAAAGTAGTCCCCGTAAAGGCCGAAGGATCTGCCGAAGTCGAAGAGAAGCCGGTGCTGGCCGTCTTCGAGCAGTATTTTGTTGCCGCCAATCTCGCCGATGCCGCCGTAGCAGGTGACGGTCACGGGCACAGGCGTACACATCCCCGGCCTCCATGGTTCTGTTCCAGCCTCCCGGTTTCCTCCGGTGGAGTACAACGGGGGCAACTAGCGGCGACACACGCGACCTGCCGCCAGGAGGCCCGTAGAACCCGGGAAAGATCTGGGGGGTGCTCTCCTTGTCCTGCCCCTCTTTGCACGCTCCTGAGGCCGTTCTCGTGGCAACTGAAGCAGCTGGCCGACCGGGGTGGTGGCCCGGCCGTGGTGCAGCAGCGTGGTCCCGGCGGTAGGGGTTGGGCCTTGTGAGTGGGAGTAACCGGCTGCTTTACGGCTCGTTCGCGGTCCGCTTTGCGGTCCGCTCGCGGTCCACCCACCCGGCCTGGGTTCCTTGCTTGCGGTGTGCCGAAACATGTAGGGCAGAGGCCTGATACGCGTTACCCCGACTCTTTGGAGCACCAGTTCCCTAAAAGCACTTGGCGAGGCGTAACAAACTCAGCAGCCCCATTGTCTGCCCCCTGCTGTGCAGCACCTGGGAGCCATGGCAACCAGGGCGCGGAGGAGCCTGCCTGGATGGCAAGGCATGCCTGGAGTTGGACTACATGCGGGGACCACCGCCTCCCCTGATCGCAAGCTAGAGATCCCTGTCTGTACCCGGGTGAGGATGGGGGCATCCCTGCAACGGGGAGGGCATTCCGAACCAAGCCCCGGTGCGAGCCTCCCGGTGAGTTGGGGCGGGCCAGAGCCACGGGGCGATAACCAACCTTGGGTGTCCCTCATGACCGGTCCCTGATCTGCCGCCAGGAGGCCCGTAGAACCCGGGGAAGGGGCCGGGGGATACCCGAGGGTTATCCCGGCACTTTTCGCGGGCTCCTAGGGCCGTTCTCGTGGGAGCTGGAGTACCCGCCCGCGCGGGGGTGGAGAAGGATCTGGGAGGGGTGCTGCGGTACAGTACGAGGGGGTGATCCTGTTGGAGGCTCTTTTGATCACCCCCGGGTTACACTGAGGGTCGGGCACCGGGCCCGGCGGTGCAACCGCTCCTGTGGGGGGTAGCCACAGGCGCCCTGCTGACCTGGGTGGTAACCCTGTCGCGCGGTGCAGGACGGCATGGCAAGAAACCGGGCTAGGTGGGCGGGTTCTGCAACCCGCCCACTCTTGTCGGTCTGGTGGGAGCGTGGTATGCGGTGCACGCAAAGGGCCTGCCTGACCAGGATGCCAGGGCCGTTGTTGCCAAGTGGCTGGGTCACGGCCGGACTAGGGCGACCGTGCCCTACGTGCCCAGGTGGCTGGGGTGAGGTGCCATATTCCGCGTGGAATAGCTCGACCCGCGGCCCAGGGTGGATCGCGTCTAAAGGCTAATGCCGCCTATAGTTGCCAGCCGGGCTAGGGGTAAGAGACAGGCGCCCGGCGACTTGGGCGGAAAAACCCCAAAAGGAGGGCTGGGTGCAGTGGCAAGTGGATGCAAAACCTGGTTTGAGGCAGCTCATGAGGCTCGGGTACCGATCGGGAGCGAAGGATGGCACTTGTGCCTCCAGTGGGGCCGGTTGCACCACGAGGAGGACGGAGCTCGCTGGGTGGAAGAAGGGTACCGCTTCGTGTACCGAGACGATAAGAGCAATCAGAAACCTTTCAGGGCCCAGACCAGGATTCCATCTCTTAAGAAGGTCTTGGAGCTGATCAACCAAGCCAAGAGAGAAGGCTGGGGAGATTTTGATACCGGGGAGTGACACAGTACCCCAGGGCTGAGTTCATAGCCCCACTCCTCAGGGGTGGGGTTTCACTCACCTGCCGCCACGAGGCCCGTGGGATCCGGGGAAGAGGCGAGGTGGATGTTCCGTGCACCGACGCTCTTCGCATGCCTCCAGAGGCCTCTACGTGGCGGGAAGGGCATGTGCAACCCGGGGCCTTCCCGCGATCGGCGGGGGCTCCCCTTCATGCCCAAGCTCCGGTGCTTGTGGCCGGATCTCCAGCCTGCTTACCTATTCGACCTTATTACGTGTCTAAGTCGCTCCGTTGACAATGACCGGGTGTAACAGGTATAATCTAGGCTGCCAAGTAGTACTTGGTAATTATCACGTAAGGAGGTTGAATCCACATGGAGATGCGAATGCCGGCCATTCGCTACCGGCAGGGATCGCGGACGATGTATGTGACAGCAGGTTCGCCTGCGGCCTTAGTGAAGCTTTGCGAGGCCCCTCGGTTGTTTGATCCGCAGCGGCCGGACATACCCGGAAACCGCCCTCTAGACAACGAGCACTTGAAGGGTATCGTACGGTACCTGGAAACCGAAACGGATTTTGTCATCGGTGCTCTTACGCTGTACGCGAAGAAAGGGACTGTCAGGTTTCGCCCCGTGGAGGATAGCAGCGATACAGTGGAGCTCGGCTGGCTATCGATACCCATTGATGCCCGGTTTTTCATTGGGGACGGGCAGCACCGGCTGAAGGCTTACGAACAAGTGTTGAGCACCCGAGAGCCGGATGACCCTGCTGTAGAAAACCTTCGGAAGAGTGGGTCCCCTGCGATCATCGTGGAGGAAGATAACCCTGCCAAGATAGCACAGGACTTTGTGGACCTCCAGCGGAATGGAAAGCCCCTCAGTTCGTCCCTTGGTGCTTCGATGGATCGGCGTGTCCATATAAACCGTCTCGCACTAGATGTGGTCAAGGCTGTCAAACTGTTTCAGGATGAGTATCCGGGGGATCGGATTCACTATCTCGGTCAAACTTTGGGCAAGTATTCCAACCAGCTGTATACCTTCGCATCCTGGCGGTATGCAGTTGGCACTATTCTGATCGGCTTCAGCGAACACTCGCGGCGTAAGTGGGAAGCACGGACAAACCGGATCCTGGATGGCAAAAACGAGTATGATCGCTGGTACAAGCTCTTGTGCGAGATGTTCGAGGAGGCCTCCCGGCAGCTACCTGGGTGGAAGGATGTGCTAGCGAAAAATATGACCGTGCCTCAATTCCGCGAGAAGTATGTTCTCGGCTCTTCGGCGGGGCTCACTGCCTTCGCAGGGGCGATGCACCGGATTCTGGACCCTGAATGGAAGCAGAAACACGGCCTGGACTGGCGGGAGGCGTTGCGTCGGATGGCTGCCGTAGATTGGCTCAAAGCTCCCACCAGTGCCACAGGGCGTGTGTTCTTCGAAGGCACCATCGTGCAGAATGGCAACGTAATCAACAACAGGCCGGCCTTTGAAGCTGCAGCAGAAAAGCTCTACGAGAGTGTGACGAGCGTCAAAGCGGCGTAAAACCCAGTGCACCTTCCCAACAGATCGCGAGGGGAGTCTCGCTGTTCCGCAGTGAGGTCCTCCCCTTTTTGCGTTGCGTTGACCCACTTGGCCAGCCTCAAGAGAGACTCTGTAGGTTTTCTACACCCAGGGGGGAGGCTTGTCTTGTAATTTGTGGAAAGGAAGCTGGCAGTCTCGGAGGCCCGCTTGCACCCCTCGTGGCCGGAGCGCTGTAACCAAGAGGGTGTCCCGGTTGCTTTTTGAGGGACGTTCCGTTCCACCGTTCCGCCTAGCGTGGATGTGTCGGATCCAGTGGGGCGAAACCGTCGGCTGGAGTTCCTACTCCCGGGGGTTGTGGTGCGTAGGGTTGGGTGGCCCGGAGGATCCACAAAGTGCCAGGGAACCAGTAGGCACTTTGCGCTTGCGCACGCAGGGGTCAATAGATAGCGTTCCCCGTGGCCAATCCCTGACCTGCCGTCAGAAGGCCCGTAGAGCCCGGGGAAGGGGTCGGGGGGATATTCTGGGTCGTCACGGCACTTTTCACGGGCTCCTAGGGCCGTTCTGGTGGCAGCTGGAGCGCCTGGCAGGGCGGGGTGGAGAAAGAAGTCCAGAGGAGTGAAATGGCCCTTGCGTCAGCTATACCGCCAGGTACCTGGCCGAGCTGTCCTGGGGCCGTGCGTGCAGGTACCTGCCCGTGGTGGCCACGGAGGCATGGCCCAAGGTGGTCTGCACCAGGTGGATGGGGCAGCCCCGCTCCAGGGCGTGGCTGGCATGTGCGTGGCGGAGCCAGTGAGGTGAGACAGGGGCCTGGATTCCTGCTCGGCGGGCTGCTGCGCGGACGATCCGGAGAACCTGGGAGGGGTGCAGGTGGCCGCCCTTGCGCGAGCGGAAGACGGGCTCTTCGCGGCCTGCTTCGCCCCGGAGGGATATCAGCTCCCGCCAGGTGTCCCGGCTGAGGAGAACGGTTCTGGTCTTGCCGCCCTTGCCGAACACCACCACGCAGCCGGCGTCGCCGTGCTCCTGCACGTCCCGCCACCTCAGCGAGCAGGCCTCCGAGACCCTGAGGCCTGCGGCGTACAGCAGGCGCAGGAGAGCGTGGTTCCGCCTGTCCGGCTCCAAGGCGAGCATGCGCTGGACAGCCGCTTCAGGCAGGATGCGCTCGGGTAGGGTGTCTTTGCGTCCGGGCAGCCTGACCGGGGCGCCCACGTCGAAGGGCAGGTAGCCGATGCGGTGGGCGAAGGCCAGCAGGGACTTCACCGCGGCAAGGGCCCGGGCGCGGGAGGCCGGGGCTAGGCCGGCCAGGGAGTCCGCGAAGGCCTGCACGTCGGCCAGGGTCACCTGCCGCAGGGGCTTTCCGGCGAAGGCCAGGAACCGCGTCGCGTCCCGGCTGTAGGCCCGCTGGGTGTGCGGGCTCCTGCCGTGGAGCCACATGGCCACCACCTGGCCGTCCGTGTCCGCCTGCCTGATGGCCACCGCCGTCTCCACTGTCGAACCCCCTGTGGACGCAGGATAATGGTTCTTATCTTGCATTCAGGGTAGCAGAAATAAGGGTAGCAGTCAAGAAAGCAGTGCAGTATAATCGCGAGGAGGTGAAAACCTGGCAATGGAGAAGAAGCTGCTGACACCCGCACAGGTTGCTGAGCGCCTGCAGGTGACGGAGCGCACCGTTTACGCCTGGCTACGCGGGGGCAGGCTCCGGGGGCTCAGGGCCGGCCGCCTATGGCGAGTGCGGGAGGAGGACCTGGAGGCCTTCCTGGGGGCAGGCACAAAAGGGACACGGGCATGAGCAGGCTTTGGCTTGCCGCTGGGGGGAAGGAGAATGCCTCTCAACGAAGCCGACACGAGGGTCAACCTCATCGAACCGAAGCTCAAAGCCGCTGGGTGGACCGACCGCCAGGTCACCCGGGAGTTCTTCTACCAGCGCGACCACAAGTATACAGAGGGGCGCATCATCCTAGTCGGGGAACAAGTTCGTCGGGGCCAGCCTCGGAAAGTGGATTATCTCCTAAGGCTCACCGAAGGATTTCCCATTGCGGTCGTGGAGGCAGAGCCGGAATCCAGCCAAGCCGAAGCAGGTCTTGAACAGGCTAAGGGGTATGCCAAGGACCTGGGTCTCGCCTTCGCTTACGCGACCAATGGCCGGGCCATCATCGAATACGACTTTTTCACACACTCAAGCCGACCCGTGGAGAGCTTCCCGGGCCCGACCGAGCTCTGGGAGCGTTGGAGCCGCAACACCGGGGTGGCCTCCGTGGTCGAAGCCATGAAGTTAACAGGCACAAGGCCAGGTCTCCGCCCAATTGCGCCGTTCTGGGAGGGAAACCCTCTTCTGCATCCGTACTGCCCAGAGTCGCTGTGCGGCATGCGCCCGCACTACTTCCAGGAAGCTGCCGTGCGCGAGGTGATTTTGCGCCTCATGCGCGGCCAGAAGCGCGTTCTGCTCGCAATGGCCACTGGCACGGGCAAGACGTTCGTTGCCTTCCAGATAGTCTGGAAGCTGGTGAAGTCCGGATGGCTCCAACGCCGCCATCCAGAACGGCCAGCCCGGGTGCTATTTATTGCCGACCGGATCATTCTGCGGGACCAAGCCTATAACCGGTTTGCACCTTTTAACGACGGCATCAATGAACCCCGGTGCAGGATCGAGGGGCACCCGCCCAACCTTAACCGGGATCTCTACTTTGGCATCTACCAGACTCTGTGGAGTCCCGATGAAAAGGGCGTACGCCTTTTCGAGCGCTTTCCCCAGGACTTCTTTGACCTTGTCATAATTGACGAATGCCACCGTTCGGGCTGGGGCACATGGCGGGAAATCCTTGATCACTTCTCAGATGCAATCCACCTCGGGATGACCGCTACCCCGCGGCAAGATGAGAACGTTGACACCTACGCTTACTTCTGTGCCGAAGAGCCGGAGGTAGCCGTGGATCCCGAGCGCCCCGAGCTCGGGACGCATCGTCCTCCCGCGTACGAATACAGCCTCGGCAGAGGAATCGACGACGGCTTCCTGGCCATCTACAAGGTTCACCGCGTGCGCACGTCGGTTGACGCAACCGGGCTTCACTTGCAGGATGCGGTTGAACAGGGTGCCGAGGTGTTCATTCCCGAGGAAGTCGAGCCGCGGGAAGTTTACACCACACCCCAGTTCGAGCGGGAGATCACTCTGCCAGACCGCACAAGAACGATGGTCCGACACCTGGCAGGGTTGCTCAGACGCTTCGGTCACATGGACAAGACCATGGTCTTCTGCGTCAGCATGGACCACGCAAGGCTGGTGGCGCGGCTGCTCCAGGAGGAGTTTGGGCCCCAGACGGGCCTGGACGACTACGCTGTGCCTATTGTCTCCGAAGAAGGTAACGCACAAGACTGGCTCCGGAGGTTTGCTGACTCAGACCAAAAGACCCCGGTGGTGGCAACCACCGCCGAGCTCCTCTCAACAGGCGTGGACGTGCCTGCTTGCAAAAACATAGTCTTCATGAAAACCCTGTCGTCACCGCTGTTGTTCAAGCAGATCATCGGCAGGGGCAGCCGCATCGACCGGGCAACCGAGAAGTACTGGTTCCGCATCATCGACTTCACGGGAGCTACCCGACTCTTCGACGAATGGGATCGGCCCTCTGGGCCACCTCCTGCCGCCCCTTCGGGGCCGCTGACAGCTTGTCTTGCTGGGCGGGTCTTCCACGCGGCCACTGGTGACTCCATTGTGGGGGCACAGGTTTCGGTTCGCACGGGACCGAACACCCAGCAGGGTCCGATCAGGACCGACGAGAATGGCAGGTTCTTGTTCAGCGGGCTTCCGGCTGGAAGCGTTACTCTCATGGTGGGGGCACCCGGCTTCGTACGGCGGGAGTTCAACGTGGAAACCCTGGCCAACGAGACTGTGACCGTTGATGTTCCCCTTAAACCCGAACGCGCAGGAGCGCGGATGATAGAGGTTAAGGGCCTCAAGGTGACCATTGCTGACGAAGCAATTTTCCTCATCGAGTCTACCGGCCAGCAGCTCACCCTCGCCGAATACAGGAATTTTGCGCGGCAGCACGTGATAAAGGCGGCGCCGGCCCGGCGGCATCTCAGGAGCATCTGGGTTGACCCGGAACGCCGCCGGGCATTCGTGCGCGAGCTCCGGCAGAACAGCGTCCACCCCGAAGCGCTTGCGGAGGCAATGGGGTTGTCCGACGCGGACACCTTTGACCTGCTCGCGCACCTGGCCTTTGGGGGCCCGATCCGGACGAGGAGCGACCGCGCAAGAGCTTTTGAGAACCGCGAACAGTCGTTCCTGAACAGCTATGGCGAGGAGGCCCGGAGGGTGATCCTGGAGCTCCTCGACAAGTACCGTGCCGGGGGCATCGAACAGGTCGACGCAGAGGCTTTCAGCGTCTCCCCCTTCAGCGAGTGGGGAGGAGCCGTGAGGATCAGCCGGCTGTTCGGAGGCCCGGCTGCCCTAGGAAAGGCGCTTCGGGAAGTGCGCGAGCGAATCTACCCTGAATCGGAGGAGGTAGCATGAACGGTCCGCAAACTCGCGAGGCCCTGGCAAATGAGATCTGGCGTGCCTGCGACATCTTGCGCCGCGACAACAACTGCGGCGGCATCATGGAGTACATAGAGCACCTGTCGTGGCTGCTCTTCCTGCGGTTCCTTGACGCCCAGGAGGAAGAATGGGAAACGCAGGCCGAAATTGCGGGGCGCCGCTACCAACCTATCTTGGATAGCGAGTACCGCTGGCGCAACTGGGCCCCTCTTGATTGGCCGGCCGACAAGCTGCTGTGGTTCGTCCACGAGCGGCTAATTCCGTACCTGGAGGGCCTCGGGGGTGACCCCCTGCGCGACACGATACGGAGCGTTTTTGCCGAGCGCAATGTGATCGTATGCGCCTCCGGGTACAACCTGAAGGAGGTCGTCCAGATCATTGATGGTATCGACTTCCACAGCCACGATGACATCTTCACCGTCTCGCAGGTGTACGAAGAGCTGCTGAGGAGGCTGGGTAGCGAAAACCGGGTTGCGGGAGAGTTTTATACGCCGCGGCCTGTCGTTCGGTTCATTGTGGACGTCATTCGCCCCCGGATTGGCGAGACGGTCTACGATCCCGCCTGCGGCACATGCGGTTTCCTGGCCCAGGCGTACCTGTTCATGAAGCAACAGGAGCGCACCATCGAAGACCACCGCACTCTCCAGGAACGCACGTTCTACGGGCAGGAGAAGAAGCCGGTTCCCGCACTGCTCGGCCTGATGAACATGGTCCTCCATGGCGTAGCTGCCCCTCAAGTCCGGCGGAAAAACACGCTCGAAGAGGACGTCCGAGGAACGGTTTCCGAGCGCTACGACGTAGTGATGACAAATCCCCCCTTCGGGGGCACCGAGGGCCGTCACATCCAGCAGAACTTCCCCGTCCCGTCGAACGCGACGGAATTGCTCTTCATCCAGCACATCATGAAGAAACTGAAGCCCCGTGATGGAGCTCGTTGCGGCATGGTGGTTCCCGAGGGAACACTCTTCCGGGGCGGTGCATTTGCGGAGGTCAAGCGGAGCCTTCTAGAACAGTTTAACCTGCATACAGTGGTGAGCCTCCCGCCGGGCACCTTCGCCCCCTACTCTGACGTCAAGGCTGCACTCATATTCTTCGAACGCCCTGGGCCAACTAAAGAGATCTGGTATTACGAGCTACCGTTGCCGGAGGGGTTGAAGAAGTTCAGCAAGGGAAGCCCCATCCAAGACGAGCATTTTGCCGAAGGGCGCAAGCTCTGGAACGCCTGGGACGGCTACCGGAAAGGGCAAGGACCGCGGGAGGCTTGCCTTTCCGAGCGCTCTTGGATCGTGCCAGTAGAGGAGATTAAGCAGCGTCGCTACGACCTCACCGCCCGCAACCCCAACCGCCCCGAGACCGAGGCGCTCCCATCGCCGGTCGAGATCGTGGCGGGCTTGCTGGAGCGGGAGCGGGAGATCCTGAGCATCGTCGAGGAGCTGGACGAGCTATTGGGGAACAACAGCGGGAAGGTGACGGCTCATGACTGAGGGACCCTACGAGCTTCCCGAAGGCTGGCGCTGGGTGCGGTTGGGGGAGGTGTGCATCCCCACCGAGAGGCGCGATCCGACGAGAAATACCTCATCCCACTTCGTGTACGTTGACATCTCTGCTGTAGACAACGCGGTGGGTGCGATAATTTCGCCTAAGCTTATCCTGGGGCAACACGCACCTAGCCGGGCACGCAAGGTAATACGAGCCGACGACGTGATTTTTGCCACAACCCGCCCCTACCTCAAGAACATAGCGTTAGTACCACCGGAACTGGACGGCCAGATCTGTTCGACCGGCTTCTGCGTTATCCGCGCAAACCGGGAGTTTGCCGAGCCACGGTTTCTGTTCTACCTATGCCGGTCCGATCACATCACCAATCAACTCAGCACCTGCAAACTGCGTGGAGCCAGCTACCCGGCAGTAACCGACGACGACGTTTACCAGACACTTATCCCCCTCCCACCCCTCCCCGAGCAGCGTCGCATCGTGGCGAAGATCGAGGCGCTGATGGCGCGAATCCGGGAAGCCCAAGCCTTGCGGCGGGAAGCGCAAAAGGACGCCGAACGCCTGATGCAAGCTACCTTGGCCGAGGTCTTTCCACACCCGGGCTCACCTTTGCCCCCCGGCTGGCGGTGGGTGAGGCTGGGGGAAATATTTGCAATCCAGCAGGGAGCATCTATGTCCCCTAAGCGTCGCGCAGCAGGTGCTCGTAGACCCTTCCTGCGCACAAAGAACATACGATGGGGGTTCGTAGACGTCTCCTCTGTCGATGAGATGGGCTTCACCGACAAAGAGGTGGACAAACTGCGCCTACAACCTGGGGACCTCCTGATCTGCGAGGGCGGGGATGTTGGGCGAGCTGCAATTTGGAAAGGCGAACTTCCTCTTTGCCTCTACCAAAACCATATTCACCGCCTGAGAGCAACCAGTGCTGCCGTGGAGCCAACGTTCTTCATGTACTGGATGCAAGTAGCCTACCAAGTCTTCGGTGTGTATCAGGGGGCAGAAAGCAAGACAGCTATTCCCAATCTTTCCGGTCGTCGGCTACAGGAGTTTATTGCTCCCCTCCCACCCCTCGATGAACAGCGGCGGATCGTGGCCTATCTGGACCAGGTTCAGCGGCAGGTAACAGCCCTCAAGCAAACCCAAGCCGAAGCCGAG
>Ga0080004_1158158_pt1 | contig 21812 bp, 22 predicted proteins | sample WasSprMetagenome_FD_69207 | JGI IMG/M metagenome (GOLD analysis project Ga0080004, IMG submission 69207) | Sulfidic aquatic microbial communities from Washburn Spring, Yellowstone National Park, USA - WS (SPADES assembly) (version 2) | ecosystem: Environmental > Aquatic > Thermal springs > Hot...
GTTAATTCTTCCCCCCCCGCAAGCTCTCAGCCTCCGCCTGGTAACGGGCTTAAGACCCAGCCTCTCAAGAGTGGAACGCGGTATTGAAGTAAACAGTGCTCCGCTATCCACTAGAACTTCAACCTCATCCCAGCTTGCTAGATCAACGCTGTAAACTCGAACCCTTATGTAGGTAAATCCCATGCTACATCCCCACTTTGATTAAATCTTTCGAAGTTAATTAACCCTCTCATGTTACGGCTAACCTCTTGCCTATTTCAAGCTTAGCCTATAGTAGCGATACTTTCTCACGAGAGCTAGGACGGCCATAGTTTCTGTAAAGGTTGCTAGAGATATTACTATTGGCGTAAGCCTTATCCCCCATGGAGTATAGTTTAAGAGCAAGCCTATTAGCGGGACTATGGCGAGGCTTAACCCTATGGATAGGGCGAGCCTTTCCAGGCTTTCCAAGTCTTCCCTTCTTGGGTATAGAGCCTCTATGAGCATTGAGCCCGGCAGGTATAAGACGAAGATTGAGCCTAAAACGTATCGCATGTAGATTAATGGAGGTTCAGCCAAATAAAACACGATGAAAGTCGTCAACGCGACCAGCACCGTTATGGTCCAGAACCATAGGCTTCGAAGGCTTAAGGCGTATCCCATGAGAGTTGAGGGAGGTTTAGGCTCAGAAAGCTCTAAGGCTCCGTGCTTCCACAAAACGTAAACAGTTCTAGCCGCTTCCCTATACTTCAGCCCCTTATCCCTGACAAGCTCCTCGACTAGTTCTGGAATTCCCGGATTACCTATGGAGTCCGCCACTTGCACAACTAGCTTCTCTAAATCTTCATTCAAATCCTTTCACACTCTTTATGTACGATAAGAACGTATACATCTTCAATAAACATAAGTGTCTCCAACATTTTAGCTAAGGTTAAGTAAAGCTTTTGTCTACACTTTTGAAACTAATGGTTTTAAATGTTCTGTTGGGTCCAAAATATTCTATTTCAACGGTGCCGTCCTTGCGCTTGATAATTCTGTTCGGAATTACTGCAGCCATGCTACCATTTGGGTTTTCAATGATTGGTGTGGGGAACTCTTTGATTACTTCCTGCTTTAACTTCTTTAAATTCTCAATTTCTGCTATCAAACTCTTTTTGTTTTTCTCAAGTTCCTCTAGCAACTTTACTAGCGAGCCTATGTTGGCGATGGCTTCAACAATAGCCTTAGGATTGTAATTTAGCTCTTTAACCCCTTCCATCACACGTCGTAAAGTGTTCAGGTCTTCGAGTTCTACGCCGTAGAGTTTAAATTGAGCCTTAAGTTTAGCTATTGCTTCCGCCTCACTTAGGGTTAACTTGAACCTTTCCAGCTCGCCCTCCAACCTCGACTTTTCAATTTCAAGCTTCCCGATATCATCCGTCAATCTGACGGTTTGCACCTTCAGCTTTTCAATCTCCTCCAGAAGCCTAGCCCTTTCAGCCAGTTTGTCCTCATAATCTTTGAGAAGCTTTTTATAGTTTATGCCTGTTTCCCTCTCAAGTTTCAGTAACTTCAAGGCCGACGTAATATACTCCTCGGGTTGGCAATTCGGTTGGGAAAGCCTCTTACACAATTTAAGCAACGACCTAACGTTATCAAGCCTAACCAGTATCCTATAGGTTACATCCTCATACTCGTGGTTTACAACGCCCAGTATGACCGTTCCGCTTTCACCAAGCGTCAGGTTTGTAGGATAGTCGGCTATTTTCCCTCCTAGTCCAAGTACGTAGAACTCCGTGAACCGTTCACCAACTTTAGGCGTAGTTGCAACATAAACGACCGTAACCCCGGCGGCTACTACGCTTGCTATAAGCCCAACCGATAGAATTTTATCCACCTTACCCATTAACCTCCACTCAAGTCTAGGAATTTTAAAAGAGAGAAGCGGAGCAAACCTCTCCCCGGCTGGTAGGGATCTCCGTCTGTACATTGCGGCTATAGACGTGGAGATGGTGAACGTGAATAGTGAAACTAGAATAGGGTAGAGCCTAATCCCCCAAGGAGTATAGTTCAGCGCTAAGCCTATTAAAGGCACAACGGTTATGCTTAAGCCTAAGCTCAGCGCTATTCTTTCAATATAATCTAAATCCCTCCTTCTAGGAAACAGCAAACATATTAAAGTGTATCCTGGGAAGAATAGGACGAAGGGGAGCCCAAGCACTATTCGTAGCGGTGAATCTGGAGCAAAAGCTGTAGCTAGGATGAGAGCCGCTGAAAGAATATCTACTAAATACAAATCCCAGTCTATCGGCTTCAATGTCTTTTACCTTTACTTGCCGTTAGAGTATTGAGTGTATAGGAATTTAAAATTGACGTGCCTCCTTAAGATTATTTCAAGCTTTCTAAGAAATTTTTCACATCATCTCTTTGAGGGTAGCTTCTAGGTCCATATGAGGTTATTACTCTAGATGCAAACCAATTTGCTAATGTTGCCATCGTCTCTATTGGGTATTCTCTACATAGGCCGTATGTTAAGGCTGCAACGAAAGCGTCTCCAGCTCCAGTTGTATCTATACATTTGACTTTAAATGCAGGCGTTCTTATTGTCTCATCTCCTCTGGCTAAGATGCAACCAGCGCTTCCCAATTTTAAGGCTAGAAGGGGGACTTTATGTCTGAAGTAGTTTACTATATCATCTATTCTTTCAAGCATACAGAGTGCTCTTGCTTCACTCAGGTTTGGGCTTAAGACGCTACATTTATCGATTATTTTGGCGAATACTCTCCTTAACGATGCGGTTAGGTTATCGACTGCCGGGTCGAATATTATTTTTACGCCAAATCGGACTGCTATATCTACGGCCTTTAAGATAGCTTCTCTCTGAGGTTTATTAATTAGCGAATATCCGCAAACATAAAGGTATCTTGCCTTCCTTATTACGTCCGATACGGACTCTACCTCGTCAGGGTTTAAAGCGTCGTTCGCCCCCCTAAATACTAGAAAAGAACGTTCTCCCGACTCATCCACCATGCTCACGACAATTCCCGTCCTCTTTTCTTCATCTTTAAATATACAAGATTCTATTCCACGAGACTTCAGATCCGAGAGATAAGAATCTCCAAGTGAATCACAACCTACTTTTCCAATGAAAGCTGAAGAACCACCTAAATATGTTATTCCAGCCGATACGTTGGCAGACCCTCCCGGATGTATGGATATATGGTTACAATAAGTCAAGCTACGTTTAGGGGTTGAGCTTGATTTTACAATAACATCCCACATAGCATCTCCAACTACTATACAGTCTATCATTTAACATCACTCACATGCATACTTTATCTATGAAACGTTTTCTCAGCATAAATTACCGGGCGGCTAATCAAGTCCTTATTTACATATCTAATGTATAAGCCTAAATCGAAAAGAGCCTCGCAAACTTTTTGAAAGTTAACTTGCCCAATATGAACCTCAAGAGCCAGTTTAAGGTTTTTGGATTGTTTAATTGTTTCCCTCGCACCTTTAAGGACTTCTAGCTCGCTCCCTTCAACATCTATCTTTAAGAAATTAACCTCTTCAAGCTCTAAACTTTTCATAATGTCGTCTAAGGTGTTAACTTCTACTTCAATGGTAGTTTTGAACCACGGTCGATTTATTGAATAGCTTCGAGAATTTTGAGCCAAATAAAGTGTAGTTTTTCCATGATAATTTCCACAGGCTTTATTTATAGCTATTATAATTGATTCAAGGTTGTTTAATTTGATATTATACTGTAAAAGTGCATAGTTTCTAGGTTCAGGTTCTACGGCTATAACAACTCCTCTTCTCACTTCACTAGCCGCCTTAATGCTAAAAATTCCAACATGAGCCCCTACATCTCCGTCGCTTAACTTATATACTTCCTCATAGGCGTTCTGCTTTAGAATTTTAATCGCAAGGAGGAGGGAATCCTTTGGTATGAGAAGCCTATAACCAAAACTTTCTATAAGGTACAACTCTTTACTGACCGATATAAGCTTAATACCGAAAAAGGAAGATACGAGAGGGGCTAGGATGATATTGTTGAAAAGTTTTTCCAGTTTATATCCGGATTTCCTTATAAATCTACGTGAAAACAAAATTTCCGTAAATAATCGATCTATGAATTTCATTTCCTATCGCATTAGAGGATTGCCTTCGCATGTTGCTGGTATGGGTAGGTTTAACAGACTTAAGATTGTTGGCATAATATCCACAGGCTCAGCCTCCAATACATGTTTGCTAAGACTCTTCTCCCGATCTTTAGTAAATAATATGAGGATTGGCGTATCGTAGGATGGATTCACATAACCGTGCATTCCCTTTGGCGGTTTTCTACGCCTATAGAAGTCTGGAAAGAAGACGTAGCCTTCTTTTAAGGCGAATAATAGCTCACCATACTCTTCACTTATACCTATTTTCCTTAGCGTTTCAGGGTCGAAAATAAAGCCGCAATCTAATTTCCCCAGCTCCTTTAAAATAGCTTGTTTTGCATTTTCATTTCTAAACCAGAAGTTTGCAGCCGTAGAGTTTATAAAAAATAAGTAATCTTTAGGTACTTTAAACGGAAGGTCGCTGAGTATGTTCACCAAGTTTACATACCGTTTAACAGGAGCCATTCCATGCTCGGAGAATATTATGATATTAATTTTCTCTGGAATTTCAAAAGCTTTTTTCACTATTCTTTCAATCATCCGATCGATTTCTAAAAGCTTATCATTAATTTCTTTTGACTCAGGTCCATATTTATGGCCAATCCTATCTAAGGAGCCTAGTCTGAAAAGTATCAATTTGAACTCGCTGTCTTTTAATGATCTAATAACATTCCTCGCGATCATGCTTTCAAATAAGCTTTCATTTAACCCGAAATTAAGATATTTAATATTGTATCTATGTAAAATACCGAATAGTGTTGGTAAATTTCCTATCGTATCTAGATTTGCTATTTCCCCTTGGAGTTTAAGTTCGAATAGATCTATAAGGTCAAGTGGGATCAGATTCGGCGTTCCCTGATACATCCTAAATAATCTATACACAAGATTCCTAGCATATTGATTAACTATGTCATCTGGGAGGAGGTCGCAAGCCTTGATAAACCATTTAAAAAGCCCATGTTTTTCCTTGGGCTGTTTAACTAGCACATAATCAGACCAAACATGATGGGTGGTAATCCTTGTACCCGTGAAGATGGATGCGCCTATGCCTGCGAATGCAAACATTGGTTTTAAAGGAACATAAAATCCTTCTTTAGCAAGCTTGTGTATGAATGGCGTATTTTCTTTTGAGAGATATCGTGAGGAAAAGCCGTCAAGCCAAGCCACTAATACTCTAGTCATGTTTTAACCCCAAGCGTAAAAAGTGTCTAGAAACGTCCTATCAGCCCTTATATAGTGGTTAACTCCTTCCTCCCACATTTCCCAGTCCTCCTTACTTCTTATCTTTACGGGATAGATTTTACTTAGACTTTGAATGAAAGCTTCGAAAAGGTCTTTATCGATTGAACCATCCCTCCTCAAGCTGAAGAGTAGCATAAGTCCTGAAGTGGAAATTCTGAAGGTGGGGAAGGAGAATAGGGCACTTAATAAAAATACGTGCTCCTTTCTATAAAGCTTCAAAGCATATTTTAAACAGAAAAGGCGCTGATATGCTATATTAGCTAATCTTGCTAAAATCTTATTTGCTATCTTAAATCTGTTTTTCAAGTAAAAGAAAGCTAATTCGTCAACGAATTCCTTATCCATCATTTGCCGATATTTCTCGAAAAGGTCGATCCATCCTTCAGCTTTCTGCCTTTTGTACTTTTCCATAAAGTATCTTAGAATTATCCCTAAGTCTCTTCTTGTCTCGAACCAGAATTCAACTGGGTCTATAGCCCTATATTTTTCTTCGCTAGGAAAGAGCTTAAGGTTTGTAAGGAATTCGATTTTCTCCGGAAGATCTGGAATTTCCTTGGCAAGTTCAGGTAGAGAGTTATTGAAGGATTCCTTTATCGCTTTAGCTCGTTCTCGATAGGTGGGCTTATAATTCTTCATTAGGATTGTTAGAAGAACCCCACTATCAAGATAGACTCTAAGACATTCATGGATCAAAGTTTTCTTTTCTTCTCCCGTTGGAGGTTCTTTTAGATATTTTGGTGAGAAAGCGGCGCATAATCCTGGCGGTTTTCTAAGCAAGAAGCGGATTCCATTCCAAGGAGATAGGTCTTCTGGTTTTAGCGGAATTCGCTTTCTTATGTCTTCTCCCCAAAGCAACTTACTTGCCGCCTTTATCTCATAAGTTTTGCAATCCCTAAAGTTGAGTAAATCGCTCAAGGTGTATTGAACTAATGAAACACCGGAACCCATTCTCATAGTAACATCGTCAAGGGGATTTGACTGGCCGAGCCGTCTATGAATATTCTCCGATAATTGATATATCGTAGAAGGGGGAAGCCTCTTCTTAACTACGAGGAGAACGTCATAGTCCTTAGAGAGGATAATTTTGCCATCTACAATCTGAGCACTTCCTTCCCCTCTTCCAAACCCTCCAAAAAGGATGATGGAAATCGGCTTTACAACCTTTAAAATTTCTTCACAAACTATCTTTAGCTCCTGCTCAATCTTGCTATTTACTCGTTCATCTCTAAGCGGTGTGTAATCCACTTCCCTCACCTAATCCTAATGCACGAAGCAATAGCTGGGATTCTCCCAGCTAGTTAATTCACCATTTAGATTAAAAATCCTTTAAGTTTGTTCCACAACTTCTCTATAAACTTTGAGAGTTTCTTTAGCACATTTTTCCCATGAGAATAGTTTAGCTCTTTCTAAACCCTTTCTTCTAAGCTCCTCTCTTAAACTTTCATCGCTTAACACTTTATAAATTCCTTTAGCAATATCATGAAAGTCGTAGGGATTTACTAGAATTCCTGCATCACCAACTATTTCGGGCATAGCCGTAACATTAGATGTAACAACAGGACAACCACATGCTAATGCTTCAACTAAGACATGGGGAAATGACTCCCTGAATGATGGCAAAAGAAAGACATCCGCAAGGTTGTAAAATTTAGGCAGGTCTCCCCTCTTAATGTACCCCAAGAAATTAACCTCCGAACACAATTTTAATTTTTCCACTAGTTCTAAAACTTCTTCAAACCTTTGAGCTGGCTTTCCAATCCATACAAGCTTATGTTTTAATCCATACTTTTTTAGCCAATAAAATGCTTTGATAATCCCAGGTCCATTTTTTGTAGGCCTATATGTACTTACATGTAAGATAAATGGAGGTGATACTCCATACTTATTTTTCAGCTCATATGCAATTTCATTCAAATCACTCAATGGTCTATAAATTTCATCAATGCCTGAAGGTATAACCTTCACTTTCTCATCTTCAATATCTAAGAATCTTAAAATTTTCTTTTTTTCCGCGGATGTTTCCGTTATTATAGCATCCATCTTAGCAATAACGGGTCTGGCTAATCTTATCAAGATTCTAGAAGGTAAAGGGTAAAGCTCTGGATCTGTATAGGAACCTATAGTGGTAATTAAGCATACATTTTTGGTGGCTGAAGCTTTGAAAGTGATAGGAGCATATGTGTGAGTATAATGGATTACGTCTAAATCGTATTTTTTCATAAGAAAAGGCCTGTGTAAGTCAAATAGCATTTTAGAAGGAGCATTTTCATCATAGAACCCCGGAATTATTAGCTCATTACAATGCCAGTATAAAGGATTTTTACTTTTCCTTGAATGGATCAAGTAAATTTTATTTTTATCATAGATTTTAACTAATTCGCTGATCAGATTGGACAAGTAGACTCTCACACTTGAGGCTGTATCCATAGGGTCTGTTATTATACCGATTTTCAAAGGGGTTCCTCTACCGAGCTTTTCGCAATTTCTTCTACTTTTCTTGGATCATCATCCATTAAAGCCTTATAAATAGCAATACGCCGTTCTATAACCCTCTCTAATGCGTTAACTCTCTTCACATATTCATATCCCTCTCTACCTTTTATTTTCCAATTATCGTCATTAAGTAACCACATAAGTCCATTCTCAAAGTCGTCATTTTTGACATGATATCCAAACTTTGATGCAAAATCGTCAGGATTTACACTACTAAGTAGAGCACATTTGTATGCGCAAGCCTCGATGAATGTTTGTGGTAATCCCTCATGAATACTCGTGTTTACAAGTATCCATGATTTCTCAAGTATTTCTTTTTTCTCAGATTCACTAACAAAACCTGGCATAAATAAATTTGGAATTTTCGAACCTATTTCACGTAATCTACGATCCCTTTGTGGATCCCGTGCTCGTCCAATAGCTATAAATGTTATCTGCGGAAATTCTTTAGCTAATTTGAAGAATCTCTCAACTCTCTTTATCACATCCCATCTACCTACAAAACAAACAGTAGGGTCTTCAGCTTTTTTTGGCTCATCCTTTGGTATTTCTATTGCATGAGGCATGAATACTAGCTTCTTAGCATTAAGTTTATGCATTCTCTTGACTTTATCAATTAAAAACTTAGCTTCGCAGAAATAGGCGTCTGCTTTAGAGATCACAAATTGTGCAAGCTTAGGGCGAAGTGTAAGAAGATACCACCAATAAGCTGGAAATGGTATCTTAAGCTTGGCAGTTCTCCTCAACTCCGACAACCTGGGATCTGCCATTAGTCTAAAAACGAAGTCTTGTTTATCGTATGGGTCTGCAAATACTAATGTATGCTTTTTGTCGAGTGTAAAATACATGGCAAATAATGAAAAACTCATGTAGGGATCCCAAGTCTCATATACATCAGCATCAGCCTCTCTAAAAGTTCTCTTTTCTAGGAGAATTCGCGGTGGCAAGTGGTTGAAAGTTAAAATCTTTATACCGTCAATTTCAATAGAACTTTTCTTGATAACAGATCTTGGAATCAACACATATACCTCAAATCCCCTTCTAACAAGTTCTCTTCCTATAATCCTATTAAGTCTTCCATATCCTCCGTAAGTTTTTCCAGGAATTGCATACTCTGAGTTGATAAAGCAGATTCTCATATTTTCTCTATACACCTAACCCTGCTTTCTTCGGCGACAAAAACGTAAAATAGACTCTTTTCTTATCCTATTACAAATAATTAATATGCATCCTCAATTATCCTTTGTGCAAAAAAGATTTGTTAATCTCCCCTTACCATTATATGATTTAACAAATGACTTCACATCAGATTCGGATGGGCTTATGTACTTCCTTGTGTATATATCGTAAACCTTAAAGCCCGCACGCATGAGTTTTAGAAGGAACTCCTCAGGAGAAGAACCAACCCTTCTAAGGTGCTCAGGGCAAAACTCAGTTATAATTTTTAGATTTTTATTGTTTTTTTAATATTGCTCATTCCTTGTAGAGCAAACATCTCAGCTCCTTCTATATCCATTTTAATGAAGTCGATTTGCGTACTCTTATCTTTAAAGTATTCGTCCAAAGAAATCGCATCAACAAAAACAATTTCTTCCTTCACATTAGAAGAGACAGATATATGATGAGCTACCGATTCATAACTACATAAAACTAGCTTTAATCGATCTGTTTTATTCCAAATAGCCTTTTGTACTGGAATAACATTTTTATAACCATTTATTGCAATGTTTTTGACAAGTAGAGCGTAGTTATCTGGAGCAGGTTCAAAGGCAAACACCTTACCCTTACTGCCGACAAGTCTCGCGGCAAGAAGGGTATAGTAACCTATATGGGCTCCGATGTCTATTACGGTCATACCCTGTTTAATCTCCTTTTTAAATAATTCTGTCACAGGTTTTTCATAAGTACCAAATAGCAATTCTGCAGGTGCGTGTACGTCTACGTACATTTTGTTACCTTCAACATTAATAAGAACTGGTTTCTTTGGTCTGAGGCGTTTCATACAAAACATAAAGCAATTATTAATAAGACCACCAATTACGGGGAGAAAGCTTATCCTTGTCCCCCAGAGATATCTTACTAGCTTAGTAAAAATTAAAAATGCCAATTCTCGTAGCTTCATGGTCTTTACATTCTCATTCACGTTATGTAGACGTCACATTAAATAGTATTATTAAATTGTTGTTATAAACCAAACAATGAATTATGATTACCAAGTATAATTTCGTATCCGTCATGACGGATATGTGATTATAAATGCAATAATAGCATTTATAGCGCAAGCGTGCAAAACATCAATACTGGTGAAATGGCATCTCAATTTGAACGAAGTTTCCTTATCTTCTTAAGTTCTTACCTTTTAAGGCTGTTAAAAATCCAGTAATTTGTATAAAGCCATCATACGCAGAGTAGGGTATAAGTCTAGGATTCTTTACAATGAATGAAAATATTTGATAAAATGGATGAAATAGCCCTGTAAGAACGTATCTTATTATGGCATAAAGGGATCGCCGATATTTTAAAAGAAACTCTGCAAGTGCTACACCGCACCAATAAGCTCCTCTTTTATTTGGATGAAAAATATGGTAAACATGAGCTGATGAAAGCCCCATTTTATATCCATTTTTTACCAATTTATAAGAGATATCCAAAGCGTCACAGTGTAACATATTTGAATCAAATTTATATAGTAAAATTAGATCTCGTTTATAAATCGTACTACGTGTATCAATAAATTTTCTTTCTTCAACATGTTTGAGATTGAGATTTTTATTAACAAAGGGATTTGATTTGTTATATGCTTCTTCTATAATTATTTGGCGTGCACAGATTGCTACAAATCTATTAGACCTTAGCTCTAAAAGCATATGTTTTATAGTGTCTGGGGGTAATATAACATCAGAGTCTACATACATCACATATTCTTCACTTGCCATTTCTGCACCTAATTGCCGGGCATAGCAGATGCCTTTTCCATGGTCATGGAAGATTTTATTAGTGTAATTTTTAGCTATTTCTAATGTTTTATCCGTTGAGCCGCCATCGATTATAATTATCTCCTTGGGGTTGTTCTCTTTAACAGATTTGAGACATGCTTCTAATGTTCGTCCGCTATTCCTAGTTAATATAACAACAGAAACTGGCAACGTTTTACTTCTTAAAATGTCCTTGTTTATTAGTTCCATTTCATCAGCTAAACCCGTTTCTTATGGACATTATTCACTTTTCCGCCTCCAAGTAAAGACTGTTAGGATGAAGTTCTCCCTCGCCAAGAAGTTGAAGGTCAGGGACTTTTCCTACATTTGGTTCACATCTCCTTATTTTCTTGAATCCTACCATACGAAGCCTATGGCTTAACGAATCGAAATCGTACATCCATTGATGCCCCTTACCACCAAATATTCGATTAAATAATGGCTTCTTGGGCCTCAAACAGTGAAGACCTAAACTTTCCATAAATTTATCAGCAGCCATGACATCGTTATTCTGCTTATGCGAGAGGTAATTTTTGATAAGTATTTCGAGATCGGGAACTACTATTCGCAAAACGCCCCCAGTTTTCAGCACCCTATAACACTCTTTAAGTACAAAAATTAGCTCGTCTCGCGTTAAATGCTCAAACATATGCGATGAGTAGATATAGTCTACCTCAGCATCATTAAACGGTAATCCTTTAGTAACATCACACCTTATAATCTTTAACTCTGCAGGAAACTCTTCCTCAGGAGCAATTCTGCTTATTAGTCTTAACCAAGAAAGAATTCTTAGTATGTATTTTAGTATAGGGAAGCGCGATAAATATACCTTGTAACTCCTATCAATGTTTATCCATCCTACTACTCCCTTTGGTCCGCAACCCAAATTAACTTTGACAATCCTTCTACTCATGTTACACACTACAATTACTTCTCTGACTATTTCGCTCAACAGATTCAAAATAGGCTTTTAACACATGGTCGCAATTCTTAACCATGTTTAAACAATGTTTAATATACATCACCTCTGCACTTAGCGGATGGGCGTGGCAAAACTTCTTCCTGCATCAAAATATATTTTATCAGCATATTTTCATATTTTAATTAAAATAATAGCTGTTTACCACAATAATTTCATGGGGGATATTTTGAGATACTAATTAAATGCGCTCTTGAATAGTCACCTTACTATTTGTTGTTAGGATTATTACGGAGATAAATAGTTTCGCCATTTTTCCTCTTCTCATTTTTGTATATCCTGAAGTCACCGTTATTGTAGACCAACATAGCTTCTTTTCCACCTCCAGCCTCGATCCAGTTATTGATGACAGTTTGCCCCCCTTGCTTACCCCCGAGTACATATGAAGCATGATTAAGAACGAAAGGGATATCTTCCGTTAAAGATACGCTCCATCGCTTAGGCCAAGTAATGGCGTCAGGATTGGAAAAAACTAGAACCTTGTGTGCCTCGCCTCCATCATAAAAATAATAAGGCTCCACAGCCCCTCTGTGATAACCAAAGAATTGGGCTCCAACAAGTTCAGTAGTAAGTACCTGTCCGAAGCATCCTTCTAAACCGTAGCGTGCTGGAAGAATAAATGCTGAACATAGCAGTAATAAAGTAATTAATAGTTTATGGCTTGTAAATGTTCCTATGATGGTGAATATCATGGGAACTAAGAGTAACATAAAAAGCCTAATATACGTTTCCCTGCTTGGAATAGTAAATAAAATAAAAAATACTCCTATTATCCATACTAATGGAGGTATAACTTGTTGCATTCTCTCTTTTAGTATTTTTTTATTCCTCAGAATATACACAGAGGCGATTATGGAGAGGATTCCATATGTGATGATGTAGAAGATTTGCGAATAATGCGTTATGATTGCTGATGGAAATTTGTACGTAGGATTGTACAATCCCTCTAGATGTGTACCTCCTGTAACAATATAGTCCCACGGTGCAGTTAACCAATTTCTTATTCCTAACACGAGTGCACGGTAGGCCTGATAAACGTACCAAGTTAAGAAGAGAACTGAGAATGAAATGATGAGTGGGGGTTTTTCATGATTGAGTCTCCTATATACTGATAAGCTGAATAAGCCTAAGATTACTGCAAGGGAAGTAAACCCATGAAGTAGTATAAGAGATGTGAAGAAAAGTAGACTAGAAGCTCGTATTGCGATTGATTCTTGCGATTTTGACGTCGTCAGAAGTACGAAGCACGGAATATAAGCCAGAATCGCAACACCTTGTGGAGAAGAATCTGACTGCATCGGAAAATAAGATGAGAGAGCTAAAAGTGTAGCTAAGAAGCATCGATTTGATGTAAGCTCCATCCGTTTTGCGGCTCCATATACGAGAATTGTGAAAGAAAATAGCCAAAAGAGAGGCATATATTTCATTAAGGTTTCTATACTGGTACCTGTTATTTGTATAATTGTCGTAGCAATAAAATGGGTTGCAGGCCACGCTCTATAATATTCAATGCTATAGGCCCCACCCACATCGGTATGTCCCGTCATTAATAAATTTTTGACGTCGGCTAGATCTTGATACACCGAAGGATGTCTTACGTTCTCTTGAATCAGAGTAGCTACTCCGAAGATGTAAAGTCCTAATGTTATACTCAGAAACATGAAAAAGACATCATTCTTTAGCTCTTTATCCATAAAAGCCAAAATACAGCAAAACAAGATTAGAACTAAACCTATCCAGTATGCGGGAGTGAAATGAGAGAGAAGGCCAAGGAAATCCGATGGTTCACAGACAACGTATGCAATTTGCGAGACAGAAAAGAAGAAAAGAATTAGGCTAATGATGGCAAGAATTAGGTACAATTTTAAGTGAGAAAAAATGAGCGGGTGCTTCTGTAAAAAGTTCATCTAACTCTTCCGAATTTCTGGATACCGTGCTTTGAACTCAATGTATGTCTAGAGCGACCCATATTAAAAGTCCTTTTTCTTATTAGAGGATCACTTTAATCTACAACTATGAATCTTATGATAAACCCCTAACGTCAGGATTATAAATTATCCGCTTTTTCGTTGCATATCTAACTCTCACTAAGAATTCATTATTTTCTCCGAGAAAACCTTCATATGTTCCTTTGAGAACGCTACAATCAGCATTGAAGTAACAGCATAATTCGAATGTCTCTTTCCTGAAAGAGAAGTTACCTCCTCAAACATTTCGGACTTCTGTAAGCTTCTCATAAGAAAACCATTTCCAGAACCGTTAACCCATAAAGGATAGATAGACTCCGTGACGCCAATTACTGCTACATCTTCAAGATAAGTTTTCACCATCTCCTCAGCCCATCTCGGATGTAGAATTTCGTCGCCATCTATGAATACTAGGATCTCTTCATATTGACATCATAAACAGCTATTACTTTCACAGTTTTATGATTGGTCAGTAAAGTAGATGGACGTTTTCAGCTATGTAACCGCAACCAACCAAGGCCACGTTAATTTTACGCTTAGGCATAAAGAACCCTATCTCCTAGGGATGAGATACCCTAATGCAAGCGACGAGAGTACGAGAGCTAGCACTGGCAGAACCCGCAAGCACTTAGTAGGATTTTTAAATAAACATAGTACCGTACTTGTTAGAGTCCTCTTTAGAAGATCATACTCTATATGTAGAATGCCCTTGTCGGTATTGGAGAGTATACTAACAAGCATACGCCTTGAATAGCCTATCCAATGCGCCCTATCTACCATAAACCGTAGGTTCCTATTACGTATATTTACCTTATGTAAAACCTTAACCCTTGGATTAAACACCAACTTTTTCCCAGTCTTCGCCCTGATAAGCATAGAGAAATACAGGTCCTCAGCCATTAGCCCCCTATGATAGCCTGAATTCGTAGGCAACAATCCGCATACCTCAAAAACCTCCCTTCTAAAAGCCATATTATGACCCCATACATTCCTCACTTCACACAAACCCGGAGCGTCAAACCAAGTAGTACAGCTGATCAACCAATGTAGCTCCTTCGGAAGCCACTTAAGCGAATAATCTTCCCAGAGAGGCAAAGCATGACCAGTCACTCCAACTATATCACTATCTATGTTAAAAGTCGCTATCAATTCCTCAGCCCAATTACGGGTGAGAATTGCATCATCATCAACAAACGCTATTATATGACCATTAGCGTGCTTTATTCCTAGGTTTCTTGCTTGAGAAAGCCCTAGCTCGCCATCGTTAAAGACGACCTTAAACACGGGAAGCCCTATTTTCTCTCCGTAATCCTTCACTTTTTCATACAGCTCCTCTGAGCGTTCAGCAACGAAGATAACTTCAATGTTCTTATAGGTTTGACTTTTTATACTATCTAGCAACTCGAAAATATCCTTAAGCCTTTCAGTAGTGTAGGAAGTGACAACGATGGATAAAAGAGGCCTGTTAGCCACAGAGCCTCTCCCTTACAATGGTTTTTATTGCTTTAAGTCCCTGTCTCCAGCCTGGGGCTTTACTCTCGCCTGATATTCTCCCACGGTCGTGATGCCCAACCTCAACCATCTTAAGGCCCATTTTCTTAGCCCTGGAAACTAGTAAAGGCTCATCCTCGAAGCAGTCCCCGGAGTCTAAGCCAACCTTCTCGATAGACTTCCTCCAGAAGGCATTATAGCCAGAGCATAAATCGGTAAACCTTGTAAAGAAGAGTATGTTAAATACGGAGGCTATGATGAGGTTCCCGATAATCCTATGCGTCTGCTTACCAGCTGGGAGGCTTAGACGAAACCTAGAGCCCTTAGCAAATTCAAAGCCTCCCAGTAGAGCCTCTATAAACCTATCCATATCCCTAGGGTCGGTCTCTCCATCTGCATCCAACGTCACAATGATATCCCCGGTAGAACTCTTAATGCCAAGTCTTAACGCCTCTCCCTTACCCTTCCCAGGCTGATAGAAGACCTTTACGTCGGGTCTGAGCTTCCTCGCGACCTCAACTGTTCCATCGGTTGAATGTCCATCGACAAGTATAACCTCGTCAACCCAATCTGGGATATAAGGCAATACGTAGGGAAGGTTCTTAGCCTCATTAAGAGTGCATATTACTACTGAAATCTTAGGGTAGGGAGGCTTAGGATACATTGCTCAGACCATTTAAGGCATATCGCATAAGATATGAGGCGGTTAGAGGTTAAAACTTCCCGTCTTTAACGCATATGATCAGAGGTATAACCGTAAGCATTAGAGATACTAGGAACCCGTCGCTCGTAAATACTGGCGCATCGATTGCTTCGAAGGGCTTGAAGGTGGTGGGTACGTGCTTAACGTCTGCCGACACTTGAGGCTTCAACCCGCTTGGAGATATCTGTACTCCCCCGTCGATCTCAACCCATAGAGAGCTGTCTAAAATTGGGTAGAGTATGGGCGTGTACGTCTGGAAGAAGTCCATAACTGTGTGGCTCAGCAAGGCCAATAAGCCTAAAACCGTCAGCCTAAAATATTCAGGCTTAAACCTGTAAACGGCCAACAGTATGGGCGTGTAAGCTAGCGTTAAAACAATAACCGAATGGCTCATAGACCTGTGAACATGCATAAGCACGTCTAAATCGGGCAGTAAAGCTATGAACGATAGCAATAAAGTCCTCTTAACGCCCAACTTAGGAGCTGTCAAAGCGAATACGACTGAGAAGTGCATAGCGGGCTCAGGCATAATCAAAACCTTAGCTTCTTCTCAGCCCAAGCATACGTCTTTCTAAGCCCCTCCTCCAAGCTCACCTTAGGACTCCAACCCAATACCCTCCTAGCCTTCGTGATGTCGGCAGTCCTACTCAACGGGCCAACGGGCTTCGAAGGATCATACTTAACCTCTATACTCTTGCCAGAAATCTCAACTATCTTCTCAGCTAAAACCCTTATCGGAGTAGGCTTATCAGAGCCCACGTTAACAATCAGCGGCGGACTTGAAGCCTCCTCCTCAAGCCTAACCAAAGCCTCAACACAATCTGAAACATACATAAAGGATCTAGTCTGCTCACCACTACCCCAGACAACAAAATCCTCCTCAGGATACCTTATAGCCTTACGTATCAAAGCAGGAACAGCATGCGCAGTCTCATCCAAAGGCTCACATGGCCCATAGGCCGTGAATATCCTCGCTATGCCAACATCCACATTCTTCATCCAAGAAAGTTGAATTTCACCTAACAATTTAGCCCAACCATAACCTCCTTCGGGATTATAGTAGCGTAGGTCTTCCTCCGATAGGATGACATCAAGCTTCTGCTGCATGTCTATTGGGTATACTGAGACGCTTGAAGCATAAACGATCCTTCTAACCTTATGCTGTAGGCAGGCTCTGAAAACGTTAGCGTCTATGACTAGGTTGTCTTGAAGAGTCCTAAGCTCAGCCATCTCACTTCCATGCAAATATTCAACGCTTCCAACAACAGCAGCCAAGTGATAAACGGTTTCAGCGCCTTCAATTACGGCTAAGGCTTGACCATAGTCTCTCAGGTCAGCCTTCACCCATTTAACCTTCTCAGCACCAACGTCCCTCAGGTTGTCAAGGCTTCCCCTAGAAAAGTTATCTACAACCAGAACGTCTCTACCTTCATCTAGAAGCCTTTTAACTAGGTGGCATCCTATGAAACCAGCGCCCCCAGTCACAACGGTGCTCACACACTTACCTCCTAGGTATATCCCCATCCTTCGGGATGAAGAACTGCCCATCTATCCTCCTAAGCGTATAGTAGCCCCTCTCCATAACCCATCTGATCCTATCTTTATCTAGGCTACGCCAGTCATCCCATACGGCGCTTATCAAACGCCCAGTAAGCCCGTCCGATTCATCCGAAGCCAAGAAGACGGCTAGGCTTGTTACGGGCTCGAAACCGATACCGCCATCTTCTAAAACCCTTCTCGCATCGGCTAAAGCCTTTTCCCCAGCTTTATCACCAGATTCAACTATCTGCTCAACCATCTTGGTTTTAACCATTCCAGGGGCTATAGCGTTGACCTGAATATTATAGTCTTTAACCTCTTCGGCTAAAGTCTCAGTAAGCCTTACAACAGCGGCTTTAGAGCATGCGTAGGCTGAAAACCTAGGCTTAGGGTAGGCTGCTCCACCGCCTGATAGGTTTATGATCTTCCCACTCCTACGCTTCATCATATGCGGAAGCACAGCCCTACAGCATAGGAATGTGCCGATCAGGTTGACGTGTACGGTCTCAATCCAGAGCTTAACGTCGTTTTCAACGAGCAATCCCACAGGCCCTAGGATCCCAGCGTTGTTCACAAGTACATCTATCTTCCCAAACCTCTGAAGAGTCTCATCAACCATAATATCCACATCTTCAGCCCTAGAAACATCAACCCTAAGCGGTAGAACCCTCACACCGAAAACCTCGGCTTCTCTAGCAGTCTGCTCAACCTCAGCTAAAGTCCTAGAGACAACAGTCAGATCCGCACCCTCTCTTGCAAAGGCTAAAGCTATAGCCTTCCCAATACCCCTACCAGCACCCGTAACTATAGCCACTTTACCCTTAAGCTTCATCACAGACGTTCTCTCCAGTATTCAAGCATATCTGCCAAAGTCTTCTCCATGGGTATCTTAGGCTCCCATCCAAGCCTCCGAAGCTTAGAGTTATCACCTATATAGATGGGGTCGTCGTAAGGCCTCATCTTCCACGGAACCTGCCTAACCTCAACATTCTTCAAACCAGAGAGAGATATAGCCATGTTCAGGATATCCCTCATCTTATACCCCTTACCTGAGCATAAGCTGTAGACTTCGCCCGGAGTACCTTTCTCTGCGAGAAGCCACAACGCCTTCACGGCATCCCTACCATCCGTGAAGTCCCTGACGGTTTCCAAGTTTCCGACTTCAAGAACCTTCTTCAACCCCTTCTCTATTTCAACGAGGCCCTTTGTGAAGTCTGAGCATGCGTCTCCAGTCTTCCTAGGGCCAGTCATGTTGAAAGGCCTCACCCTTATAACCCTCATACCGTAAACCTTAGCGTACAGGTAGCCGAGCATCTCCTCACCAACCTTACTGACAGCGTAGAAGCTGGTCGGCCTGAAATCCGCATCCTCCTTCAAGGGTAGCTCTTCCACGGCTCTGGGGCCGTAGACCGAGCTTGAGCCAACAACCTCAATCAGAGGGTTAAGCCCCATCATCCTAACGGCTTCAAGGAGGTTCAAAGTCCCAAGGATATTCGTCTTCAAGGTTAAATATGGGTCCTCCCATGAGGTCATGACGAAGCTCTGCGCAGCCAAATGGAATATGTAGTCCGGCTTAGACCTTCTGAGGGCTTCGTTAACTTTCTCGGCATCATTTATATCGCACCTCATTATGGCTATACTATCCTTCAAATGCTCTATGTTCCCAGTATCCCCGTAGACCATGCCGTAGACCTCATGCCCCATAGCGACAAGTAGGTCTGCAAGGTGGCTTCCGACAAAGCCTTCACAACCAGTTATAAGGCATCTAGCCAACTACCCCACCAACCTCCCAACATACTTCTCAGCTTCCCTATAAGACTCGGGTGTACCTATATCCCACACGGAGCCCTTAAGCATATAACCGTAGACGGGCTCAACCCTGTGAAGCCACTCTATAAGCCTACCAGGCTCATCCCTAGGCAAGCCCAACCCCACATACTCCATGATCCTATCCTTAATTCTCAGGGGAAATGCGTATACAACAGCTCCGACAAGCCCGCTTAGGGGGGCTTCAGGCTTCTCCACAAACGCAACTATACGGTTATCCCGATCCAGTAGAACGGTTGAGCCGTGCTTTATCTGACTTACGTATTCAGCACGGTAAACCCCAACCGTTGTAAGCCTTTTAGACTTGAAAAACTCTACGAACCCCGCTAAGTCGTCCTCATATATGCAGTCTCCAGCTACCACGAGGAAGTCTTCACAGATCATATGCGATATTTTAGCCAATGCCCCCACGGCTCCAGGCTTCTCATACTCGCATGTAGAGCCGTCTGAGACAACCTCTAAGTTCAGCCCAGCCCATTTCACAGCCCAATCTTCAAACTGCCCTTTAAACCTAGAATTCGTAAGCACCATAACCTTATTCAAATCGCCCTTTAAAGGTAGAAGCTTCTCCATCAAGTAGTCTATGACAGGTCTACTGGCTACAGGTAGAAGGGGCTTAGCCACATCACGCGTTATAGGCCACAGCCTTCTACCATAGCCTCCAGCGAGGATAACAGCCATCATGAACTGCCCTTCACAGACTTAAGATACTCCCTCCAAGCCTCGTCGAACTCCTTTATCGTCTCCTCGGTCTTCCAATGGTATGGCATCTGCATAAGCACCTTATAGGTTATCGTCACTATATGCGCCCCTGCTAGAGCGGCCTGGTAAACGTCTTCAGGCTTCCTTATGCTTCCAGCTATTATCTTCGTCTTAAAACCTCCCATGTCTATGAGGCGTCTAGACTCGCTTATAACCTGAACTGGGTCTCCACCCGAGTCTTTGACGCGGTTGAAGAATATGCTCGCATAAGTGGCTCCGGCCTTACATGCTAGGAGAACCTGGTTTGTCGTTATGAGGCACGTCGCATTCGTCTTTATACCCAGCCTGTTCAACCTGTTTATAATCCTTAAACCCCTACCGTCACCCCACATCGGAACCTTAATGACTATGTTTGGGCTTAGACTTGCATACTCCTTAGCCTCCTCAATGAGCTCATCGTCGCCCCTATCGGTCTTCGTAAGCTCAACGCTCAGAGGGCCATTTATGAGTGAAAGTATCTCTAAAACCCTCTGCTTGAAGTCTACGCCTTTGCTAGTCGTCAGGAATATCTTCTGATTGGTGGTCACACCGCTTGCAATCCCCCATGGGAGGATCGCCTTTATCTCCTCAACGCTAGCCGTGTCTAGAAATATTTCAACCAATCCCCTTCACCTCCCTTTCAATAATTTCAGACGCATGATTTAGGCTTGGAACTATGTAATCGGGCTTAACGCCCATAACGTCCATAAGCTTGCACACGTCACATTTAAGGCTCCCTATGAGTATCGTCTTACAGCCTGCAGACCTACCAGCCATTACGTCTGTAAGCCCGTCTCCAACCATGTAGCACTCTCTAAGGTTCAGCTTGAAGTCTCTAGCAGCCGTTAGGAGCAATCCAGGCTTAGGCTTCCTACAATCACAGGAAACCCTATACTCCGGGAGCTTGGCCTCCGGGTGGTGGAAGCAGTAGTATTCTCCGTCTATGCGAGCCCCCTCATCCCTAAGCATACCGATCATCTTAGCCCTTATCTCCTCAAACAGTTTCATAGTCATCTTACCCTTCGCTATAGCAGGCTGGTTTGAAACAACTATGACTTTTAAACCGAGCTCGTTAAACCTCCTTATGGCTTTAGCAGCCCCAGGTATAAGCCTAAACTGGTCTGGGTTTAAAGGAGAATCCACTATACCCAGCTCAGGGAAGTATACGAGCTCGTTTATAACCCCATCCCTATCGAGAAAAACGGCCCTACTCATCTCAACCGCTTAAGCTTAAGACCCGGCTATCAGTTCGCGGAGCCTAGCGCAGATCAAGTGCGTAAGCACCAAGTGGAAGCCTTCAACGTGAGGCGTAGAGTTTATAGGCACAAGTATCGAAGCGTCTGAAATCTGCCTTAAAACCCCACCGTCAAAGCCTACGAGGCTTAAAACCTTCCCACCGTTATCCTTAACATACTTTGCAGCCTTCAAGAGGTTTTGACTCCAAACCCCAGCCCTATCCGCTCCAGAACCACCGTGGACGCTTATAGCCACGAAAACGTCTCCAGGCTTCATCAAGTTTCTCAGCTGTTCAACGTAGACCTCAGACCATCCTAAGTCGTTCGTTATAGCTGTTACCAGAGGAGCATTATCGACCAGAGAGTATGCTTTAAACCTAGGCTTACCATCGACAGACGTGAACTTAGCCAAGTCGCTTGCGAAATGCGTCGCAGTTGACGCTGAACCACCGTTTCCAGCTATGAAGACCTGCCTACCCTCCCTCCACGCGTC